>Ga0302314_10009889_pt1 | contig 16808 bp, 14 predicted proteins | sample III_Palsa_N2_3_FD_200533 | JGI IMG/M metagenome (GOLD analysis project Ga0302314, IMG submission 200533) | Peat permafrost microbial communities from Stordalen Mire near Abisko, Sweden - III_Palsa_N2_3 | ecosystem: Environmental > Terrestrial > Soil > Palsa > Peat permafrost | place: Sweden...
TCTATTTGTTCGCCTCCCTGGTGGTGGCTGCGATTGCTTTCTTTCTGTTCGCCAAATTCGGCTTCGCCATGTCGGTCAATGTTCTTGCTGGCTTGGCCGCGGGGATCTTCCTGCCGTGGAAGGTGACTTCGATGATGATCGAGAAACGGCAGAATAATTTCATGTCGCTGTTTCCCGAGGCGCTCGAACTGATGGTGCGCGGCCTGAAATCCGGAGTTCCGATCAATGAGTCGATGCGTGTGGTGGGGCGCGAAATTCCCGACCCGGTGGGCGATGCGTTCCGCACCATTACCGACTCGATGCTCCTCGGCCGGACCTTCAACGAAGCCTTGGTGATGATGTCGAAGCGGCTCAACCTGGCCGATTTTCATTTTTTCGAGATCAGCCTGAGCATCCAACAGGAAACCGGCGGCAATCTCGCCGAAACGCTTGACGGGCTGGCGTCGACGCTCAGAAAGCGTAAGCAGATGAAGCTTAAGGTGAGGGCACTGTCGTCGGAGGCACGCGCCACCGCTTATATTCTGGGCTCGCTGCCGATTCTGATGTTCTGCGCGCTGTATGTCATGGACCCGGATTACATCGGCCTTCTGATCCATGATCCGCGCGGCCACTTCGTGCTTGGCATGGCGGCGACGTTCCTGTTCGGCGGCGTATGGGTCATGATGAAAATGGGGCAGTTCGAGATATGATACGAGCGGTCCTATTCTCGTCGTGTCTGTCACAAATGATAGCAAGCGAAATCAATAAGCTTAGGCAGAAGAGAAGTCTTCTTTTTGTGAACAAAAAGAAGCAAAAAAACTTTGTCAATTTAGGATTTTCATGTCCCCGTCTGCCGATGGTGGGCGCCGAGCCATTCGAACAAAAGTTTTTTACTTCTTTTTTTCAAAAAAGATGCTTCCTCACTTTCCTGCAAAATTTTGATTTTACCTGCTATCATTCGGGACAGACGCTAGACGGCGGTTATGGCGCGCGGGCTGGCGCAGGGCGTGCGCAACCGCTGTTTACGAGTCAAAACTTTGGATGGCTGACATGAGCGTGGGCGATTGGTTTTCGGGCGTGGTGCGCAGCGGCGATCTACCGGTCGCGATCGGGACGATGGCTGTGGTCGCGTTGCTGGCTGGGATCTGGATCAGCCTGGTGGAGCGCAACCCGGTGGGGGCGCGTCTGCGCGGGCTGGCCAAAATACGCGACGAACTGCGATCGGGCGTCGAGGTGACGCGGCGCAACCGGACCCGTACCGATTTCCGCCAAACCGCGCTCAGCATGATGTCGTACTCGGTCACCCGGTTCAATCTTATGCGCGGGCGGCAGATCGAACGCATCAGCTTCATGCTGGGGCGCGCCGGCTGGCGGTCTCAGGATGCCGCCAACGCATATCTGTTCATCAAGGCGTTCCTGCCGGTGGTGATCATGGCCGCGGCGCTGCTCGTGATGCTGTTCCGCGTCGAGTTGGGTATGAGCCTGATGGCGACCGGGATGATTTTCGTGCCGCTCGCATTCGTGGGCCTGCTCGGGGTCGATTATGTGCTCAAGTTCATCGGCAATCGCCGGATTCTTAAGCTCACCAAGGCGATGCCGGACGCGCTCGACCTGCTGGTGATCTGCACCGAGGCGGGCTTGAGCCTGGATACGGCGTTCAAACGCGTCGGCGAGGAAATGGCCCACGCCGCGCCTGAGATGGCCGACGAACTGTTGGTTACCGCGCTTGAACTGAACTATCTGCCGGATCGGCATAAGGCACTGCGAAACCTGAGCGACCGGACCGATATGTCAAAACTTCGGGCGCTGGTGAATAGCCTGATCCAGGCCGAACGCTACGGCACGCCGATCGCCAACTCGCTCCGCGTGCTGTCGAACGAATTTCGCGATGAACGGCTGATCAAAGCGGAGGAAAAAGCCGCCAGATTGCCGGCGATTATGACGATTCCGTTGATTTTGTTCGTGCTGCCGTCACTGTTCATGATTATTATGGGGCCGGCGGTTATTCGCGTACTGGACGCGATGAAGCATTGAGGAAGTGTTCTTTTTTGAAAAAAAGAACCAAAAAACTTTTGTCCGTTTAGGTCGATGCACACTTTAGTGAGCGTGCGCCGGCCCAAAATTGACAAAGTTTTTTTGCTTCTTTTTGTTCACAAAAAGAAGATTCTTCCTTCCCTGGTTAACGCCGCCAGCCGCCGCCCCAACCGCCGTGACCCCAGCCCCAGCCACCGCCGACAACCACGGTCGCGGGCGGCGGTCCGTAATAGCCGTAGCCCGGTGCCGGGGCCGGATATACGCAACCGCCCAGCAACCCGGCCGCTACCAGCAATACCGCGCAAGCGCTGACAACTCGAGAAGTCGTTTTCATTGTAGTCTCTCCTTTGCCACGGCCCTTATCGATCGAGCCGGTGTTGCACTCATATAGGTTTGGCGAGATGGCTGAACTATGGCGGAACGTGTGAAGAATGGTCGACCGGCTCGGGCGTGATTGGTTGCGCTAGAGCGTGATCGCTTGAGGTTGCATCGCTGCCGGTGTCGCGATCACGCTCTAGCTCTTGGTTTGATCGCGTGATTCACGCTTTCGTGTTATTCAACCTCAAGCGATCACGCTTGTCTTATGAATATCCCCGGACATCGGTAACGATAGTCCGCCATCGGCGGGAGGCCACCCGCTGATGGCGAAAGGGGATGGACCGTCATCAGGCAGGTCTTTTGGGACCGAGTTAGAGTTTGGTCACCCCTTTCTTTTCCTTCAGGCCCGCACGGATAGCCGGGGAGCAAGCCCCGGATGACAAGCATGGGACAGGAAAAGATGACCCAGACACTACCACCGGTCGCTGGCTGCGTCACCATCGGCATCGATGTCGGCAAGGACAATCTCGACGCGCATCTTCTGCCCGACAATGTCCATCGACGTTTCCCCAACAGTGAAGCCGGGTGCGCCGCGCTGATCGCCTGGGTCGCGCCTCGCCAGCCATCGCGCGTCGTGTTCGAAGCCACCGGCGCCTATCACCGTGGGCTCGAGCAAGCCTTGGGTCGCGCCGGGCTCGCCGCCGTCAAGGTCAATCCCTGGCAAGCCCGCCGCTTCGCCGAAGCCACCGGCACGCGGCTCAAGACCGACACGGTGGATGCCGCCATGCTCGCCCGCTTCGGCGCCACGCTGCAGCCGCCGATCCCGCCCGCCAGGAGTGCTGCGATCGACGTCCTGCAGGAATTGCAAACCGCCCGGGATGCCCTGGTGAAGGACCGAACCGCCGCGCTCAACCGCGCCAAGACCCTCACACTGCCGCTGCTGGTGGCACAGAACCGGGCGAGGCTGCAGGCGATCGACGACCAGCTCCACGCGATCGATCAGGAGAGGCAGCGCCACCTCGACGCCGATCCTGACCTGCAGCAGCGCTGTGCGATCCTGACCTCCATCCCGGGCCTCGCCATGCTGTCTGCCCTGCGGCTGATCACCGAGATGCCGGAGCTGGGATCACTCGGCGCCAAGCAGGCCGCCAGCCTGGCGGGATTGGCCCCGGTCACCCGCCAGTCCGGGCAGTGGCAGGGAAAGAGCCGGATCCAGGGCGGTCGAGCGGGCCTGCGGCGGGCGCTTTACATGCCGGCGCTGGTGGCGGTCCGCTTCAACCCCGACATGAAGGCGACGTATCAGGCGCTGCGCCGGGTCGGAAAGCCGGGCAAGGTCGCGATCGTTGCCGTCATGCGCAAATTGGTCGTGCTGGCCAACACGCTGCTGCGCAGCCGACGGTGCTGGACCAAGGCGGCGCCGGTAGGCTGACAGCTGGCCTTGAAGCAACTTCTTGGTTCGGTTGAAAGCGCCACTTCTCCGTCCCGGCCACACATCACCAAGCCGGCGCGCGCAGTCGACGTCAAGGCTCGCCCACACCAGTGGGCGACCGCGCAGCGGCTTGGCCTTGATGGCGGCGAGCACGATGGCCCAATCGGCAGGCCGGGCAATCGCTAAATCCGCTTGCCCAACACGGATACTCTAATGATGGCAAGATCGCGGCGGCGCCACCTTCATTCCGCCATTGTGGCGGTCCAGTGTCGCGGGAAATTTGGAGGAGCGCCGCCATGAATTGTATCCGTATCGCGGTCTGGGCGTTTGCACTCGGCGCGCTGCCGGGGGTGGCGCTGGCGCAGCAGGATCCGCCGACGCTCGCTGGGCGCATCGCCACAGTCTCGGGCGCGGTCACGTTCTTGGCGAATAGCTCCGATCAGGGCTCGGCCGCGGTTGTGAATTATCCGCTTACTAGCGGCAACCAGCTGGTTACCGCGGCACAGGCCGGGGTCGGGTTCGATATCGGCGCCGATCGGTTGCTGCTCGATCAATCCGGTGTGTTGGCGATCGATAATCTCGATCAGAGCGGGGTCACGCTCGATCTGTCGCAAGGGGCGGTTTTTGTCGATCATCGTGCGGGTGACCCCGATGTTGCGATCCATGTCGCACGGGGGGACGTGCATCTGAGCGCGCCCGGGCAATACGAGATCGTGAGCGGCGATCAGAACCAACCTACGTGGCTTAGCGTGATCTCGGGCCAGGGTGAGGTTGATGCCGGCGGCATTGCGCTGCGGCCGGGCGCGGGGCAGACCGCCGAACTCGATGGTTCGGCTTCGGTCAGCGGCCAGATATTGCCGCTGGAGCACGATGCATTTCTGGATCAGGCGCTTGCCGCCGACCAGGTCGCCGCGGCGCCGGTGGCCATGGCGCCGGAAATGGCCGATATGACTGGGGTCGAGCAGCTTTACGGGGTTGGATCCTGGGAGGAATCCGCTGACGACGGATGGGTCTGGTACCCGCCGGTCGATGCGGACTGGTCGCCGTATAGCGAGGGATATTGGGGGTGGGTGGCACCGTGGGGTTGGACCTGGGTGGACTACGAGCCTTGGGGGTTTGCGCCGTTTCACTATGGCCGCTGGTCCCGGAATGGCGGACGCTGGTGCTGGGTGCCGGGAGGTGGGGGCGATCAGGGTCGCCCTGCGGTCTATGCGCCGGCGTTGGTGGCGTTTACCGGCACTCGGTCATCTTCGCTTGGGGGCGGGCGCCCTACCGGCTGGGTGCCGCTGGGGCCTCGGGAAGCCTACACGCCGCCGTATCGTCATAGTGCGGCTTATGGGGCGCAGTTTCAGCGGCCTGATTACGCGGCGGCGCGGAGTAGCGAGCAATTGGTAAATCGAGGCGCGGCGGTGGGCGGCTCAAATGAATCCTTTGTTGATCGCCGCCAGCCGGCGGCGACGCCGCGGGCGGATCGAGGGGCGCCGGAGCGGGAGCCGTTGGCGCAATTTCGCGCTGTGGAGCCGGCGTTACCGGCTGCGCGCCCGGAGGTGGCGGAGCCTGGTTCGTACTCAGCGCCGCGGGCGGAGGAACAATTCCAGCCGCGTCCGCAGTATCAGCCGGCGCCGCAGCATTACGAACCCGCCCCGGCGTTTTCGCAACCGGCGCGCCCGGCGCCCGAGCAACGCCCGAGTGAGCCGGCAACGAGCGCGGGCCAGGGGAGAAGATATCCGTATTAGCGGCGGGATCGGGTTAGCAATAAGGTGAAGCAGAAGAATCTTCTTTTTGTGAACAAAAAGAAGCAAAAAAACTTTGTCAATTTAGAATTTGCGTGCGCCGGTCTGCCGGCGGTGGGTTCCGATCCAATTGAACAAAAGTTTTTTGCTTCTTTTTTTCAAAAAAGATGCTTCCTTTCCTTCGCTACACCTATGGAGTTCGCTTAGCCTTCCCCGTTGATTGGCCACAAAGGTGGCGCTTCATCACAACCCTCTCACGCGGGCCAGTACGCCGGTCCAGGCCTTATCCACCCAGGCCAGCGGGAGGGCGCAGGCGAGCGTTAATGTCATGGTTGCTGCCGCCGCCAGCAACACGGCACCGGTAATGCCGAGCGGTCCGACCGCGTTCACGATGCTTATCGCGCCTGCGGAGAGCATGATCGGCACGTGCAGCAGGTAAATTGGAAACGACAGCAGCCCCAGCCATATTGCCCAGTTTTTCGAGAAAACATGGCGCAGGAACGGGTTGCCCAACAGCACCATGATGATCAGCGCGGCACTTACATCCCAGACGAAATGGGCGGTTTCGCCAGTGGGCAGAATCGCCCTTATCGGCGCGTGGATCAGGTGGTTCTCGGTGGCGCTGAAGCAGAACAGATAGACGCCGCCCAAACCAATCCCGGCGGCAGACCAGTTGGAGAATTTGGGCATTCTGTTCTCCGCGAACAGCATCGCCAAAACCGTTCCCACCAGAAAATCGGAAACATAGGTCAGCGGAAATGCAGAGCCCGCGGCGTTTATCACCCCGCCCACAATAGCCAGACGCAGCGGCCAGTGTTGCAACTCGAACAGTACCGGCGCCATCAGGAAGATCGCGAAGCTGCCGAATAATTCTATCCGCATCGTCCAAAGCGGCGAGTCGAACCTTGAGCCGCCAGACAGAAACGCCTGGTAGAGTCCGTCGCGCAGCGCTGCCATCCAGGAAATCTCGTGGCCTTTCAGGGGCGCGTTGAAATGGCTTGCCATCCATTCATTGCCGGTTACTGCCGCCGCCTGTTGGTAATTATCCTGGCTCAGCACAATCAATGCCCAGGAGAACAGGCAGGCTATGGTGGTCAGTGCCGCAAGCCTGGGCCAGCGTTTCAGCAAGGCCGTCAGCACTCGCAGCGGGCTGCGGTCGTTCGCGAAAGGCAGGCTGAGAATAAAACCGGAGAGGACAAAAAACACCGTCACGGCAGCGCCGCCGTTCAGCAGCCAGCTATGGAATTGGTGCAGCCCGTCCCATCCGCCGGGGCCAGGCGGCACCAGTCCCCGCACCATGTGGCCCAGCATTACGATGACGGCGGCGACACCGCGCAAGCCTTCCAAAGGCACCAGTTTGCCGGCTTTCTGTTCCCGCATCATGCTCGTTAGATAGCACATTGGGACGCCCGGTATAGGGTCGGAAATTACCCGCGGGTGCAGCACACGGGGGTCGCTATAGCGCGGCGGAAAGGTGTAGGAAGAGTCTTCTTTTTGTGAACAAAAAGAAGAAAAAAAACTTAGTCAATTGGAGCGCGCCGCCCGTGGTCGGTGCACTCCATGGGCAAAAGTTTTTTGCTTCTTTTTTTCAAAAAAGATGCTTGTTCCTAGCTTTTAATCGTGTAGCCGGTGATCTTGCCGATCCAGGTGATAAAACCTTGAGGATCCAGATCCTCGCAGTGGCCGGCATCCCAGAAGATTACGGCATGCACGTCGCGGCCCATGTTTTGCAAGCCGGTCGCCATGTTGATCGTGCTCACCGGGGCGGAGTCGGTTTCGATCGCACCGTGGTGCAGCCACCAATGCACCGCGACACCATCGTTGTGCCGGGTGATGAAATACATCGGGTTCATCAAGTTCACCACAGCCTGCAACTTCGGGTCGATCGTGGCATTGGGGTTGCCGGTAAGGTGCTGCAAACTGTAGTTGGTGAAAACTTGCGCGTTGGTGGTGGCGTCACCGAATTCGTTGGTTTCGGGCGCTCTCAGATTGAAGTCGGAGAACGCCGGAGCTGTTTTGTGTCGTACGATGTGCTGAGCGGCGAACTCGGCATAAGTGAAGTTCGCGTTCTTACCGTCCCAATGGAGCCAGGGGTTGTTGGCCAGGTACTGCTTGCGCTTGTCGCCGGACAGGTTGAGGAGATATTTGTCGGCTTGTGGGGCCAGATAATATTTGACGAGATATTCGCCTAGATTGTCCGCGGTTAGTTGTCCGAAACCGTTCTGGCCCTGAAGGTTCAGCGAAGCCTCGTAGGCCGGGAACATCGCTTTCAGTTGCGCCGAGACCGCTGGGTCAACGGTGACACCGGGCTGGGGTTTGGAGGCACCGAAGGCCCACTCGTAGGACATATCGTTGTGGTCCAGGTCGGTGACCGGAGAACCGCAGCCGGCGGCGAAGATATTGTCGGGCTCCTCGGCGGCGCCAATTGCTTTCTCATAGGGTTCGTACAAGGGGCTGTTGCCGGAAGCGCCCAGCAACGCGGAGAGCGCACCGCCGGCACTGCAACCCGACGAAATGATCCAGTTGTCGTTGCCGGGTAGCGCGCCGGCGTTGTGGCGGATGTAACGCACGGCAGCCTTTAGGTCCACGATGGCCGCGGGGGCCTTGCCGTAATAGATGCCGTTGGGGAACTTGTTGTCGCGTCCGCGTGCACCCGGCGAGACGATTACGTAGCCCGACGCGAGGCCAGCACCATCGGTGTTGCCTGGTCCTGCACCTGGCGGGCCGCCGGGACCGCCGGGGAAACCTCCTGGGGGTCCGCCGCCGGGGCCGCCTGGGGGGCCTCCTGGACCGGCTCCCGGAGGACCGGCGGGGTTGCTTCCGGCGACCTTGATGTTGGCGGAGGACATGTAGCCGCCGATATTGACGTCGAAAAGAATCGGCGCGTTGGTGGCGTCCACGGGGACACCATTGACGGAAACAGGGACTTTGACGTCCAGACTCTCGTAGTTCTTGTCGACCGGTTTCGTCACGTAGAGAAGGTGCTGGTAGGAACGGTAGACGACGTGCTTTTTGCCGGAAGGCAGCGTTACCGACATCGTCTTCAACGTGAATTTGTCCTTGGGAAACAGCAGGGGATCATTGGATGGCGTAGCGCCTTGGGCGGATGCGTGCTGTGCGCAGGCCAGGCCGGCAAGGAGAGACGAAACGACGAGGAGAGACCAACACTTGCGGAGCGGTTGCGGACTTGCTGATTGGCGGCGTGATGAGATTTTCATGGTTCCTCCCTTTTAGGCGATGAGCCCGGAATGATTAGGTCATTCCCGTATTGTTGGTGCATGCAACGGCGGGATCCGGCGGGTGGCGGATCGACGACAGATACTAGGCGAAAAAGAGCGTGTCAAATCGTTGTTTTTGCGCGGTTTTTGTACAGGAATAATCCAGGTTTCGTACATTATTCGGCCGGTCGCCGGGTAACGCCAATGTCGACTACAGAGGAGTCGCTTCCCACTAGGGGCCGGGCAAGGGGTCGACAGGGCGATGCTACATGATGCAAGATTTTGGCGCGGCGGGAAGGTCGTAGTGATGCAAAACCGACCGCTCTACCGTCGCCGTCGCGTGAAACCTGGATCCGAAGGGATGCCGCCATGTCGGACGATACGCTCGATGAAGCCTTGCCGCAGGGTTGGACATCAGGCCGGATCGTTACGATCGGCTTGGCGATTGCACTGGTCGCGGTGGTGCTCGCCGGCGGTTATTACCAGCGCTCGCGGATATTTGACTGGTTCGCGGGGGATCCGACCGCATGGCCCTGCTTCATCATAAGCATCATTGCGGCACTCCTCCCGGCCGCGATCTGCTTTGCGCAGACGGTGACGCGGCGGCGGTTGCTGGATAAACTTAGGGCCGTCGACCAATTGAAGATAGGCGAAACGGTCTATTTTATCAGTGCGCAGAATTCGTTCGAAAGCATCGTTCCTGCGGCGATCACGGGAGATTACCTGGTGCCGCTGATCGTGAATGTGCTGAGTAACTTTTTGCTGTTCATGCTGATCTTCAATGCTTTCACATTCGACGCATTTCTTCGCATTCCCAATTTATTCCTGGTCGGGATCGTGCCGGCGTCGCTTTCCGGGGTTGACCTTGAAACCTACCAAAGAGGCACGTTTTCGGTGATGGGTGCGGCCTTTTTAGGAAATTACATCTATACGCTGGCGCAACTGCTATCGCGGGTAAATAATAACGATCTGTTCCCGATCTCGCTGCATTTCTACTCGGCGCGGGCGGTGATCGCGATGACCACCGCCTGTATCTTTCGCCATAGCGCCCACGCGCTGGGCGTCAACGGCTCGGATCTGCTGATGCTGATGGGCTTTGCCGCCGGACTCGCGCCGGACTTGATGATCGTGGCACTGTCGCGACGTGCGTTTCAATACCTCAAGGTTTGGGGTAGCCGCGGCGATCCCACGGTGCGGCCGACCAGCCTCGCGCTGCTGGAGATCGATGATCTGACGAGGGATAAAATCGATCGCCTGTCGGAACTCGGTATCGATAGCGCGCATGCGCTGTCGCGGCAGAACCCGTTTATCATCTGGGCCAAGCTTCCCTATGACCTGGGGCTGATCATCGATTGGATCGCGCAAGCACAGCTCTATGTCATCGTGCGCGATGAAGGACTGGCCAATCTTCGCAAGATACTGGTTACAGACGTTTTTGATTTTCGCTGCAGGCTAGAAGGAGAGGCAGCGATGCACGTTCTTGACGCGGTCGGTCTGACCGGGGCGGACGCGGCGGCCCTGAGCAGGCAATTCGAGGAGGATGAAGCTTATAACAGACTGCACGAGGTGCGGTTGGCACTGCTGCCGGGGAATTTTCGGGGAAGTGGCGTCGATCAAGGCAATGGCGCACGTGCGAGCGAATGACGGTTGTTGCTTGCGGAAATCGGTTAGTTGAAGTGAAGGAAGCATCTTTCTTGAAAAAAAGAAGCAAAAAACTTTTGTTCTGATGGAGCTCACAAACTGCGGCCGGTGTGCTGCAAGGGACAAAGTTTTTTTGCTTCTTTTTGTTCACAAAAAGAAGAGTCCCTTCTTTTGCCTATTGTTTGGCCATTTATGAGATAGGACTGATGTCGACTACGATTTTTCCATCGCTGCGGCCTGTCCTGATTGCGTCGTAGGCATCACCGACTGTTTGTAATGTGAAATGACGGGGGTCGAGCTTTGGCGTTGCTTTGCCTAGGTCGGCTAGACGGGTCGCTTCGCGCAGGATGTCGCCCTGGTGCGCGCGACCCTCGCCGGTGAGGAGTGGGAGCAGAGTGAAGACGCCGGAATAACTGGCGGCACGGAAAGAGAGCGGGGCGAGTAGATGAGTGCCCCAACCTAATGCGCTCACGACATGGCCGAAGCGAGTGACCGCGGTGAAGGACGCGTCGAGTACGGCGCCACCGACGGTATCGAAAACAATGTCGAAACCTTTGCCGGAGGTGTGCTGGGCGAGGTAGGTCTCGACCGGTGTGTCGCGGTCGATGGGCGTGGCCCCAAGCTCTGTGATGTAGGCGTGGTCGCGGGGGGAGGCGGTTGCATAGACCTGTGCGCCGAACGATGAGGCGAGCTGGATCGCGATGTGGCCGACGCCGCCGGCACCGCCCTGGATTAGAACCTTGTCGCCGGATTTGATGGCGGCGCGATCTATTAGGCCCTCCCATGCGGTGATGAAAGCCAAGGGTAGAGCGGCGGCCTGACGCATCGAGAGGGTTGCGGGTTTGATCGCTAGCAGTTTGGCGTCGACGGAGGCGAATTCGGCGAGTGAACCTTGGATGCCGCCGACGCCGCCGGTCATGCCGTAGACTTCGTCTCCTGGGCGGAAAGTTTGGACGTTCGGTCCTACGGCTTCGACTGTGCCGGCCATGTCGATGCCGAGAATGGCGGGGAGAGATTGGCGCGCGTGGGCGGCTTCGCCGGCATGGATTTTTATGTCGAGCGGGTTCACGGCGCTGGCGGCGATGCGGACCAGGACTTCTCCGGGACCGGGGATCGTACGGGGGACGGCGGTGAGGGTGAAGGGCTGGTTGAATGACTCCAGAATGGCGGCCTGCATTAGTTCGGTTGACATGATCTTGTTTCCTTGATGGCTATAGGCGGCGGGGGGTGCCTAGCCAGGACGTTACGGACGACGCAACCACTTTCGAAAAACTGCGATCATCACCCAGCCGGCGGCGTCAAATCGACTTTGCCGGTCCCATCCCGGTTATCCTGGGTGCATACGAACTCGTCCATCGGCGTGGTAGCGCGGCGGAACATTTGTCGATAGGTCCACGGCCGTTTCAGCAGATCCGGATCGGTAACCGTGCCGTCGATCTCGAGCCGGTCGGCGGAAATTCGGCGCATTCGTTCCACGATGTGAGTCTTGCCGGTTTCATAGACTTGCGGCGCCAATTCGGCGCTGGAGGTGATCGCGATGGTGTCCACCACCAGCGTGTCGCCTTCCCAATGGCCGACTGAATTTCCGGCGAAGGTGGGGTCGGGATCCGGTGGATGCGACCGGCCATCGGTGTAGATCCTGCGCACGAAACCGTTTTCGGCGATGGTGGTTACCCGGCCTGGCGTGAGCAGGAATTCGACCCCCATCGCGGGCGGGGACATATCGGAGGGCATGCCGCGCGGCTCGCAGCGGGCGGCGTTTTCGATCCAGGTGGGGTCGGCCTTCACCGCGGCCCGCATCGCTAAGGCCTTGGCGGTCAGTTGGATCACGCTTGGATCGGCGCTGCTGGTCGCGCCGGCGTTCGGATCTGCCGCTTTGCTGCCAATCGCGTACCACGTTCCCGACCAATCCGGCAGTGCCGCCCGGGCCACTGCCGGCAATGCCAGGGCGCAAAAAATAACAAGGATACGAGCGGCCATGATGGGCTCCATCAGGGCAGGTCACGCGCGAGGCGAAAGCCGCCATCGGCGCTGCGGTGGTTGTTGGGCATGTAGATCGTGGAAGTCGAACTTACTCGGTCCGGAGGATCCTCCCATCCGCCGCCGCGTCTGATGTGCTGCGGGCACGGGCCGGGCTCCAGCACGTCGCCGGTATTGGGCGGTCCTTCGATTGGGGCATCGACGCAATCCGACATCCACTGCCAGACGTTGCCTAACATGTCGTAGAGCCCGAAGCGGTTGGCCGGGAAACTTGCTACCGGCGAGGTGTAGTCCCAGTGGTCTGCACCTTCGGCCCAGGGGGCACCGTGATTGTCGCCATAGTTCGCATCGGCCCGGCTGATGCCCTCGCCCCAGGGCCGGGCGGTGGTGGAGCCGGCCCGCGCGGCGTATTCCCACTCGGCCGACGACGGCAGCCGATAGACTTTCCCGGTCTTGTGACTTAGCCAGGCGACATAGGCGGCGGTTTCGGACCAAGTGAGGCACACCACCGGATCGGCCGGGGTTTGCGCGTAGCCGGGGTCGTTCCAACTGCGCCACGGGCGCCTGGACCATTTCAGGCCGGACAGCCCGAAACAGCCGCCGGGGGCGGGGGTGAAATGGGTCGCGGCGGCGAACTGCGCGAACTGCGCCACCGTGACATCGGTGACACCGATGGCAAATGGGTGCGCGATCGTGACTGCGTGCTGCGCTTCGCCGGAATGGTCTCCGGGCGCGATGGCTGGCGAGCCCATGACGAAGTGGCCGGCCGGAATAACCGCCATGGTGGGGCAGTCGCGGCAATCCTGAAAAATCGCCGCAACGGCGGCGCCAGGCAACACCCAGGCCAGGAACCCGATGCCCCAAAGCAGGGCCAAATTCCGCAATCGTATCATTGCATTCGTCATTTTTCCCCCGCGGCGGATCGTTGACCCACCTATTCTTTGAGGCCATTGTGGCGGCGCGGGCGATCCCGTCAACCCGGCAGTCGCCGCTTACGAAAATGATCGTGGTTTCCGGGAGGTTTCATGAGAGCGCTCCATCGCTGGTTGATGCTCGCCGCCATTTTGCCGCTGCTGTATGTCGCTTGCACTGGTCTGCTGCTGGCCGGCGGCGACCTATGGTCGCTGTCCAATCCGGATCAGCGCCCGGTGGAAGTCGCGGCGATCCATGAAGGCGACGGCACGCTGCGTCCCGGCCCGATGCGGGCCCTGGCAGCACCCGGATTAGGTACCTTGACCAAAGCTGATTTGCCGCGGCTGCTTGTGATCACCCTGACCGCGGCGAAAGCCGCCGGGCACGGCCCGGTGACCTCGGTCACCTTGCGCCAGGCGGGGACGATGGTCGAAGGCACGGTGACCCTGGGCGGCCCGAATGCGCAGGTGGTACGCGTTAATGCTGTCACTGGTGCGCTGCTGGATCCACCGCCCCCCGTGACTTCCGGCACCTGGCACATCATCCTGAAGAGTTGGCATCGAGGCAACGTCTTGGGGCTCACCGGCATCCTGATCAACCTCGCCACCGGCTGCCTGCTGGCTTTGCTCAGCGTCACTGGTTCGGTCCTATATCTGCTCATGCTTGGCCGCCGCCGCGCGATCGGGCGCGGGGGAATCTTCTGGTCATGATGCCCATGCTGCGCCGGATCCACCGCTGGGTGACCACGCTGGCAGTGATCCTGCTTGCCTACGTCTCGGTCACCGGCTGTCTGCTCGGGCTGGATTCGGTGAAAATCTGGTATGATGGCGGCTATCCCGGCGCGCCGAAACCGACCCACCGCGCTCCCGGCCCGCCCGGTGGTTTGATCACGCCGCTCGACAACACTGCCGAAGCCCGGGCGCTATTGGTACGCGCTTTGAATCTCGCTGGGCCGGATGCCGCGCTCAGCAGCATCAGCCTGCGCGCCCTGCCCGGCGCGGTGGTGGGCGTGGCAATCGATGCCCAGGGCCTCACCCACGCCTTCGATATTGCCACCGGCGCCCCCGCCGATCGTGCCCTCGCCGCTCGCGTGCCGCCGCTGCTCAACGCGAACATGACGCGCCACCAATTGCTGAAGGATCTGCACAACGGCAACATTTTGGGTTTATCCGGCCGCGCCTTCGATATTCTGACCGGACTCGCGCTGCTCACGGTCTGCCTTTCTGGGCTCGGCATGTACGTCCAAATTTATCTGTCACGGATCAAACAGGGACGATCCAACCCATTCTGGCGTTAACGCCCATCAAGTCGACTTCGGCTCCGCAATTTGTCCCTATTTGGTCGGGAAGAAGCGCCGGCACGGCGACTATAGCTCAAAAGCTGCCGTCTTGATTTCGGTCCAGAGCGGAAATTCGAAGCTAGGCACCACCCAAAATTGGCAAAGTTTTTTTGCTTCTTTTTGTTCACAAAAAGAAGACTGCTTTCTTTTGATTGCGTATTTTCTTGCGTGCCTTGAGCGAGATCAAAATCGGGTTTATCTCAGCGTTTCATGCTATAAGCTGCCGATTCTCACAAACTGGATAAGATTATGCGCTTTGCCCTCGCCGTCGCCGTGCTCGCTGCTTTGTCCTGGCAAACCGCGCGGGCGGCTCACCTTGCGTTCGTGGTCGATAGCCGCGATCCGGGCGTGGGCGTGATCGATATGGATAGTAAGCAGGAACTCCGGAGTATCCCGATGCTCCGTGAACCGAACCACCTGGTGCTTACGCCGGACGGTAAGTCACTGATCGTCGCGGACGACGGGGGTAATGCGTTGTTCTTCCTCGATCCGGACAATGGGAACTTCCAGAGACGGATTGCGGCGGCGGATCCCTACCAGTTGCAGTTCAGCCCCAATGGGCAGTTCCTTACCGTGGCGGGGTTTGCGCGGGCGCAGATCGATATCTACGACGGGAATACATTTGCGCTGCTGCACCGCATCCATGCGCGCGCGGAACCTAGCCATATCGCCTATACGCCCAATAGCGACACGGTGTTCGTGAGCTTGCAGGCCAGCGATAGTCTGGTCGCGATCTCGACTGTCACGGGAAATGTGCTCTGGAAGGTCAAGGTCGGACTTACGCCGGCGGGAGTGCTGTGGGACCGCGGCAAGGTGCTGGTCGGCATCATGGGGTCGAACTATGTGGCGGTGGTGGACCCCGCGGATGGTCATGAAATCCGCCGCATCGTGACCGACAAGGGCGCACATAACCTATTCTACTCGCCTGACGGTAGGCAGATCTGGATATGTAACCGAGTCGCGGGATCGATCTCGGTGATCGATGCGAAGAGCCTCGATTTGATCCGTAGCTATCGCTTGCCGGGTGGGCCGGACGATCTGGATTTTGCGCCGGATGGGAAGGTGTGGGTCGCACGGCGGTTCGCGGAGAGCGTGGCTGTGCTTGACCCGGTGTCGGGAAATTTTCTAGTGATCCCGGTCGGGCTGTCGCCCCATGGGATCTGGCTAAATACTCACCCTCACAAGGGATAGAATGGCTTCGTGAATTTTTTCAGCGAGTTCGCCGATCGGGGCGCTGGGTGGATGCAGGAGCATTGGCTGCTGCCGCTGCTCTATCAGTTCCATCTGATGCAGTGGGAGGATATCTCCTATGGGTGGGCGCTGTTCGCGATCTATGGGCTGGTGCAGGTGGTGGCGACCTATGCGGTGTGCATGCCACTCGAACGCGCGCGGCCGATCGAGCGCTGGGCCAGTCAGAAGGCGGTAATCACCGATGTGATTTATACGCTCGTCATGCGCGTAGGACTGGTGCCGATCATGGCGTTCGTCGCGTTCTATACCGTGCAGACCTGGGTTAATGGATTTATCGTCGACGCGGGATGGATACCGCCGTCGCTGGAGACGATTTTTCCGGTGCTGCTGGGCCATCCGGTGGTGGTGTTTATTCTGTATCTGATCATACTCGATTTCGCGGATTACTGGCGCCATCGGCTGTCGCACCGGTTTCGGTGGTGGTACAGTTTGCACTCGCTGCATCATGCGCAGCGGCAGATGACGTTCTGGTCGGATGATCGCAACCATTTGCTCGATGATCTGATTTCAGCGTTTTGGTTCGGCGCGATCGCGCTTCTGATCGGTGTGGCGCCGATGCAGTTTCCGCTGCTGGTGCTGGTGGCGCGCTTTCTGGAGAGTTTTTCGCACGCCAACACGCGGATTTCGTTCGGCCCAATCGGCGAGTATCTGCTGGTGTCGCCGCGGTTCCACCGGTTGCACCATGGCATTCGGGCGGCTGGACGGCGCAGCGTGAACTACGGTGCGATCTTCCCGTGGTGGGATATGATGTTCGGCTCGGCCGATTTCGCACCGGTCTATGCCCCCACCGGCGACCCCTCGGCCGACGAAGCGATGCATAGCGGCTCGTATTGGGCCCAGCAGCGCTCGGGCCTGCGGCGGCTGGCGCGGGCGCTGGGGCCGAAGGCGGGGTAGGGGAAGGCGGGGGCTTTGCCCCTCGACCCCACCAAGGGCGAGGGCCCTTGGAACCCATGACTTTAGGATTGGGGAGTGCG
>Ga0302314_10009890_pt1 | contig 16808 bp, 13 predicted proteins | sample III_Palsa_N2_3_FD_200533 | JGI IMG/M metagenome (GOLD analysis project Ga0302314, IMG submission 200533) | Peat permafrost microbial communities from Stordalen Mire near Abisko, Sweden - III_Palsa_N2_3 | ecosystem: Environmental > Terrestrial > Soil > Palsa > Peat permafrost | place: Sweden...
CCCACCCCGGCCCACGTCGTGGTCGTGATGGAGGAGAACCACTCCTACTCCGACATCATCGGCGACACCGCCGACGCGCCCTACATGAACTCCCTCGCCGCCCAGGGCGCGCTGATGACCTCCTCGTACGCGGTCACGCACCCGAGCGAGCCCAACTACATGGCGCTGTTCTCCGGCACCACCGACGGCCTGACCGCGGACACCTGCCCCTACAGCGCGGGCAGCGCCGCCAACCTCGGCTCCGAGCTGCTGGCCGCCGGGGACACCTTCAAGGGCTACTCCGAGGGCCTGCCGAAGACCGGGTCCACCACCTGCACCTCGGGCAACTACGCGCGCAAGCACTCGCCGTGGATCAACTTCACCAACGTCCCCGCCGCGGACTCGCTGCCGTTCACCTCCTTCCCGAGCAGCAGCAACTACGCGTCCCTGCCGACGCTGTCGTTCGTGATCCCCAACCTCAACGACGACATGCACAACGGCACCATCGCCGAGGCCGACACCTGGCTGAAGACGAACATGTCGGCGTACGCGACCTGGGCCAAGGCCAACAACAGCCTGCTGATCGTCACCTGGGACGAGGACGACTACACCGAGAACAACCAGATCCCCACGATCATCGTCGGCCAGTCGGTCACCCCCGGCCACTACGACGAGACGATCAACCACTACAACCTGCTGGCCACCCTTGAGCAGATGTACGGCCTCAAGGCGATCGGCTCCAGCGTCGGGGCCACCCCCATCACCGACATCTGGAAATAGCCGACCCACCCACGCTGCAGCGGAACCGACCTCTCCTCCCCGAGGCGCGGCGGAACGGTCGGCCGGATACTTGTCCTCAACGGGGCGCCCGGCCGTCCCGCCGACGGGGAGGTGGGTGGATGCGCATGCAGGCACCGAGCCGAATCGCACCCGAGCGGGCGGCCCAGTGGCTGCGCGCCCATGACCCCGGACTGGCGGCGCTGCGCCGGGCCGGCCGCACCGCGATCGTCATGCCGGCCCTGTTCGCCCTGTGCACCCAGGTGCTCCACTCGCCTGCCATGGCGAGCTTCGCCGCGTTCGGATCCTTCTCGATGCTGCTGCTGGTCGAGTTCACCGGCCCGATGGTGCAGCGGCTCCGCGCCCAGGCGGCGCTCGCGGTGGCCTGGGCGGCGCTGGTCTGCCTCGGCACGCTGACGGCCCGGGTGACCTGGATCGCCGTCACGGTCACCGTCGTCGTGGGATTTCTGGTGCTGTTCTCCGGCGTGGTCAGCTCCGTCCTCGCCGGAGCGGCGACCTCCCTGCTGCTGGCCTTCGTGCTGCCGGTGACCACACCGGTGCCGCTGTCGCAGCTGCCGGACCGGCTCGCCGGTGCGGGCCTGGCCGGTGGCGCGGCCCTGCTCGCGGTCTGCCTGCTGTGGCCGAGGCCCGCCGCCGACCCCCTCAGCGGCCCGGCGGCGCGCGTCTGCCGCGCGGTCGCGGCCCAGCTGCGCACCGAAGCCGCGCAGTTGGCCGGGGGAGAGGGCGCCCCCAGCGCCGGACAGTGCCGGGTCTCGGCGGGCCGGACCGCTGCCGCGGCAACCGACCTGCGCCACGCCTTCCACGCCACCCCCTACCGGCCCACCGGACTGTCCACGACGTCACGGGCGCTGGTCCGTCTGGTCGACGAGCTCACCTGGCTGTGCGGCGTCCTCGACGACAAGGCCGACTACACCGACGAGCCCCCGGCCTGCGACCCGGCCGCCCGACACGTCCGCCGCGCCGCCGCCGACGTCCTGGACCGTGCGGCCGACCTGCTCGGGGAGCTGAGCGGCGGCCCGGAGGCGCTGGAGGCAGCCTGGACCCATCTGAGTTCGGCCATGGACACCATGGAGCGGAACTCCACCGCACGCCTGCCGGTCGAGCGGTCGCCGGAGAGCGGCACCCCGGAGGTGGAGGTCTACACGTTCATCGCCGCACTCGACCTGTCCTTCCGGGCACAGGAGGTCGGCTTCGCCGTCCTCCAGATCGCGGGCAACGTGTCCCTGGCCGCAGCCGCCGAACGGCGCAGCTGGCCCGACCGCCTCCTGGGCCGCGAACCCGGTGCCCTCTCCAACCCGATGGCCGCGGCCCGGGAACGGGCACGGACCCACCTGGAGAAGGGCTCGGTCTGGCTGCACAACAGCCTGCGGGGCGCGGTCGGCCTGGGGATCGCCGTCACCCTGGCCCAGCTCCTGAGTGTGCAGCACTCCTTCTGGGTCGGGCTGGGCACCCTGTCCGTGCTGCGCTCCAACGCACTGAACACCGGACAGAACGCCGTGCGTGCCGTGGCCGGAACCGTGATCGGCTCGGTCGTCGGCGCGGCGTTGCTCCAGCTGATCGGCCATCACGGGACTCTCCTGTGGTTCCTGCTGCCCGTGGCGATCCTGGTCGCCGGAGTCGCCCCGGCGGCGATCTCGTTCGCCGCCGGTCAGGCGGCGTTCACGGTCACCCTGGTCGTGATGTTCAACATCGGCCAGAGACCCGACGTGCAGATCGTGCTGCTGCGGATCCAGGACATCGCCATGGGCTGCGCCGTCAGCGTGCTCGTCGGCTTGTTCCTCTGGCCGCGCGGGGCCTCGGCCGCCGTCGACCGGGCACTGGCCGGCGCCTACACCGCCGGGGCCCGCTACCTGGCAGCAGCTGTGGAGTACGCACTCGGGGGTTCCGCGGCGAGCCGGGCGCCGGTGGACGCCGTGGACGAGCCGCTGCCGGAGGGCCGCGAGGCCGCGGCTGCGGCCCGCAGGCTCGATGACGCCTTCCGCAGCTACCTCGCCGAGCGTGGCACCAAGCCGGTGCCGCTGGCGAACATGACCACGCTGGTGACCGGGGTCGTCGGACTGCGCCTGGCGGCGGACGCCGTGGTCTCCCTGTGGCGTGACGCCGGGGTCGACCGCGTCGAGGTGGAGCAGACGGGTGCCGGGCTGCAGATCCAGAGCCTGACGACCCGGGTGGCGGACTGGTATCGCGGCCTGGCCGCCGGTCTCGACCGGCACACTCCCGTCCCGGGTCCGATCCGGCTCAATCCCGCGGGCGCGGCACGCCTGGTGCAGTCGGTCCGCGACGACCTGAGCGACGACCGCGGACGGGCCACATCCGCCGCTGTCCGCGTCATCTGGACCGGTGACCACGTCGACGTCGCCCGCCGTCTCCAGCCCGGCCTCGCCGCCGCTGCGGGAAATCAGGACGGGCCGTCACCAGTGCTTCGGTGACGGCCCGCTGCGGCAGGGCTGTTCATGAGGCCAGGCCGGCCAGGGCCTGGCGGGCGCGCTGGGTGGCTCGCTTGGCCCGGTGGTTGAGCCGGGCCGCGCGGACGAGGCGGTACTCCTCCGTCGTCCGCCGACGCTCGTCGAACATCGCCCGAGCTGCTTCGAGTTGGTTGGTCATGGTGATGGCCCCCTGATGGCGGGCGACCTGCCGGCATCATCGTGATGCCGGACCCAGAGGCCGCCTCGTGCTTTCATATTCTACACCAGATCGCGCCGTTGGCCTTTTATTTTCCACCCTGTTCACCATACGGCCTTCCTATCGAAGGCTTTGGCCGGTCTGAGCTGGCGATGTTCCCATCTGGTGCGGCCCATGTCCTGGGGGAGGGCGTGCCTGCCGCACAGCAGAGCACCGCGCCGGCGGCAGGGTGGTCGGCCCTGCCGTCGGCGCGGTGCGGAGTTGTTGGGCTGCAGTTCGGTTGCTGCGGCGTGGTTCAGCCGCGGTAGGCGGCGAGACCGGTGTAGCCGGAGACCTTGACCGGCGTGTGCGTGCCGCTTGCGGGGATGGTGTAGGTGCCGTTCGCGGCGCGGAAGGCGATGGTCTGGCCGTTGGCGGAGAACGTCGGCTCGGTGTAGTCGGTGGTGGCGTGGGGGGTCAGGTCCCTGACGGTGAAGCCGTGCTGGGTGTACTGGCCCTCGAAGATGTGGTCGTGCCCGGCGACCGAGCGCACGAAGGCGACCTCCTCGCCGTTGGGGGACATCGCGGGCTCGGAGCCCTTGGTGACTGCTCCGCCCATCTGGCGCAGGTAGGTGTCGCGGATGTAGACCTCGCCGTTGTGGGTGTTGTCGTAGACGATCGCGCCCTGCGCCGCGGTGCTGTTGCCGCTGTTGGGCCAGTTGTTGGCGGTCGTCGGGTTCGCCGGGATGCCCTCGCCGAAGTAGCTGTTGAGTGTCAGCAGGGTGGGCTTGCCGTCGACCGCTGTGATCGGAACCGTCTCCAGGCGGTCGACGCCCTTGGCGGCGGCGACGAAGATGAGGCTGCTTCCGTTCGGGTAGTAGCCGAGGGGAGCGGTCGGGATCGTCTGCCAGGTGGGGTGGGACCAGGCCTGGTTGCCGGGGTTCTTGGCGACGATCACGCGGTCGGTTCCGTTCGGGTTCGCGGTCTCCAGGTTGCCGTTGCTGTCGATGAAGGCGGCCTTGGTGCCGGTCGGGTTCCAGGCGAGGTCGCGGACGTCGGTGTGGAAGTCGACGACGGTGCCGTTCATGACGACGTAGGGGCTGCCGTTGCTGATGGTCAGTCCGTTGCCCTTGGTTCCGTTGACCACGGCGACGCGGGCGGTGGAGGGGGCAGCGGCGTTGGCAAGGGCGGGCGCCAGGGCGGTGACGGCGGCGGCGAGGACGATGGCGGCAGCGGTGCGGCGGCTACGGCGGGCAGACATGGCAATCTCCTTGGGAACATGAAGAGGTGAAAGCTCTCGCCGGAGCCGCGCCGCCCTGATCCGACCCGCTCGGACGGTTCTCTCGGTTGCTGCTCTGTGCGATGGGAGAAGGCTGTCAGCCGAACACCGCGGAACTGTCGGTCTTGTGTCACAGGAGTGAAACAGATGCGGCGGCGGGGAACCGCGCCGCGACGTGTGCCCGGCGCACGGTTCGTCAGCCGCGGTCCTTGACCGCGTGCAGGAGCGAGATGCCGAACCACGGGCCGCCGTACCAGTACCCGGGTCCGAGCCCGCGCACGGTGCCCTGGCCGAGGTGCTCGGCATACTTCCTGGCGATCGGCCAGAAATCGGCGATGAGCAGCTGACCGCCCGGGCGCAGCACCCGCATGGCCTCGTCCAGCGCGCGGTACTGCCCCGCGTGCGACGGGATGTTGTGGATCGCCAGCGCGCCCGTCACCACGTCGAAGGAGTTGTCGGCGAACGGCAACGCGGTCATGTCGGCCGTACGGACCTCCACGCGGTCGGAGACCCCGGCCGCCGCGGCGTTGGCGAGCGTGGCTTCGGGACTGTTGCCGCTCTGGTCCTTCGACCACAGGTCGGCGCCGACGGCGCGTCCCTCCGGGAGCCGCCTGGCCGCCTCGATCAGCACCGCGCCGCGACCGCAGCCCAGGTCCAGCAGCTGCTCGTCGCCTTTCAGGCCGGCCCGGTCCAGCTCCCGCTCCCAGACGCGAAGCTTGCCGCGCAGTGTGGTGTGCAGGTAGATGCCGGCATGGGCGAGCAGGACCGTCCCTGCGGTCAGCTTCGCGGTCCGGCTCGGCCGCCACGGGGCGGCTGCCAGGTAGCAGGCCACTCCGGCTGCGCCGAGTACGGCGGGGACGGGCGGCGCGTCGACGCCGAACCGCGGTCGTTGGAGGTGCGGCAGCGGGGAGTTGTTGTTCTGGCTCTGGTTCTTCGACATACCCGCAGTGTCATGAGCGAGGGTGTCGCGGGTCTTGGAGAATTGTTCTGCTCAGTTGGTCGACAGGTATGCGGGAGAGGCCCATGCGACGGCGTCGGGGGCGAGCCACGGCGCGACCGCGACGGCCGTGGGCGTGAGTCCGGCGAAGGCCAGGACATCGCGATGGAGGTGGGACTGGTCGACGTAGCCGGTCTCCGCGGCCACCTGTGCGGCGCTGTGGCCTGCGGCGAGACGGTGGGCCGCGTGGTCGAAACGGACAAGCAGTGCCGCGCGCTTGGGGGTGGGGCCGATCTGGGACCGGAACCGGGACCACAGGCGCTTGCGGCCCCATCCGACCTCGGCTGCCAGCCGCTCGACCCGGACCCCTCCCCGCTGCGTCACCATCTTCCCCCAGACGAAGGCGACTTCAGGATCGACCGCGCGGCCCGCGTCGTATCGCCGAGCGAGCGCGGACTCCGCGATCGCGAACCGCTCGTCCCATGACCGGGCGGCGTGCAGCTGCTCCTGGGTGCGCGCGGCGTCACGGCCCCAGAGGTCGTCGAGGGAGACGACGCTCCCGCCCAACTCCGCGGACATGCCGAGCACGGCGTGCGCGACCAACGGCGACAGCCGCACCTGCAGGCACTCGATGTCACGACCGTGCCCCCGAACACCGTTGGGGGCGAGTCCGACCACGACGCCGCCGGTCTGCCGTCGGCCGCTGCTGTCGTCGACGGCGAGCGACCCGTCGCCGAGATCGACGGACACGGTGACAGCCGAGTGCGGGACCACGCTCAGGTCGACGAGGTCCGTCGTCCGGGCGCGGAAGCCGGCCATGCTGACCCCCGGCAGCCGACCGGGTCGCGACGGCGTGGCGATGTCCCACAACTCAGCTGCCTCACAAGGCGATTCGATGGATCGCATGGCGTCAGGGTAGGCGATGGCCCCGCCCGGGGGAGAGAGTGGGTGGCCACGGGAGAACCGCCGCCGACACGGTGGGCGTCCTTGAGCACACGGCCACACCATGAAAGCGAGGCGCGATGATCTCCGGTACGAGCCCGATGGGCCCCGACGACGGCCGACTGCGCCCGATCGTCTTCACCGGTGGACCATGCGACGGCACCGTGACGCTGTACCCCTGCCGTCCCGAGGACGATCTCCCGGAGACCCTTGCCTGCGGTGGCCACGCAGGTTCCGGCGCGGACCGGGTGGTCTACCGGCGCTGCGGCGCCAACAGTCAGGGCACGGTCTACCGGTGGGAACCGGCAGGGCTCTCTTCGCAGTGACCGCGGCGCCCCACGGTGCATCAGATGCAGGAACAAGCCGTAGGGCTGGAGCCTCGGGGGAGGCCACCGCGTAGCGTGTGGCCATGGAGAATGTCATCGAGGTGGCGGGTCTGGTCAAGACCTTCGGGCCGACCCGGGCGCTGGACGGTCTCGACCTCACCGTCCGGTCCGGCGAGGTCCACGGCTTCCTCGGGCCGAACGGCGCCGGGAAGTCGACCACCATCCGGGTGCTGCTGGGCCTGCTGCGCGCCGACTCCGGGACGGTGCGGCTGCTGGGCGGCGACCCCTGGCGCGACACCACCGAGCTGCACCGCCGCCTGGCCTATGTGCCGGGTGACGTGGTGCTGTGGCCGAACCTGTCCGGCGGCGAGGTGATCGACCTGCTCGGCAGGCTCCGCGGCGGGCTCGACCCGGTCCGGCGTGCGGCGCTGCTGGAGCGCTTCGAGCTCGATCCGCGCAAGAAGGGCCGCGCCTACTCGAAGGGGAACCGGCAGAAGGTCGCGCTGGTCGCCGCGCTGGCCTCGGACGCCGAACTGCTGGTCCTCGACGAGCCGACCTCGGGACTGGACCCGCTGATGGAGGAGGTCTTCCAGCAGTGCGTCCAGGAGGAGCGGAGGGCCGGCCGCACCGTGCTGCTGTCGAGCCACATCCTGTCCGAGGTCGAGAGGCTCTGCGACCGGGTCACCATCATCCGGCAGGGCCGCGCCGCCGAGACCGGGACCCTCGCGGAACTGCGGCACCTCACCCGGACCTCGGTCACCGCCGAGCTGACGTCCCTGCCGACCGGACTGGAGACGCTGGCCGGCGTCCAGGCCCTGGAGGTCGAGGACCTGGGCGGTGCGGGGGAGGCGAACGGCACGGGAGCCCGGGTGCGCTGCGAGGTCGAGACGGACCGGCTCGGCGCCCTGCTCGGGGCCCTCACCCGGGCCGGGGTGCGCAGCCTGACAAGCAGTCCGCCGACGCTCGAGGAGCTGTTCCTGCGCCACTACCAGGACGATTCGCCCGCGAAGGACCGGCCGTGACCGCGGCCGCCACGCCCGCTCCGAGGCCCGCGGCGGCGGACGCGGACCTGGCCGGGACGCGGGAACTGACGAAGATCTGGCTGCGGCGCGACCGGATCATGCTCCCTGCCTGGATCTACCTGCTCACCGCCACGATGGCCGGCACCCTCTACAGCTTCAAGAGCCTCTACGACACCCCAGGGTCCCGGGCCGGGCTGGTCGACGGCGTCAACGCCAGCGCCGCGACCCGGGCCCTCGCCGGTCCCGTCCTCGGCTCCGGATCGGTGGCCGGACTCGCGGCATGGAAGGTCGGTGTCACCGGTGGCGTGCTGGTGGCCGTGATGAGCGTGCTGCTCGTCGTCCGGCACACCCGCGCCGAGGAGGAGAGCGGTCGGCTGGAGCTGCTGGGTGCGACCGTGGTCGGCCGCCGCGCCCCGCTCACCGCCGGGATCCTGGTGGCGCTGGCCGCCGACGCGGTGCTGGCGGTCGTGGTCCCGGTCTCCTCGATCGTCCTCGGGGCACCCGTCGCCGGGTCCTTCGCCTTCGGGTTGTCCTGGGCCGCCTGCGGCCTGGTCTTCACGACGGCCGCGGCGGTGGCGGCGCAGCTCACCGAGACCTCCCGGTCCGCCAACGGCCTGGCGCTCGGCCTCCTCGGTGTGGCCTACGGGCTGCGGGCGATCGCCGACGCGGGCCCGCGGTTCGCCTGGATGACCTGGCTGTCACCGCTCGGCTGGAGCGAGCAGGTCCGCGCCTTCGGCGGTGACCGCTGGTGGGTGCTGCTGCTGCCCCTGGCAGCGGCCGCCGCCCTGGGAACGGGAGCCTACGTCCTGCTGGGGCGCCGCGACCACGGCGCAGGCGTGCTGTCGGTCGGCCTCGGACCGGCGGAGGCGGCGCGCTCCTTCCGCAGCACGTCGGCGCTGGCCCGTCGGCTGCAGCGGGGCCTGCTGGTGTCCTGGGCCGCCGGATTCCTGATCTACGGATTCGCCGTCGGCTCCGTCGCCGACGGCCTCGACGCGATGGTGGGCACCAGCCGGGCCACCCGCACGGTGCTCGCCGAACTCGGCGGCTCACCGGGCCTGGTGGACTCCTTCCTGGCCACCGACGTCGGCATCATGGCCCTCCTGGCCGCCGCCTGCGCGGTGCAGGTGGTGCTGCGGCTGCGCGCCGAGGAGACCGGCGGACGGCTGGAGCTGCTGCTGGCCACCCGGGCGACCCGGACCCGCTGGGCCCTGGGGCACCTGGCGGTCGCCGCGGCGGGCAGCGCCGCGCTGCTGGCCCTGTACGGGCTGAGCAGCGGGCTGGCCTACGGCATCAGCACCTCCGATGTCGGGGGCGAGGTGCCGAGGCAGCTCGGTGCGGCCCTGGTCCAGGTGCCCGCGGTCTGGACGGTGGCGGCGACCGCCGTGCTGCTGTTCGGCTTCGTGCCGCGCGCGGTGCCGGCGGCCTGGGGCGTGCTGGCGGCCGTGCTGCTGCTCGGACAGCTCGGTCCGGTGCTGAAGCTGCCCCAGTGGGCGATGGACCTCTCGCCGTTCTCCCACGTTCCCAAGCTCCCCGGCGGGCACTACGGCTCCACCCCGCTGCTGTGGCTCACCCTGGTGGCCGTTGCGCTGTGCGCGGCCGGGTTGGTCGGCCTGCGGCGACGCGACCTGGGCTGATACCGGCGAGGCAAGGACGTCACGCGGGTGCGGACCAGGTGTCGGCCTGCGGCGTGCCCGGTCGCGGCCCGCCCCGCGGCCCGCCCCGCTCGGTGAACCGGTAGGCGTGCAGCAGTCGCTTCAGCGCCACGTCGCGCAGGTCGACCGGATCGCCGGGGGAGGGCAGGGCACCGGCGTAGAGGCGCAGCAGGTCGGGCAGGCGGTAACGGCCGGGCGCGTGCTGCACGAGCAGGTTGTGGTCCAGCAGGGCCTCGAGCAGCCGTTCCGTGGTGCGGTGGTCGTTGCCGGAGAGTCCTGCGGCGGAGCGGGTGTCGACATCGGGTCCCGGCATCCGGCCCAGGCAGCGGAACATGCGCTGCTCCTCGTCCGCGAGGTGCCGGTACGAGAGGTCGAAGGCAGCGGTGAGGCTGCGGTCCTCGTCCTGGAGGAGGGCGAGGCGGTGCTGCTCGTCGCGCAACCGGTCGACGACATCCTCGACCCGCAGGGCCCGGTGGTGGCGCAGCCGGGCGGCGATGATCCGGACGGTCAGCGGCAGGCGGCCGCACAGGGCGGTGAGTTCCGCGAGCGAGGGGTGGCTGCGGGGGATGCGGCCGGGGCCGGCGGCCGTGAGCAGCAGGGCGATGGCCTCGGGCTCGGACAGGGCGTCCAGCGCGAGGACGTGGGCGTCGTCCAGGCCGGTGAGCCGTCTGCGGCCGGTGACCAGGACCAGGCAGCCGGGGGCGCCCGGCAGCAGCGGGCGGACCTGGGCGGTACCGGCGGCGTTGTCCAGGACGATCAGGGTCCGGGTGCCGGCCAGCCGGTCGCGGTAGAGGGCCGCGCGCTCGGCGGTGTCCTGGGGAACCGACTGCGGGGGCACCCCGAGGGAGCGCAGCAGCCAGTCCAGTGCCTCCCCGGTGGCCAGGGGCCCGATCCCCGGGGCGTGACCCCGCAGGTCGATGAAGAGCTGGCCGTCGGGGAACTGCTCGCGCAGGCGGTGGCCGGCGTGGAGGGCCAGGGCGGACTTGCCGACGCCGGGCATCCCGTCGATCGCGCAGACCGTCACCCTGCCGGCCGCGGGTCCGTGGGCGGTCTCGCGGGCGAGTGCGAGTAGTTGGTGGACCTCCCGGTCCCGGCCGGTGAATGCGCCGGTGTCGGCGGGCAGTTGGTGACGCGTGCCCCCGCGGATCGCGGGGGCGGGATGGACGGCCGCGTCGGGGGACGGGGCCGCGGAAGCGGGTTGCGGATCGGTGCCGAGGATCCGGCGGTGCAGGTCCCGCACCGAGGGCGACGGCGCGACTCCGAGTTCCTCGGCGAGGGTGCTGCGGAGCCCCTGGAACACGTCGAGTGCCTCGGCCCGCCGCTCGGCGCGGTGGAGGGCCAGCATCAGCTGGCGGTGGAAGGCCTCCCGAAGCGGGTGGTCCATCGTGAGCGCGCGGAGCTCACCGATCACCTCGTGGTGGCGGCCCAGCTGCAGGTCCGCCTCGATCCGGCCCTGGAGCGCCTGCAACCGGGCCTCGATGAGCTGCTGGATCGGTGCGTGCTGCGTCTGCAGGCCGGGCACGTCGGTGAGCGCGGGCCCGCGCCACAGCCCGAGCGCCGCCGTCAGCTCGGCGCACGCCGTCCGCCACGCCCCGGTCTGCAGGGCTTTGCGGCCGGTGGCGCACAGCGCGAGGAACGCCTCGGAGTCGAGCTCGCCGGGGCGCACCCGGATCAGGTAGCCCGGCGAGACCACCTGGATGCGGCCGCCGCCCTCCCCTCCGAGCGCCCGCCGCAGCCGCATCACATAGCTGCGCAGCGTGTCCGCTGCGGCGGCGGGCGGACTGCCGTCCCACACCGTGTCGACCAGTTCGTCCACGCTGACCACCCGGTTGGCCCGGCACAGCATCGCCGCGAGCAGCGTCCGCTGCCTGGGCGCCGTCACGGGCAGCACGGCACCGTGGTGGCGGACCTCGAGCGTGCCGAGGAGACCGAACCGGAGACTCGAATCCACCATTGCCTGCCCCCAGCTGTGCGCGCACGGGCGACGACGGGAAGGGCCCCGTGGATCGGCTCGGCGATGCCGGCGCCTGCGGCAGGCTCTTGACCTGCTGTCTTCAGCGCGCGGCCCTGAGTCTTCCAGGGGCACCGGCTGCCATGTCCCCGCCGGTCGTCGGGAGATTCACCCCTGGTCGGGGGTCGGGATCCGGTCGGGGTCACGCGGACGCCACAGGGACGCTGCACGGACACCACGGAAGTGCCACGGCGTTCCGCAAACCTGGCGCACCTCACCACTCCCGCACGGAACGAGGAACAAGCAGCGTGACTGCATCAAGGAAGTTCAGAGGGTCGGCGGCCCTGGGCGTGTTCGCCGTCATGGGCGCAGCGCTCACTGTCACCGGCGCGGCACCGGCCTCCGCCCAGACCGCGGCACCGGCCGCGAGCAGCGGGGTCGCCCCGGCGACCTCCATCGAGCAGGCGGCCGCGGCACGGCTGAGCGCGGCCGCCGGGCACAGCGCGAACGGCCCGGCCGTCGCGATGCACCCGGACACCACGGTCTCCCTCGCCGGGGACAGCAAGCTCAACTGCCTGGGCGTCGCCGGGGGAGCCGAGGCGAAGTTCAACGACGGCGTCATCTCGTACGGGGCCAACAGCGGCCAGGTCTACGGCGACTCCTGGGGCTACTGGCACGGCAAGACGCCCAAGAACGCCAGCACCCTGACCCTGACCGACACCTACACGATCACCGGTATCGGCACCAGCTGGAACGGGCTCGGCAGCGGCTTCAAGTCCCTGTCCAGCGGGACGATGTCCTACACGGTGTCGCGGAACAACGTCTCGTCGTTCCACCACGGCGAGTACGAGGTGACCTGGGGCGGCTTCTCCGCCTGGTTCAGCCAGACCACCAGCGTCGACCTGCAGTTCCCGGGCACGTCCTGCACCCCGTCCGCCTCCGGCACGAAGTACATGTGACGTGGTCGTGTCCCACCTCGAGCGTGTCGTCCGGCGGTCCCGCCGGACGGCGCGCCCGTTCCTCTCCCTGGTCGCGTCGGTCGTCTGCGCGGCGGTCATGTGCGCGGCGCTGGCCGGCTGCGGGGCAGGGCGCGCCCCCGCTGCTGCTCCCGCCCTCCAAGCCGGTGTCACCCCCGTGGACGCCCTGATCGACCTGCTGCAGCCGTCCAGTCCGCTCCCGGTGTTCATCGATCCGGGATCCACGGACCCGACCGAGCTGGTCGACGCCGTCCGCGTGGGCCAGCTCGCGACGCCGACCCAGCGGCCCGGCGCCAACGACCTCGCGTCCCTCGGCAGCGCCTTCGACACGCTGACCGGGCAGGCCCCCGCGGGCCAGCAGCTGCTCGACGTCCTGGACATCGTCCAGGTCGACCGGACCGGGCGCTACGGGCTGCTGACCGGTGCCCGGCAGAGCCGTCTTGACCGCTACCTGGCCCAGGTCGATCTCCACAGCAGCAGCCTCTTCCTGGCCCTGAACGCCCTGGAGGCGGCCGCCCGCGACCTGCGGCAGGCCCGGTCCGCGCCCGCGGACCCGCAGACCGCCCAGGCGCTCGGAGCCCTGATCGACCGGAACACGGCCGGCTCGTGCACGCTGCTGAACAGCGGGCTCACCAAGAACCCGGACCCGGCGGTGCTGGGGCTGCTGGTCGACATCGCCTCCGTCGCGCCGGAGGAGCGCTGCTATCCGGCCGGTGCGGTGCGGGCACAGTACGACACCGCGATCCGCGGCACCCGCAGCCCCGATGCGTCGGAGCTCGCGGTCATGGCCGAACTGTCGCAGCAGGGAGTCGATCGGACCCTCGCACCCGGCGTCTCCTTCCGCGAGGCGGCCTCCGGCTACTTCGCGACCCTGGACCAGGAGCTGGCCACCACCCCGACCCTGACGTGCCCCCTCAGCGCGCTCGACCAGGCGGTCGCCGTCGATGCCGCCGACCCGGCCGGTCCCGCGCCGCTCCCCGCGCCCCTGGCCGCCTGCCTGCAGCGGGCCCTGCGCTGGGACGGCGCGCTCCCCGAGGTGGAGGACCCGTCTCCGGTCAGCACGGCGTTCGGGCTCGCGGCACTGCGTCTGGCGCCGCTGTCCGCCGCCCAGAAGCAGATCGTCGACGCGGAGCTCGCCCTGGTCCGCCCGAACGGCATCGTCGGGGACCCGCGCACCAGCCTGCTGGTCGCGCTCGCCGACGACCCGGGCTCGATCACGGCGGCGCTGGTGCGGCAGTTCGAGGTCCAGCTGACGCCCGGATCGGCCCAGGACATGATGGTTCTCGCTGCGGCGTCCGACGTGCTGGGAACGTGCGACAGCCGCGCCGGATCGCTGGTCCGGGCGTGGCTGAGCCAGGTCGGCAGACCCGGCGGTCCCGCCCAGGACCCCATGTGGTCGGTCTTCGCGATACGCGACGCGGCCGTCTGCGTGCCCACCGGCGACACCGCTCTCGTTCACGCGCAGCAGTGGTCCCGGCAGGCGCTGGGGCAGCTTCCGGCGTCCTCCGCGAATGCGGGCGGCACCACCGACACCGCGCTGCTGGGCTGGCTTCAGGCCGAGCAGGCCTGCGTGGAGCCGTCCGCCGCGACGGGACACCCCGCGGTGAGCGGGACCCCGGCCCGGATCGAACCGGAGCCCTGGGACTCGCTGATCGGCGTGCACCCTCCGGCGATCGTGGACCTGTACGCGCAGCTGCGTGCCGGACAGATCGCGGCCCACGGCTGCGTGGCGAGCTGGCTCACACCCGCGCTGCCCGGGCGATGACCGCCGCCGGGGTCAGCCCTCGGGTTGACCCCGGCGTTCGCGGTGCACGCCGGGCTGGTCGAGCATGGCCAGCAGGCGCTCGGCGAAGAGGTACGCGTCGCCGGGCCAGCGGGCCGAGAGGTAGTTGCCGTCCTCGACGACGTAGGCGGCACCGTGGTCGGTCGCGGTGCCGCGGCGGGTGGTGGCCCGGGGCCCGCGCTGGAAATCGCTCGGCGAGGCGAGGGCGGCGGTGATCTCGTCCTGCACATAGGCCGGATACGTGCGGTAGTAGCGGCCGAGGCGCCAGGCGGTCAGCAGGTAGGCGGAGCGCTCCATCGAGCGGGGCAGGCCCGTGGTGCGGCGGCCGTGCAGCACGCTTCGGCCGGTGTCCGGGAGCTGGGCGCGGGCCAGCACCAGCGGACCGTGGCAGATCGCCGCCACCGGACGCCCGAGCTGCCAGAACTCGGCGACCTTCCGCTGCAGTTCGGCCGAGCCGAGGTACTGCCGCATGCCCGGTGCGTGGCCGCCGGGCAGCAACAGGGCGTCGTAGTCGGTGGCCACGAGGTCCTGCCAGGCCACGGTGCCGCGGAAGGCCGGGCCGGCGACCATCCGGTGGTAGGACTCCTTCGGCTCCCGCTCGGCACCGAGCCGGCCGAAGACCACCCCGTCCAGCAGGCGCGGATCGGCGGCGGGCACGGTGCCCGCGCGCTCGGTCGCGACCACCACCTCATGACCGGCGTCGGTCAGCAACTGCCATGGCACTGCGACCTCGGTGACATCGAAGTCCCGGTCGGGAAGGGGCATCAGCACTCGCATGCGGACATCATGCAGCACCCGCAGGGCCGTCAGTGCCTCATCGACCGGCGGGGCGGGTGATCTCGCGCTTGAGGATCTTCCCGGTGGCTCCCTTGGCCAGGCTGTCCAGCAGCCAGACCTCGCGCGGGTACTTGTAGGGCGCGACGCGTGCACGGACGAACTCCCGCAGGTCGTCCTCGGTGGCGGCGGCTCCCGGTCGCAGGACGACCGCGGCGGCGACCTCCTCGCCGAGGACCGGGTGGGGCACTCCGATCACGGCGGCCTCGGCGATACCGGGGTGCTCGTGGAGGACCTCTTCGATCTCGCGCGGGTAGACGTTGTAGCCGCCGCGGATGATCAAGTCCTTCTTGCGGTCGACGACGAAGTAGTAGCCGTCCTCGTCGACGCGGGCGAGGTCGCCGGTGTGCAGCCAGCCGTCGACGACCGCTTCGGCGGTGGCCTCGGGGCGGCCCCAGTAGCCGGCCATGACGTTGTGGCCGCGCACGCAGAGCTCGCCGACGCCGTCGTGGACGTCGGCCAGGCGCATCTCGACGCCCTCGATGGGAGTGCCGACGGAGCCGGCCTTGCGGGGCCGGTCGGGGTGGTTGAAGGAGACCACCGGCGACGTCTCGGACATGCCGAAGCCCTCCAGGACCGGGCAGTCGAAGGCGTCCTCGAACCCGTGCAGCACCTCGACAGGCAGGGCCGCGCCACCCGAGAGCGCCAGCCGCAGCGAGGACGTGTCGCGCGGTGGGGCGGCCGCGCCGGCCGCGGTGAGCAGGGCGGTGTACATGGTCGGCACGCCCGCGAAGACGGTGACCCGCTCCGCCTCGATGGTTTGGAGGACGTGGGCCGTATCGAACCGCGGCTCCAGGGTGAGCTGGGCGCCGGCGCTGACGGCGGCGTTCATCGCGCAGGACTGACCGAAGATGTGGAACAGCGGCAGGCAGCCCAGGACGACGTCGTCGCAGGTGAGCCGGAACAGCTGCTCGGCGCAGATCTGCGTGTTGCGGGTCAGCCCGGCGTGGGTGAGCTGGGCGCCCTTCGGGGTGCCGGTGGTGCCGGAGGTGTAGAGGATGACGGCGGTGTCCTCCCCCGTCGTCCGGTGGGAGGCGAGCCCTGGGTCGGGCGGGCCGGAGGGGACGTCACCGAGGAGGTCGCCGAGGAGGTCACCGAGCCCGTCTGCCGGGACGGGGAGCACAGTTGTCGCGGTCCCCTCGGCCGCGATCCCGGCCTCGGCCGTGGAAGGGCCCTCGGCCACGAACGCCCAGCGCACGCCGCAGTCGCCCAACTGGTGGGCGATCTCCCGCGACTTGAGCAGCGGATTCATCGGGACGACGATGCCGCCGGCCCGCAGGATGCCGTAGTAGAGCGCCGGGAAGTCGGGACCGTTGGGCAGCATCAGGGCGACCCGGTCGCCCGGACGGATGCCGCGCGCGGCGAGCATGGCGGCCACCCGGTCGACGAGCAGGTCCAGTTCGGCGTAGGTCAGCCGCCGGCTGCCGAAGTGGATCGCGGTGCGCGAGGGATGCAGGTCGGCGCTGCGGCGCAGCAGGTCGGCAACGTTCACAAGAGGGTCACTCTCTTCCTGACGGGTCCGGGACGGCCCGCGCAGTCTAAGCTTGTCGTTTTACCTCGGTGGGGTCGTGGCCTGCTGGGGTTCGTCGTTCCTCGGACGTGGAAGGCGGCCGCCTGTGACTCTCGGAGTGTCGAGTTCCTGAGCTACAGAACGGCCGCTGATGACGAGTTTCCTGGATGCTGTGCCTGCCGTCGACCCGTTGTCGGTGTTGTCCCGGTTCCGGATC
>Ga0302314_10009893_pt1 | contig 16803 bp, 12 predicted proteins | sample III_Palsa_N2_3_FD_200533 | JGI IMG/M metagenome (GOLD analysis project Ga0302314, IMG submission 200533) | Peat permafrost microbial communities from Stordalen Mire near Abisko, Sweden - III_Palsa_N2_3 | ecosystem: Environmental > Terrestrial > Soil > Palsa > Peat permafrost | place: Sweden...
ATGCTCGATGCCAAGGGCGATGCCCTGTACGTGGGCAAGGCGCGGTCGTTGAAGAAGCGCGTCGTTGCCTACACGCAGCCGGCGCGGCTGCCGGAGCGGCTGCGCCGGATGGTGGCGGAGACGGTGGGGATGGAGATCGTCACCACGCACACCGAGGCCGAGGCGCTGTTGCTGGAGGCCAACCTCATCAAGCGGCTGAAGCCGCGCTTCAACATCGTGCTGCGGGACGACAAGAGCTACCCGTGGCTGGTGCTGACCGAGGACCATCCTTACCCGCAGATCGCCAAGCACCGCGGCGCGCGGACGCGAAAAGGCAGCTACTACGGCCCGTTCGCCTCCGCCTGGGCGGTCAACCAGACGGTGACGGCGATGCAGCGCGTGTTCCTGCTGCGCTCCTGCGCCGACACGGTGTTTTCCGCGCGGACGCGGCCGTGCCTGCTGTTCCAGATCAAGCGCTGCTCGGCGCCCTGCGTGGGGCGGATCGACGAGGCGGCCTACGGCGAACTGGTGGGGCAGGCGAAGGCGTTCCTGTCCGGCAAGGCCGGGGCGGTGCAGCAGGCGCTGGCGGGCGAGATGGAGGCGGCGGCCGAGGTGCTGGCGTTCGAGCGCGCGGCATTCCTCCGCGACCGCATCCGTGCGCTGACGCATGTGCAGGGCACCGGCGTGATCAACCCCGAAAGCATCGAGGACGCCGACGTGATCGCGGCGTGGCAGATCGCCGGGCAGACCTGCGTGCAGGTGTTCTTCATTCGCGGCGGCCGCAACAACGGCAACCGGTCGTTCTTTCCGAGCCACGCCAGGGCCGAGGAGACCGCGGAAGTGCTGGCGGCGTTCCTGGGCCAGTTCTACGACGACAAGCCGCCGCCGCCGCTGGTGCTGCTGAACCACGAGGTCGCCGAGCAGGACCTGATTGCCGAGGCGCTGAGCCTGAAGGCGCAGAGCTTCGGCACCGGCAAGCGGGTTGAAGTGGCGGTGCCGAAGCGCGGCGAGAAGTTTGCCGTGGTGCAGCACGCCGAGACCAATGCGCGCGAGGCGCTGGAGCGCCGGCTGGCGGAAAGCGCCGGCCAGGCCAAGCTGCTGGCCGGCGCGGCGGAGCTGTTCGGGCTGGAGGCGCCGCCGGAGCGCATCGAAGTCTATGACAACAGCCACATCATGGGCACCAACGCCTACGGCGTGATGATCGTCGCCGGGCCGGAGGGGTTCCTGAAGTCGGCTTATCGAAAGTTCTCGATCCGCGGGCCGATCACGCCCGGCGACGATTTCGCGATGATGCGCGAGGTGCTGGAGCGCCGGTTCGGTCGCGCGCTGAAGGAGAACCCGAACCCGGACAGCCCACCGCCGGACTGGCCCGATCTGGTGCTGATCGACGGCGGCGCCGGCCAGTTGTCTGCCGCTCGCGCCGTGCTCGCCGACCTCGGCGTGGACGATGTGAAACTGGTCGGCATCGCCAAGGGGCCGGACCGCGATGCCGGGCGCGAGTGGTTCCACATGGACGGCAAGGACCCGTTCCAACTGCCGCCGCGCGACCCGGTGCTGTATTTCCTGCAGCGCCTGCGCGACGAGGCGCACCGGTTCGCCATCACCACCCACCGCGCCGGCCGCAGCAAGGCCCTGGTGACCAGCGAACTGGACGAGATCCAGGGTGTCGGCCCGAGCCGCAAGCGCGCGCTGCTCAACCATTTCGGCAGTGCGCGCGGGGTGAAGCAGGCCGGGCTCGTCGATCTGGAGGCCGCGCCCGGCATCAACAAGGCGACCGCGCGACTTGTCTATGCATATTTTCACCCCGGCGCGCGCCTGGACGGGGCGGCTTAGCCGCATGTCCGTTGTGGTGCGGCGATGTTGCTTGAACGGTGATGACCGGCCAGTCTAGCACGGGGCTCCGGACGGACAGCAGCAGGAGCCGCGGGTGAAAATCGGGGTTGTCGGGGCCGGTGCGGTCGGCAGTGCGTGCATCATGGCGATCATCGGCCGCGGTGCGGCGCACGAGATCGTCGTGATCGACAAGAATCCGGGCCGCGTCAGCGGTCTGGTCACCGACATGCAATATGGCACGCCGTTGTGCCCGCCGGTCTGCCTGCGCGGCGGCGACTATGCCGACCTCGACGGCGCCGAACTGATCCTTGTCGCGGTCGGCATCAACGAGATGGCCGGCGGGGCGATGGATCGCAACGACCCGATGGGCCGGCTGCGCCTGCTCGGCACCAATGCCGACATCATTCGCGACATCATCCCGAAGATCGTCGCCGCGGTGCCGGCGGCGACGATCCTGGTGATCACCAACCCGCCGGAACCGTTGACCGAACTTGCCCGCCGCATTGCCGGGCACGACCGGGTGATCAGCGCCGGGACGTATATCGATACGCTGCGCTTCCGCTTCTACATCGCGCGTCAACTGAAGGTGCATCCGGCGGAAGTCGACGCGCAGGTGGTCGGCGAGCACGGCAACTCGCGCGTGCTGCTGTGGTCGTCGGCGTCGGTCGCCGGTGCGCGGGTGCTCGACCAGCTCGCACCGGACGATGTCGCCGGCTTCAAGACGCTGGTGGAGCAGCAGGTGCGCAATGCCAACATCACCATCATCGAAGGCATCGGCGCGAGCCAGTATGGCATCGGCATGGCGTGCGGGCGCGTGGTGGAGGCGATGACGCGCAACGAGGGCGCGGTGTTCCCGCTCGGTTCGCATCTGGCGGAATACGGCGTGACGCTGGCGATGCCGACGGTGATTGCGCGCGGCGGCGTCGCGCGTGTGCTGCGCCCGACGATGTCGGCCGACGAGCGCGCGGCGCTGGAGCGAAGTGCTGTGACGATGCGCAACGCACTGGCCGGGTTGGGCGCCTAGTCGGCGGCTTTACGCGGTTTTCATCCGGGGCTGGCCAGTCTGACGCCTGCACAGGTCGAGGACCGGATGATGACGCCGCAGGACGCTCCCCGTCATGGGACGCCGGAGGACCAGTCGCCGCTGCTGCGGGTGGCGCATGGCTACGACCTGTTGGGCAAGGGGCAGCAGGGGGCGGCGCTCGCCGCCGCGGAGAGCGCGTTGCTGGATGCCCCCGAGCTGGTCGACGCACTGCTGCTGCGTGGTGCGGCGCTGAAGGCGGCCGGCCGGTTTGCCGATGCCATCGACTCGTTCGAGGCGGCGCTGGCGCGCGACCCGAGCCGGGCGGCGGCGCGCGTCAGCCTCGCCAACGCCCAGGCCGAACTCGGCGAACTGACGGCGGCGGAGGCCAATCTTTTGCAGGCCCTGGTGCTGGCGCCCCGGCTGAAGGCGGCGCATGCGAGCCTGATCACGGTCTGCGCGCTGCTCAAACGCGACGACCTGACCGAGGGCGCCTGCCACCGCACGCTGGCGATCGACCCGGCCTCGGTCAACGCGCATCAGCATCTGGCGGCGGTGCTGGAGCGCCGCGGGGAGGCGGCGGAGGCGCGGCGGCACCGCGACGCCGCGTATCGGCGGCAGAACCTGTTCGTCGAGCCGGCGACGGGGCCGGCGCCGACCGCGCTGGTGCTGGTGACGGCGGACGACGGCAATATCCCGCTGCGCTACCTGCTGTCGCGCGACCGCTACACGGTGGTCAAATGGCTGATCGACTACGCGACACCGGAGCAGATGCTTGATCTGCCGCGGCATGACTTCGTGCTGAACGCGATCGGCGAGCCGGAACTGCCGGAGGCGACGCACGCGGCGGCCGAGCAGTTCCGACAGGTTTGCGCGGCGCCGTTCCTGAACCGGCCGGGCCGCGTGGCGCGCACCGGGCGGACGGCGTTGCCGGCGCTGCTTGGCGATTTGCCCGATGTGGTGGTGCCGCGGGCGGTGCGCTGGCACGCCGGTGAGGCGCCGCCGTTGCCGCTCCCGGTCCTGGTTCGCCCGGTCGGCTCGCATGGCGGGGCGGGGCTGGTGCGGGCGGCGACGGAGGCGGAATTCGCGCGGGCCGTGCAGCCACACGCCCTGTGCGACGTCACTGCCTTCCACGACTTCGCCGGCGCGGACGGGTTGTTCCGCAAATACCGGATGGTGTTCATCGACCGCCGTCCGATGCCCTACCATCTGGCCATCGGTGATCGCTGGCTGGTGCACTACCTCAGCACCAACATGCTCGGCGAGCCGGCGCGACGGGCGGAGGAGGGCCGGTTCCTCGACGATCCGCAAGCGGCGATCGGCGCGCGGGCGATGGCGGCGCTGGCGGCGATCGGCGCGCGGCTCGACCTCGACTATGCCGGCGTCGACTTTTCGGTGCTGCCGGACGGGCACGTGCTGGTGTTCGAGGCGAACGCGACAATGGTGGTGCACCCGGAGGCGCCGGACAGCGTGCTGGCCTACAAGAATTCTGCGGTCGCCGCGATTTTGGCGGCGTTCGATCGGATGGCGGTGGCGGAACGGGCGCACGCGACTGTTTGATTGCCGGCGCGCCGCTTCCTGGCGATGATGGCGTGCGGACGCGGCCGCACGCCGCAGGGCAGGGGACCGATGCCGGAGAACAAGGAAGACGTGCCGCTCGACCTGTCGCTGTTCGACGCTCTCGAAACGGCGCCAGTGGCCGGAACGGCGGTGGCGGCCGTGCCGCTTGCGCAGACGGCCGTGGTGCCGGCGGACCCGAGGCTGCAGCCGGAACCGGCGCCGGCGCGGCTGGTGGAAGTGGCCAATCTTGCGCCGGACGAGCTTGCCGCGGCACAGCAGTCGGCGGCCCGGATCGACTTCCGCAAGTCGACGACGCTGCTGGCGCATGGCGACGGCGTGCTGGCCGGCATCGCCCAGGCATCGCGGCAGTTGCTGGCCGGGGCGCGGCTGGGCGACGCGGGCGAGGTCGGGCGCATCGCCGCCGCGGTCATCGACGGCGTAAAAATCCTGCGCATCGAGGATCTGCAGAAGGAGGCCGCGGAGGATCATCCGGCGCGCAAGGGCATTCTCGGCAAGCTGATCGGCATGGCGGCCGACGCGCACACGGCGTTCAAGGGTTTTGAAGAGGGGCGGAAGACGTTCCTCGACCTGATGGACAAGGAACAGGCGAAGGCGCGCAAGACCAAGGCCGACCTTGCCGTCTCGATCGAGCTGCTGGACCAGCAGGCCGTCGCGATCCGCCACAGCCTGCACGGCCTGAAGCTGGAGATCGCCGCCGGGCAGATCGCGCTCGATCGCGGGCAGGAGGAGCTTGAGGCGCTGCGGCTGCACGCGGTGCAGACGGGCGATGCGGCCGACGCCGCCGACGTGCTGGAGTTCCGTGGCGCGATCGCCAATTTCCGCGGCAAGGTCGCGGAGATGCGCGAAACGCTGGTGGGGTCGGCGCTGCTGATCCCGATCATCGGGCAGAACCGGAAAGCCGCCGAGACGCGGTTGATGAAGATTTCCAACGGCATGCTGGTGGTGATCCCGCGGCTGATGGCCGTCGCTTCGCAGGCGGTGGTGCAGGTGGACATCCGGCACGCGGCCGACGAAGCGGCGAAGCTCGACGAGGCGGCGCGGCAACTGACCCTGCTCGCATCGAAGGGCGCGCACGATGCCGCCACCGCGGCCGCGCGCAGCCTTGGCGGCGACCAGCGCAACATCGACGTGCTGGCGCAGGTCGCCGACGAGACGATCCGCACCATGCACGAGGTGATCGACATCGAGCGCGAGGTCGCCGATGGCGACCGCGAGCGCGAGGCCAAGCTCGCGGCGATCCGCGACAAGCTGGTCGCCGGCATGCAGGGCGTGAACCGGCACGCGGTTGCCCCGTGAGCCAAAGCCCCGATTTCGACTTGCAGGCCGCGTGGCTGCGGCGCTTCCGAGCCGATGCCGAAGGCAACCTGAAAGCTTTCGCGTTGCGGCTGAAGGAGGCGATGCCGGATCAGGTCACGATCCGCGAGAGCCGGAGCTTCTTCTCGGGGCCGAAGACCGTCGGCGTGGACATCGAGATCGACGAAAGCCGCTATGTGCTGGGTATCGAGGGCAGCCAGTTGAAGGCCAGCATCGCGCTGGTCGTGCGCGGCATCACGCTCAATACCCGCAATGTGCCGCCGGCCGACTGGTTCGCGCGGCTCGCCGAGGAAACGCAGAAGGCGAGCGAGCACGCGCAGGCGTTGAGCCGGTCGCTTTCCGACTTCATGGGCAGTTGAGATGAGCCTGTTCGATCTGTTCAAACCGCGCAGCCCGGAGGCGCAAGCCCAGGCGCAGGCGCAGCAGGCGGCCAGTGCGCAGCGGCAGGCGGACATCACCGAGAGCCTGCACACCGGGGCAGTGCCGGCGGCAACCCGGGCGCGGCTGGAAGGTGCCCGGAACGGCCGGTTGCCGTGGATGGCGACGCTGACGCCGGCGGAGCTGATGGTGGCGCGGACGCACGGGTTGAAGCCGATCGCCTCGATCTCCGCCACGTGCTGGATGCATTACGGCTGGTCCTGGACGGAGGGGCATTCGCAGGGCTGGGAAAAAGCCTTGTGGCGGCTGCGCGAGGAGGCGAAGGCCGCGGGCGCCAACGCCGTCGTCGACGTGAAGATGCGCACGGTGCCGCTCGCCATCGAGGCGAGCATGGATTTCACCCTGGTCGGCACGGCGGTCCGGGTGGACGGGCTGCCGCCGAGCAGCGACCCGATCGTTGCGACCGTTCCCATGCTGGAATTCACCAAGCTGCTGGAAGCCGACGTGGTGCCGACCGGCATCGCGGTGGGCGCGCACTACGAGTGGATGACCGACTGGCGCGGCATGGCGCGGCAGACCTGGATGGGCAACAGCGAGTCGCAGGTGCTGAGCCAGTTCTGGGAAACGGTGCGGCAGCAGGCGCATGCCGGGCTGCGGCAGAGCGCCCGCGCCCAGGGCAACGGCGTGCTGGCGCACGTCAACTTCAGCCAGATGTTCGAACGCGAAGGCAAGGACAAGCAGCCGAAGCAGTATCTCGGCCGGCATATCGTCATCGCCACCACGGTCGATGCCAGACGCGGCCTGCCGTTTCCGCACGAGATCAAGATGGTCGTCGACCTGCATGCCGGGGCGACGCCGCTGACGGGCACGCAACGCCACCACCAGTCCTACGCATCGAACGACGCAGAAGGAGCGATCTGACATGCCCAGCGACATTCCCGCGCATGCCAGGGAACGCCTGAAGGGGCTGCGCAGCTCGGTCAGCTCGACCGGCGTGTTCACGTCCGATTTCTCGGTCAACGAATTCCTGCTGGTGCGCAAGGCAGGGTTCGAGCCGATCGGGCTTTGCGTGGGCACCTGCGTCTATCACGTCGGCATCCAGTACGGGAGCTGGAGCAAGAACCAGGAACTCGAAGTGCTGTCGAAGGCGATGTACCACGCACGCGAGTTGGCGATGTCGCGCATGCGCGCGGAAGCCACCGCGATGGGTGCCGACGGGATCGTCGGCGTCAAGCTGACCATCAAGCGGCTGGAATGGGACGAGCACCTGCTGGAGTTCATCGCCATCGGCACCGGCGTCGTGCACGGCGAGGGGCACAAGGGATTTCGCGCGCACGACGGCGGGCCGTTCACCTCGGACCTGACGGGCCAGGATTTCTGGTCGCTGCTGCATTCCGGCTATCGCCCGGTCGAGATGGTCATGGGCAGTTGCGTCTACCACGTCGCACATCGCGGCGTGATCTCCGGGCTCGCCAGCGCCGGGCGCAATGTGGAGCTGGAGAATTTCACCTCGGCGATGTACGAGGCGCGCGAGATCGCGATCGAGCGCATGCAGGTGGAAGCGGCGGCGGCCAAGGCCGAAGGCGTCGTCGGCGTGGACATGCACGAGGGCAGCCATGGCTGGCAGACGCATGTCATCGAGTTCTTCGCCATCGGCACCGCCGTGCTGCCGCTGGCGCAGGAGATCGCGCCGGAGAAGATCGCCGACCCGATCATGGTGTTGTCGGTGAACGATTGATACCGACCGCCCAGGATCTTGACCTTCGTTCGTCATGCCCGCGAAGGCGGGCATCCAGGCAAGCGACGGGCGGTTCGGCGCGGCTCCTGGATTCCCGCTTTCGCGGGAATGACGGAGGACGAGTCAACACTTTGATCCGTTGGTACCAGCGCGCGCCGACTGGCGGCTCAGTTCGCCCGGACCTTCACGTAACTTCCGGGCGCATCCTCGACCGCCATCAGCTTGCCGTCGCCCGGCGCGCGGGCCTTCACCTGGCGCTTGTCCAGCGCCGTGACCCAGCGTTGCCAGTCCGGCCACCAGGAGCCGGCGATTTCGGTGGCGCCGGCGAACCATGCTTCCGGCTCGTCCGGCACGTCGGAGTTGATCCAGTGGCTGTATTTGCCGCTTTCCGGCGCGTTGACCACGCCGGCGATGTGGCCGGAGGCCGCCAGCACGAAGCGGCTTTTGCCGCCGAGCAGGTGGGTGCCGCGATAGGTGGCGCGCCACGGCGCGATGTGGTCTTCCCGCGTCGACAGAAAGTAGGACGGCACGGTGATCTTGCCGAGGTCGATCGGCGTGTTGGCGAGCGCGATGCCGCCCGGCTCGATCAGCCTGTTCTCCTGGTACATGTTGCGCAGATAGAAGCTGTGCATCCGCGCCGGCATGCGCGTGGAATCGCTGTTCCAGTACAGCAGGTCGAACGGGAACGGGTCGTTGCCCAGCAGGTAGTTGTTGACCACGAACGTCCAGATCAAGTCGTTGGCGCGCAGCATGTTGAACGTCGTCGCCATCTCGCTGCCTTCGAGGTAGCCGCGCTTGTTCATCTTGTCTTCGAGCATTTTGATCTGCTCCTCGTCGATGAACACGTTCAGCTCGCCCGACTCGCGAAAATCCAGCAGCGTGACGAAGAACGTCGCCGAGCGGATGCGCGTGTCGTTGTGCGCGGCCATGTAGGCCAGCGTGCATGACAGCAGCGTGCCGCCGAGGCAGTAGCCGATGGCGTTGATGTCGCTCTCGCCGGTTGCCGCCTCGATGGCCGAGAGCGCTTCGAGGATGCCCGCCTGCATGTAGTCGTCGAAGCCTTTTTCGGCCAACTCCTCGCCCGGGTTGACCCAGCTCACCACGAACACGGTGTGCCCCTGCGCGACCGCCCAGCGCACCAGGCTGTTCTTCGGCCGCAGGTCGAGGATGTAGAATTTGTTGATCCACGGCGGAATGATCAGCAGCGGCCGCTTCAGCACCTTTGCGGTCGCCGGCGCGTACTGGATTAACTGCATCAGGTCGTTCTGGAACACCACCTTGCCCGGCGAGACGGCGATGTTGTCGCCGATGCGGAAGGCGTCGGTGTCGGTCATCTTGATGTGGAGCTTGCCCTTGCCGCGCTCCAGATCGGTCAGCAGGTTGTGCAGGCCTTTGATGAGATTTTCGCCGCCGGTCTCGGCGGTGCGGCGCAGCACTTCGGGGTTGGTGAGCAGGAAGTTCGAGGGGCTCATCGCGTCGATGAATTGTCGCGAGTAAAAGTCCACTTTCTGGGCGGTCGGCGCATCCATGCCATCCACTTGCTTCACGACATCTTGTACGAACCGGGCGGAGAGCAGATACGACTGCTTGATGAAGTCGAAGACCTCGTTTTCCTTCCAGGCGTCGTCCTTGAAGCGCCGGTCCTTCGGGTCGGCGTCGATGACCGAATGCGAGTCCATGCCCATCATGCGCCGGGCGGTGTTCTGCCAGAGCGACATGTAGTCCTGCCAGAAGCCGAGCTGCGCCTGCATCAGCTTGGCCGGGTTGGCCATCATCCGCGCGGTCATCTCCATGAACGCGCCGCCGATGTTCAGCGGGTCCGGCGCGGTGGAGGGGCCGTTCTCCGCCTGCCGCTTCAGCCACTCGCCGACGATGCGCTGCGACCGTTCCGCGATGTCGGCCATCGAACGGCCGAGTTCCGCCGGGTCGGGCATCTTGAAGGCGGAAGCGGCGTCCGGCTTCTGCGGATCGGCCATGCGGGCATCCTTTCGTCGCTGGGTTGCCGCTGCTACATGTGCCGCGCGCCAACGCCGCTACGCAAGATCGGCGCGCGCTAAGGAATGGGGCGAGGCGAGGGTGGGGCCGACCCGGCACATGCGAGTTGCAAGACGCGAGGTTGTTACAGGGGCCCCTGAAAGGGTTCAAGGGCCGGCCACGCCGGCGTCCCATGCGCGCACGGCCGCCGCGGGGCTGGCGCTGCTGTTGGCGGCGGCGCCGCTCGCCGGCTGCTCCGGCAGCGGCGGCACGTCGCTGAACCCTATCGACTGGTGGCACCAGATGGAGGGCGGGCGCCTCGCCGAGACGCGGCCGCCGCCGCCCAATGCCGACGCGCCCTATCCGAACCTCGGGACCGTCCCGGCCAAGCCGCCGCCACCGGACAAGGCGGCGCAGGCGGGCATCGCCAGCGGTCTGGTCGCCGATCGCGGCAATGCGCATTACGAGCAATCGATCGTGCCGCTGCCGCAGGTGCGGCCGCCGGCGGGCACGCCGGCGGCGACGCTGGCGCAGGGCGCCAAGCCGGCCGATGCCGACCAGCAGCCGAACGCCTCGCTGCCCGCCGCCACGGCGCCGGCGCGCCCGCCGCCGCCGCCGTCGGTCGCCAGGGTTCCGGTGGCCCCGGTCAGCACCGCGCCGCTCGCGGCCCCGGCCGCCCCGCCCGCGGCCGCGCCGGACGCATCCACCGCTCCGGCCGCTTCGCCGGCAGCCCCAGCCGCCGCGCCTGCCAGCCAGACCGCCGACGCGTCCATGCCCACGATCCCGGACGCGCCGCCATCGCCGCCGCAACTGGCCGGGGCGGCGCCTGCTGTCGTCGCACCGACCGTGCCACCGGTGGCACCCCCACCGCCGCCGCCGGTGCCGAAACCGAACGGGCCGCCCGTCGCCATCCCGTTCGCCATCGGCTCCGCCGTGGTGCCGGCCGACTCGCTGGCGCCGATCAAACTGCTGGTGAAGACGCGCGGCGCCTCCAGCATCGCCGTGACCGGGTTCGGCGAGGCCGCGTCGACCGATCCGGCGGCCCAGGCCGCGGCGCTGCCGCTGGGGCTGGACCGCGCCCGCGCCGTCGCTGCCGTGCTGATGGCGAACGGCGTGCCGGGCAGCGCGATCAACATCACCGCGGAACCGCAAGGGAGCGGTGCGGCGGCGCGGCTGGTCAACTGACCCCGCTTGTGACCTGATCCGCCGCCTATATCCGACAGGCGGAACGAAGCGGTTGCACGACTCGCCCGCACTCGTCCTGTACACTGCCTCCCACCACGGACCCGACGGCTCCCGCCATGACAGACGAGTTCCACCGCATCCGCCGCCTGCCGCCCTACGTCTTCGCCGAGGTCAACTCGGCCAAGGCGAAAGCCCGCGCCGTCGGCGAGGACATCATCGACCTCGGCATGGGCAACCCGGATAGCCCGACGCCGCCGCATATCGTCGCCAAACTGATCGAGGCGGTGCAGGATTCTCGAACTCACCGGTATTCGACCAGCAAGGGGATTCCCGGCCTGCGCCGCGCGCTCGCCGGCTACTATCAGCGCCGCTTCGGCGTGGCGCTGAACCCGGAAACGGAAGTGATCGCGACGCTCGGCTCCAAGGAGGGCCTCGCCAACCTCGCGGCGGCGATCACCAGCCCGGGCGACACGATCCTGGTGCCGAATCCGTCCTATCCGATCCACCAGTTCGGTTTCATCATCGCCGGCGCCTCGGTGCGCAGCGTGCCGGCGACGCCGGACGAGGAGATGCTGCTGGCGCTCGATCGCGCGGTGCGGCATTCGGTGCCGAAGCCGACGGCGCTGATCGTCAATTTCCCGTCCAACCCGACCGCGTACCTGGCCGACCTCGATTTCTACAAGGAAATCGTCGCGTTCTGCCGCAAGCACGAGATCTTCATTCTGTCCGACCTCGCCTACGCGGAGATTTACTTCGGCGACAGGGTGCCGCCCTCGATTTTGCAGGTGGAGGGCGCGAAAGACATCGCGGTTGAGTTCACCAGCATGTCGAAAACCTACTCCATGCCCGGCTGGCGCATGGGCTTCGCGGCCGGCAATCCGCGGCTGATCACGGCGCTGACGCGGATGAAATCGTATCTGGACTACGGCGCGTTCACGCCGATCCAGGTCGCGGCGACCGCCGCGCTGAACGGGCCGCAGGACTGCGTGCGCGAGATGCGCGAGTTGTATCGGGACCGGCGCGACGTGCTGATCCGCGGCCTGCACGCCGCCGGCTGGGACGTGCCGAGCCCGGATGGCTCGATGTTCGCCTGGGCGCCGATCCCGCCGCGGTTTGCCCACCTTGGCAGCCTGGAGTTCTCGAAACAGCTTCTGGCACGCGCCCGTGTGGCCGTGGCGCCCGGCATCGGCTTCGGCGAGCACGGCGACGGGCATGTGCGCATCGCACTGGTGGAGAACACGCACCGGCTGCGGCAGGCGCTGCGGAGCATCCGCGCGTTCCTTCAGTCCGATAACGCCGGGCCGGTCGAGGCGCCCGAAGCGGTCGCGGCGCAATGACGCGACCGCTCAATGTGGCGCTCGCCGGCCTCGGCACGGTCGGTGGCGGCGTGCTGAGCCTGCTGCGGCAGAACGCCGATCTGGTCGCCGCCCGGGCCGGGCGGCCGATCGCAGTGACGGCTGTCTCGGCGCGCGCCCGGTCGCGCGATCGCGGCGTGTCGCTCTCCGGCCTGCGCTGGTTCGACGATCCGGTGGCGCTGGCGAGCGACCCGGCGGTCGATGTGGTGGTGGAAGTGATCGGCGGCTCGGACGGGCCGGCGCGCGCGGTGGTGGAGGCTGCGATCGCCGCCCGCAAGCCGGTGGTGACGGCCAACAAGGCGCTGCTGGCGGTGCACGGCGCGGAACTGGCGCGGCTCGCGGAGAAGGCCGGCGTGGCGCTGGCGTTCGAGGCCGCGGTGGCCGGCGGCATCCCGGTGATCAAGGCGCTGCGCGAAGGGCTGGCCGGCAACCGCATCTCGCGCGTCGCCGGCATCCTGAACGGCACCTGCAATTATATTCTCACGGTGATGCGCGAGCGCGGGCGGGAGTTCGCCGAAGTGCTCGCGGAGGCGCAAAAACTCGGCTACGCGGAGGCCGATCCGAGCTTTGACGTCGATGGCATCGACGCCGCGCACAAGCTGGCGATCCTGGCGGCGCTCGCGTTCGGGCGGCCGGTGGCATTCGACGCGGTGCATGTCGAGGGCATCCGCCATGTCTCGGCGCTCGACATCGCGTTTGCCGGCGAGCTCGGCTACCGCATCAAGTTGCTGGGGCTTGCGAGGCAGACAGAGGCCGGGATCGAGACGCGGGTGCATCCGTGCATGGTGCCGCAGGCGTCGCCGCTGGCGCGCGTCGATGGTGTGTTCAACGCCGTCGTCGCCGAGGGCGATTTCGTCGGCCGCGTCATGCTGGAGGGCAGGGGCGCCGGCGCCGGACCCACCGCCTCCGCCGTCGTCGCCGACCTGATCGACGTCGCCCGCGGGCGGATCACGCCGGTCTGGGGCGCGCAGTCCGGTGCCCTCTCTAACGCGCCGTCGGTGCCGATGCTGGCGCATGTGGGTGCCTATTATCTGCGACTGATGGTGGTGGACCGGCCCGGTGTGATCGCCGACGTCACGGCGGCGCTGCGCGATGCCGGCATTTCGCTCGAGAGCATGCTGCAGCGCGGCCGCAGCCCCGGCGAGGCGGTGCCGGTGGTGCTGGTGACGCACGAGACGCGCGAGGCGGCGATGCGCGATGCGCTCGCCCGCATTGCCGCACTGGACGCCGTGCTGGAAGATCCCGCCGTGATCCGCATCGAACCGGCCTGAACATCGGCACGCGCCGAGGGAGCCCGACATGACAACGCAAAATCCGCAGGAACAGCAAACCGACCGCAACCTGGCGCTGGAGCTTGTCCGCGTCACCGAGGCCGCGGCGCTGGCGGCAAGCCGCTGGATGGGCCTCGGCAAGAAGAATGAGGCGGACGGCGCCGCCGTGGAGGCGATGCGCAAGGCGTTCGACGCCATCGGCATCGACGGCACCGTCGTGATCGGCGAGGGCGAGATGGACGAGGCGCCGATGCTCTATATCGGCGAAAAGGTCGGCCGCGGCGGGCCGGAGATGGACATCGCCGTCGATCCGCTGGAAGGCACGACGCTCACGGCCAAGGGCGGCCCGAACGCGATCACTGTGATCGCACTCGCCGAGCGCGGCAACTTCCTGCACGCGCCGGACATCTACATGCAGAAGATCGCCGTCGGCCCCGGGTTGCCGGCAGGCGTGGTGGACATCGACGATGCGCCGTCGAAGAACCTGCGCAACCTCGCCCGCGCCAAGCGCTGCGACGTCGGCGACCTCGTCGCCTGCATCCTGGATCGGCCGCGCCACGAGGCCCTGATCGCCCATTCGCGCGAGGCGGGGGCGCGGATCATGCTGATCAGCGACGGCGACGTCGCCGGCGTGATCGCCACCACCAACCCCGCCAGCGGCGTGGACATCTACATGGGCTCGGGCGGCGCGCCGGAGGGCGTGCTGTCGGCCGCGGCGCTGCGCTGCGTCGGCGGGCAGATGCAGGGGCGGCTGCTGTTCGAGGACGAGGACCAGCGCGAGCGCGCCAAGCAGATGGGTGTCACCGATCCGAACCGCGTGTTCTCCGCCAGCGACATGGCGCGCGGCGAGGTGATGTTTGCGGCAACAGGCGTGACCGGCGGCCCGATGCTGCATGGCGTGCGCCGCTTCGGCAGCGGCGCGGTGACGCATTCGGTGGTGATGCGCAGCAAGTCCGGCACGGTGCGGTATATCGAGGCGCACCATAACTACGCGACCAAGGTGTGGGCGGCGCTGTGAGGAAGGCGGGGGCGCTGCCCTCGACCCGCTGGGGCCGGCGGCCCCAGACCCCATGGGTTCCAGCGACTTGCTAGACATCACCCGCAGCCTGAGCGGCCGCCGCTGGGTCTGGCGGGCGGCGGAGGACCGCGTCGGCCTCGGCATCGCCCAGCGCCTCGGCCTGCCGGAGATCCTGGGGCGGCTGCTGGCGGCGCGGGGCGTGGGCGCGGAGGCGGCCGCGGATTTCCTCGACCCGACGCTGCGCGCGCTGCTGCCCGACCCGAGCGTGTTGGCCGACATGGACCTGGCGGCGGCCCGGCTGGCCGACGCGGTGGGGCGGGGCGAGACGGTGGGCGTGTTCGGCGACTACGACGTCGATGGCGCCTGCAGCGGTGCGGTGATCGCCTCGTTCCTGCGTGGCCTCGGCTGCCCGACGCTGGCGCATGTGCCGGATCGGCTGGCCGAGGGCTATGGGCCGAACCTGCCGGCGCTGCAGAACCTGATCGCGCGCGGCGCCACGCTGATCGTCTGCGTCGATTGCGGCACCGCGGCCGGCCACATCCTGGCCGAAGTCCAGCCGGTCGCCGACGTGCTGGTGCTCGACCACCACAAGAGCGACGGCGTGCCGCCGGCGGTGGCGGCGACGGTCAACCCGAACCGGCTGGATTGCCGCTCCGGCCTCGGCCATCTCTGCGCGGCGGCGATCGCCTTCCTGACCGTGGTGGCGACCGTGCGGGTGCTACGCCGGGCAGGGTTTTTCGCGGCGCGGCCGGAGCCGGACCTGCTGGCGCTGCTCGACCTGGTGGCACTGGCGACGGTCTGCGACGTGATGCCGCTGACCGGCCTGAACCGCGCGCTGGTGGCGCAGGGGCTGAAGGTGATGGCGCGGCGCGGTCGCCCGGGGATCGCGGCGCTGCTGGACGTGGCGCTGGTGCGCGACAAGCCGAGCGCGATGACGCTGGGCTTCGCGCTCGGCCCACGCATCAACGCGGCCGGCCGGATCAGCGAGGCCGATCTCGGCCTGCGCCTGCTGCTGTGCGAGGACCCGGTGGAGGCGCGTGGGTTGGCGGCGACGCTGGACGCGGTGAACCGGCAGCGCCAGCAGGTGGAACTGTCGATGCTGGAAGCGGCCATGCAGGCGGCCGAGGCACAGGCGTCGGGTGGTCATCCGGTGGTGCTGGTGGCCGGGCACGAATGGCATCCCGGCGTGGTCGGCATCGTCGCCGGCCGCATCAAGGAGCGCTTCAATCGCCCCGCCTGCGTGCTGGCGGTGGCGGACGGGGTGGCCAAAGGCTCCGGCCGGTCGGTGCCGGGACTGGATCTGGGGGCCGCGGTGATTGCGGCACGCCAGGCCGGCATCCTGAACACCGGCGGCGGCCACGCCATGGCGGCCGGGTTCTCGCTGCCGGAGGCGCGGCTCGCGGACTTCCACGCCTTCCTCGCCGAACGGCTGGCGGCGGCGGCGGATCTGCCGTCGGTGGCCGACCTGTCGGTCGAGGGAACGGTCGCCGTCGCCGGCTGCTCGATGGATCTGGCGATGCAGATCGCGCGGCTGGCGCCGTTCGGGCCCGGCAACGAGGAGCCGGTGCTGATCCTGCCGCGCGCCCGCGTGGTGCGGGCGGACCGGGTGGGACGGGAGGCCAACACGATCCGCGCCTTTGTCGAGGGCGAGGGGGGCATGGGCCGGCTGAAGGCGATGCTGTTCCGCGCCAAGGACGGCCCGCTGGCCGACGCGCTGCTGGCGCGCGGCGGTGCCTCGCTGCATCTGGCCGGGCACCTGCGCGCCGAGGAATGGAACGGCACCACAACGCCCGGCTTCGTGGTCGCCGACGCGGCCGCCGTCTGACCGCCGCCAATCCGGCCGAGCCAACGCTTGACCGCCACGGAGCCCTCCGCTACCCAGCGCCAGCCTCACGTCCCGTTCGTCTAGAGGCCCAGGACACCGCCCTTTCACGGCGGTAACACGAGTTCGAATCTCGTACGGGACGCCAATGTTTTTCAATTGATTAGCCATCGTCCATCCCGCCCAAATCTCGTCGTGGGGAGTATAGTGGGGAGAATGCGCTGCGCTGGACGGCCCTGGACGTGGGCGAACGGTTCTGGAGAGTTTCCTAGCGCAAAACCCCCGCCGCTTGTGTTCGGGTCATCCCGGCGCGCTACACTTCCGGCCGTGTGCA
>Ga0302314_10009894_pt1 | contig 16803 bp, 13 predicted proteins | sample III_Palsa_N2_3_FD_200533 | JGI IMG/M metagenome (GOLD analysis project Ga0302314, IMG submission 200533) | Peat permafrost microbial communities from Stordalen Mire near Abisko, Sweden - III_Palsa_N2_3 | ecosystem: Environmental > Terrestrial > Soil > Palsa > Peat permafrost | place: Sweden...
TCGGCCGGGTGCGCAGCTCCTGCTTCTCGATCAACTCGGTGCTGTAGCTTATGGTATCGCCCGGGCGGACCGGGTGCGGCCATTTCATGTCGAGGAAGCCGGGCGAGGGGCCGGCGGCCGGGCGGCGGCCGGTTTCCGATGCCGGCTCGGGGCGGGCGCGCATGGTGGCGACTATCAGCTTCATCCAGGTCGCCGCCGTGTGCCAGCCGCTGGCGATCAGCCCGCCATAGGGGCTCTCGGCGGCGGCGGCCGGGTCGACGTGGAAATATTGCGGGTCGAATTTGCCGGCGAAACCGATGATCTCGGCCTCGGTGAAGCAATGGCTGCCCAATTCCTGGCGGGTGCCGATTGCCATGTCCTCGAACCAGGGCATCATGCCGCCTCGCCCGCGTGACGGCGCTTGAACATGGCCCAGGAGCTCATGGTCACGACCGGCTCGCCGTTCTGGTTGAAGGCCTCCCAGCGGATGCGGGCGAGACCCATTTCCGGCCGGCTCGCCGAGGGCCGCGATTCGAGCACCGTGCGCCGCACCGTCAGCGTATCGCCGACGAAGACCGGCTTCGACCAGCGCGCCTCTTCGACGCCGGGAGCGCCGAGCGAGGCCGAATCGAGGATATAGGCGTCGCACATCATGCGCATGATCATGGCGCAGCTGTGCCAGCCGCTGGCGCACAGCCCGCCCAGCAGCGAGGCCTTGGCCGCCTCTTCATCGAGATGGAAGGGCTGGGGATCGAATTCGGTGGCGAAGTCGAGGATCTCCGCCTTGGTTACCGGGGCGCGTGTGGCCTCCAGCACGTCGCCCGGCGTGAAATCCTCCCAGAAAAACTTCGGTTCCCGCATCGATGCCTCCGGCCGTAAATGTCGTGCGACGGATTGTAATCAGCCTGTGGCAGAATAGACCTGCAATTGCTGCTCCCTAGAACCGGGTTTGCCGATGTCTGCACGCAAGCTGTTGATCCCCCGCCGTAAATTCCTGGCCGGGAGTGCCGCGACGCTGGCGCTTTCGGCGCTGGCGCGCGTGCCGGCGCTGGCCAGGGCGCCGAGCCTGCCTTATGTCGTGATCGGCGATTGGGGTCGGAACGGCGCCGACGACCAGCGCGAAGTGGGCGTGCAACTGGGCAAGACGGCAGGGAAGATCGGCAGCCGCTTCACCATCTCGGCCGGCGATAATTTCTATGAGGATGGTGTCGCCGACCTGGTCGACCCGCAATGGCAGAGCTCGTTCGAGGCGATCTATGCCGCACCGTCGCTGATGACGCCCTGGCATGTCATCCTCGGCAATCATGATTATCGCGGCGACGTCGAAGCGCAGCTGGGATATGGCGCGATCAGCCCGCGCTGGCGGCTGCCGGCGCGCTATTACCAGCGCAGCGAGGCGCTGGGCGGGGGTGTCGGCGCCGATTACTTCTATCTCGACACCTCGCCCTTCGTGACCCGGTATCGCGGCACCAAGGTCAAGATCGACGGCCAGGATACCGCGGCGCAGGTCGCCTGGCTCGACCGCGCGCTGGGGGCCTCGAAGGCGGCCTGGAAGATCGTCATCGGCCACCATCCGATCCGCACCACCACGGAGGGCGCCGAGCAGAATACGCCGGAGCTGATCGGCCAGGTGAAGCCGCTGCTCGAGCGCCATGGCGTCCATGTCTACATCAACGGCCATGTCCATAATCAGCAGCATCTGGCAGTCGACGGCGTCCACTACATCACCTCCGGCGCCGGCTCGCAGACCATTGCGGTGCCGGCTGGCGCCAGCGGACAATTCGCCAGCGCCAGCCATGGTTTCATGAGTGTCGACCACTCGGCCGATGCCTTCCGCTTTGCCTTCATCGACGAGGCGGGCAAGGAACTCTACCGGGCGGCGATCGCGCGGGGGTGAAGTTGGAAACGCGCCGGGACGAGAATAGGCCTGCCCCAGGACCCGTCGTGTGATGCAACCCAGCTCAGCAGGTTTGCCACAGGAAATTAAATTGTAACCAATCGAATTGTACACTATTTTTCTATCACGGCCTCGCGATCGGGACCGATTGGATCATGACAAGGGAGATCGATATGTCGGTAAATGTTCTTTATCGCACCAGCGCCGTTGCCACCGGCGGCCGCGACGGCCATTCCGCGACCAAGGATGGCGCGCTCGACGTGACCTTGAGCACGCCGAAGGAATTGGGCGGCGCCGGCAATCCCGGCAACAATCCGGAGCAGCTCTTCGCCGCCGGCTATGCCGCCTGTTTCATCGGCGCCATGAAATTCGTCGCCTCGCAGGGCGGGCCGAAGGTGCCGGCCACGACTACCGTGACCTCGACCGTCGGCATCGGGCCGCGTTCGGAAGGCGGCTTCGGCCTGGAGATCGCGCTCGAGGTCTCGCTGCCCGGTCTCGACCATGCCGAGGCCGAGACCCTGGTCGCGAAGGCGCATCAGGTCTGCCCCTATTCCAACGCCACCCGCAACAATGTCGATGTCAAGCTGACGGTGGTCTGAGGCCCGGCGCCTAAACCCTCGCCCGCTTGGCGGGAGAGGGTGGCGAGCGCACGCGAGCCGGGTGATGGTGGGCGCTGCGGCAGGGCAGTCCGGCGCGCTCGGAGCACCCACCCTCACCCTCCCGTCGCACGAGCGCCGGACCCCTCCCTCTCCCGCCAAGCGGGCGAGGGGCTCGCTTATCTTGGCGACGAGGGGCCTCCTTCCGCCCCTATTGCCGTTCGACCTTGATCCCACGCTGGGCCAGCGCCACGATCAAACTGTCCGGTCCGGCCAGATGGCCGGCGCCGACGGCGACGAAGCTGGTGCCGCTGCCGGTCTTGAGGCGCTCGGCCAGTTTGGTCGCCCAGGCCTGGTTGCGGTCGATGATCAGCACCTGGTAGACCGCCCGATATTTCGGATCGTCCATTTCGGCGAAGAGCTTGGCGATGGCCGGCACGTCGCCGCCGAGCCAGGCCTTGGCCATGTCCTTGGCCTTGGCCGGGATTTCGGCCGCCTCGTCGACCGAGGATTGCAGGATCTCCAGCTCCAGGGCCGGCGGCAGATCGGCGAACAGATGCAGCTGTTGCGGCATTGTCTCGAAGGCGCGCAAGGGCTTGCCGGCCGCCACCGCCTCGCCCTTGAGAATATGGTCGGCGCCCTTTTGCGGATCGAAGCCGGCCTGCTTGATCGACACCAGGGCCAGGCTCATCGCCGCCATCCAGGGCCGCATCGGTTCGAGCTGCTTTTCGCCGGCGCCGATGCCGACCGCCTTGGCCGAGCTGTCGAGCCGGGCCAGGTCTTGCGGCGACAGCTTGCTCGACAGCGGATGGGCGGCATCGAGGCCGAGGCTGGCGATCAGCTGCTGGGTCGACGGGTCATCCCCGTCGGTCAGTTCGAGCCAGAGATCGGCGCTGGCACCGAACGCCTTCTTGATCTTGGGCGATTGCCAATGCATCGCAGGATCGAGCAAATGGAAGGTGCCGAACAGATAGATCGTCGAGCGCCCGTCCTTGATCGCCCAGAGCGCCGGCTCGGCCGCAGCGGGGCCGGCCAGCCCGAACAATCCAAGCCCGGCGATACACGCGAACGCAAACCGTTTGATGAGTGCCGGCACCGCAACCCCCGAGTCCAGGAAATGTGGCGATACTATGCTGCGGCGGCGGCATTATCGCCATGCTTTGCAGAGAGCAGGCATGCAGGCGCCACCGCTTGTCGCCGCCCCGGGGCGCGCCAATTTGTCGCTCGTGAGGCGCCACCTGGTACCTCGATCAGGAATGGAGCTCCTGCCGTGACCGCGCCCGGTGCCTCGATCAGCTCGCTGTTTTTCCTGGCCAGTTTCGCCGCCTTGTTCGTCGGCGTGGCGCTGTCGTTCTGACACGCGCCAGTGCCGGCGGCCGCTCGCCCGGAGTTATCATCGAGTCGCAAAGCAGATTTCTGCGCTCCGGCACCCGGCTACCAGCCGAAATCCAGAAAATACCGCAAATATCACTTGGCCATGTCGGATCGGTGATACTGCACTTACTTCGGTAGTGCGATCGATATTTCGCGCGTGCTGCCCATTGCAATCATTCGAGCGGTCATGTCATGAAACCCGGTGGCGACAGCATCCGGTGAGAACAGTTCCATGACCCTTTCAGCGCGTTCGCTCCTGACGGCCATCCTGGTTGGCTGCGGCCTCACTTCCATGTCGGCCAACGCCCAGACGGTCCAGATCCTGGGCCAGGGCAGCTTGTCGCTGCCCTATGGCGTCGCGGTCGACAGCAGCGGCAATGTCTTTGTCGCCAATACCAACGACAGCCAGATCGATGAAATTCTGGCGTCGGGCGACTATGCCACCGTCAAATCGATCCTCCCCAAAGCCGGCTTCGACTACCCCTATGGCGTCACCCTCGACGGCAGCGGCAATATTTTCGTCGCCGATACCTATAATAATTTCGTCGAGGAGATTCCGACTAAAGGCGGCTATACCACGATCAGCGTGCTCGCCGCCGCGCTCAATGGCGACTTCATCTATCCGACCAGCGTCGCGGTCGACAGCAGCGGCAATGTCTTCGTCGCCGATCCCGACGACAATGCCGTCTATGAGATCGTGGCGGCCGGCGGCTATGCCAATATCAAGTCGGTCGGCGCCGCCAACGGCTATTTCACCTTGCCCGGCGGCGTGGCACTCGACAGCAGCGGTAATGTCTTCGTCGCCGATTACGGCAACAACGCGGTGAAAGAGGTCCTGGCCGCCGGTGGCTATGTCACGGTCAAGACGCTGGGCAGTGGCTTCAAGGCGCCGCAAGGCGTTGCCGTCGACACCAGCGGCAATGTCTATGTCGCCGATACCGGCAACAACGCGGTGAAGGAGATCCTGGCCGAGGGCGGCTATACCACTGTCAACACGCTGGCCGCCGCCACCGGCAACTTCAACACCCCCGCCGCCGTCGCGGTCGACACCAGCGGCAATGTCTATGTCGCCGATTCCGTCAACAACGTGGTGAAGAAGATCCTGCTGGGCGCCTCGCCGCTGGCCGCATCGGTCCTGCCGGGCGGGCGCTCGGTCGAGACCGGCACCGTGGCCACCGTCTTCGCGACCATCGTGAATGCCGGCAGCACGGCGCTCTCGGGCTGCGGCATTGATCTTCCGGCCTCGGCGCCGGCCGGCTTGTCGATCGGCTTTCAGACGACCGACCCGTCGACCAACGCGCTCACCGGCACGCCGAACCAGAGTGTAGCGATCCCGGCCAACGGGTTGCAGACCTTCCTGCTGTCGTTCCAGTCGAGTGCGGCGCTGACGGCGCCCGGCCTGGCCCCGGTCTTCGCCTGCCAGGGTGTAGCACCGGCGCCGGTGACCGCTGGTGTCGACACGGTCGACCTCACTTTTTCCACGACGCCGATCGCCGACATCATCGCGCTCGCGGCCACGACCAGCAATGACGGTACGGTGCATATCGCCAATGGCGACGGCGCCTTCGCGGTGGCGACGATCGATGCCGGCGCCGCTTCCAGCCTGACCGCGGTCACCGATACCGGGGCGGCGACGCTGCCGCTGACCGCGGTGCTGTGCCAGACCAATTCGGCCGGGCAATGCCTCGTCCCCCCGGCGGTCTCGGTCCCGGTCAGCATCGCGGCGAACGGGACCCCGACCTTCTCGGTCTTCGTCGGCGCCAATGCCGCTATCCCCTTCGCGCCCGGCACGTCGCGAATCTTCGTCCGCTTCATCGACGGCAGCGGCGTGTCGCACGGGTCGACCAGCGTGGCGGTGACGACGAATTAGGTCCCCGCACTGGCCTCCGGCACCGCACAGCCCTTCTCCTGCATTGAGCGTGTGAGAGTATAGCTCAAGGCTTCGATGTTCGGAGTGGGGCGGTCGTCCCTGGCCGCCTTGCCGGCGTAAGCCGGCACAAAGCTCTCGCGCGACAGGTTATGCCGGCTTGCAGCCGGTGGGCGGAGCGCGCGCGAAAGCGCGGCGCTCCGTCTGCGAAGCAGGCCGCGCGCCAAGCGCGCGGAAGGGGGACGACCGCCCCACTAAGGGATCTCAGGCGGCGGGCAAGGGGTTTCCTCGCCCTATGACCGCGCCAACTGCTCGCCCATCAGGCGATGCAGCAGGGTGATCGCCTTGAGCGGGCGGACCATCACCTTGAAATGCGTGATCTGGCTGCCGTCTTCGCTGAATGTGATAATGTCGACGCCGTTGATGACGATCCCCTCGATTTCCGTCTCGAACTCCAGCACCGCGCCGCTGTCGCGGTACCATTCGCCGATATAGCGGAAACCGGGGCCGCCCAGCACCTGTGCGGCGCCGGCCAGATACTTGAACGTGATCTCGCGCCCGCGCTGCGGCGTATGCACGACGGGGCTCTCGAACACCACGTCGGGATGCAGCAGAGCCCAGAGCGCGCTCTGGTCGTGCGATCCCAGGTAATCGTGCCAGGCGTCGAGGGCGGTCATGTTCATGGCAAGGCTCCAGGATTTGCCGGCGGCAACGGGGGTATCGAGGGGGCTCAGCTTTCGGCTCTGCTGGCTCCATAGGCAATCAGAACCAGCGCTACCGCATAGAGCAGCCAGCCCGGATGGCGGCCGCGCGTCGCCCAGAGATTGCCGAGCGCGCCATAGAAATAGGAGCTGCCGACCTGCAGGCTGATGGCGAGCCGGGCCTCCGGCCCGAACCAGAGGGCTGCGGCGATCAACGCCACCCCGCCGAGGAACCAGTTGAAGGTGCTGAAATGCAGGAGCATCGGCACGAGCCTGCGGATCGTTCGAGCCAGTTGCCGCTCCGCGATCTTGTCGAAGGGCCCGACCATCAGCCGCTGCGTCAGCTCGCCGTGAAACACGGCAACGCCGCTGCCGATCGCCCCCGCCAGTCCTAGCGCCACACCATGCCAATGCACCACCATACACCTCTGTATGGAAGATAGGGTGAAGGGTTTGGCCAGCGGCGGCTGGCGATGCTGGATCAGCTGGCCGAGATCGCCATGGCGGCCGCGGTCGTGGCGCAGCGGAAGATCGTGGAGCAGGACGAGCGCGAACGCGGTGCCGCCCCCGATCCGACCGGCGTCGGCGATCGGATCGCCAAGCATCTTCAGCTGGATTTCGCCCGCGCTGCCCAGGCCGTGCGCCAGATCCTGGCGCTCCAGGAAAAGATCGAGCAGGATTTTCGGGCCCTGACCGATCGCCAGGCGGCCGAAGCGGCGGCACGCCGGGCCGAGGCGGCCCAGCGCCGCGCGGCCGAGCGCCAGGCCAATATCGAGCGGCGGAAGGCCCAGATCGAGCAGGAACTCCGGCGGGTGATCCGGGCCAAGGCCGCGCCCAGGACCGTGGAAACCCTGATCGCCAATCTGGGTGTCCGGCTGAGGCCGGAACGTCTGGACACCGATTTCGGCGATGTCCCGTTGCACGAGATTTTCCTGCGTATCTGCCGGAATCTCGGCGTTCCCGAGGAATGGGCCCGGCAATGGGACGAGGGTTCCGAGCCGGAGGGTTCGGCGCCCGGTGATGCCCCGGCACCGATCCGCGCGGCGGGGCCGACAGAAACCGCCGAGCCGGCCAAATCCTCCGAGCCGGCGAAGGCCGCCGGCCCCGGTGACGCCAAGGCGTCGCCCCAGCGACGGCCGAGCGCGCCGCCGTCACCCTGGGCCATGCCCGGCGAACCATCCGTGGCGGCTGCGGCAACAGCGCTAGCCCTCTGTCTCGTCGCCCCGGGAACCGGACCGCCGCGAGGCGGCTGAACCCACAAATCTACGAAGGGTCAATCTCAATTTGACTCCTCCTCCCCTTGCGGGAGGAGGAGAGTATCGAGTGCCGGCGCGAGAGGCATGAACACCCCAGCTTGAGCCGGGCGCGGCCTCCCCGTCACTCCGACGGGTTGCGGCCGACGCTGAACATCACGTTTGGGATGGCCTCGCGCAATGTCACCCGCAGCGCCGGCTCGTCGGCGGCCGAGGCTTCGGCCAGCAGGCGGCGCGGGCTGCGCTGGACGATGCGGGCATGGGCGCGGCCGTCGCGGCCGGCGCCGATCTCGGCGAAGACGTCGGCGGCCTTGACGCGCCGCATCTCCTTGCGGAAGGCGGCACCGCCGGGGGCGGTGTCGAGGTCGTGCGAGCCGAAGGCGGGGGCGCCGGGGGCGGCACTGTCCTCTTCCGGCAACTCCATCTCATGCTCGACCCCGGCGATCGGGCGAGAACGCGACAGAGTGTGGAAGATGGCGCTGGTCGGCGAGACATCGACGCGGAACTGGATCTCCCAGGTCTCGCCGCGCGAAGCCAACTCGCCGATCAGCGCGAACATGTCGTCGCAATCGACTTCATGGGTGCAGGTCATGAAGCCCAGCCTTCCATCCTGCTCGACGACGCGGTCATCCTCTTCCGGGAAGCCCAGGGCATCGAGCGCATTGGTCATGGCGCGGCTCGACGCCATCAGGATGGCGTTGACATGCATGGGCGCCGTGGGGGCTTCGGGACGCTCGGGGCCGTCGGTCGGGCCGGATACTGACATTCTCTTGATCTCCTGTTGGCGACCGAATTTCGTCACCAATCCGACACTTATTTAGTCGCGTCTGCTCCGGAAGCAAACCGATCTGTGAGGCGCGCAGATGTGATTCCCGTATGCGGGGTTTGCCGCGGGCCTGAGCGATCGCGTAGCGTGAACGCACGACATGGCCGGATGGTACAGGCGGGAAACGCCGCGTCCGGGCCCGAAGGGGCGGTTCCAAGGGAGGAAAGGCATGCGCTTCACCTGGTTCAACCTGATGCCCTGGCCGTTTCTGCCCGATGATTTCCGGGAGAAGCACCGCTCGGTCTGGGTCGATATCGATTCGCGGCTGTTCGATCCGGCCGCCAGCCATCAGGTCTACAACACCTATATGGACCTGCTCGAATACGCCTCGACGCTGGGTTTCGACGGCATCGGCGTCAACGAGCATCACCAGAACGGCTATGGCATCATGCCGTCGCCCAATATCATCGCGGCCGCCTTGGCACGCCGGACCAAAGATGTGGCGCTGGTCGTGCTCGGCAATTCGATCGCCCTCTATAACCCGCCGGTGCGGGTCGCCGAGGAATTCGCCATGCTCGACTGCATCTCGGGTGGGCGCCTGGTCGCGGGCTTCCCGGTCGGCACCTCGATGGACACCAATTACTGCTACGGCCAGATCCCGGCGCTGACGCGCGAGAAATACCAGGAGGCGCATGATCTCATCATGCGGGCCTGGCACGAGCCCGATCCCTTCGCCTTCAACGGCCGCTACACCAAGCTGCGCCACGTCAATATCTGGCCGCGGCCGATCCAGCAGCCCAACCCGCCGATCCATATCCCGGGCGGCGGCTCTGTCGAGACCTATGATTTCTGCATCGACAACACCTATTCCTATTCGTATCTGAGCTTCAGCGGCTATATCCGGGCCAAGGCGCTGCTGCAGGGCTATTGGGACCGCGTCTCCGAGCGCAATGCGCCCGACACTTCGCCCTACCGCGCCGGCTTCGCCCAGACCATCTGCGTCGCCGAGACCGATGAAGAGGCCGAGCGGCTCTATGCCGAGCATGTGCTGTATTTCTATAATCGCTGCCTGCATGTCTTCCCGGGCTTCGCCGATGCGCCGGGCTACCGCACGATCAAGACCATCCAGTCCGGCGCCCTCTCGCAATATGCCCCGCCGCTCGGCGGCTATTCGTCGCTGACCTGGAAGGATCTGACCGAACAGGGCCATATCATCGCCGGCAGCCCGGAAACGGTGCGCCAGCGCATGGAGGACATGATCAAGGGCCTGCATGTCGGCAACATCTTCTGCCTGCTTCATGTCGGCAACATGCCGGCCGACAAGTGCATGTATTCGACAAAGCTCTTCGCCGAGCGGGTCATGCCCAAGCTTCGGGGCTTGTTTCCCGAGCATGACAATGATCAGCGCTTCTGGTGCAAGCCGCTCGAGGGCCAAGTCGCACCCGGCGGGCTGCCGAGCGAGGCCGAGCTGGCCGCCCGCCTCGGCGTCCGGGTTTGAGGGGGGAGATCATGGAACTCAAGACCATCCAAACCCCGCAGGTGCCGGTCCGCTATTTCGAAGGCGGCAGCGGCGCCGCCCTGGTCTACCTGCACGGTGCCGGCGGGCTGCGGGCCGGCGACAAGTTCCTCGCAGCGCTGGCCGGGCGCTACCATGTCTTTGCCCCATTGCTGCCCGGCTATGGCGATTCCGAGGAATGCCCGGCGTTGCGCGACATGCTGGATTTCACGCTCCATGGTTGGGATGTGGTCGACGCGTTGGGGCTAACCGATCCGATCCTGCTCGGCCATTCCATGGGCGGCATGATCGCGGCCGAGATGGCAGCAGTGGCACCGCGCCAGGTCTCGCGCCTGGGGCTGATAGCACCGGTCGGGCTCTGGCTCGACGAGCACCCGATCCCCGATCTGTTTTCGCTGATGCCCTATGAATATCCGCAGATGCTGTTTCACGACGTCGCGGCCGGCACGGCGCTGCTGACGACCGGCATGGCGCTCGACGACCCGGAATGGCTGAAGGGTTTCCTGGTCACCAATGCCCGCCAGCTCGGCATGGCCGGGAAAATCCTGTTCCCGATCCCCGAGCGCGGGCTGGCGCAGCGGCTCTACCGGATCACGGCGCGGACCGTGCTGATCTGGGGCGCCAGCGACCGGTTCACCGTGTCCGATTATGGCCAGGCCTTCCGCGCCGGGATCACCGGCGCCGAGTTGGTCACCATCCCCGAGGCCGGCCACATGGCGATCTGGGAGCGTCCGGAGCGGGTGCTGGCGGCGCTGGCGCGGTTGTAGGGGGGAGTGACCTCAGCAGCTCATCTCTGCACAGGACCTGGGACGAAGCAGCGGCATAAGCCCCTCGCCCGCTTGGCGGGAGAGGGAGGGGCCCGCGCCAGCGGGAGGGTGAGGGTGGGTGCTCAGGCCCCGCAAGTGCAGTTCGGCGGGGCCGTCGCGCTCACCCTCACCCGGCTCGCTCGCGCTCGCCACCCTCTCCCGCCAAGCGGGCGAGGGATTGATATTGCGGTCTTTTCGATGTCCCGCTCTCACGCCTTGCGGATCTCCGCCAGGAAGCTGCCGACCCGGGCGCGCAGCGTATCCGCCTGTTCGCCCAGCGCATCGGCCGAGGTCAGCACCTCGACCGCGGCACCGCCGGTATCCTCGACCACCTGGTTCAGCCCGACGATGTTGCTCGACACTTCGGCCGTGCCGCGGGCGGCTTCCTGGACATTGCGGGCGATCTCCTGGGTGGCCGCACCCTGTTCTTCCATGGCGGCGGCGATCGAGGTCGATATCTCGTTCATCAGGCCGATGGTCTTGTCGATGCGGTTGATCGCTTCGGCGGCAGCGCTGGTCGTGCTCTGCATCGAGGCGACCTGGGCCGAGATATCCTCGGTCGCCCGCGCCGTCTGGGTCGCCAGGTTCTTGACCTCCGAGGCGACCACGGCGAAGCCCTTGCCGGCCTCGCCGGCGCGCGCCGCCTCGATCGTGGCATTCAGCGCCAGCAGATTGGTCTGGCCGGCGATGTCCTTGATCAGCCGGACCACCTCGCCGATCTTCTGCGCCGCCTCGGACAGGCTGCGCATGGTCGAGGTGGTCTGGCCGGCCTCGGTCACGGCCTGGCCGGCAATGGCCGAGGATTGCACCACCTGGCGCGAAATCTCCTGGATCGAGGCGGAGAGTTCCTCGGCCGCCGCGGCCACGGTCTGGACATTGGTCGAGGCCTCCTCGGACGCAGCACTGACGGCGCCGGCCTGCTTGGAGGCGAGATCGGCATTGTTCGACATTTTGCCCGAGGTGTTGCGCAACTCGCTTGCGGCCGAACCCAGCACATCGAGCGCGCGGGCGGCGTCGCGGTCGAATTCGGCGTTGATCGTCTCGATCCGGGCGGCACGCTGTTCCTTGTGTGCCTGTTCGGCGTGCTGCTGCGCCGCCAGCCGATCCGCCTCGATCATGCTGTCCTTGAAGACCTGGACGGCACCGGCCATGGCGCCGATCTCGTCCTTGCGGCCGATGCCGGCGATCCTGGTGGCGAGGTCATGCCTGGCCAGGCGTTCCATCGCCGCCGTGATGTGCTGGATCGGCGTCGACACGCCGGTGACCAGCAGCCAACCGAGGAGTACGCAGAGCGCGGCCGCGACGGCCAATGCGGTATAGACCCAGATCTTGGTCGAGCTGTAGATGGCAGCGCCGCGATTGGCCGCTGCCGTGCCTTCCTTGATATTGAAATCATCATCCTGTTCAAGCGCGCCGCGCGCCCGGCCGAAGGCGTCTTTCGAGTCGCCATTATAGAGCGCGGTCGCCGCCTTGAGGTCGTGGCCGGCAGCCAGCCCAAGCATCTTCGTCGATACGGCGATATAGTTCGGCCATTCCTGATCGAACTGGTGGATCAGCGTTTCGTCCTGTGTGCCGCGGACGATCAGCGGTTCATAGGCCTTGCGTTGCGCGGCGACATCCGCCGTGGCCTTATCGAGATCGGCCTTGGCGCCGCCGAGATCGCCGGCACTGTCGGCCGACATCAGCAGGTAGCGGCCTTCGCGCACCCGGTAATTATAGATGGCGATGAATAGCTTGGCCGTTTGTCCAGTGCTCGGCAGCCAATTGTCGCGGACATCTTCGGCATTGCTTTCGACCGCGCTCAGCCGGTTGAGCGACAGCGCGCCGAGCAGCAGGATGACGGCGAACATCAGCGCGAAACTGAGCGGGATCTTGATGCGAATCGCCAGATTGTCGAAAGCCGTCACGGCAGGTCTCCTCCCAACGCTCTTCTGGCTGAAGAGCGGAGCCCGACGCGGCGATATTCCAAGGCGCCCACCGCTGGTCAGGCTATGGCCCGAATTCAGGGTAGTGGAATACTGGCAGTATTAAATTTTAGAGAACATTGAGGCGAAACAGCCTTTCGCTGCGCCGAGACGGTCTGCGCAGACCGATGCGGTCCCCTCCGCCCCGGCCGTGCCGGGCGGAGGGGACCGGTTGCTCAGACCTGGTCGGCGAGGGTGAGGGTCAATGACCGCTCGCCGTCCTTGCCCTTGACCGCCAGGGTAAACTTCGTCCCGGTGGCACCCTTGAACTGCTCGCGCAGCTCGTAGAGGGCGACCTCCTTCGCGGGCTTGCCGTTCACCTTCACGATCTCGTCGCCGGTGACGAGGCCGATTGCCGAGGCGGCACCCTCGGTCGAGACGTCGGCGACCTCGATGCTGCCATCCGCGGCCCGGGCGATCCACAGCCCGGCACGGTCGAAGACTTCCGGCTGGCTGGCCAGCTTGTTGGGCTGCAGCCACAGGGTCTGATGGGCGTAGTCCAGGGTCACGGTGAAGCGCTTCAGGAGATCGCCGCCGATATTGCCGGCGGTCCGGGCCGCCTCGGCGGCACCGCCCTTGTCGGTCACGATCTCGGCCACCGGCGCGTCGATCGTCACCGGGCCGATGGTCAGCTTGCCGGCCCGGGCGAGCAGCGCCTTGGACGGACCGCCGACGCCATAGCCGACGGTGGCGCTGCGGGTCGCCTTGTACTTGCCGATCAGCCCGTTCGCCTCGGCGAAGGGATGCATCACGGTCAAGGCCCCGCGCGAACCGGTATCGAGTTCGAACTCGCCGGCAGCCCCGTCGAGCGTGCCCGCAAGCATCGGGATATGGCCGTCGAAGGTGAAGGGGATAGCCGTGGCACCCACCGGCGGATGGAAAGTATCCTGCTTGGTGAAGGTCATGGTCCGCTTGGCATAATCGATCGTCAGCACCGCGCGCTTGACGAATTCATAGCCCAGCAGCCCTTCGGAATCGGCGCCCTCGACCGCGACCCAGCCGGGCGAGGTTTCGGTGCCGAAGACCTGGTCGGGCAAGGTCAGGCCGCCGAGCGACACGGTCTTGATCTTGGCAAAGCCGAAATCCTCGAGCTTGTCGCCGAAGCCGCCGCCGGCCAGCGCGCCCTCGACCTTGATATCGAGCTTCTTGGCAGCACCGGTCTGGATGACGTCGGTGGCGCCGGTGTCGAAGACGAAGGGTATCGGCTTCTGGCCGTTGATCGAGGCCTCGACATAGATGTGATTGTTGAGCAGCCGGAACGGCATCGTCACCGAATTCTTGCCGGCCGGCCATTGCGCCGAATTGGGCGGCGGCGGCGGCGGCGCATAGCGGCTGTCCGGCTCCGACCCACCGAGCGTGAGTGCTGCGGTCTCGATCACGGTATCGTATTTGGGATCGCCACCGACCCGATCGATCGTCTTCCTGGGGACGAGCACGCCGTCGACGGGCGCGAAATCCGAAAACATGAAAGTATGCTTTTCGCCGCCGGTGAGCTGAACGACGCGATCGACCAGATGGCTGGCCGGGTCGAACCAGACTTCCATGGGCTCGGCACCCTTCGGCGTCACCTTCAGCGCCTGATAGGTCTTGCCGTCCGCCTGCCGCTCGCCCGCCGATTCGAACGCCGCCGGGAAGCGCTGCGGGAAGAAGTAGCCATAGCCGCCGCGATAGGCATCCTGGATCGCCTGGGCGACGGCTTCGCCGCTGGTCTCGATCCGGACTTCCTTGCTGCTGTCGGTCGTCCAGGACTGCTTGCCGTCCCAGCCATTGCTGCCCGATACCGGGCCGAGCACGAAACTGGCACTATCATGCAGCGAGGTGAGATCCTCCCAGTTCTCATAGGTGCCGCTGAGACCGCCGGACGTAACCTTGCCGGTCTCGTGCCAGGTGACCGCCTTGTCCCAGGCCGGACCGCCCATGGCCTGCTTGGCGGCGTCGATCAGGGCCTGGGGAGCGGCGGGGGCTGCCGCGGCCGGCGGCTCGGCCGCACCGGCCGGTGCAGCGAGCGCGGCCAGAACGAGCACCGGGGCGATGCGGGTGAAACGATCCATGCGATCCTCCGAAAGGGTTTTGCCCGGGATGCCCCGATGGGGCCGCCGGGTCAAGCCGAGAGGCGCATTGTGGAATATTTGTAATCCGCCGGGCTTCGGGGGGGCGGCGTCTTCCGGTGCGCTGCGCGTCAGCCGGGGGCGTCCTCGTTGCGGAGCCAGAGCAGCAGCCGGGCCAAGGGCAGCGGGTAGCTGATCAGATAGCCCTGCAGGTGGTCGACGCCGAACTCGCTGAGGATCCGCGCCGTCTCCTCGTTCTCGACACCCTCGGCAATGGTGCCGAGCCCCATATTCCGGGCGAGGTCGGCAGCGGATTTGGCGATGGCGTAGGAATCGCGCGAGGTGGTCAGATCGGAAACGAAACTCTTGTCGATCTTCAGCACCGAGAAGGGCAGCTGCTTCAGCGCCGAGAGCGACGAATAGCCGGTGCCGAAATCATCGATCGCCAGGTCCACCCCCTTGAGCCGCAGCCGCACCAGGACATCCGTGGTCCGGATCGGATCGCCGAAGGCCGCCGTTTCCGTGACTTCGACCATCAGGCGTCCCGGATCGACCTTCATCGAGCGCAGGATGCCCTGCATGCGCTCGGGGAATTCGAGATCGCGGACATTATGGGCCGAGACGTTGATGGCGACGGGCAGCAAATAGCCGGCTGCGGCCAATTCGACCGCGGCCCGGGCGGCCGAGCGCACGACCCAATCCGTAAGCGCGGTAATGCAGGCCGGGTCCCGTTCCGCGAGCGGGATGAAGCGGTCCGGCGCAATGCGTCCCAAGGTCGGATGCGCCCAACGCACCAGGGCCTCGACCGAGACCGGCTTGCGCGACTTCGCATCGACGATGGGCTGAAACTCCAGTTCCAGCTCGTCGGCGGGAATGGCCGCGAGCAAGCGGTCCAGGCTCAGGGGCTGAATCGTGGCATAGGCGGCGGCGAAGACGTCGCGCAATTCGGCCGCCCGGGCCGGCTTGGCGACCACGCCGGCGATATTGAGGTGCAGCTCCTTGCCGAGGCGGCTGCTCGCCATCAGCACGCGCGGGTCGGCGCCGCTGACCAGGATGACCGGCTTGACATAGCCGGCGGCGCTGAGAAAGCGCAGCACTTCGATGCCGTCGGTGTCGCCGAGATGCAGGTCGAGCACCACGAGTTCAGGCACGGCGTCATGGAATTCCAGGTCGAACTGGGCGCGCGATGTGGTCGACCGCGGGATGAAGCCGACATCGGCCGCCAGTCGCGAGAACAGCTGGCACAGAGCCGGATCGTCATCGAGTATCAACGCGCGCACGACACCACCTTTCTCCGCTTTCGGGCCTTGCCGGCCTGCTTCGGCGCCACCCGAGGAGACCGCGACCCGTTTCGACACCTGCTCGACCACCAATCAACTCGGAAGGACTATAGCAATGGACATTCCCAAGGTTGTTTCAAGAAGTAAATAATCGCTAAAATTTTCGGCAAAGTGATTTCGAATTTATCGTCCTCTGACAATAATAAATAAATATTCACCAAATAAGTCGGATGACGCCGGTACCGGCGTGCAGTAACGCTAATAAAATGTAAATGCCGATCTGGCGTCTGGGTGCCAGGGTGGCGGCGCCGCTTTGGTTCCCTCGATATCGTTCGGGCTCGACCCGGAACCCATGCCCCGTGAAGTCTCGCAGGGAGCATACATCGGCAACAACTTTCAGGTGAAGCGATTTCAACCGAAATGACAATTTCGTAGCAGGACAGTGGTTTGGTGCCAAAAAGGACAACACCGGTGTGGTGCTGCCAGTTCCACCAGCCTGCTGATCAGGCCACCGCGGTCAGGTCCGCTCCCTCGGTCGGCGGCAACTGTTCCGGGCCGGCGGGATCGCCGGGTGCCGTTTCCCAGCCGAGGCCGGGCAGCGCAATGATGCGGTAGCCGCCGGCGACCCGACTGGCCACGATCAGCCCGCGCTGCTCCATATAGGCGAGCACGCTGCGGGCGCGGCTGGCGGAGCGGCTGCCATAGATGCGCGCCACGGTCGCATCGGCAGGGCAGGCGGCTCCGGCATTGGCCGCG
>Ga0302314_10009897_pt1 | contig 16801 bp, 12 predicted proteins | sample III_Palsa_N2_3_FD_200533 | JGI IMG/M metagenome (GOLD analysis project Ga0302314, IMG submission 200533) | Peat permafrost microbial communities from Stordalen Mire near Abisko, Sweden - III_Palsa_N2_3 | ecosystem: Environmental > Terrestrial > Soil > Palsa > Peat permafrost | place: Sweden...
CGGGCCCGAACCTCATCGACCAGTCGTTCACGGGCGCCAAGGTGCTGAGCATCGACTGGTCCAACGACCTCGCCATCGTGCGCCGCACGCTTCCCGGCAACGTCGCCGTCCAGGGCAACCTCGACCCGGCCATCCTCAACACGTCCCCGGACATCGTCCGGGGCGAGGCCACGCGCCTCCTCGAGTCCATGCGCGGCGCCACGGGCCACATCTTCAACCTCGGCCACGGCATCATGCCGCAGGCCAAGATCGAGAACGTCGAGGCCCTGGTCGACACGGTGACCACCTGGAAATGAGCTCGCCATGAAAGTCGTGGTCCTCGGCGGGGGCGTGACGGGCCTGACGGCGGCCTGGAGGCTCTCGCTCGCCGGGCACCAGGTCCGCGTCCTTGACGCGGGCCCGCGCCCGGGCGGCGTCGTCCGTTCCGAGTCGGTCGGCGGGTGGCTCGTCGAGGCGGGTCCCGTCTCCTTCCAGGAGTCGACGCCCGAGGTCGCAGGCTTCGTGGCGGAACTCGGGCTCGCCAAGGAGCGCGTCGAGGCCTCGCCCGCGGCGTCCAACCGCTACGTGGCGCGCAAGGGCGGGCTCGTCGCCCTGCCCTCGACCCCGTCGGTGTCCGCCTTCCTGTCGACCCCGCTCCTTTCCATGCGCTCCAAGCTGACGGTGGGTTCCGAGGCCGCCCGCTCGCCCCTGAAGCGGCCGACGGACATCAGCGTCGCCGAGCTCGTCAGGGACCATTTTGGCCGGGAGGTGCTGGAGAACCTCGTGCAGCCGGGAATCGGGGGCATCTACGCCGGGGACGCCGAGCGCCTTTCACTGCAATATGCCTTTCCGAAGATCTGGGAGGCCGAGCGCACGGTGGGCTCGCTCCTGCGCGCGGCCGCCGAGGCGTCGAGCCGGCGCAAGGAGCAGGGCCTGGCATCGGCGCCGTCCCTCATCTCCTTTCGCTCCGGACTGCAGGCCCTGACCGACGCCCTCGCCCAAAAGCTGCCGTCCGGCTCCCTCGCGCAAAACGCCGAGGTGCGCGGCATCGGGCCGGGCAAGGGCGCGCGCTGGAGCGTGCGCTGGTCGGGCGCCGCAGGCCCCGACTCCGCGGAGTGCGATGCCGTCATCGCGGCGCTACCCGCATGGGCCCTGGCGCAGCTTGAGATCGGCGCCGCGGGCAAGCGTCCGCTTTCCGGGCTGTCCTCGATGGAGTATGCCCCCGTCGCCTCGCTGACCCTGGGGTTCCGCCGGGAGAAGGTGCGCCACGCCCTCGATGGCTTTGGCCTCCTCGTTCCCGCCCCGGAGAACCTGACGCTCCTCGGCGCCATCTTCACCTCGAGCCTGTTCCCCGGGCGGGCCCCCGCCGGCCATGTGGCCCTGACCGTCTTCGCGGGGGGCACGACGCGCCCCGACGTGGCCCGCCTCGGCCCGGAGGAGCTGACAGCCCGGGTATGCTCGGACCTGCGCACCCTCGTCGGGGCGGAGGGCAAGCCCGCCTTTTCCCGCCACACGGCCTGGCCGCGCGCCATCCCTCAGTACAACCTCGGGCATGGCCGCCACCTGGAGATGATGGCGGCGTGCGAGAGGGCCCACCCGGGGCTCTTCATCGGGGGCAACGTGCGGGATGGGATCGCGCTGCCCCAGTGCCTCTCGTCGGGAGCCGCGCTCGCCAAGCGCGCGTCTTGACTCAGGGGGACCCCCCTTTAGCCTCCCGGTCCCTTTTTTCCGATTGGCGACAGACCTAAAAGACACGTTGCAGCTGCCCAGGACGGATTTTCCCATGAGGGCGGGCCTTGCGCAGCGCGAGCCCGCCCGGCTGGCCCACTGGGATAAGATCGGCCTGTACGAGGCCATGCAAAAAAGGCGCCAGGGGGCGCCCACCTTCGTGCTCCATGACGGCCCGCCCTTCACGAACGGGGACGTCCACATCGGCACGGCCCTCAACAAGACCCTGAAGGACGTCACGGTGCGCTACAAGGCGCTGAGGGGTTTCCGGGCCCCCTATGTTCCCGGCTGGGACTGCCACGGCCTGCCCATCGAGCAGAAGGTGACGCTCGAGCTGCGCGAGGCCAACCGCCAGGTCTCGACGGCCGAGCTGCGCCAGCTCTGCGACGCGTTCTCCGAGACGTGGATCGCCGCGCAGAAGACCCAGTTCAAGCGGCTCGGCGTCCTGGCCGACTGGGCGAGCGAGTACAAGACGAAGGACCCGGGGTTCGAGGCGGACATCCTGCGCATCTTCGCCGCCTTCGTGGAGAAGGGCCTCGTCTACCGCAGCAAGAAGCCGGTCTACTGGTCGATACCCTTCGAGACGGCGCTCGCCGAGGCCGAGATCGAGTACAAGGAGCACTCCTCGCCGTCCATCTGGGTCCGGTTCAAGGTGCCCGCGGACGAGGCCGCGAGGTTCGGCCTGCCCGCCGACAAGCCGCTCAGCATCGTCATCTGGACGACGACACCATGGACGCTTCCCGCCAACATGGCGATCGCCCTCAACCCGGAGGTCGACTACGTCGTCGCCGACACGGGCGAGGAGAGGATCATCGTGGCCGGCGCCCTTCTTGCCCAGGTCGCGACCGCGGCGGGGCTCAAGGCCGCGCCGACCATCGCCATGACCGTCAAGGGCAAGGCCCTCGAGAGGCTCGCGGCGCGCCACCCCTTCATCGACCGCCCGTCGCCCGTCGTCCTCGCGGACTACGTGACCGTGGAGAGCGGCACGGGCGCCGTCCACACGGCCCCCGGGCATGGCGCCGAGGACTACCAGACGGGGCTCAAGTACGGCCTCGAGGTCTACTGCCCCGTGGCGGACAACGGGACCTACATCGACGACGGCCGGGTCCCGCCCGACCTCGTGGGGGCCACGACGCTCGAGAGCGTCGAGGACCTCGCCAGGAAGAAGACCTCGCCCGCGAACATCGCCGTCCTGCGCAAGCTCGACGCCGTGGGCGCGCTCCTCGCCAAGCAGAAATTCACGCACAGCTACCCGCACTGCTGGCGCTCCAAGACGCCGATCATCTTCCGCGCCGTCGACCAGTGGTTCGTCGCGCTCGACAAGTCCGGGTCCCGTGCCACCGCCCTTTCCGAGGTGGCGAAGATCGCGGCGCAGGGCGGGTGGATCCCCGCCTGGGGCGAGGCCCGCATCCGCGGCGCTGTCGAGTCGCGCCCCGACTGGTGCATCAGCCGCCAGCGCTCGTGGGGCGTGCCGATCCCGGCGTTCTACGACGCCGACAAGAAGGCCTTCCTCGATGCCGGGGTGATCCGCGCCGTCGCTGACAAGGTCCAGAAGGGCGGCACCAATGTCTGGTTCGAGTCCACGCCGGCGCAGCTCCTGGCCGGGGCGAGCCTGCCGCGCGGCTGGCCCGCGCCCGAGATGCTCGCCTGCGGGAAGGACACGCTCGACGTGTGGTTCGACTCGGGCTCCTCGCATGCCGCCGTCCTCAAGCGCGGCCAGGGCGGCACGTCCTGGCCGGCGGACCTGTACCTCGAGGGCAGCGACCAGCACCGCGGCTGGTTCCAGGCCTCCCTCTGGACCTCAGTCATCGCCAACGACGCGGCCCCTTTCCGGGCCGTCCTCACCCACGGTTTCATCGTCGACGAGGAGCAGAAGAAGATATCAAAGAGCTCGACCTACCAGAAGCCCCAGACGAGCGACGCCTACATCGCCGACTACGGCGCCGACGTCATCCGCCTCTGGATCGCCTCGCAGGATTTCAGGGACGACATCCCCATCTCCAAGGAGATCCTCTCCCACGTGGGCGAGACCTACCGGCTCATCCGCAACACGCTCCGGTTCCAGATCTCGAACCTCTTCGACTTCAAGCCGGGGACGGACGCGGTCTCCCCGTCGCGCATGGACGGGCTGGACGGGTGGGCCCTCGCGCAGGCCGCCGAGCTGGCGCGAGCCTGCGAGGCCGCCTACGACGCCTACGAGTTCCACCGGGTCTACCAGCTCTGCAACCAGTTCTGCTCGGTGACCCTCTCGGCGACCTACCACGACATCGTGAAGGACCGCCTCTACACGCTGGGGTCGGCCAACCCCCTGCGCCGGTCGTCCCAGTCGGCCCTCCACCTTGTCTTCCACATCCTTGCGAGGATTCTCGCCCCGGTCCTCCCGTTCACGACGGACGAGGCGGTGGCGTTCGCCTCGGGCGCCGAGTTCGGCCCCGGCTCGGTGCACCTGGGCGACTGGCCGACGTTCCCCGCCGACTGGCCCAAGGCCGAGGACACCTCCGACACCGCCGCAATCCTCAGGCTGCGCGCGAAGGTCAACGAGGCGTTGGAGCCCCACCGGGCGGGCGGGCGGATCGGCAAGTCCCTCGACGCGGCCGTCACCCTCATCGTGCCCGCGTCGGACCCCCTGGGCCCCCTTCTAGGACGCAACCTTGCTTCCCTGCCGGAGCTCTTCATCGTATCCGACGTCGCGGTCCAGGCCGCGGCTGAACCCGGCGCAGCTTTCGGTGTCCAAGTGCGGTCCTGCGCCGAACTGGGCCATGTCCGATGCCCGCGGTGCTGGCGCTGGGTGCCCGCACTCGAGGCGACGGCCATAGCCGACACCTGCCCGAGGTGCGCCGAGGCCCTCCGGTCCTGAGAATTTCAGATTCAGGCAGAAAAATCCCAAGACTCCCCATGGATAAGACAAAAAAAACCAACCCGACCAAAAAGAAAGTGTCCAAGCCCGAGGTGCGGAATACCCCTGTCCCCAAGGCGGTCCCACCCGCGCCCCCGGCCCCTGGAAAACGTCCTCCCATGGAAAAACCATCTAAAAAGTCCGCCCTGCGAGACAGCATTCTCGCCCGAAAGGCGCCAAAGAAGCCCATCGCCTTCAGCCTCGACGAGGTCAGGGCGATCGCCAAGACGGTCACCGCCAAGGCAGAGTCCACGGCGAAGACGGCCAAGGTGGCGGTCAAGCCCTCGGCCGCGCTGAGCGCCGCGCTCGAGAAGCCGATCAAGCCGAACCATGTCAAGGCGGCCTCGCTGGCCGACATCCTCGGCTTCAACCCGAAGCGCACGAAGGCCTCGGAAGTCATCGAGGACCGCGGCGTGCCCGAGAAGTTCAAGCGCTTCCACAAGCTCCTGATCGACCTGCGCAAGCACCTCACCGAGGGCATCGAGCGCCACTCCGAGGAGACCCTGAAGCGCTCCGTCAAGGACGACGCGGGAGACCTCTCGTCGTACGGCCAGCACATGGCCGACGCGGGCACCGACACCTTCGACCGCGACTTTGCGCTCAGCCTTGTCTCGAACGAGCAGGAGGCCCTCTCGGAGATCGAGGCGGCCATCAAGCGCATCCTCGACGGCTCCTACGGCATCTGCGAGATCACGACCAAGCCGATCTCCAAGGAGCGCCTCCTCGCCGTCCCGTTCACCCGCTACTCCGCGGAGGCGCAGAAGCAGATCGAGCGGAACCGGCACCACTCGCGCACCCAGGCCGGCCTCTTTGGCGAGTCGGGAGAGGAGGGCGGGGCGATACCGCACGAGGATGGCGCAGAGGAATGACGCGGTCTTTAGACCCGGGCGTCACGGTCGCGTGGCGCCTGCTCAAGTATAAGCGGCTCCTGGCGATCGCCGCGATGGTCCTCGCGGCCGACCAGGCCAGCAAGATCTGGATCGCCTCGAGGCTCCCCTTCAACACCTACGGCGAGGAGAACGGCGCGATCCCGATCATCCGCGGGTTCTTCTACATCGTCCACGTGGGCAACACGGGCGCGGCGTGGAGCGTGTTCTCGGGGCGCAGCGTCCTGCTCGCGGTCCTCGCCGCGGCGACGCTCATCGGGATCTTCCTCGGGCGAAAGGCGATCGGCCTCTCGTCGGGCCAGACCCAGGCCTACTTCGGCCTGCTCTGCGGCGGCATCGCCGGCAACCTGACCGACCGCATCGCGCGCGGGCACGTCGTCGACTTCCTGGATTTCCACTTCGGCTCCTACATCTACCCCACGTTCAACATCGCCGACTCGGCGATCTGCGTCGGCGTGATCCTCTACGCCCTGGCGTCCCTCAGGTCGCCGAAGATGCCCATCTAGCGGGTCACTCGACGTTGGCCATCTGCTCGCGGATGCGCTCCAGCTCGTTCTTCAGCTCGATGACGCTCATCGATATCCCGATGTCGTTCGCCTTGCTGCCGATCGTGTTGGCCTCGCGGCCGATCTCCTGGAGGATGAAGTCCGCCTTGCGGCCTATCTCGTCCTCGGACCGCAGGAGCGCCGTCAGCTGGTCCATGTGGCTGCGAAAGCGCGTGATCTCCTCGCTGATGTCGCAACGGTCGGCGAAGAGGGCGATCTCGCGCAGCACGCGCTCGTCCTCGACGTCGAGCTCGAGGCCCGCCTCGCGCAGCCTCTTCATGAGCAGCGCCCGGTAGGCGGGGGCCACCATGGGGGCCCGCGCCGCGATGGCCTCGATGTGCCTGCGGCAGAGGCCCAGCCGGTCGATGAAGTCGACGAAGAGCGCCTCGCCCTCCTTGTCGCGCATCTCCTCGAATCCCCTCACGGCCTCGTCGAGGACGGCCATGAGGTCCTTCTTCGCGTGGTCCGCGTCGGGCGTCTCCGCGGCGCTCCTCTGGGAGCTCGCAACCTGCCACAGGAGCTCGACCGTGGGCTCAAAGGGGATGTGCTGGCTCTCCGCGAGCGCGGAAAGCCTGTCCAGAGTGGCCGACACCCCGGCATCGCTCCACGAGACTTCAGCGGCGCCGCGCGCCGGCGTGAACTCGACGCCGACATGCACCTTGCCGCGCGAGGCGGCGCGCCGGACGCGCTCCCCCACCTCGGCCTCGAGGCTTTCCCACTCCGCGGGCAGCTTCACCGAGAGGTCCAGGCCCCTGCGGTTCACGGAGCTGACCTGAACGGTGAGCGTCCCGCCGCCGAAGGCGGCGGAGGCGCGGCCGTATCCGGTCATGCTCCTCATAGTTTCGCGCCGATCAGCTTGGCGACCTGCTGCACGTCCTTGTCGCCGCGCCCGCTCAGATTGATGATGATGATCTTGTCCGGGCCGAGCGCCCTCGCGCGCTTCATGCCGTGGGCGAGCGCGTGGCTGCTCTCGAGGGCGGGGATGATCCCCTCGAGCTTGGAGCAGAGCTGGAATGCGTCGAGCACCTCGTCATCCGTGGCGTAGGCGTACTCGGTGCGGCCGAGGTCGCGGTAGTAGGCGTGCTCGGGGCCGACGGCGGCGTAGTCGAGGCCCGCGGAAACCGAGTGGGTCAGCTCGATCTGGCCGTCGGGGTCCTGGAGGATGAAGGTCTTGCAACCCTGAAGGACGCCGAGCTTGCCGCCCGCGAAGCGCGCGGCGTGCTCCCCCTTGCGGATCCCGCGGCCGCCGGCCTCGACGCCCGTCATCCGGACGCCCTGCTCCTCGAGGAACTCGAAGAAGAGCCCGATCGCGTTGCTCCCGCCCCCGACGCAGGCGATGAGCTCGTCGGGCAGCCTGCCCTCGAGGGACAGGATCTGCCTCTTGGCCTCCTCGCCGATCACCTTGTGGAAGTCGCGGACCATCTCGGGATAGGGGCGCGACCCGTAGGCGGTGCCCAGGATGTAATGCGTCGTGCGGACGTTTGTGACCCAGTCGCGCATCGCCTCGTTGATGGCCTCCTTCAACGTGCGCTGGCCCGCCTCGACGCTGCGGACCTCGGCGCCCATCAGCCGCATCCGGAAGACGTTCAGGGACTGGCGCTCCATGTCGACGGCGCCCATGTAGACGACGCACTCCAGGCCAAACTTCGCGCAGACGGAGGCCGTCGCGACGCCGTGCTGGCCGGCGCCCGTCTCGGCGATGACCCGCTTCTTGCCCATGCGCAGGGCGAGGAGCGCCTGCCCGATGGCATTGTTGATCTTGTGGGCCCCCGTGTGGAGGAGGTCCTCGCGCTTGAGGTAGATCTTGGCCCCGCCGCAGTGCCGGGTCAGCCGCTCCGCGTGGTAGAGCGGCGTCGGCCGTCCCGCGAATTCCGAGAGGTGACGCTTGAGCTCGGCCTGGAAGACCGGGTCCTCGCGCGCCGCATCATAGACGGACTCGAGCTCCTCGAGCGCCGCCATCAGCGTCTCCGGGACAAAGATCCCCCCGTACGGGCCGAAATGCCCGGACGCGTCCGGAAGGGCGAAGCGGTCGATGGCGGGCGTGCCGGTGGTGGACATGCGCCGGCAGCCTTGTTTCGGGCGGGCGGCGTGGCAAGACGCCTCGCGCGGGCTTCTGTACTTGCCCATTCGTCGAATCCCGCCAGTTTTGGAGGCGAGCCCGCACCACACCCGGGCGCCCCGCGCCAACCCCCCTGCGCGGTAATCCTCGCAACCCCGATCTCATGAAATCCAAGCTCATTGCTGCGCTCCTCCTGGCAACCGCCCCGCTGTATGCCGCCGACACCAACACGCTGGGCCTCCAGCTCTGGAGCCTCCGGGCCCAGCTGACCGCCAGCATCCCCGCGGGGATGGCCGAGGCAAAGTCACTCGGGTTCACCGAGGTCGAGTCCGCCGGAACCTATGGGCACACGGCGAAGGAAATGCGCGACCTCGCCGACGCCAACGGCCTCAAGATCGTCGGCGCCCACATCCCCTATCCCCAGCTCCAGTCCGACCTCGCCGGCTCGATCGCCCAGGCGAAGACCATGGGCGCCTCCTACATCATCGTCGCCTGGGTGCCGCACGACGGCGCCTTCACGGTCGACGAGGCGCGCGCCGCGGTGAAGAATTTCAACACGTGGGGGGCCGCCCTGAAGAAGGAGGGCCTGGGCTTCGGGTTCCACACGCATGGCTACGAGTTCAGGCCGCTTGCCGACGGCAGCTCGGCCTTCGATGTCATGATGAACGAGACGGATCCCGACCTCGTCTTCTGCGAGATGGACGTCTTCTGGGTCGTCAACGCCGGCATCGACCCGGTGAAGCTGCTCCAGAAATACCCCGGCCGCTTCAAGGCATTTCACATTAAGGACATGAGGAAGGGCGCCCCCAGGGGCCTCTACGAGGGCCATGCGCCCGCCTCGGACAATGTCATCGTCGGCCAGGGCATGATGGACTGGCCCGCGATCATCGAGCAGGGCCGCAAGTCCGGCGTGCAGTACTACTTCATCGAGGACGAGACCTCCGACCCCGTCGGAAACATCCCCCCCAGCATCACCTACCTCGAGACGCTCGGCCTCAAGCCCTGAGGCCAAGGCACCACGTAAAAATATACACCCACAATATGGACGCCAAACGCCTCTTCCTCGCGAGCAGGGTTGCCCTGGTCGTTACGGCCATGAGCTTCGCGCTGCGCGCGGGCGCCGTCGGCCCCTGGGCCGCGCAATTTGGACTCACCAATGAGCAGATCGGCGCGGTCAACTCGACGGCGTTCTGGGGTTTCACCCTCGCCATGCTCTTCGGCGGCCCCTTGTGCGACGCCTTCGGGCTGGGCAAGATCGTCGCTTTCGCGTTCGTGGGACATCTCGCGGGCATCCTGCTCACCATCTTCGCATGGAACTACTCGAGCCTCTATGCGGGAACGCTCATCTTCGGCATCGCCAATGGGTCGGTTGAGGCGGCCTGCAATCCCCTGATCACGACCCTCTACCCGAACGACAAGACGACCAAGCTCAATCACTTTCACATGTGGTTCCCCGGCGGAATCGTGATCGGCGGCGTCCTCGCCTACATCCTCGAGAAGATGGGCTTCGGCTGGAAGACGGAGTTTGCCTCGATGCTCATCCCCCTCGCGGTCTACGGCTTCATGTTCGTGGGCCAGGCGTTCCCGAAGACGGAGCGCGTGCAGCAGGGCATCTCGTACGGGACCATGCTCAAGGCCTGCTTCCGTCCCTTCTTCCTCATCATGGTTGCGTGCATGTTCCTGACCGCGACGACCGAGCTCGGCAGCACGACCTGGATCCCGAACATCCTCACGAGCGCGGGCGTTCCCGGAATCCTCGTCCTTGCTTGGATCAACGGCCTCATGGCCGTGGGTCGCTCGACTGCGGGGACCTTCGTCCACAAGCTCTCGCCCTCTGGGATGCTCCTCGTCAGCAGCATCCTCAGCTGCCTGGGCCTCTACGCGATGAGCCGCTCCTCCGGCGCGATGCTCTTCGCCGCGGCCACGGTCTTCGCCCTCGGAGTCTGCTTCTTCTGGCCGACCATGCTAGGGTTCGTCAACGAGCGGTTCCCGGACACGGGGGCCATGGGCCTCGCGATAATGGGTGGCTGCGGCATGCTGAGCGTGGCGATCGCGCTCCCGATCCTTGGGGAGCACTTCGACAAAGGCATCGCGCTCAGGCTTCCTCCCGGCCAGACCGTGGCGAGCCTTTCGGCGGCGCCAGACCAGGCTCCCTGGATGAAAATCCAGGCCGACGCAGGCCTCCATATGCTGGGCAATGTGGCTGCCCTTCCCGCCGCCCTGTTCTTCGTCTTCCTGGTGATCTTCCTGATGCGCCCGAAGGCCAAGGGCGCCACGGCCTAAGCCGCCGGTTATCCGAGGCGCGCCATCGCGCGGCCGGCCTGCCAGCCGGTCGTCCATGCGGCCTGGAAGTTGAAGCCGCCGGTGATGCCGTCGATGTCGAGCACCTCGCCCGCAAAGTGGAGGCCCGGGCAGACGCGGCTCTCCATCGTCGCCATGTCCACCTCGGCGAGGCTGATCCCGCCGCAGGTCACAAATTCCTCCTTGTTCATGCTCTTGCCGGAGACCGCGAACTCGGACGCCGTCGACTGAAGGCAGAGCACCCTGAGCCGGTCGTTCGAGACGCCGCTCCATGTCGCGTCCGGGGCGATGCCCGACGCCTCCGCCAGGCGCTCCCAGAGCCTCGCCGGAATTCCCAGCGGGTTTGAGGTCGAGACTTGACGCCTTGGATGCGCGGACCTGTCCGCCTCAAGCGCCGACCTAGCGGAATCCGTGGACGCCGGCTCGGCCCAGTTCACGGCGAGCGTGAACTTGTAGTCGACAGCATGAAGCTCGCGCGCGCCCCAGGCCGAGAGCCTCAGGATGGCCGGCCCGCTGAGGCCCCAGTGGGTCACGAGTACGGGTCCCGTCTCCCTGAGCCTCGTCCCGCGCGCGGCGACCGTGGCGGCCGGCACGGAGAGTCCTTCGAGGCCCTTCAGGCGCGGGTCGTCGATGTGGAAGGTGAAGAGCGAGGGCACCGTCGGCGTCACCGTGTGGCCGAGGGACTGCGCGATGGCCAGGCCGGCCGATCCCCTGCCGCCCCCAGTCGCCAGGAGCACCCGGTCCACGGCAACGTCGCCGCCTGGGGACAGCGTGGCCACAAACCGGCCGTCGCCGCCCGCGCCAGCCCTGGTCAGGCCCCGCAGGGCGCTTCCTACAACGACGCGAACCCCGGCCTTGCGGGCGGCGCCCGTCAGGCAGTCCACGATCGTCGCCGAGTCGTCCGTCACCGGGAACATCCGGCCGTCCTTCTCCGTCTTCAGCTCGACGCCCCTGGCCCTGTACCAGGCGACGGTGTCGGCGGGCCCGAAGCGGCTGAGCGGCCCGATCAACTCGCGCGAACCCCGGGGGTAGCTCTTCGCCATCTGCCGGGCGTCAAAGCAGGCGTGGGTGACATTGCAGCGGCCGCCCCCGGAAACACGGACCTTGGCCAGGAGATGCGCCGTCGCCTCGTGGAGCGTCACCTCGGCCCCCGGGCTGGTCTCGGCGCAGGCGATCGCGCCAAAGAATCCCGCGGCGCCCCCGCCAACCACCAGGACCCGCGGCCGGCCGGCCATGGTGGAGCGGGGCATCGCCTTTCAGGAGCGCTTCACCGTCACCAGCGTGAGATCGTCGCGCTGGACGGCGTCCCCGGTGAACCGGCGCACGCTCTCGAGGATCCCGTCGTTGATCTCGCTCGAGGACTTCGTATGGAGCGCCCTGACGACGTCGGCCAGGCGCGCGCTTGAGAACTCCTTCTCCTCCTCGTTGGGGGCCTCCGTCACCCCGTCCGTGAAGAGGACGAGCGTGTCGCCCGGGTCGAAGGGCTCGATCTTGTCCTCGATGGCCGAGGCGAACAGCTCGTCGGGCACGAGGCCGACCGGCATCCCCTCGGAGCGGACCAGGTGGGTCAGGTAGTTGCCCGTGGCGGGATCCTTGCGCGCGAACAGGGGGAGCTCGTGGCCGCCGCGGGCGAACGTCACGCAGTTGTTCGGCACGTCGATGATGGCATAGAGCATGGTCACGTACAGGTCGCCATGGATGTCCGCGGCCATCGCCCGGTTGAGCGCGGAAAGGGTCAGGGCCGGCGAGTTGTGCCTCGGGGCGATCTGGCGCAGGTTCGTCCGGCAGACGGCCATGTAGAGGGAGGCCGCGATGCCCTTGCCCGAGACGTCCGCCACGGCGACGGCGAGGCGGGTGGCCGAGATGGGGAAGATGTCGAAGAGGTCGCCGCCGATCCGCTGCGCCGGCGCATACCGGGCGTCGATGTCGACGCCGGGAAAGACGGTCGACTGGGAGGGAAGCAGCATCTGCTGGATGCCGCTCGCGATGGACAGGTCGAGGTCGAGCTGGCTGCGCTCGATCTGCAGGTTCAGCGCCTCCGCGTTCTGCAGCGAAAGGGCCGCCTGCTCCGCGAGGGACTGCATGAGGGTGGCCTCCATCTCGGAGAACAGCCGGTTGTCCACCGGGTTCGCGACGACGAGGACGCCGAAGAAGCGGTCGCGGAACGTCATCGGCACCGCGATCACGGACCTGACGACGAGGTTCGGGTCGTCATGCCTGACGATGTTCGCGTCCAGCGAGGCGTCCACGATCAGCTCGCCGCGCCCGGTCTGCGCGACGCGCCCGACGATGCCCTCGCCCACCGGGAACTCCTCGGACTTGAGCACCTGCTCGATGAACTTGGCCCGGGTCGTGAGCTTGCCCTTGACGTGATCGGGCAGCGGGCGGTGCGGGGGGAACAGGCCCTCGACCGCGACGCTCCTCATCTTGTCGTCCGCAGTCCTCTCGAAGATGCAGGCGCTGAGCGCGCCGGTGCACAGGATGGAGGCGTGGACGATGCGCTGGTGCAGCTCCTGCCTCGAGAGGCCCTCGCCGAGCGCCTCCGCCATCAGGTGCATGAAGTCCAGGGCCCTCTGCCGGTTGTGCACGGCCCTCTCGCGCTGCTCCTCGCGGGCGTCGGACTCCACCCGGACCTTGTGGAGCGCCATGAACAGCCCCACGACGGTCACGGCGAGGAACAGGATGATGAAGGAAACCATGGAAAGGCCGCCCGGCAGGGCGGCTGCACCGCGGAGAGTGAACAGGAGACCTCAGCCCTGCTCAACGCGGTTCTTCATGAACACGAGTACGTCCTGGAACTTGCCCCGGTTCCCCTCGTCGACCGAAACCAGGTTCTCGTGGGCCTCGAGGACAAGGCGGGCGTTGTCCAGCTCGGTCCTGTCGGCGCAGACGAGCGGCGTGTCGCAGGCCTCCGCGCCCGCGGACGAGTCGCTCGCATCGATGGTCAGCAGCTTGTGGAGGCCCAGGTTGCGCACGAGCTCCAGGTTGCGCTGCCCCATCCGCGTCAGGACCAGGCTCCCCTTGGGCGTCGCCTTGCGCAGCTCGAGGGCAAACCCCGCCAGGACGCCGAGGAACGTGCTGTCCATGCTCGTGCAGCGCAGGAAATCGATGACGAAGCGGGTCTTCCCCGACTTGAGCATCTGGGTGACAAAGTCGCGCAGGCACGCGCTGTTCAGGAAGCTCGCCCGCCCCTCGATGCGGATCACGACCGGGTCGGAATAGGCGTCGACGAGGTATACCGGCTTGGCCGACTCGGAAATCACGATTTTGCGAGTATTTGCCGGAGGACGTAGGAGAGTATTCCGCCGTGCTGGTAGTAGTCGATCTCGATGGGGGTGTCTATCCGGCAGCGTACCGGTACGTCGAGGGTTTCACCACCCTTGTGGGTGACGCGCAGCGTGAGGTCCTGCTGCGGCTTCAAAGATTGCCCCAGGCCCTGGACGTCGTACGTCTCGGACCCGTCGAGCTTCAGGCTGGCGGCGTTCGTGCCCTCCTTGAACTGGAGCGGCAGGACGCCCATGCCCACCAGGTTGCTGCGGTGGATGCGCTCGAAGCTCTGGGCGATGACCGCCTTGACGCCCAGGAGGTTCGTTCCCTTGGCGGCCCAGTCGCGCGAGGACCCGGTCCCGTACTCCTGGCCGGCGATGATCACGAGCGGCGTGCCGCGCCTGTGGTACTCCGCCGCCGCGTCGAAGATCGGCATCTTGGCACCCTCGGGCTGGAGCAGCGTGTCGCCGCCCTCGGCCCCGCCGAGCATCAGGTTCTTGATCCTTACGTTGGCGAACGTGCCCCGCGTCATGATCCGGTCGTTGCCGCGCCTCGAGCCGTAGCTGTTGAAATCCTCGTAGGTGACGCCGTTCTCGAGGAGGAACCTGCCGGCGGGGGACGACTTCTTGATCGAGCCGGCCGGTGAGATGTGGTCCGTCGTGACCGAGTCGCCGAACACGCCGAGCGCCCTCGCCCCCTTGATCTCGGCGATGGCGCCGGGCTGCATCTTGAAGTCGGCGAAGAACGGCGGCTCCTGGATGTAGGTGGACTTCGGGTCGAAGGCGTAGGTGTCCCCGACCGACGAGGGGATCTCGTTCCACTTCGGGTTCTGCGAGGCGAAGTCCGCGTAGAGCTTCTTGTAGACCTCGGGCTTCAGGGCCGACTGCATGAGGTCCCGGACCTCGCCCAGGCTCGGCCAGATGTCCGCGAGGAAGACGTCCTTGCCGTTGCTCCCCTTGCCGAGGGGCTCGCACGACATGTCGATGTCGACGCGTCCCGCCAGGGCGAACGCCACAACAAGGGGCGGCGACATCAGGAAGTTCGCCTTGATGCTCTGGTGGACCCGGGCCTCGAAGTTGCGGTTGCCCGAGAGGACCGAGGCGGCGACAAGGTCGTTCTTCGTGATCGCCTCCTCAACCGGCGCGGCGAGCGGCCCGGAGTTGCCGATGCACGTCGTGCACCCGTAGCCCACGGTCTGGAACCCGAGATGGTCCAGGAACGGCTGGAGGTTCGTTCGGGTCAGGTAGTCGGTCACGACACGGGACCCCGGGGCGAGCGACGACTTGACCGCGGCGCCGACGGAGAGCCCGCGCTCGACCGCCTTCTTCGCCAGCAGGCCCGCCGCGAGCATGACCGAGGGGTTGGAGGTGTTCGTGCAGCTCGTGATGGCCGCGATGACGACGCTGCCGTGGCCGACCCTCGCCGAGCCGTGGCCGTTCATCGAGACATCGACGCCCGACGTTGAAAATTCCTCCGACTTCTTTCCGAAGCCGTTCTCCGCGACGGGGCGGGAGAACGAGCCGACGAACTCCCTCTTCATGTTGGGAAGCTCGATCCTGTCCTGGGGCCGCTTCGGGCCCGCGACGCTCGGGACCACGGTCCCGATGTCGAGCTCGATGTCCTGCGAGTAGTCGATCTGCCCCTTCGCGGGAATGCCCCAGAGGCCCTGCGCCTTGTAATAGGCCTCGTAGATCCCCACCTGCTCGGGGCTGCGGCCCGTCGCCAGGAGGTAGCTCTTGCACTCACCGTCAATGGGGAAGTAGCCCATGGTCGCGCCGTATTCGGGCGCCATGTTCGCGATCGTCGCGCGGTCCACCACCGGCAGGGCCGCGGCGCCCGGCCCGTAGAATTCCACGAACTTGCCGACAACCTTCGCCTTCCTGAGGAGCTGCGTGACCGTGAGCGCGAGGTCGGTGGCGGTGACGCCCTCCTTCAGGGCACCGGTCAGGTACACCCCGACCACATCGGGCGTGAGGAAATAGACCGGCTGGCCGAGCATGCCCGCCTCGGCCTCGATGCCGCCCACGCCCCAGCCCACGATCCCGAGGCCGTTGATCATGGTGGTGTGCGAGTCGGTCCCGACAAGGGTGTCGGGGTAGAAGGTCCCCGCCGCGTCCCTGAGCAGGCCCTTCGCAAGGAACTCGAGGTTCACCTGGTGGACGATGCCGATGCCCGGCGGCACGACCTTGAACGTCTCGAAGGCCTGCATGCCCCACTTCAGGAACTGGTAGCGCTCGCGGTTGCGCGTGAACTCGATGTCGAGGTTCTTGGCGAGCGCCTCGGCGCTCCCCGAGAAGTCGACCTGCACGGAGTGGTCGACCACGAGGTCAACCGGGACGAGCGGCTCGATCATCTTCGGGCTCTTTCCGGTCCTTGCCACGGCGGAGCGCATGGCGGCGAGGTCGACAAGGAGCGGGACGCCGGTGAAGTCCTGCAGGACGATGCGGGCCACGACGAAGGGTATCTCCTCGGTCCTCTCGCACTTGGCCTGCCACGACGCGAGCGCGCGCACCGCGTGCTCGGAGACGCGCTTGCCATCGCAGTTCCTCAGGAGCGACTCCAGCACGATCCTGATCGAGACGGGCAGCCTCGAGACCTTGAGGCCGGCCTTCTCGAGGGCAGGGAGCGAGTGGAAACCGTGATCGGCTCCGTTTGCCTTGAAGGTCTGCAGGGTCCCGAAGGGGTCTCGCGGCTGGCTCATGGGCTCCGTGTGGGTTATTTGGCGATCGCGGCCTTTATGGCTGCGAAATTGGGGAGGTCCTTGGGGGTCGCCGTCTGCTCGGCGTAGGTGATGACGCCATCCTTGCCGACCACGAAGGCGGCCCTCGCGCTCGTGTCGCCGATTCCGGCCAGGCCGTGGAGGATGACGCCGTACGCGGCGGCCACCTTCTTGTCCAGGTCGCTCAGCAGCGGCACGGTGATCGTGCTCTCCCTGGCCCACGCCGCCTGCGCGTAGGGGCTGTCGACGCTGATCCCGAACACCGCCGCGCCCATCCCGGCATAATCCCCGAGTTCGCCCGATACGCCGCACATCTCCTTGGTACAGGTCCCGGTGAACGCCAGCGGGAAGAACAGGATGAGGCTCTTCGTCTTCCCGAAATTGTCGCTCAGCTTCACGTCCTTGAGGCCCTCCGCCGTC
>Ga0302314_10009898_pt1 | contig 16798 bp, 15 predicted proteins | sample III_Palsa_N2_3_FD_200533 | JGI IMG/M metagenome (GOLD analysis project Ga0302314, IMG submission 200533) | Peat permafrost microbial communities from Stordalen Mire near Abisko, Sweden - III_Palsa_N2_3 | ecosystem: Environmental > Terrestrial > Soil > Palsa > Peat permafrost | place: Sweden...
ACGCCCGACCGGAACGCCGCGTCGAGCGCCTCGGCGTCGGTGACCTGATGGATGTAGCCGCGGTCCCGCATCACGCGCAGGACGTCGGACTTGGGCTTGAAGTCGGGGTCGGCGGACATCGGGACGGGCTCCTGGAGGTTGGCTTTCGGCCGGAGACCGTCTCTTGGCAAGAGCCCGCCGCCGACCTTGGGCGGCTGGGCATGAAGGGCCGGCCGCTCGCTTAGTGCGAGCGGTAGTAAGAGCGAAGCTGGGCGCGACCGTTCATGGCCGCGCTGGCTACTTGAGGTCGGCCATGGCAGTCAAGTCGCCCATGCGCGTCCTCGGCTTCATGACCGGCACCTCGCTCGACGCCGTCGACATGGCGGTGCTGGAGACCGACGGCGAGGAGATCACCGGACTCGGTCCGGCCGGCGAGAAGAAGCTGGCCCCCGGCGCGCGGGCGATGGTCGAGGCCGCGATCGCCGATGCTTTGCGGCTCAAGGCCGGCGATCCGACGCCGTCCAGCTTCGCGCCCGCGGCCGCCGCGATCGCCGCCGAGCATGTCGCCGCCGGCGAGGCGTTCATGCTGGCGCACCGCATCCTGCCCGGCGACCTCGACCTGGTCGGCCTGCAGGGACAGACCGTGTTGCACGCGCCGCCGGGCCCGGGCCGCGCCGAGGGCCAGACGATCCAGCTCATCGACGCGGCCGCGGTGGCGCGCGGCCTCGGCGTGCCCACCGTCTACGACCTGCGCTCCGACGATGTCGCCGCGGGCGGGCAGGGCGCGCCGCTGGCCCCGGCCTACCACGCCGCGCTGGTCCACTATTCGGGCCTGCATACGCCGACCGCGGTGCTCAACCTCGGCGGCGTCGCCAATGTGACCCTGGTGCGCGGCGACGGCGCACTCGAGGCCTTCGACACCGGTCCCGCCAACGGCATGATCGACCTGATGGTGCAGGAGCGCACCGGTCAGCGCTTCGACGCGGATGGCGCGCTCGCCCGTGCCGGCCACATCCACGACCGCGTCCTCGCAGCCTATCTCGCTCACCCCTATTTCGCTCAGCGCGGCCCCAAGTCCCTCGACCGGTTCGACTTCTCGCTGGACCGCGTCGGCCCGCTCTCGCTCGAGGACGCGGCGGCCACGCTCACCGCCTTCGCCGCCGAGGCGGTGGCGCGGGGCCTGAAGGCCTGCTCGGAGATCCCGCTGCGGCTGGTGGTCTGCGGCGGCGGGCGTCACAATCCGGCGCTGATGGACGAGATCCGCGCCCGCGTGCCGTTGCCGGTGCTGACGGCCGAGGACGTCGACTGGCGCGGCGACTCGATCGAGGCCGAAGCCTTCGCCTACCTCGGCGCCCGCTCGATGCTCGGCCTGCCGATCTCGTTCCCCGGCACCACGGGAGTCCCGGAGCCGATGACGGGCGGGCGGATCGCGATGCCTTAGGGCGAGCGGGTGAATCGACGCTGGAAATCCTGCGGCATGATCGCGCCCGAGACGACCAACACCCACCGTCCGTCATCACCGGGCGTCAGTCCCGGTGACCCACGCACACCCACGTCGAGGGTGGCCGTGCCAGAGCGCGGCCACGATGCATCGCCGCCATCATCGATGGGTGGCCGCGCTCTGGCGCAGCCATGGCGCACAACGTGTTCTTGGGTCGCCGGGACTGACGCCCGGCGATGACGGTTATAAGGGGATTGGCCGACTTCTACGCTGGGTCAGCTTCCAGGCGCTTGTCGAGATAAGCCCCCACGCGGGTCTCCACCTCGCTGAGCTGGTTCTGCCAGAAGTGGCCGGCGCCTTCGACCAGGTCGTAGTCGATGACGATGCCCTTCTGGGTGCGCAGTTTGGAGACCACGCGCTCGACCTCGATCGGCTGGGTGATGGTGTCGGCCGAGCCGTGCAGGATCAGGCCACTGGCGGGGCAGGGGGCCAGGAACGAGAAGTCGTAGGTGTTGGTGGGCGGCGAGACCGAGATGAAGCCGTCGGTTTCCGGCCGGCGCATCAGCAGCTGCATGCCGATCCAGGCCCCGAAGCTGTAGCCGGCCACCCAGCACTGCGAGGCGACCGGATTGGTGGTCTGCAGCCAGTCCAGCGCCGTCGCCGCGTCGGCCAGTTCGCCGATGCCGGAATCGAATTCGCCCTGGCTGCGCCCGACGCCGCGGAAATTGAACCGCAACACCGAGAAGCCGCGTTTCATAAAGAGGTGGAAGAGCTGCACCGACACGGGATTGTCCATGTGCCCGCCCGCCTTCGGGTGCGGGTGTAGGATCAGCGCGATCGGCGCGGTCTCTTCCTTGCGCGGGGAATAACGGGCTTCGATCCGGCCGGCGGCGCCGGTGAGAACCACTTCGGGCATGATGTCCTTCGAATAGGGCCGGCGGAATAGTTGACCGCCGCGCTTGGTTTTCCTACATGCCCACCGGAGGGCGCTTTCGCAACGCCCGCCCCGGCGGGGCGGCGGCTTTTAGCAAAGGCCGCCTGGAAATAGCGAGAAAATAGAGCGGCCGGCCAATGCAGCTTTCGACCAAGGGACGCTACGCCGTGATGGCGATGACCGATCTCGCCGGCCGTGGCGGCGAGCGGGCTGTGTCGCTGGCCGAGATCGCCGAGCGCCAGCAGATTTCCCAGGCCTATCTCGAGCAGCTGTTCGCCCGCCTGCGCCGGCGCGGCCTGGTGACCTCCCATCGCGGCCCCGGCGGCGGCTATCGGCTGGCGAGGCCCGCGGCCGAGACCAGCGTCGCCGACGTGGTGATCGCGGTGGACGAGCCGCTGAAGGCGATCCGCTGCGGCGGCGGCAAGAGCGGCTGCATGAAGGACGGCGCCCGCTGCCTGACCCACGACCTCTGGGAAGAGACGGGGCGGCAGATCCATGGCTATCTCGCCAGCGTCTCGCTGGCCGACGTGGCCAGCGGGCGGCTGCGGCGCACCTCGGCCGAGGCGGCCGCATGAGCGTCTATCTGGACTACAACGCGACGGCCAAGGTCCGCCCCGAAGCGGCGGCGGCGATGGCTCGGGCGTTGGAGCTGGGCGGCAATCCCTCGTCCGTTCACGCGGCGGGGCGCGCGGCGCGGGCGATGGTGGAAGAGGCGCGGGCCGAGGTGGCGGCGCTGGTGGGCGCCAAGGCGCCGAGTGTCGTCTTCGTCAGCTGCGGGACCGAGGCCAACGCCCTGGCGATCGAGAGCGCGGTCGCGGCCGGCTTCGACCGCATCCTGGTCGGGGCGACCGAGCACGACGCGGTGATGGAGAACGTCCGCGCGGCCGGGTTGCCGTTCGAGATTTGGCCGGTCGATGGGCAGGGCGTCGCCGATCTGGATTGGCTCGCGGACCGGCTGCGGACTGGCCCGCGCGCGCTCGTCTGCCTGATGGCGGCCAACAACGAGACCGGGGTGATCCAGCCGGTGGCCGAGGCCGCGGCGCTGGTTCGCGCGGCGGACGGCTGGCTGCACGTCGATGCGGTGCAGGCCGCCGGCAAGATCGAACTCGATTTCACCGCGCTGGGCGCCGACACCCTGGCGCTCTCGGCGCACAAGATCGGCGGCCCGCAAGGCGTCGGCGCTCTGGTCGCCGGACCGCGCGCCACGCTGTCGCGCCGGCTGCACGGCGGCGGCCAGGAGCGCGGCCGCCGCGCCGGCACCGAAAACGTGCCCGGCATCGCCGGTTTCGGCGCGGCGGCGAAGGCGTCGGCGGCCGGTCTGCCGGTCATCGCTGTGCAATCCGCTTCGCGCGACGAGCTCGCCGCGACCGTGACAAGCATCGACGCCGTGGCGCTCGGCGAAGGCGCGCCGCGCCTGGCGCAGACGCTGTGCTTCGCCGCGCCCGGCTTCGCCGCCGAGCTGCAGGTGATGGGGTTGGACCTGGCCGGCGTCATGGCCAGCGCCGGGGCAGCCTGCTCGTCCGGCAAGGTGAAGCCCAGCCGCGTCATCGAGGCCATGGGCCGGCCCGACCTCGCGCCCTTCGCCATCCGCGTCAGCGGCGGCTGGGCGACCACGTCCGCCGACTGGGCCCGCTGCGGCGCGGCCTGGTCCGAGATTTTCGACCGTCACCAGGCGCGCCGCCGCGCCAAGGCCTTGGCCTAAAGGACCCCCGATGCCCGCCGCCAAGCAGACCATCGAACATGTCGAGACGCTGGAGCGCTACAAGCACGGCTTCGTCACCGACATCGCCCAGGAGATGGCGCCCAAGGGGCTGTCCGAGGCCACCGTGCGCTACATCTCGGCCCAGAAGAACGAGCCGGAATGGATGCTGGAATGGCGCCTCGGCGCCTTCCAGCGCTGGCTGGCGCTGGATGAGCCCGACTGGGCGCGGGTGAAGTTCCCCCGCATCGACTACCAGGACTCCTACTATTACGCCGCGCCGAAGACCAAGGACGGACCCAAGAGCCTCGATGAGGTCGATCCGGAGCTGTTGGCCACCTACGCCAAGCTCGGCATCCCTCTGAAAGAACAGGAAGTTCTGGCGGGCGTCGCCGGCGCGCCGCGCTACGCCGTGGACGCCGTCTTCGACAGCGTCTCGGTGGTCACCACCTTCAAGAAGGAGCTGGCCGCGGCCGGCGTGATCTTCTGCTCGATGAGCGAGGCGATCCGCGAGCACGGCGATCTCGTGCGCCAGTATCTCGGCACGGTGGTGCCGGTGTCGGACAACTATTTCGCCTGCCTGAACAGCGCGGTCTTCTCCGACGGCAGCTTCGTCTATGTGCCGCCGGGCGTGCGCTGCCCGATGGAGCTTTCCACCTATTTCCGCATCAACGCCGCTGAGTCCGGCCAGTTCGAGCGCACCCTGATCATCGCCGACAAGGGCGCCTACGTGTCCTACCTGGAGGGCTGCACCGCGCCGATGCGCGACGAGAACCAGCTCCACGCCGCCGTGGTCGAGCTGGTGACGCTGGACGACGCCGAGATCAAATATTCCACCGTGCAGAACTGGTACCCCGGCGACGCGGCGGGCCGCGGCGGTATCTACAACTTCGTCACCAAGCGCGCCGATTGCCGCGGCGACCGCTCCAAGGTCAGCTGGACCCAGGTCGAGACCGGCTCGGCGATCACCTGGAAATATCCCTCCTGCGTGCTGCGCGGCGAGGGCTCGTCGGGCGAGTTCTACTCGATCGCCATCACTAACAACCGCCAGCAGGCCGACACCGGCACCAAGATGATCCACCTGGGCGCCAATACCCGCTCGCGGATCATCTCCAAGGGCATCTCGGCCGGCCACTCGTCCAACACCTACCGGGGCTTGGTCTCGGCCCACCCGAAGGCCAAGGGCGCGCGCAACTTCACCCAGTGCGATTCCCTTCTCATCGGCAAGCACTGCGCCGCCCACACCACGCCCTATATCGAGGCCCGCAACGGCTCGGCCCGCTTCGAGCACGAGGCCACCACCACCCGCCTCTCCGACGACCAGCTCTTCTACGTGACGCAGCGCGGGCTCAGCCAGGAAGAGGCGGTCCAACTGCTGGTCAATGGCTTCGTCAAGGACGTGCTGCAGGAACTCCCGATGGAGTTCGCGGTGGAAGCCCAGAAGCTGGTGGCGATCTCGCTGGAGGGGAGCGTGGGATGAATACTCTCCCTCCGATCCGCTCATCCCGGCGAAAGCCGGGACCCAGGCAGGCGTACGGACTGGCCTGGGCGAGAGAAAAGATGAAACACGAAGATCACAAAGGACACAAAGATCACAAAGGACTTCGTGCCCTTCGTGTCCTTCGTGTCCTTCGTGTTCAAACCTTACTGACGCCTGTCTGGGTCCCGGCCTTCGCCGGGATGAGCGGGAGGTAGGGATGCTGGAGACCATCGATCACGTGCAGGTGGCGATGCCCGCCGGCGAGGAGGCCAAGGCGCGGGCGTTCTATGCGGCGCTGCTGGGCCTGCCGGAACAGCCGAAGCCGCCGGAGCTGGCGAAGCGCGGCGGCTGCTGGTTCGAGAGCGATCGGGTGAAGGTGCATTGCGGGGTCGAGACGCCGTTCAGCCCAGCGAAAAAGGCCCACGTCGCCTTCCGCGTCGACGACGTGCCCGGCCTCGCCGCCCGCGCCAAGGCCGCCGGCTACGACGTGGTCGATGACGACCTGCTGCCCGGCCACGAGCGCATCTACATCCACGACCCCTTCGGCAACCGGCTGGAGTTCCTCCGTCCGGTCGAGAGTTGAATGACCCCAATGCTTTCCATCAAGAACCTGAGCGCCGAGATCGACGGCAAGACGATCCTGAACGGGCTCTCGCTCGACCTGCCGGCGGGCGAGGTGCACGCGATCATGGGGCCGAACGGGGCCGGCAAGTCGACGCTCAGCTACGTGCTCACCGGCCGCCAGGGCTATGAGGTCACCGGCGGCTCGGTGACCCTGTACGGCGAGGACCTGTTGGCGCTGACGCCGTCCGAGCGCGCCGCCAAGGGGCTCTTCCTGTCGTTCCAGTATCCGCTGGAGATTCCCGGCGTGCCGGCGCTGACCTTCTTGCGTACCGCGCTGAACGCCCAGCACAAGGCGCGCGGCGAGGCCGAGATCGCCGCGCCGGCGTTCCTGAAGCTGATCCGGGAGAAGGCCGCCGCGCTCAAGATCGATTTCGAGATGCTGCGCCGCGCGCTCAACGTCGGCTTCTCCGGCGGCGAGAAGAAGCGGATGGAAATCCTGCAGATGGCGGTGCTGGCGCCGAAGCTGGCCATCCTCGACGAGACTGACAGCGGCCTCGACATCGACGCTCTGCGCATCGTCGCCGAGGGCGTCAACGCCATGCGCGCGCCCGACCGCGCCATGCTGGTGATCACCCACTACCAGCGCCTGCTGGACCACATCCGCCCCGACCGCGTCCACGTGCTGGCCGCCGGCCGCATCGTCGCCTCGGGCGGCCCGGAGCTGGCGCATGAGCTGGAACGCGAGGGCTACGACAAGTACGCGGGCGTGCCGGCATGAGTTTGGCTAGAGCCATCGAAACCGGCGACCTCGCCGAGCTACCGTCACGCCGCGACGAGGACTGGCGCTGGACCGACCTGCGCGGCCTGATCCGGACGCTGCCGGCGAGGTCGACGGCGGTTGAAGGCGGCGTCGGCGCTGGGCCGTTCGACGGGCTCGCGACCCCCGTGGATCAGGTGCTGAACGGACGCGCCGAACGCGCCGACCCGATCGAGGCCGGCGTCGCGGCGCTGCGCTGGATCAGCCGCGGCGACGGCGCCCACGCGGCGCGCAAGACGATCCGGGTCGGCAAGGGCGAGACGCTGGTGCTGTTGGAAAGCTACGAAGGACTGGGCGACCACGTCGCCGAGTTCGACCTCGTGCTGGACGTCGCCGAAGGCGCGGCGCTGGAACGGATCGTGCTGGTCGACGAACCGGCCGCCGCCGTGCTGGTCTCCCGCGCCGACGTGACCCTCGCGCCCCGCGCGCGCTTCGCTCAGACCGTGCTGACCTCCGGCGCGCGGCGCCAGCGGATCGAGACCCGCGTCGCCCATCCCGGCGGCGGCGCCTCGGCGCGGCTCGACGGGGTCTATCTGCTCGAAGACCAGCGCCACGCGGACATCACCACCGTCGTCACCCATGCCGGCGCCGGCGGCGTCACCGACCAGCTCACCAAGGGCGTGGTCGGCGGGCAGGGCAGGGGCGTGTTCCAGGGCCGCATCGTGGTCGAGCCGGGCGCGGACCAGACCGATGCGCGGATGGGCCACCACGCCCTGCTGCTCTCCGACCGCGCCGAGGTCGACGCCAAGCCGGAGCTGGAGATCTTCGCCGACGACGTCGCCTGCGCCCACGGCAACACGGTCGGCGCCCTGGACGAAGAGGCGCTGTTCTACGCCGAGCAGCGCGGCATCCCGGAGGCGGCGGCGCGCGCCATGCTCACCGAGGCCTTCGTCGCCGAGGTGGTCGATCGGATCGAACATGAAGGCGCGCGGGACGTGGCGCGGGCGTGGGTGGCGGCAAGATTGCGGGACACACGATGAATCGTTCCTCCTCAATCCGCTCATCCCGGCGAAAGCCGGGACCCAGGCAGGCGTTCGGGCTGGCATCGGCCTTGGAAAAGATGAAACACCAAGGTCACGAAGGACACAAAGATCACCAAGGACTTCGTGGTCTTCGTGCTCTTCGTGTCCTTCGTGTTGGACTGTTTTGTCGGCCTGCCTGGGTCCCGGCTTTCGCCGGGATGAGCGGGGTTGGATGATGGCGTTCGATGTCACCAAGGCCCGCGCGGAATTCCCCATCCTCCAGCGCCAGGTGAACGGCTATCCGCTGGTCTACCTCGACAGCGCCGCCTCGGCGCAGAAGCCGCGCGCGGTGATCGACGCGATGAGTCGGGCGATGGAGACGTCCTACGCCAACGTCCACCGCGGCCTGCACACGCTCGCCAACGAAACGACGGAAGCCTATGAAAGGGCGCGTGAAAACGTCCGCCGCCTGATCAACGCCGCCAGCGCCGCCGAGATCGTCTTCACCAAGGGGACCACCGAGGCGATCAACCTGGTGGCCGCCTCGTTCGGGCGCTCGCTCGCGGCCGGCGATGAGATCGTGCTCTCGGTGATGGAGCACCACGCCAACATCGTGCCCTGGCATTTCCTCCGTGAGCGGACGGGCGTGGTGCTGAAGTTCATCCCGGTCACCGACGCGGGCGAGCTGGACCTGGCCGCCTATCGCAACCTGCTCGGACCTCGGACCAAGATGGTGGCCGTGAGCCACATGTCGAACGTGCTGGGCACGGTCAATCCGGTCGCCGAGATCATCGCCGAGGCCCACGCCGCCGGCGCGCTGACGCTGATCGACGGGGCTCAGGCGGTCGTCCACGGCCAGGTCGACGTCCAGGCGCTGGACGCTGATTTCTATGCCTTTTCCGGCCATAAGCTCTATGGCCCCACCGGCGTCGGCGCGCTCTACGGCAAGGCAGAGCGGCTGGCGGCGCTGCCGCCGTACCAGGGCGGCGGCGAGATGATCGGCCAGGTGTCGCTGGAGCGGATAACCTACGCCGACCCGCCGCACCGCTTTGAAGCCGGCACGCCGCCGATCCTGGAGGCGATCGGCCTCTCGGCGGCGATCGAATGGCTTGGTGGCCTCGATCGCGCGGCCATCGCGGCGCACGAGCATGCCCTCTACGAGCGGGTGAAGACGCGGCTGAACGGCGCCAACTGGATCAACGAGATCGGGCAGGCGCCGGGGAAGGGCGCGATCTTCAGCTTCACCATGGAAGGCGCCCACGCCCACGATATCGCCCAGATTCTGGACCGCTATGGCGTCGCCGTGCGCGCCGGCACCCATTGCGCCGAGCCCTTGCTCGCCCGATTTGGTCTGACGTCGAGCGCGCGCGCCTCTTTCGCTCTATATAACACCCTTGAGGAGGCCGACTCCTTCGTCGACGCCCTCGAAAAGACCAGGACCTTTTTCAGCTGATGGACGACGCCAGCCTCACCCCCGAAACGCCCGCCTCGGCTCTCGACCAGACCGAGCTCGACGCGCTGACCGATCAGCTGATCGAGAAGCTGAAGACGGTGTTCGACCCGGAGATTCCGGTCGACATCTATGAGCTCGGCCTGATCTACAAGGTCGACGTTTCCGACAACAAGGACGTGGTCATCGACATGACCCTGACCGCGCCCGGCTGTCCGGTGGCCGGCGAAATGCCGGACTGGGTGCGCGACGCCGTCCTGCAGGTCGAGGCGATCAAGTCCTGCACCGTCAACCTCGTATTCGACCCGCCCTGGGATCCGTCGCTGATGTCGGACGAGGCGAAACTCGAACTCAACATGTTCTGACCCCATATCATCGCCATGGACACCACACTTCAGCCTCGCGCCCGCCGTCCGCGCCCCAAGGTCGTCACCCTCTCCGACAGCGCCGCGGCGCGGGTGAAGGAGATCATGGGCCGGGCCGAGAAGCCCTATGCCGGCCTGCGCGTCGGGGTGAAGAACGGCGGCTGCGCCGGGCAGGAGTATGTGCTCGAATACGCCGAGGCCGCCGCGCCGCTGGACGAGGTGGTGGAGGACAAGGGCGTCACCATCCTGGTCGATCCGAAGGCGGTGCTGTTCCTGATCGGCACCGAGGTCGACTACGAAGTCACCCGCCTGGCCGCCAAGTTCGTCTTCCGCAATCCCAACCAGACCGACGCCTGCGGCTGCGGCGAGAGCGTCACCATCGAGCCGGCGAAGCTGGACTGAGCCGAGACCGGCCCACAACCCGCGCCCATATGCCTCTCGGGCTCGCCGCGTCGCTACCGCGAAATTAAGCTTCGGGCGCCATCCTGCACGCTCGCGAAGGTTTCGCGCGGCTGACGAGGGAGGCCGGACTGGTTGATCACCGCAACGCGGGCGCCTCGTCGCCGCCGCTCGAGGCGCTGCTGCGGCTCGCCTCGCAGGCGTGCGGCGCGCCGGTTCAGCTCTGCGTTTTCGACGCCGCGCCGCGCTCGATCACCACCGACCCCCTGGCGCCGGATCTCACCGACTTCGCCCGAGACGTGGTCGCGGCCTCGGCGCCGCATTCCGGGCTGCGCTGGTTCGGCGGTCAGGCGATCGAAGTCACCGGGACGCCGCTGAGACGGGCCGGCCAGGCGGTGGGCGCGCTCTGCGCCTTCGGGGCCGCAGACTTCGAGCGCGCCAAACAGGCGCTGGACGGCGTCGTTCCCCTGGTCGAGCGCGAACTGGGACTTTCCGAAGCGCGCGTCACCGACGCGGGCGTCGAGGCCGGCCCGATCCCGGACGCGCTGCTGCAAATTCTCGACAGCGCGCCGATCCCCATGGCGCTCTACGACACCGAGTTCCGCGTGCTTCGGGTCAACGAGCGCTGGGGCTTCGACTTCGGCCTGCGGCCCGAGCGGATGGTCGGCCGGCCGCTGTGGGAGATCGAGCCCAGCTCAGTGAAGTGGAAGAGCCAGTACCAGAACTGCCTCAAGGGCGAGCGGCTGACCTCGGAACGCCTCCCGCTCACGCTGAAGGACGGCCAGGAGGTCTTCATCAGCAGCGTCACGATTCCCTGGCGGCGCGCCGATGGCGTGGTGGGCGGGGTGCTCGGAATGTACCGCCTCTCGGCCGGTGCCGGCGACGACCAGTATGAACTCGTCCGCGCGCAGCGCCGCCTGGAGGCGGCCGCCGAGTTGGGTGGGATCTGGGTGTGGGAGATGGACTATCGCTCCAAGACCGTCTGGTCGCTGGGCGGCGAAGACCTGTTCGGCCCCAACGTGGTCGGATTCCTTGACCTCGAGCGCGACCTAGCCGCCTCGATCCATCCCGACGACCGGCCGGCTCTGGCGGCCGAGATGGCCGCCGCCCGCCACGATCGCCGGCCATTCCGCGGCGAACACCGCATGGCGCGGCAGGATCGGGAGGTCTGGGTCGCGTCGGTCGGCGCCGACCACTACGGCGAGGACGGCGAACTTGAGACCCACCTCGGCGTCATGCTGGACATCACCCAGCGAAAGACGGCCGAGCAGGCGCTGAGGGGCGCGATCGCCCAGGCGGAGGCCGCCAACCAGGCCAAGAGCAACTTCCTGGCGGCGATGAGCCACGAGATCCGCACCCCGCTGAACGGCGTGCTCGGCATGGCCCGCGCCATGGCGGGCGACGAGCTCTCGCCGGTGCAGCGCGAACGGCTGGAGGTGGTGCGCCAGTCCGGCGAGTCGCTGCTGGCCCTGCTGAACGACGTGCTGGACCTCTCCAAGGTGGAGGCCGGCAAGCTGGAGCTGGACGTCGAGCCGTTCGACATCTGCGCTGTCGTCGAGTCGTCGCGGGCCATGTTCTCCGCCGTCGCCCAGGGCAAGGGCCTGGCGCTGGAGATGGTCGTCGATGAGACCGCCCGGGGCGTCTATCTCGGCGACGCTGTCCGGCTGCGCCAGATCATCGCCAACCTGATCTCCAACGCGCTCAAGTTCACCGCCGCCGGCAGGGTCGAGGCGGCCATCGTCCGCACGCGCACCGGCCTCGCCATCCGCGTTCGCGACACCGGCATCGGCATTCCCGCCGACCGGGTGGGCAAGCTGTTCCAGAAGTTCGAACAGGCCGACGCCTCGACCACGCGCCGCTATGGCGGAACCGGCCTCGGCCTGGCGATCTGCCGCGAGTTCAGCGAGCTGATGGGCGGCTCGATCGAGGTGATGAGCCAGGAGGGCCAAGGCTCGACGTTCGTCGTCGAGCTGCCGCTGGAGAAGCTCGCGACCCACGCGGCCGCGCTCCCCGCGGCGGCCGTGGCGGCCCAGGCGCCGGCGGAGCTGGCGGGCGCGGCGCTGCGGGTGCTGGCGGCGGAGGACAACAAGGTCAACCAGCTCGTGCTGCGCACCCTGCTGGGCCAGGCCGGCGTCGAGCCGACCATGGTCGACGACGGCAAGGCGGCGCTGGAGGCGTGGGAGCTGGGCCATTGGGATGTCATCCTGATGGACGTGCAGATGCCGGTGATGGACGGGCTGACCGCGACCCGCCTGATCCGCCAGCGCGAGGCGCAGACCGGCCGCGCGCCGACGCCGATCATCGCCCTGACCGCCAACGTCATGTCGCACCAGGTGCGCGAATACGAGCTGGCCGGGATGAACGTCTGCGTGGCCAAGCCGATCGAGGTCGCCGCCCTGTTCGCCAGCCTGGAACAAGCGCTGGCGATGAACCCCGGCCCGGCCGCCGTCGCTCAGGCCGGCTGAGCCGCGGCGCGTCGTTCGAGTTCGTCCGGCGCCGGGACCAGCACGGACGGCCGCACCGGCTCGCCGGTCGCTTCGGCGATCAGTTCCTGGCTGCGGGTCTCGATCGCGCCTTCCAGCCGCGCCAGGAATTCGCCGCGGCCGAGGCCCGGCGGGATCGGCTCCAGGAATTCCACCGTGGCGCGGCCAGGGTGCTTGATGAACGCCTGCTGGCGCCAGAACAGGCCGAGGTTGGTCGCCACCGGGACCACCGGCAGGGCGAAGTCGCGGTACATGTAGAAGACCCCGGTGCGATAGCGGAAGCGTTCGCCTGGCTTGGCCAGGTTGCCTTCCGGGAAGATCAGGATGCGGCGGCCGTCGGCGTGGGCCGCGGCGGCCTTCTCGGCCAGCGCCTTGCGCGCTTCGGGGCCGCCGCAGTTGTCGACCATGATCGCGCCGAACTTCCTCAGGATGCCGCGCAGCAGCGGCAGCCGTTCCAGGCCGTCGCCGGCGACGAACACCAGGTTGCGCACATGGGCGAAGAGCACGAAGCCGTCGCCCCAGGAATGGTGCTTGGCGGCGACGATGAAGGCGCCCTCCGGCAGCCGGTCCTCTCCCTTCACATCCACCTTGATGCCGGCGACCCAGTGCATCGCCCACAGCATCCGGCGGGTGTAGAGCCTGAGCGCCCAGGCCAGCGGCCCGCGCCCCGGGAACAGGGCGGCGACCGCGCAGGCAAGGGCGTAGAACACCGACAGGATCCAGTAGACGACTTCGAAAGCGACGCTGCGCATCACGACGTGGTTTCCTTTTTCTCGGGTCAGCGCGCGAACAGCACCGCCTCGACCGCCGCGCCCATCAGGGCGGCGTGGGCGCTGAGCGGCGCTTCGAAGCGGCCGTAGGCCTTGTTCTGCGCGGTCTGGACGATGACGCCGATCGCCATCGAGGCCAGCACGCGCGGGTCGGCGGGCGGGATTTCGGCCTCGATCATCGCCAGTTTCAGCACCTTTTCGACCATCGAGACCGGATCGCGCCCGTCCTCCTGATAGAAGGGCAGGAAGCGATGGATCGAGAGCATGTGGAAGGTGAACCTCGGCCAGTCCTCGTCGGCGGCCTGGCAATAGGCGCGGACAATGGCGTGCGCCTTGGCGCGGATCCCGTGCTCGCCCCCCGCCGCCGCCTCGATCAGGCCCGAGAGCCGCCGGTGGGTGGTCATGAACAGACCCAGCGCCAGCTCGTCCTTGCTGCGATAGTGCCGGTAGATCGCCCCCTCCGAAATGCCGGCCGCCTTGGCGATCAGCCTCGTGGTCGAGGCATCGACGCCCATGTGGACGAAGAGCTGGGTGGCGGCCGCGTCGATGCGGTCCTTGACAGGGTGGGTTTCCATGGCGCGGCGGTATGGCACAGCGCGCGGCGCAACGCGAGTGAGCGCTCACTCACTTCCGCGTGAGCCGCCGCCGGCGGCATGGCGGCGGCCGGCGGCGGCCGTCAAAGGCCGACGAAAGCGCGCCGCTCCGGTTGAGCGCGGCCTACAAGCGGCATAGCGTGACGCCGCGGCGGCGGCGCTGCCTCCATCGCCAGCGTCGATTCCGCGAAGGATCCTTAAATGACCATCACCGTCTCCTCAGGCGTCATCAGCAGCGGTTTGACGATTTCCGGCGGCGAGCAAGTTATCGTGCTCTCCGGCGGCGAACTCTACGCCAGTACCATTCTAAGCGGCGGTTCGGCGACACTGGATTCTGGCGGGAGTGGAGCGGCTCTGACGGTGTCCTCGGGAGCCGTGTTGCTGGGGCCGGGAGACCTGAAATCCTCAAACATCGCCTTCGGCGGCCTGATCAGCGGGATTGCGATTGTATCCGGTGACCTGAGCATGCGTAGCGGAACCGCCAGCGGCGTCACGCTCACCCAGTCGAGCCGCCTCGATGACGGTGGGACGGCCGCTGGGACTGTCGTCTCGGACGGCTCTTTGCTCTTTGTAGCCGGTTCGGCGGCCGGCACAGTGGTTGAAAGCGGTGGCAGCGAAGAGATCGATGGCGGCGTGGCCTCTGGCGATACGGTCCAGAGCGGCGGTTTGCTGATCCAAGGCGGAACAACAACCGGCGAGACGGTTCTGAGCGGCGGGACGCTCGAACTCAGCGCGGATCTGACGAGCAACTTCACCGCCGGAGCGCAGACGAGCGCGACGACGCTCAGCGGCGTGACGGTTTCCAGAGGCGGCGTCATCGATCTCGTAGTCGCCTCGGTGGAGAGCGGCGCAACGTTGAGCCTGTCGGGGACGAGCGCATACGTGAATGTCCACGCCGGCGGGGTGCTGCTGGGGCCAGGAGACGTTACCGGCGGCACGATCGCCGGCTCGGTCAGCGGCGTGACCCTTATATCGGCTGGTGGAATTGAACTCGTAGCCGGCGGCAGCGCCGATGACTTGACGCTCGTCTATTCGGGTCCCACCGACGACGGACAAAGCTTGAGCGAGCTACAGATTGGCGTTGGCGCTACTGCCACCGGCACGGTGGTGAGCGTCGGCAGCGAGGAGGTTGTTGCGGGCGGGGCGGCAAGCGGAACCTCGGTTCTGGTTCAGGGGACCGTATTCGTGCTGGCGGGGACGACCACCGGCACGGTGGTGGACGAAGGCGAGGAGCGCATCTCGGGCGGTGTCGCCAGCGGAACCACGATTTCGAACCTGGGCCAGTCGTACGTCTTCGCGGGCGGCGTCGCGAGCGGCGCCATCGTGTCCAGCGGCGGCAAGGAGGTCGTCGAGTCGGGCGGCGTCGCCAGCGGGACCACGGTGCTGAGCGGCGGGGTCGAGTACGCCTGGTCCTCGGGGACGATCGTCTCGGCGCAGCTGAGCGCCGGCGGCAGGGAGGCCATCTCGCAAGGCATTGCCAGCGCGACCACGGTGCTGAGCGGCGGCTTGGAGTACGTCTTCTCCGGCGGCAGCGCCCTCGGGGCCACGGTCCAGGGCGGCGGCAAGGAGATCGTCCGGTCGGACGGCCTCGCCAGCGGGACCACGATTTCGAACTTAGGTCTCGGTTACGTCTTCGCGGATGGCGTCGCGAGCGGCGCCATCGTGTCCAGCGGCGGTAAGGAGGTCGTCGAGTCGGGCGGCGTCGCCAGCGGAACCACGGTGCTGAGCGGCGGGGTCGAGTACGCCTGGTCCTCGGGGACGATCGTCTCGGCGCAGCTGAGCGCCGGCGGCAGGGAGGCCATTTCGCGGGGCGTCGCCAGCGCGACCACGGTGCTGAGCGGCGGCTTGGAGTACGTCTTCTCCGGCGGCAGCGCCCTCGGGGCCACGGTCCAGGGCGGCGGCAAGGAGATCGTCCGGTCGGACGGCCTCGCCAGCGGGACCACGGTGCTCAGCGGCGGCGTCGAAGACGCCACCTCCGCGGGAACGACCACTGGGGCGGTGGTGAGCGCCGGCGGCAAGGAGGTCATCTCCGCCGGCGGGACGGCGGTCGGCCTGACGCTGCTCTCGGGCGCGGTGCTGGTGGACAACGGCGAGGCGCGGTTCGACGGCGCCGGGGCGCTGGGCGGCAATGTGTCGGGATCGGGCGCGATCGTCGAGACCGCCGGCGGGACGCTGACGATCAGCGGCGCGGACGATCTCAAGTTCAGCGGCAAGGCGGTGATCAGCGGCGGCACGGTCGAGCTGGCGACCAAGGATGCGCTGGGCGGCGGCTATGTGCAGTTCGTCGAGCCGGCCACCGGCTCGGCGGTGCTGCAGATCGATGCGGCGGACGCGCCGGGCGCCGGCAAGACCTTCGTCGACACGATCTCGAACTTCAGCGGGGCGAACGAAGACATCGACCTCACCAGCATCGCCTTCGTGGCCGGGGCGAGCGCCGCTGTCGTGGGCTCGGTTCTGACGCTCACCGACGGCGGCAAGACCTACAAGTTCAACCTCGCCGGAAGCATCGCCGGCGCCTATCCGGTGCTCAGCGACGGCCACGGCGGCACGCTCATCGATCCCAAGGTGGTGGCCTTCGCCCAGACCGCCGCGGCCTTCGCCCCATCCGACGCGGCGAAGACGGCCCTGGTCTCCAGCACGTCGCCCACCGCCCAGACGCCGTTCGCCCACGCGACGGCCTCGGCCACCGCGGCGCGTCTCTGATCCGACCGCCTTGCGTGGACCGCCCGCGCCGTGGGTGTGGCGCGGCGGCCACCATGGTTACGGCAACGTTCAGCTTGATCGGTCGTAATCTTTTCGGAAACCGGCGCTCGGCCAAGATCGGCCAGCCCCGATGGGGTCGCGACCGAGAGGGACGTCGCG
>Ga0302314_10009902_pt1 | contig 16791 bp, 15 predicted proteins | sample III_Palsa_N2_3_FD_200533 | JGI IMG/M metagenome (GOLD analysis project Ga0302314, IMG submission 200533) | Peat permafrost microbial communities from Stordalen Mire near Abisko, Sweden - III_Palsa_N2_3 | ecosystem: Environmental > Terrestrial > Soil > Palsa > Peat permafrost | place: Sweden...
TCTGACAGCGCCCGCGGCGCCGGCGCACGCTGACCGCGCTCACGCGGCCGGCGCCGCCCAGGCGGCGGGGCGCTCCACGTCCGCCGGTAGTCGACCCTCGTCCGCGAGCTTGTCCAGATGGGCCGCGAGCGTGACCGCCGCCGCGAAGCGAAGCTCCGCCGGCGCGTCGCTCCAAGCCGCGTCCAGCAGCTCGTCCACGCTCCGCCTGCCGGACGCGATCGCCGCCAGCAGCCGCTGCTCACGCTCGGCGCGGTGCGCCAGATACTGCTCGAGCCTGGCGTCGGGGTCGTGCACCAGGGGACCGTGGCCCGGGCATATCAGCTCGAGCTTGCGCGCTCGCAGGCGGCGCAGGGCTTCGAGGTATCCGGCGAGGGCACCGGGGTCGGGCGAGATGAAGACGCTGCCTTCGCCGAGAACCGCGTCACCGGTGAAGGCAACCGGCCCGAGCACGAACGAGAGGTGGTCCGGGGAGTGCCCGGGGGTCGCGATCGCTTCGAGCGGTCCGAAGCGATCGCCGGCGCCGAGCATGACGTCCACGGCTCCGCGGCTAGCGGCAACCGGCGCGCCGGGGAAGCGTTCCCGGATCGCCGGCACCGCCTCGCTGTGGTCCAGATGATCGTGGGTGAGCGCGATTCCGCCGAGTCCTCCGCGACGTTCGAGCTCGGCGGCCAACGCGCTCACGTGAAGCGCGAGCGAGGGCCCGGGATCGATCAGCCATGCCGGACTGTGCCCCGTGATCCACGAGTTCGTGCCCGAGAGCGTGTACGGCCCGGGATTGTCTGCGCGGAGGCCGACGATGTCGTGCCCGGGAACGTCGATCGGCGCCATCTGGTCAGGATGACAGCCCCACACCGGGGTCCGGGCTTCAGCCGAGGTGACCGACATGCTTGGATGCCCATGTGACATCGAGTCAGGAAGGCCCGCTCGGCGAGGCTGACGAGACTGATCGACTGAGCGACGCCGACCGTGACCAGGCCGCCCAGGCGGGGCGCAACCTGCGTAACGGCCTGATCTCACTCATCATTTTGGTCCTGCTGGTAATCGGCCTCGGGCTCGCCGTGCCCGGGCTCCACAGCGTCGCCCATCTCATCGCCCAGATGCCGCCAGGCCTGATCGTGGCGGCCGTGGGCCTCGAGATCCTGTCCTGCCTTGGTTACGTTCTGGCCTTCTTGCAGGTGTTCGAGCGCGCCCCGATCCGCTGGGGCGCTCGCGTGGCGTTGACCGAGCTCGCGTTTGGGACCGCGGTGTCGCTCGGGGGAGCGGGCAGCCTCGCCGTCGGCGCGTGGCTGCTGCGCGAGCGCGGCGTTCCCACGGCGCGGATCGCCGAGCGCTCAGCAGTGCTCTTCCTGCTGACCAGCGCCGTCAACGTGATCACGCTCGCGCTCGCCGGATTCGGGCTCTGGCTGGGCATTCTCCCCGGCCCGCGCAACCCTTTGCTGAGCCTGGTCCCCGGCGTGGTGGGACTGGGCGTGTTCCTGTTCTTCCTGGCGCTGCCGCGAATATCCGAGCACTACGCGAAGCGCCGGCCGGACGGGAACCTCAGGGCGCTCCTGCTCGGCACCGCAGAAAGCGTCCGCGACACTCGCAACCTGCTGTTCACGCCCGATTGGCGGCTGCTGGGAGCTTTCGGCTTCCTGTGGTTCGACATCGCGGTCCTGGCCGTGTGCTTCGATGCGGCCGGGCACGTGCCGTCGCTCGCGGTGGTCGTACTCGCCTACCAGATCGGCTATCTCTCGAACCTGATCCCGATCCCCGGCGGCATCGGCGTCCTCGACGGTAGCTTCGTCGGGCTGTTCGTCCTCTATGGCGTCAGCGCGACGACGGCCACAGCCGCCACCGTGGTCTACCACGCGATCTCGCTGTGGGTTCCGGCGACGTGGGGAACGATCGCGTTCATCGTCCTGCGGCGGACGGTGAACCGCCCCTTCACGCCGCGGCCGCCGCGCGCGGAGCGACGCGCCGCGCGCCGAGCCGAGCGCGCGGCCAGAAGCCGTTAGCCCATGGAATTCGGCCGATGGGCCAGTACTTGATAGATGCCGGTGAAACCGATCCGGAAACCCTCCCGCGCGGCGCGTAGATAGAGACGCCACACGCGCATGCGCTCAGGGCCGGCGAGCCGCTCGGCCGCTGCCGCGTTGGCGTCGAGCCGCTCCATCCAGTGGCCGAGCGTCGTCGCGTAGTCCTCGCGAAAGCCCTCGACGGTGTCGGTTTCCAGCCCGGCGCGTTCGAGCGCGGTCTGGATCCTCGAGAGGTGAAGCGGCGCGGCATCCGGAAACACGTAGCGCTCCGAGAACGGCCCCGCCTCGGGGTCGCCGTGGCGCAGCCGCGCGATGCCGTGATTGAGTAGTCGCCCACCAGGGACCAGCAGCGCCGCGAGCCGGGCCGCGTAGGCGTCGATCTGCCGGCTGCCGACGTGCTCGACCATGCCGATCGAGGCGATCGCGTCGAACGATCCGGCGGAGAGCTCGCGCCAGTCCATCACCTGGACGTCGACTCGATCGGACAGTCCCGCCTCCTCGACGCGCTCGCGCGCCAGCCGCGCCTGGGGCTCGGACAGCGTCACCGCCTTGACGCGGACGCCGTGCCTGCTCGCGGCGTGGATCGCGAATGACCCCCAGCCGCAGCCGACGTCGAGGACGTGCTCGCCCTCACGGAGCGCGAGCTTCTTGCATACGAGCTCGAGCTTGGTTTCCTGCGCCTCCTCGAGCGTCGTCGCTCCTCGCGAGAAGATCGCGCAGCTGTAGGTCAGCGAGCGGTCGAGGAAAAGAGCGAAGAACTCGTTCGAGACGTCGTAGTGGTGCCGCACGGCCCGCGCATCACGGTCTGGCGAGTGGCGCTCCCCCTGCGGTTTGAGCTCGATCGCCGGGGGAGACGGCAGCAGTCCGATGCCGTGCGCCTGAACCGCCGCGAGCAGCAGCCGCCGGCGCGCGGAGCCGTCCAGGTGCGGCGGTTGCCAGGAGCGGAGCACCCGGATCGCCTCGTCGAGATCTGAGACCGCGATCTCGCCGCTGACGTAGGCGCGGCCGATTCCGAGCTGCCCCGGCGCGCGCAACGCATGGCCGAGCGCCCGCGGAGACCGCACCGAGAGCACCGGGCCGCCGCCATTCGTCGACGGCGTCAGCGCCCCGTCCCACCACTCGATCGAGAACGGCCGGTCGGGCAACAGCTCCTCGATGCTCGCCCGCAGGGGACCCGAGCGAGCGAGCTTCGCGCGCCACGCGCCAGCGCGGCTCGGGGCTTCGAGCTCATCGATCACGGGCAGACGAATCCAGGGGTCGGGCACACAGCGGACAGGAGGGTAGCGGCGACGGGCCGGCACGTGGGGGCCGGGAACGTAACGCTATCGTCCGGGCACGGTAGCAATCGTGTGAACGCTCCCTCCGGCCTCAGTACCCAGATCGTCCTGATCGTCCTCGGCGCCGGAGTCCTCCACGCCCTGTGGAACGCGATCGTCAAGCACATCGGGGACGGGCTGACCGCATTCGCCCTGATTGGCTTCGTCGCCAGTATCGCCGGCGGTCTAATCCTGGCCATCGCCGGGCTCCCCTACCGCGCCGCGATTCCCTTCGCGGTGGGCTCCGCCGTAATCCACATCGGCTACGAGCTCGCGCTGATGAACTCGTACCGCCTCGGAGCCTTCAACCAGACCTACCCGATCGCCCGGGGTACGTCGCCACTGGTGGTGGCGGTCGGCGCCTACTTCCTCGCCGACGAGCGCCTGCCCGCGATTGCCCTGGCCGGCGTCGGGGTCCTGGCCACCGGGCTGATGATTCTCACGACATCCTCGGGGCGGCTCGCCCGGGCGGATCTGCCGGCCGTCGGGGCCGCGGTGCTCACCGGCTTGGCCATCGCCGCCTACACCCTGGTCGACGGCCTCGGGGTGCGGCGGGCTCACGGTCCGTACTCGTACGCCGCCCTGCTGTTCCTCCTCCAGGGCCCCGTGTTTCCCCTGGTCGCCGCGTTCAGACGCCCGGTCAGCAGCTGGAGCTCGCCCGGGACGCTGAGCCGCGGTCTCGCCGCAGGAGCGTTGTCGCTGGTCGCCTACGGCGCCGTGCTCTGGGCGCAGACCAAGGCGCCGCTTGCCGAGGTCGCCGCATTGCGAGAGACAAGTGTGATCTCCGCCGCCCTCATCGGCACCCTGTTCCTGAACGAGCGCTTCGGGAAACGACGACTGGCTGCTGCCGTGCTGGTCGCGACGGGAATCGTGCTGATCAGCCTGTGAGCATCGCCGGCCAGCGCAGGGGCCGCAGCCGATCTTGCTGCGGGCCGCGTACCCTGAGCGTGCAACTGGGGTATTGAGAGGGAAAATAACCTCCGGGAGGTGACCGAATGACGAGCGAGACGGGAGCTCGGATCGTCGCGATGTTGGGCGGGCCGCACATGCTGTCCGAGTTGGAGCTCCACGAGTTGGCGGTGCGGGTGCGCAATGAGCTGACAAGGCGGGGCTGGACGCAGGCCACGGCGGAGGATGGTCGCGGGGTGTGCCTGTTGAGGGCGTTCCAATACGCGACCGTACCTTCCCAAACTCCGGTGGGGAACTGGCGCGCGGAGCAGTTCGCCGCCGCCATCGGTCTTCAGTCCACCGATGGCGTGATGCTGTGGAACGACGCTCAGGATCGTCGGGCGCAGGACGTTTTCGACGCGCTGGACGCCCTGATCACACGCACCGCGCCGCCGCCGATGGATCCGCTCGCCGGCGTTTTCATCGACGAGATCACGCAGGAGACCGTTGCCCTGATCGCTGACGGTGTGGCGGCCATGGCCGAAGGGTTCGCGCTCGCCTGAGCCGAGGTGCCGTTGTGCACCGGCCACTAAGGGGGCGAACGATGAGGATACGGGCGGGCTGGACGACCAGTGCTACGGTCGATGAGCGGCGGCCACGAGTCAGCAGCTGATCACCCAGGCGACGGCGCATGCCCCTGCAGAGCAGGTCTCCTTCCGCGTCATCGGACCGGGGCGGGCGGGACACGGTACGTGCGCGGCCTGCGTCACTTACCGGCCCCCGCCCGACGGGCAATGCATCGGGGCGCCCGGATTTGAACCGGGGACCTCACCGACCCGAACGGTGCGCGCTACCAGGCTGCGCCACGCCCCGAGCGGCCCAGTATCCCACAGGGCGCCCCGAGGGCATCGACCGCCGTCAGCCTCCGGGGCGATTGGCGTAACCGGGGCCCCACGGGGGACCGCCGGCGCCACGCGCGTGGCCCGCGAGCCCGGGCGGCTGATTCGACCCGGTGACCGACCCGACCGAAGCCGCCCCGGAAGCGGCCTGCGCGGCGCTCGCCGTGGTGGTCACGGTGGCGCTCGCCGTGGTGGTCACGGTGGCGCTCGCCGCGGTGGTCACGGTGTCGCTCGCCGTGGTGGTCATCGTGGCGTTTACTGAGGCGGTCGCGGTGACCCCGGCGACCGTGATCGAGGCCGACCCGGCCGACGCTTGCCCTTGCGAGGGCAGGGCCAGCGTCAGCGTGGGCAGCTGCGGCTGGCCCGAAAGCGCTCCGGTAACGTCATTCAGCGTGCCGGTGAGGGCGGCCGCGGCGCTGGTCGGGTCGGCCGTGACACCTGCGGCTCCGCCGTTCGGCGCGGCGGTCAGACCCGCGGCCGTGCCGCTCGGGGTGGTCATACCGGGGGCGGTCGTCGTCGGGTTGGCGGTGATCCCCGGCGTCGACGTGACTGAATCACTGTTGCCGCCAGCGGCACCAGTGCTGCCGGCGCCCGCGCCGGCGGGGTCGCCGCCGCCCCCGGTCGAGGTTTCACCCGAGACGGCCGGCTTGGTACCCATCGTCGTCGATCGCACCGCCGATGAACCCGGGCGAGCAAGCCTGGGGCCCTTGGCGCCGTGCGAAGCGGACCGGCCAGCCAGGCCGGCGAAGGAGCCGGCGTGAGCTGACGTCGCGGACTGCGCCCTCCGGGCCGTGGACACCTTCGATTCCCGAGCCGATCTGGCCCGGGAGACGGAGGCGGAAGCTCGGCCTCCGGAGGCGACTTGGACTTCGCTGCGGCGGAACTGCTGGGCGGGCTCGTAGGAGGTGACCGTGGCGATGCCTCCGCCGACGCCCGCGAGCACGATCGCGGCGGCCGTCGCGGCCCCCCGCCCGGCGCCGGAGCCCGCGCCCACGAGCTGATCGGAGGAACGCGCGAGGGTGTGAACCGAACGAAACGCGAGCAGCGACGGCCGCGCGGGTGTGGCGCCGCCAAGGCCGTGCTCGAATGCGCCCCAGCGCGCTCGCAACAGCGGGAATGGCAACAGCGCAGCGATCTTGGCCGCCACGCTGGGCATGTTGAGGATCGACTCATCGAAGCCCGCCCGCCGGGCGTGGGCGCGGCAGGGCTGGCAGTGGGCGAAATGCCGGGCCATCCGGCGGCGATCGCGAATCCCCAGCGAGTAGTGGGGCCCGGAATCGACCATCTTGCGGACGAACTCACAGCGGCGGCCGCTCGTGAGCTCGTCGTACTCCTCCGCCAGACGCCGCCGCGCGCGGAACAGCGTGCTCTCCACTACGGGGCGCGACATCCCGAGGCGCTCCCCGATATCGCTGTAGGAACGACCCTCGAGCTCACGGAGCACGAGAATCTCGTGGTGGCTTTCCGACAGGCCGCCGAATGCGCCGCGGAGATCGTCGAGCGCCTGCTTGCCCGCGAGTGCGGCGTCCATCGTGGTCACCGCGGTCAGCCGTCCCCGATCGGCCGAGGACAGGGTGTCGTCGGCGTCGAGGGAGACCTCCTGGGTTCGGCGACTGCGACGGAAGTTGTCGATGCAGGCGTTCTTGGCGATCTCGTAGATCCACGCCTTGAACGCGATCGGCCGCTCGGTCGCGCGCATCCGTCGGAGCGCCGCGATGAAGATCTCCTGCGTGATGTCCTCGGCGCGGCCGTGGTCTCCGACCATCCCGTGGACGTAAGCGCCGATGCGGTGGCTGTAGCGCGAGTAGAGCTCCGCGAAAGCGATGTCGTCCCCGCGCCTGACTGCCGCTACGAGCTCGGCATCGGACCAATCTTGCGAGATTGGAACCGCGCGTAGCGCCGTTGACATGAGTGAATCTTCCTCCCCCTGCGAGAGTTGAGAGCCCCTACACGAGGCCGAACTGTAGCGTTTATCTGAACTTTGTAAAGCGTCTGTGACCACGCCTGGAGCCGTTTTACCACCGTAAAAGGCTCCCAAATCGTCGTTTTTTCTCGCGTTCCCGGTCAAACCCTATCTCTTGAGAACTGGCCAGAGGTCCTGGGGGCCGATCCGGGGGCATTGATCCCATCCGCCGATGGGGGCATACTTGTGGTTATGTAGTGAACCTGACAGGAGGGAAAGCAGCCTATGGCGATTCATCTGACGCCCACCGAGCTCGCACGCGAAGCCGGACTGGAACGAAGAGCCGTCATCGACAAGTGCTTGGAGCTAGGCGTCCCGATCTTCAATGGTCGGATTGACAAGACCCTCTTCCTTACGAGCCTCTCGAGCTTGCAGGATCATTCGGCGGGCGCCCAGCCGCAGCCGGCGAGCCTGTAGCGCAGACTTATTAGCCGGGCTAGCGCCGCTCGGTGAGCGCTCGGTACAGCGCGTTCGCGCCGACGCCCGTCAGCTCGGCGACGACCGCCGCCGCCGGCCGTGGCTTCGCTCCGGCGGCGACGAGGCGGGCCAGCGCGTCGAGCGCGGGCCCGAGCTCTCCCTCGACCTCCGGCGCTGGCCCGATGACCAGCGCGACCTCCCCGCGTGGCCCCTGGACCCGGTAGCGCTCCGCGAGCTCGGCCGCGGTCCCGCGGACGATCTCCTCGTGCGCCTTCGTCAGCTCCCGGCACACGGCCACGGGCCGGTCGGCGTCCACCGCGGCGAGCACGGCCAGCGACGCCGCGACGCGGCGGGGAGACTCGAACGCGACCAGCGTCTCCGGGGACGCGAAGGCCCGCACGAGCTCCGCCCGCTTGCGCGGCAGGAAGCCCACGAAGCGCCAGCGGTCTGCCGGGAGCGCGCTCGCGACCAGCGCCGCCACCGCGGCCGAGGCCCCCGGCAGCACCTCGACCGCCAGGCCGGCGGCCACGCACGCCCGCACGAGCACGAACCCGGGATCGCTGACCAGCGGCATCCCGGCGTCGGACACGAGGGCGACCACGGCGCCTTCGCGCATGCGCGACACGAGCTCTGCCGCGCGCTCGTGCTCGTTGTGTTCGTGGTAGCTGACCAGGCGTGCCTTGACCCCGTAGCGGTCGAGCAGCACGCGGGTACGCCGCGTGTCCTCGCACGCGACGACGTCGGCATCGCGCAGCGCTGAGAGCACCCGCAGCGTCACATCCTCGAGGTTGCCGATCGGAGTCGGGCAGACGACCAGGCGCCCGGCGGCGACGACGCTCATCGATCCTCCGCCCGACGTGCCAGTTCGTTGAACGCGAGCACCGCGGCGCCCACCATCCCGGCTTCCACGCCGAAGCGGGCGGCGACGATCCTGACCACATCGCGTGAGGGCGGCAACGCGCGCTGGGCGACGACGGCCCGCGCCGGCCCGAGCAACAGTTCGCCCGCCGCGATCACGCCGCCACCGATGACCACGACCTCGGGGTTGAAGATGTTGACCAGGCTGGTGATCGCGACCCCGAGCCGCTCCCCGATCAGCGCCAGCGCCTCGATCGCCGTCGGGTCGCCATCGTGCGCGAGCTCGGTCACCAGCGGCCCGGACGGCCGGCGGCCGGCCGCGAGCGCGCGCCCCAGCCCCGAGCCGGGGCGTTCCCTGGCCAGCCGTGTCGCCTCGCGAGCGAGCGCCGTCCCCGAGGCGAGGGCCTCGATGCAGCCACGATTCGGGCAGTTTCCCTGGCAGGGCGGACCGTTCATGTCGACCACCATGTGACCGAGCTCGCCGGCCGCCCCGATCGAGCCGCGGTAGAGCTCGCCGCGGAGGATCAGTCCGCCGCCGATCCCGGTCCCGATCGTGAGCACCACCGCCTCGCGCGTTCCTCGGGCCGCGCCCGCCTGGTGCTCGGCGAGCGCGGTCACGTTGCCGTCGTTGTCGACGAACACCGGCAGGCCGAGCCGCTCGGCCATCACGTCGCGGAAGGGGATGTTGGCCAGCGCCAGGTTCACCGCGATCACCGCCGTGCCGGTGCGCTGGTCGATCAGGCTCGGGATCCCGAACCCGACCGCGGAGACCTCGGTGCCCGCGGCGGCGCGGGCCTCGTGGACGGCGTCCACGGCCGTGTCGAGCAGGGCGGACTGGTCGAGACCTACCACGGACCGTTGCGCGCGGTGATGAACCCCGAACCCCGCATCGACAACGCCGGCCAGCAGCTTCGTCCCGCCCACGTCGACGCCGATGACGCGCCGAAGGGCCATGTCGGCCACTATATGGGGCGGCCGCTCTGTGATGCGTTCGGCAGGGGCTGGGGGCCGCCCGGCGAACCGGTATTGCTACAACCAACGCTGCCATGCCTGACGACCCCAGAAAGCGCACGCCCTACGAAGACCCGCCGTCGTATCGGGTCTACCGAGCCGGCGAAGACCGCCCCCGCAAGGCCACCCTCCCGAACGCCGAAACCGCCGCCGGCAAGGCCCGCGGGCGCAGGGTCGGCCGCCCGGACGACGAGTATCCCCTCGGCGGCGACCCCGCTCCGCGACGAACCCGCCCCGACCGCGACGAGCGTCCATACAAGCTCTACAGCGCGCGCCCCCGCGGGCTGCGAGCGCTTCTGCGCGGCGAGGAGGACGCCGCGCTGCCGGAGCCCGGCCGGTGGCGGCGGGAGGAGCGCGAAGGCCTCCCGCCTGAGCGCGAGCGCAGACGCTGGTACCGCCCCACCTGGCGGCGGGGGCTGGCGTACCTGGGGATCGCCGTTGTGGCCTGGCTGTTCCTCTCCTTCGTCCTGTTCATGGTCAGCGCGCAGGAGCAGTCGGGTTCGATTCCGGCCGCGGCGCAGGCTCAACTCAGCTCGGGCGGGAACATGCTGACCTCGGCCGACACGATCCTGATCATCGGGACCGACCAGCGTCCGCCAGGCTCCAAGGAACCAGGCGCGTTCGCCGGTGGCATCCGCTCGGACACGCTGATGCTGTGGCGGATCGGCGGCGGTGTCTCGCGGCGGCTGTCGATCCCCCGCGACACGGTCGCCTCGATTCCCGGTTACGGGGTCAGCAAGATAAACGCCGCGTACTCCTACGGCGGGCCGGCGCTCACCCTGAAGACGGTCGAGCAGTTCACGGGCATCAAGATCAACCACGTGATCGTCGTCAACCTCGCCAACTTCCCGAAGTTCATCAACGCCATCGGGGGGGTCAACGTGACCACCGGGCGGATCTGCTCGAAGATCAGCGGCGGCGCCGCCAAGGGAGGCTTCTCGCTGTTCCTGAAGCCGGGGACGCACCACCTGAACGGCACCCAGGCGCTGACCCTGGCGCGTACTCGGGACAACATGTGCAACGCGGCCAGCACCGACCTCACCCGCGAGGGCTACCAGCAGAAGATCCTCAACTCGATCAAATCGCAGCTGCTCTCGCCCGGGACGTTCTTCCGGCTCCCCTGGGCATCCTGGTCCGCCCCGCAGGCCCTGCGCACCGACATGGGCGGCTTCACGCTGATGAGCCTGTTCGCCGCCAGCGAGCTAGGAGGCTCGGCGCCGGTCCAGATCCTCGAGCCCTCAGGCTCGGAGACCCTGCCGAACGGCGGAGACGCCCTGGTGGTCTCGCCCAGCGAGGTCTCGGGCGCGGTCCACAAGCTGATCGACGGCTGACCCGATCTAAGTGGCCGGTCGCAAGTACGAAACGAACCACTAGGGCCCTCCTTGGTCAGCCTTGGCTGACCGAACCTGACCTCAGTCCGCCGCCGACGCCTTGCTCTCGGCCTTTGCCGGCGTCGCGTCGGACTTCTTCGAGCTCGAATCCGAGTTCGACGAGTCCGAGCTCGACGTACTGTCCTTGGCCTTCTTTTCCTTAGCGGCGGCGCTCTCCTTCTCCTTCTCGCGCGCGCGGCTCTTCGTGCCGTAGTCGGTGTTGTAGAACCCCGTCCCCTTGAAGTGCACGGCCACGGGGGAAAAGACGCGCTGGACGGGCGCGCCGCACACCTCGCACTCGACGATCGGATCGTCGGCCATGCGCTGCATGACCTCGAAGTCGTGGCCCTTCTTACAGCGGTATTCGTACGTCGGCATCGCTTTACCAAGTATAGCTGTCGGGCCCCCGGAGTCGGCGATTCTCTGGCACTCCCAAGGCGAGAGTGCCAAGGGCCCACGGGCGGCTAGCATCTCATCGCCCATGGCCGCCGACGTCGTCACGATGGAGAAGATCGTCTCGCTCTGCAAGCGGCGCGGATTCGCGTTCGCGAGCAGCGAGATCTACGGCGGCATCGGTTCCACCTACGACTACGGTCACTACGGGGTCCTGCTCAAGAACAACCTCAAGGCCCGGTGGTGGCGCTCGATGCTGCAGGAGCGCGATGACGTCGTCGCGCTCGACTCGGCGATCATCCAGCACCCGAAGACGTGGGAGGCGAGCGGCCACCTGAAGGGGTTCACCGACCCGCTCGTCGACTGCCGCACGTGCAAGCTGCGCTTCCGCGCCGACAAGCTCGAGGACGGCCACTGCGGGCGCAAGCCCTCCCAGCGCCCAGGTGAGACCCCCGACTGTGACCTGACCGAGGCACGCGACTTCAACCTGATGTTCGAGACCACCGTCGGGCCGGTCAAGGAGGAGGGAGCGACCGTCTACCTCCGCCCAGAGACGGCGCAAGGCATCTTCTTGAACTTTCGCAACTACCTGCAGTTCTCGCGCAAGAAGCCGCCGTTCGGGATCGCCCAGATCGGCAAGAGCTTCCGCAACGAGATCACTCCCGGGAACTTCATCTTCCGGACGCGAGAGTTCGAGCAGATGGAGATGGAGTACTTCGTCCCGCCCGACGAGGCGTCCCGCTGGTTCGAGCACTGGCTCGAGCAACGCATGCAGTGGTACGTGGCGCTCGGCTTGCGGCCCGATCATCTGCGCCTGCGCGCCCACGATGAGGACGAGCTGTCGCATTACTCGAGCGCGACCAGCGATGTCGAGTACCTCTACCCGATCGGCTGGCAGGAGCTCGAGGGCATCGCCAACCGGGGCGACTTCGACCTGGGGCAGCACGCTCTCTACTCCGGGCAGAAGCTCGAGTACGTCGACACCGCCACCGGTGAGCGCTATGTCCCGCACGTGATCGAACCGGCCGCGGGCGCGGATCGCGCGACGCTCGCGTTCCTCGTCGACGCGTATGACGAGGACGAGATCGGGGGCGAGCAGCGAACGGTGCTCCGGCTGCACCCCCTGCTGGCGCCGGTCAAGGTCGCGGTCCTGCCGCTCGTGCGCAAGGACGGCCAGCCGGAGCTCGCCCGCGAGATCTACGTCGCCTTGCGCGAGCGCGTGCAGACCGAATACGACGAGAGCGGCGCGATCGGGCGCCGCTACCGCCGCCACGACGAGATCGGGACCCCCTGGGCGGTCACCGTTGACCACCGGTCGCTCGAGGACTTCACGGTCACGCTCCGAGACCGCGACAGCCTGAAGCAGGAGCGGATAACGATCGACGGCCTGGGCGACGAGATCGAGCGGCGGCTCCGGGCTCCGTGGCGCTCGCCGAAGCTCGAATCCGAGTCCTAGGCAGCTGGTGCAACTAGCGCAGCCGCGCGTTGGCGAACACCGAGAAACCGCCTGAGACCGAGCTCGCGCCGACCCCCTGCACGTCGACGTGGGGGTCATCGAACACGGTGAGCGTGAGTAACCCTCCGAGCAGTGGCAGGTCGGGGGCGATCGTCAGCTCGCCGTCGTGAGCGTTCAGGGTCGCGTCCGCCCCCCGCCCGCGCGCGGACGCCTGCAGGACGAGCTTCCCGTCGCCCGAGGCGACCGGCTGCACGTCGAGGCCGGGGGGGAGCGCGGCCCGAAGATCGGCTTCGGTCAAGGTCGCCCTCCCCGAGAGCACATCGCCGCGCTTGCGCAGCGTTGCGTCGCGCAACGTGACCAGGCCCAGGTTCAGATCTTCGACCGTAACGTCGACCGTGCCCACCTCCGCCGTCTGGTCGAGCTGCTTCCCCAGTCCCCCCGTCGAAGCACGGTAGCTCGCGAGATGGACGTCGACTCGGTCGGCATGGTGCCACAGCAGCTCGATTGCCGGAAACGCGTCCACCTGGACCGAGATCACCTTTCCCGACCGCGAGAACCGGTCCCGCAGCTGCCTAGCCACGATCCCCGGCAGTACCAGTTGCAGAACGACCAGTACCACCACCACCAGCCCAGCCACTCCAAGTACCGCAACGCGTCGCATGCGAGCACACGTTACGGGTGCCGCCCCGGGGCAGTCTCAGAATGCAGGTCGACATCCCCCCTAGGGCGCGCTCGGCAACCCGGCGCGCCCAAGGGGGAATGTCGGCGGTCAGGCTGCGGGCGCGGGGGTGGGCGCGACCGGCGCCGGGGTGGCGGGGGTCGACGGCGAGTACTCGAACTCCTCCTCGGCACCGAACAGGGTGTCGAGGACCTTCGAACGAAGCTTCTCGCTGGCGGCAACCGCGACGCCGGAACCCACCCCGGCGATCACCAGCGTCCGGCCGAACGTGAGGCCGCGCCTACGACGGGCCCGCTTCGGCGTATCCGACAGCGCCACGGTGGCGTCACGAATAGCGTCGATGGCGGTACGCAGATCGTTGTGCAACTTCTTGTCATCCAGCAGCACCTTGGTCGGCGCCTTGCCGTTGGAGAGGCGGGCGTAGGCGCTGCGGGTCGCGTCAAGCGCGGTCCGCACGCTCTCGCGCAGCTCGGCATCCTCGATCAGGCGCTGGATGTACGGATTCGACGTGGCGATGTTGGCTACATCCGCGGCGCTGAACGGCACTGCCGCGGACTTTGCCTTCTTTCGTAATGACACTGCTCTCCCTCCGTGCGTTGGCTCGTGCGTGTGAGGATACGGCAAGTAACCGGGCTCTCCTCGAGGGATACCCACCTCGACTGCCGTGAATCACGCGACGCCGGCGCGGGCGCGCCGCCGGGCGCGCGGAGTCTCGAGGGCCTCGTCGAAGACCTGCCCGATCTCGGAGACGAACACGAACTCCAGGTCCTTGCGCAGGTGCGCGGGGATCTCCTCGATGTCGTATTCGTTGAGCGCGGGGGCGATGATCCGCCGAATCCCGGCTCGCTGGGCGGCGAGTGCCTTCTCCTTCAGACCTCCGATCGGCAGCACCTGGCCCGTCAGGGTGATCTCACCGGTCATCGCGACCTCAGCGCGAATCGGTCGCCCCGACAGGAGCGAGGCAAGCGCGCTGGCGATCGTGATGCCCGCGCTCGGGCCGTCCTTGGGGATCGCTCCGGCGGGCACGTGGATGTGGATGTCGTGCGTGGCGAAGTAGTCCTCGGCAAGCTCGGGAAACAGCTCATCGGCATGACTTCGAAGGTAGGAGAGGGCGGCCTGTGCGGATTCCTTCATCACATCGCCGAGCTGGCCGGTGATCTGGAGCTTGCCGCTGCCCGGCATCGCCGTGGCCTCGATGAACAGCACGTCGCCGCCCACCGGAGTCCACGCCAGTCCGGTGGCGACACCGGGCCTCGAGGTCCGCCGGCGCGACTCGGAGAAGAACTTGCGCCGGCCCAGGAGCTCGCGAACGCGCGGCTCGGTGACCATGACCTTGCGCTTCGCCTTGCCCTCGGCGAACTGCCTGGCGATCTTCCGGCACACCGCGCCGATCTCCCGCTCGAGCTGTCGGACGCCGGCCTCGCGCGTGTAGTCCGCGATGATCGCGCGCAGCGCGGTGTCGCTGAACGCGATCCGGCTGGGCCTGAGCCCGTTGCGCTCGATCTGGCGCGGCACCAGGTATCGCTTGGCGATCTCCAGCTTCTCGGCCTCGGTGTAGCCGGCCAGCTGGATCATCTCCATCCGGTCGCGCAGCGGTCCCGGGATCGTCTCGAGCGTATTCGCGGTGGTGATGAACATGACATTGGAGAGATCGAACGGGAGATCCAGATAGTGGTCACGGAAGGTCCGGTTCTGCTCGGGATCGAGGACCTCGAGCATCGCGCTCGACGGATCGCCGCGGAAGTCGGCGCCCATCTTGTCGATCTCGTCGATCATCAGCATCGGGTTGTTCGCGCCCGCGTCGCGCATCGCCCGGATGATCGTGCCCGGCATCGCGCCGATGTAGGTGCGCCGGTGGCCGCGGATCTCGGCTTCGTCGCGGACGCCCCCGACGCTGATCCGCTCGAACTTGCGGCCGAGCGCCCGCGCGATCGAGCGCCCGAGCGAGGTCTTGCCGACCCCGGGCGGGCCCACGAAGAGCAGGATCGAGCCACGGGCATCGGGCTTCAGGATGCGCACCGCAAGGAACTCGAGAATCCGGTCCTTGACCTGCTCGATGTCGTAGTGATCCTCGTCGAGCACCTTGCGCGCATGGGCGAGATCGAGCTTGTCCTCGGTCGAGGTGCCCCACGGCAGCGCCGCGATCCACTCGAGGTAGCCGCGCACGACGCCGTACTCGGCCATCGCCGGCTGCAAGCGAGCCAGCCGGGCGAGCTCCCGGTCGACCTGCTTGCGTGCCTCTTCGGGCAGCTCGAGCGCCGCGAGCTGCTCCCTCAGCTCCCCCGCCTCGGCCTGAGCCTCGTCGGTCTCGCCGAGCTCGTCTTGGATCGCCTTCAGCTGCGAGCGCAGGAAGAATTCTCGCTGGCCCTTCTCGAGCTCGGACTGGACCTGCGACTGGATCTTCGATCCGATCGCCACCACCTCGAGCTCGCGCGCCAGGATCTCCGACAGCCGTCGCAGCCGCTTGGCGACATCGAGCTCCTCGAGCAGCTGCTGCTTCTCCTCGGTCTTCAGCCGCAGCGCCCCCGCGATCAGGTGCGAGAGCGCGCTTGGGTCATCGACGTTCGCGACCATCACCTGGAGCTCCTCGGGGAGGTAGGGCACCTCCTCGACGATGCTCGAGAACGTCTGCTGGACGTTGCGCATCAGCGCCACCAGCTCCGGGGTCTGCTTGACGATGTCGGGCGCTTCGGCGATCTCCGCTACCAGGTAGGGCTCGGTCCGGTCCCACCCCTTGATCCGGACCCGCTGGCCGCCCTGGACCAGGATCCGGATCGTCCCGTCGGGAACGCGGATCATCCGCGCCACCACGCCGAGGACTCCGACCGCGTAGAGATCGTCGGGGCCCGGCACTTCGACGTCCGGGGTGCGAGTGGCGACCATGGCGATCGTGCGGTCGCCACCGAGGACGTCGTTGATCAGCTCGATGCTGCGCGGCTGACCGACGTTCAGCGGCACCAGCATGTCGGGGAAGGTGACCATGTCGCGTAGGGGCAGGACGCCGACGGCCGCGGGCAGGGCGCGCTGGGCACCGATCTCGACCTCTTTGGGGCCGCCGTCGCTGGCCCCGACCTCGATCACTGGGGCTCCTGGCGATGGGGGCTGATTTCGATCGGGACGCTGCGCGAGGGTGACTCCGACTCGGCGAGTGGCAGCTCGATCCGGAGGATCCCGTCCTCGTAGTGCGCCTTCGCCTGCTCGGCGACCGCCTCTCCCGCCAGCTCCACCACGCGACGGAATGGGCCGTGCTCGATCTCGACCTGCTGATAGACCTCGCCGTCGGCGGCCGCCGGCTTGCGGTGGCCGGCGAGGATCAGCTGCGAGCCCGCGAGCTCGAGATCGAGGTCGGCGACGTCGATGCCGGCGAGCTCCGCGGTCACGATCACGCGCGACGGGTCGGAGGCGTATGTGACATCGACCGCCGGGGAGAAGCCCGCTCGCTTGCGCCCCAGGCCGGTGCGCTCGAAGACATCTCCGAACAGCTCGTCCATCTCGCGTCTCATGCGCTCGAAGTTGGCGAAGA
>Ga0302314_10009905_pt1 | contig 16787 bp, 15 predicted proteins | sample III_Palsa_N2_3_FD_200533 | JGI IMG/M metagenome (GOLD analysis project Ga0302314, IMG submission 200533) | Peat permafrost microbial communities from Stordalen Mire near Abisko, Sweden - III_Palsa_N2_3 | ecosystem: Environmental > Terrestrial > Soil > Palsa > Peat permafrost | place: Sweden...
CATCCACAACCACGTCCACTCCAACAGCGGGTGCTCGGGCCTGCCAGCTCTCGCGGGTCTGGCCACGCCGGTCCTCCACACCGTCCACTGCTTCTTCAACCGCGACAACACCGCCCTGTTCCAGCGCTATCAGGCGGAGAGGTTCGTCGCCGTCAGCAACCATCAGCGCAGCACCCTGCCGGGACTCAACTACCAGGGCGTCGTTCACCACGGCCTGGACCTGCGACGGTTCCCCTCCAAGGTCGACGCCGGCAGTGACGGCAGCCCGTTCCTCGTCTTCCTCGGCCGGATCCGCCCGGAGAAGGGCGTCCACCTCGCCATCGAGATCGCCCACCGGGCCGGACTGCCTCTGAAGATCGCCGGACGAGTGAAGGTGCGTGACTCCGCCTACTTCGCCCAGGCCGTAGAGCCCCATCTGGACGGCGACCAGGTCGAGTACCTCGGCGAACTCGACTTCGACGCCAAGACCCGGCTACTGGCCCGCGCCCGGGCCACCCTCGTCACCTCCCTGATCCCAGAGCCCTTCGGTCTGGTCACCCTCGAATCCCTGGCCTGTGGCACCCCGGTCGTTGCCCTCCCCACCGGGGCTACTCCCGAACTGGTTCAGGACGGCGTCACCGGTGTACTGCGATCCACCACGCGTGAACTGGCACTCGGCGTGCACCAGGCCGCCACCCTCGACCCCGCTGCCTGCAGGGCCGCCGTGGCCGAGCGCTTCTCCACCGCGCGCATGACCGAGCAGTACCTGCGCCTGTATGCCCGAACGGCCGAGACCAGGGCCCGCTGAGGCTCGGGTCACCTGCTCCATGCTCCACGGTCCCGGCAACGGTCGTGGCCGCAGTGAACGAGCACACATGAGAGCGAGTCCCTCATGCGCAGCATGATCCTCAGCGCGGGCAAGAGCTGCTTCGTCGCCTGCCCCGGCTGCTACAACCACTTCGCACCCACTCTCGCGAATACGGACGACCTCGTCGCCTTCGTGCGCGCGTACCAGGAACGCTTCGACCTCTCCAAGATCACAGTCGGCGGTGGGGACCCGCTCACCCGGCCTGATCTGCTCGCCCTGCTGGCCGAACTGAAGAACATGCACCTGTCGATCAACCTGGACACCGTGGGAACTGCCTTCCTCGGCGACGCTCGCATCCGCTTCATGGGCAAGGGCATCGCCCCCCACGTCCCAGCGGAACAGGTCGCGGCCCTGACGGACATGGTCGGGATCCCCTTGGACGGCACCACCGACACGGTCCAGCAGCTCTTCCGTCGCCACGCCAGGGTGGACGAGCAGCGGGCCGTCCTGCGCGCGCTGGAGGTCGCGGGTGCACGGGTCTGCGTCAACACCGTGGTCCACTCCGGCAACGCCGCGGAGATCGGCGCCCTGGCCGGCCTGCTGGCCGAGCATCCGTGCGTCATGGAGTGGCAGCTGTTCCAGTTCATGCCGATCGGGCCGCTTGGGCATCGCAACCGCGATCGCTACCGGGTCGACTCCGACGTCTTTGCCCGAGCGGCCGAATCCGCCCGAACCGGCAGCCCCGCCGGTGTGCAGGTCACGGCCAAGTCCGCCCAGGCGCGGAAGAACCGCTACCTGCTCATCGACGCCGGCGGCGAAGTGTGGATGCCCAGCCAGAGCGCGGCAGCCGCTTGGTCCTCCACGGACAGCAGCGGAGAGCGCGTGACCCTGGGCCACGTCCAGGACCCCGCGACGTTGGACCGGATTGCCGTCTGCGCCGACGGCTTCGTCGGAGCGGCACGGTGAGGGCGGACTGGCTGGTGGTCCTGGCCCACCCGGACGACGAGACCCTGCACTGCGGAGGATTGATCGCTCAAGCCGCCGACCGCGGCGAGTACGTCGTCGCCCTCACACTTACCCGTGGTGAAGCAGGCCGCACCCTGGACATCTGCACCCCCGCCGAACTGCCCGGCGTGCGTGAGGAGGAGTTGCGGGCCGCCGCCCGAGCACTCGGTGTACGCCATGCCGAAGTCCACGACCTCCCCGACGGTGAGATCGACCAGAACGAGGCAACCGCAGTGAAGCTCGTAGCTGCGGCGCTGGAACGCTGGTCTCCCAGGAGCGTCGTCTGCTTTCCCCCGAACGGCTTCAACGGCCACCCGGACCACTGTGCGGCGCACCGGATCACCATCGCCGCCCTCAACAATCACCGGACAGCCGCTTCCGAGCCCGCACCCGCGCTGTGGCTGATCACCGACGCAGCCCCCTACGCCGAGCCGCCACGCCCGGGCTACCTGCCACCCAAGGAAGTGGAGCGCACTCGCGTGCGCCCCACCCACCTGGTACCTGTCGGCACCGCTCTGGAAGCGAAGCTCAGGGCGTTGGGCTGCTACGAGACCCAGAGCCGCAGTATCGCCAAGCTCCTGCGGTGCTACCCCGACAAGGTCGTCTCCGAAGCCTTCCACTGCCCCGGCTGAACCTGTCGCTATGCGGCCGAGGCCGCCAGCACCAGCTGCCGCACGTGGGCCACCACCTCACCGAGGGGAACGACGGTGTTCTCCCCGGTGGCGCGCTCGGTCACCTCGACGGTTCCGGCCGCAAGGCCCCGAGCGCCCACGGTGATCCGGTACGGGATGCCGACCAGCTCGACGTCACTGAACTTCACGCCGGGCCGCTCGTCGCGGTCGTCCCAGATCGCATCCACGCGCTCGCGGCGCAGTTGCTCGTAGAGGTCCTGACCGGCGCTGGTGACGGCCTCGTCCTGGCCCAGGGTGACCACCGCGACCTCGAAGGGGGCCACGGCGACCGGCCACAGCATGCCCTTCGCGTCGTGGTGGGATTCGACCGTGCAGGCCAGGGCACGTTCGACGCCGATGCCGTAGCTGCCCATCAGCGGGGTGACCCGCTCGCCGTCCGGGTCCAGGACACTGACGCCCAAGGTCTCGGTGTACTTGCTGCCGAGCTTGAAGATGTGGCCGATCTCGACGGTGCGGACCACCCCGAGGGCGGTGCCGCAGTTCGGGCAGGGCTCTCCGGCCGTGACCTCGCGCAGGTCCGCCCAGCGGGCCGGGGCGATGTCGCGCTCAACGTCGATACCGCGCAGGTGAACGCCGTCACTGTTCGCGCCGGTCGCCATGTCGCGACGGCCCCGCAGAGCCTCGTCCGCGAGCACGGGCAGACCGGTCACCCCGACCGCACCCAGGCTGCCGGGCGTGGCGCCCAGCGCCGCCACGATCTCATCGGGCTGCGCGGGACGGACCTGCTTGGCTCCGAGGGTGTCGATCAGCTTCTGCTCCACCAGCGCGTGGTCGCCGCGCAGCAGCACCAGCGTCAGCTGCTCGTCCACCACGTAGACGAGTGTCTTGACCTGCCGCTGGGCGCTGAACCCGTGCTGGCGGTCGAGGTCTTCGATGGTGCGGACGTTGGGGGTGTCGAAGCGCTCGGGCGAGTCCGGGCCGGGGGCGTCCTCGATGGCGGCCAGGGCCGAGGTGGCCTTCTCGACGTTGGCGGCGTAGTCGCAGCCGGGACAGGTGACGATCAGGTCCTCGCCCGCGTCCGACGGGCACATGAACTCCACCGAGGCGCTACCGCCCATGCTGCCGCTGGACGCCTGCACCGGGATCGCCGGGATGCCCAGCCGAGCGAAGATCCGCACGTACGCCTGGTGATGGCGGTCGAACGCGGTATCCAGTCCGGCCTGGTCCAAGGTGAAGCTGTAGGAATCCTTCATCGTGAACTCCCGCACCCGGATCAGTCCGCTCTTGGGCCGCGGCTCGTCACGGAACTTCGTCTGGAACTGGTACCAGACCTGCGGCAGCTGACGGTAGGAGCGCAGTTCCGAGGCCAGCGTCGTGAAGATCTCCTCATGGGTCATGCCGAGCGCCAGGTCCGCGCCCTTGCGGTCCTTGAGGCGGAACATCTCATCGCCCATCACGTCCCATCGGCCGGACTTGTGCCAGATCTCGGCCGGATGCATCGCAGGCAGCAGGAACTCCTGCGCGCCGATCCCGTTCATCTCCTCGCGGATGACGTCCACGATCTTCGCACGGACCTTCACCGCCAGTGGCAGCAGTGAGTAGTGACCGGACATCAGCTGGCGGACATAGCCGGCACGCAGCAGTAGCCGGTGGCTGACCGCGTCCGCGTCGGCGGGGTCCTGGCGGAGGGTGGGCACGTACAGCTGGGACCAGCGCATGGGACGGGGACCTTCGTCTCGGGTGGGCAGCGCAGGCTGTCGTGGCGTCAGCCGAGCGCAGCACGGCGAAAGCCGAATTCTAGCGTCGGAGGTGGCGGCGAATCCTCCCCTTTTGTGAGACAGCGAAGCGCCACGCCGCCCTGTACGGCAGCTGCCTCCGGGCTGACCTGCGACGCTGTCGGCTATCGGACCAAAGCACGGAGAGGCGGACGGGATGCGATCCACTCAACCGAAGGACATGCCGGGCGACGGGTCGGCCGAGGCCGTCCGCCAGTACTACGACCGATTCGCCGAGCAGGAGGAGGACCGGTTGACCAAGGACATCCCCGGCCGTGTCTCCTTCGACATCCACCGGCGCTTCCTCACGCGCCATATCAAGCCCGGGTGGCGGGTCCTGGAGATCGGTGCGGGGCCGGGCAGATTCACGGTGGTCCTCGCCAGCCTCGGAGCGCAGATCGTGGTCACAGATCTATCGCCGGTCCAGCTCGGACTGAACGCCGAGTTCGTTTCCGCGGCCGACTTGGAACGTGCGGTTGATCGGCGCGAGGTCGCCGATATCCGTGACCTCTCGGCCTACCCCGATGCCTCCTTCGACGCTGTCGTCGCCTACGGCGGCCCGCTCTCCTACGCCTTCGAGCAGGAGCGGCAGGCCATGGCTGAGCTCGTGCGCGTAGTGCGGCCCCGAGGGCTCGTCCTCGCCTCGGTCATGTCCCTGTGGGGAACGTGGCGTGCCCGCCTACCCGGTATCACCGACCTTGAGGTCCAGCACGGCACCGCCGTCGGGGACCAGGTCCTGCGCACCGGGGATCTGCGACACGTCCCTGGGATAGAGCACGTGTGCCGCATGTTCACCTGGGCAGAGACTGCTGCCCTCGTCGCCGGGTCGGGCGCGTCCATGATCGACGGCTCGGCCAGCAACTGGGCCAGCCTGCACGACCTCGACTTCCTCGCGAGCCTGGAGGCCAATCCGACTCGCTGGCAGCAGTTCCTCGATCGCGAAGCCACTGCGTGTGCCGCCGAAGGTGCCCGTGACGGCGGCACCCACATCCTCTTCGCCGCTGAACGAGGGGCCTGAGCGGGGCCGGAGGAGCCTTTGGGCTCCACCCCGGCCGAGACACGACGATGACCCGATCGAGCCATGTCGATTTGTTGCATCAGACGCAACTCCGCCTGCTTCTACCAGACCGTTCCAGACAGGAAGCCGTCGAAGCCCTCGGCTCGTACGGCGTCGTCGAAGCTGTCCCAGACGGCTTGGACGGTGCCGAAGAGGTGGTTGAAGGCGTCGAGGTCGAGGTCGGGTTCGAGCCATTCGTGGGTGCAGCGGCAGCGGATGTAGACCTTGGCGTGGACCTCGACGATGAGCCAGTCGCGGGTGGCGTGGCAGTAGGCGCAGGTGATCAGGAAGCCGCGGGGGCGCAGTTCGTCGGGGTGGGTGGTGGTACGGGTGAGGACCTGGCCGGGCAGCAGGGGCGGGAACTCGACGGGGTAGTCGGAGATGTTTGGGGTGGGGTCGTCGGCGGGCTGCTGCGGGTGGGTCAAGCGGGCCTCCTGGGGCCTTGGCGTCGGGGCAACGACACCAAGGACCGGCGGTCCCGAAAAGTTCCCCACCAGCGAAGACGACACCGAAACGACATCCGCTCCGGTCCGGGTGCCGGGGTCACGATCGGGCTCAGACCGGCACCTGACCACCGGTCGCCGGTTCCGGCCCGTCCTGCGCGGCGGGGGCGAGGACGGGTTGGCCGCGGTAGAGGGTGCGAAGAGTCGGCGAGCAGTGGAGGCGTGCCGCGTCCTTCCACTGCTCGTAGTCCTGGCGGGCGCGGTGGAGGCGGGTGAGGTGCTTGATCCAGGTGTGGGCGGTGCGGTCGGGATCGGTGAATGCGTCGGCGATCTCCTGGATGACGGTGCGGGCGAGGTGGTAGTCGCCGGTGGGCACGAAGTTCAGGTCGATGCTGGTCCCGTCCTGGCGGAAGGTGAACAGGTGCCGGTCGTGGCCGGTGGGCCCGGGGCGGGTCTTCTGGTAGTCGGCACGGCCGCGCAGGAGGTTCTGCAGGTGAGCCAGGGTGGGCTGGCCGCCGGGGGTGGCGACGTAGAGGTCGACGTCGGAGGCGCCCAGGGCGGTGCCGAAGCGTGACGAGCCCATGGGAACCGCCGCCTGTCCGGTCCAGTGGCGCACCACGGCCACGGCCTGGCGCTGCACAGTGGCCAGCTGTTGGCGCTGTCCGGCCAGGGACCGGTAGAACCCGGCGGCGCGGCGCTGCTCGTCCGCGGTGAGCTCGTCCAGGGTGAGCCATCCGGCCTGGAGGATGCGCTGCAGGTCGTCGGGGCAGCGCGAGGGAGCCAGGCGGTGCTGGTCTGTGCAGGCGTGTGGTGCATGGTTCACCTGTTCGACCGTACGCGATCGACTCCCGGTCCCGGACGGCAGCCCGGTCCCGAGGGTCGCGCCCGCTGGAGGCGGCCCCGGCTGCTCCGTCACAGGGCAAGGCAAGCGTTTCGCCTCAGAACGTCCGGGCTTTCGACTTGAACGGGCTCCGCATTCCGAATCGGGACACGGTGGCCTGTCGGGTGGACCGGTGTTCAGCGCCTGGGCGTCACGGCGTTCAAGGGCTGAACGCTCTGGTGTTCAGCTTCGGATCGGGGTCGCGGTGTGCCCGCCGCAGAGCTCTGGCGAAGCTGCGCGGCGGGCGGCGCCTAGGGCGTGGTGTGAGACAGCTGGACGTTTGATTTCGCAAGGCCGGGCTTCGGCCCTGTGGGCGGTGCGTGTTCAGCTTCGGAATGTCGCCGGCGGGAGGTCGCCCGGCTGCCGTTGCGGTGCGAGTGTGGTCAGGTGCGGTCGTCGGGTGCCAGGGCCGGGGCCTCCTCAGCGGCGAGATGTTCCACCAGGGCGCGGTCCTCGGGGGTCAGGCCGATCAGGACGTCGCGGGCGAACGGGAGGTGCGGGGTGTGGGCGATGCGGCGCACGGCGTGCCAATTCGCTGCGATGGCGTGCAGGGCGTGCCGAGTGGCGGTGACGTCCTGCTCGCGGGCGGCCGCCCACTGGCGGGCGAGGTCCTCGGCTTGGTCCCAGGTAATGGTGGCGGCGGCGGCCTGCTCGGTGAAGGTGGGGCCGCCAGCCTGGTCAAGGCGGTGCTGTACGTCGATGGTGCGCACGCGCTGGCGCTGCTGGGCCTGCTCGAAGGTCAGTTCACCGTCGGTGACCTGGGCGAAGAGGTCCGGGGCCTCGGCCCTGAACTTGTCGTGTGCTGCGGCCAGGGCCTTCGCGGCGGCCTTGTTCCTGGCGGCGGTGACGTAGGCGGTGTCCAGGGGGCAGTAGCCGTTCCAGACCTGCTCGGCCAGATCCGGGGCGTACTTGAGGACGGTGACGGCGTTCGACAGCCGGGTGGTGCTCAGACCGTGCCGTTCAGCGTCCTGCGCCAGGGGCCGGGGTGTCTCTTGCAGGCTCGCACGGTACTTGGCGACGATCACGGCCCGCTGGCCCTGGCTGACATGACGGCGCTGGACGTTGAGGGAAATGATCACCGCGCGCGGGTCGGCGGTGCCGTCGTAGGTGGTGAAGGTGGGTTCGACGCCGGCGCGTTCGCACGCCGCCAGACGGTTGCGGCCGTCCATCAGCGTGCCGTCCGCGGCGAGCAGGATCGGGTGTTCCAGACCCCTCTCCTTGATGCTCAGGACGAGGGCGTGCATTTCGGGCTCGTCAAGCATCGGGAACTGGGCGGCGCAAGGGTGGATCTTCAGGAGGGACTCCCTGTCGTGGATGGGCGGTGGGCCGGTGCGTGGCTGCCCGGTCCGGACGGCGGCGCAGGGTCAGCGCCCGCGGGAAGCCGTAGGAAGAGCGGGCGGCACGGGCGTTGCGAGGGGCACGTCAGGCTTGCGCCGGGTGGTCTTGTGGGCTGGGGTGGCGGGTAGGTCGGTGGTGCGGCGGATGCGCCACAGCAGAACGGTGGCGGGGTTGGTGGCAGTGGCCATCTCGCGTGTGCCGAGGGCGTGTTGCAGGAGGGCGGCGGGGTCGTGGCCGTGGGTGCGGGCGTCGGCGAGGGTGGCGGCCAGGGCCGGCCAGTCCGGGCCGCCGAGCACCCGTGTGGCCAGCTGCGGCGGCAGGGCCTGGTGGACGGCGGCGGTGTTCTCCTTCTGAATGGGGACGGGCAGGTGCTTGCCCCGGGCGGTCAGGTTGGCGACCGGCTTTGCCGCTGCCTGCTGGTAGGCGGCGCGCAGTTCGTCGGCAGCGGTCTGGGCGGTGCGGGCGTGCTGGCGGTGGCCTGCCGCCGTGTGCGCGCGGTAGACCTCGATGGCCAGGAGCAGCAGGATCTCCAGGAGCGCAGCCATGGCCTCGCCGTCGTTGCCGCGCCCGGTGGTAGGTCCGCCGGCGAGCAGGATGCGCGCTGCGGTCCGCAGTGCGCGCTCCTCCGCGCTCGCGGCGCGGGTGTGGAGGTAAGCGGCGTGCCCGTACGCCTTGGCGGCGGCGGCGATCCGCGCGCGGTGGGGCCCATGGGTGTTCTGGGCCAGGGCGTCCAGGACCTCGCCCACGGCGGCCGAACGCTGCTGCCGTACCTCCCGGCCGGGCTCTTCTCCTGCTGCGCGGGCGGTGGTGAAGGCGGTGAGCGCCTGGTCGGCGATGCGCCCGGCCTCCTGGAGCGCGGGGCGTGCGCGGCGGGCCGAAGTGATGGCGGTGCCGGGTTCCTCGACGGGGACGGCGAGGCGGGCGCGGATCTTGGGCAGGGTCAGGTCCGGCCCCAGGGCGCTGCCTGGGTACCAGAGGGGCCTGCCGCTGGCGTCGGTGTCGCCGGGCAGGCGGAAGGAGTAGCCCTTCGCGTCGCCGGACGGCAGCCGGTGCACCTTGACGACCACGCCGTGCCCGGCCACGCGCTGGTGGAACTCGTCCTCGTTCGCGGTCCCGGCCAGCGACTGGCGGACGGCGGTGCGCAGCAGGGCGCGGGCGGGTTCGGGCAGGCCCTGGCGCTGGGCCTTGTGGACCTCGGCGCGGGTGGGGGCCTTGGCTGTGGTGCGCTTGCCGGTGCTGCGTTCGACCTGGCGCAGGCCGTAGTCGCGTTCGACGAGGGTGAGCTCGTCCATCACCTTTTTCCAGTCGTTGTGCAGGCGCGCGCGGGTCAGGTCGGCGCGCACGGTGGTGGCGACGATGTGGACGTGGTCCTCGGCGTGGCGCACCACCACCCACCGGCAGCCGTCCGGATCACCGTCGGGGGCGATCCCGGCGGCGTGCAACACCCGCCGGGCGATCTTCTCCCACTCGGCGTCGGACAGGTGCCGGTCCTCAGGGGCGGTGCGCAGCGAGCAGTGCCACACGTGCTCCTTCGGCGCGGCCCCGCCGGCCTGGACCACACGCATGTCCAGGATCTTCGCCAGCTGCGACAGCGCCCGCTTCGGGTCGGCGGCCAGCCCCGGATCGGGCAGCAGGGCCTCGAAGGCGGCCACCATGTGCTGGTTCGTGTGCTCGTCCTGATCGCCGGGGCCGTAGACGTAGGCGAGGATGCCCCGGGTGCGGTCCCCGCGGGCGACGGAGGCAATCACGCGCGCCCCCGCTTGCGCGCGGCCCGGAACACGGCTTCGTCCAACCGCTCCACCTCGGTGCGGACCCGCGCGAGTAGTGCGGGGGCGGCGGCGAGGAAGTCTTTCGCGGAGCTGGCCAGGAACGTCCCGTCGGCGTTCAGGCGGTGGGCGACCTGGTTGAGGTTGTTGCCCCACGCCGCGAGCTGACTGCGGGTCGCGGCGAACTCGTCGATCGCCGCGTCCAGCTGCTCGGTCCGAGAGTCGGCGGGCACGGCGGTGCGCTGGTCGGCCAGAGCACGGCGGGCGATCAGGTGGGAGAGGGTCAGACCGGCACCGTCGGCCTGGCCCTGCAGGACCTGTCGCTCGGCAGGGCTGAAGCGGACACTGACGGGACGCTTGAGCTCGACGGCGTCGCGCTTGCGACGCTTGGACTTACGACGCGCGGCAGCAGCGGCGGACGCACGCACGACAAGCGGCGCGGCGTCAGCAGCGGCGCTCGGCGTCGTGGCGGGAAGTGGCTCCTCCTGGTCGCGGCTGCCCTCGGCCGCGACCACCCCCAGCTCCGGCGCCCCCGCCGGAGCACCCCCGCCCCCCTGGGCGGGGGCCTGCGCCTGCGACCCCCGGTAGGAGGGTCGCAGGCTATTGCTGGCTCCGCCGGTCGCACACAGACCATCACCACCACTGCCACTCAACCTAGTTACGCCGACATCGAACACGGACGGACGGTATGCGGGACGGTCGTTCACGGGCGGCTCCAAGGCTCGACAGGCAGGTATCCGGTGTCTCTGGCTACGGTTCCCGCTCTACGGCGAGACAGCAGGCATGGTTGGTCCGCCGGTCCGCCGGTCCAGCAGTGCGCTGGTCCGGCTGGTCCGGCTAGTCCGGCTGGTCCGGCTGGTCCGGCTGGTCCGGCTGGTCCGGCTGGTCCGGGTGGTCCGGCCCGTGCGAGGTGACGGGCTTCGGTGTCGGGGCGCAGCCGGACCCGGTCCTCGGGCCGGTCCGGCGGTCCGGACCGGGACCAGGTTCACCCTGGGCTGCGGCGATGGTCCGAGGGAACGTAGCTCCGCCTCCCTGGGGGCGTCGAATGCTGGTGCCACCACCGGAGCACCCACACTCAGCACGGCCAACCGGTCCATGACGGTGGCCGGATGCACGGGAACGTTGGCCGACGGGGACAGGGGGGGTAGGACAAGGGCGTTGTCCAGCAGGTCGGTTACGGGTGGACGAAGCCGAGGTTCATGCCTCCGCCGCGGCGATCGAGGCGTGCAAGGTCGCCTGTCGGCCCCCGGGGCGACCGGGGACTGCGGGGTGGGGCGGAGAGGTCAGGCCGTGGCCGGCAGCAAGGCACCACTGCGGCGGTTCATGGCGGCGCGGACCCGTGCCGCTTCCCGTGCCGTAACTTCGTAGCCGCTGCCGAGGGCCGGGACAGGGCTGCCCAGGCCCGCACACGCGCGGCAGATCCCCGGCACGGGCACCGGAACGCCGCACTCACCGCACTCGTGCCGCCGCGGGGCGACAGCAACTGCCACCGGCTCCAGCACCGGCGGCAGCTTGCGCTTGAGACGATCCTCCAGCAGGGCGGCAGCCGAGTGCACCCTCGGCGGCAGACCCGACAGCAGGGCCTGCGCCAAGTCCCGCTCGGTGCAACCGCGCTCCAGCCACCGCGCGACCAGCGGCGCCAGCGCCAAGGACTCGACCGTCCCCAGCCGCAGGCGCGGCTCGGGCCGGATTACCCGGAGCAGCACGGCCGCCGCCGGCGGCGCCACCTCTCCGTCCGCATCGGTGTCGGTGTTGGTGGCGCAGTCCTCCCGCCCGCCCTCCTCCGCGGGGGCGGCGGGCTGCAGATGAGCCGCTGCGGGGAGGGTGGGTTCTTCCTCTCGGTTCTTAACAGGGAGGCCCTCAGACCGCGCGGCATCTGCTGGACCGGACACCCGACGGGTGACAGCCGGTTCCACCTGCTGCGGGGTGTCCCACACGTGGGCCACGCTCAGCAGGGTGCCGTCCGGCTGGCGGACCTTGTCCACCCGGTAGTACCCGAACTCCACCAGCTCCTTCAGAGCCTTGGCGATGGTCCGCCGTCCCTGCGGGCTGCTGTCGGCCATGTGCTGCCCGTCCTCGCGCCAACCGTCCGGGCGCGAGAGAAGATCAGCGAGCAAGCCGCGGGCGGTGTAGGTCAGACGACGGTCCTGGAGCAGGGCGTTGGGCAGGACAAGGAAGGCGCGTACGTGCGCGCTACGATGGATCAGCATGGGGAGTTGACGCTCCTGGTGCCGGACCCCGGGGTGTTGACGCACCTGCGGGGTCGCCGTATCTCGTTGTGGGAGCACGGACCATAGCACCGAAGAGTGCCCACTTCGGCCCACGACCCAGCGACCTTGATCACATCGAGGGCACCCACGTCGGTTGCGGCATCAGGAACAGCGACCAGACGCCACACCACCCGTCGAGGCGATGGTGACTGCGGGTTAGGGGGTGTCGGGAGGGGGCGGGCCTTACTCTGAGACATAGCTTCCTTCGCGGCGGCGCCATCGTGGCCCTGGCAGGCCGGCGTCCCGTAGTCGTCTTGACGGTCGATTGTGTTGAGGAGCTGCTGCGGCCTCCGGTGCTCTAACACCGGGGGCCGCTTCCGTTTGCGGGCCGCCCTGCGACGGTCAGATTCCTTCCATCATGGCTTGTCATCCCGGATTCTGACCGGGCGGCTTCGCTGGGTCCCATCAAACCGCCCGCCGTGGGACCGAGCCAAATATTCTTTAAGAGTTAGGAACCGCTAAGACCAACCTGGACGGAACGACACTCGACGAACATTGCCATCATCACAGGTCAGAGCACTATCCCGCACCAGGCTGGGGGCTGAAGTCGAATATTTCGGGCGACTTCAGACCATGCAGTGAAAATGTCTGCTTGACAATTCTCCGAGCCCATGGGACCAATACCGTCATGGCTACACGACCAGTCGAGATCGGTCCCACCGGACTGCAGACCGCACGCAATGTCGAGCGGCTGCGGACGTCCCTGGGCATGAGCCAGCGCCGGCTCGCCGAGATCCTCACTGCCCTGGGCCGCCCCACACCCACCACCGCGCTCAGCAAGATCGAGCGCGGTGAGCGGCGCGTGGACGTGGACGACCTGGCCGCGATCGCCGTGGCGCTTGGAGTTTCCCCGGCCACGCTGCTTCTGCCCCCGGTCGCCGATGCCACTGCCACCCAGGTCACTGGTGCCGGCCACGTTCCCTCGCGCGATGCCTGGGACTGGGCGGACGGGTTCCGCCCACTGCGGCCCTTCCCGATCGACGTGCCCGAGGAGGCGGCGAAGGACAGCGCGCTCGCCCATGCTCTGCGCGCGCGTCCCGAGGGCCGGCGCATCCAGTACGTTCCCGCCCCCGAGCCCACGGATTCGGCGAGCGGGACCAGCCCGTTCAGCGAGTGCACCCGAGAGGAGCTCATCCAACTCCTGGACAACGTCAAGGCCGCGCTGCTCCAGCGCTGACCCTGACAAGCGCACGAACCACAACACTCCCTCCAGCACAGGTGTTAGAGCGCCGGACGCTGGATAACAGCACCTCACTTCCTCAACACACCCACCGTCAACGCCACGAACCGGCGCGGCCAGGCTTGCCAGGGCCCGAGCGCGCCGAGCAAAGGACGCCATGGCCAACTCCTGCCACCCCCATGCCCCCACCGACTCGAACGAGCAGTTCCTCACAGTCGCCCAGGTCGCCGAGATCCTTGGCACCAGCGAGCGCTTCCCCCGCCGGCTGATAGCCGAGCGGCGCGTCCCCTTCCTCAAGGCCGGCAAGCACGTCCGCATCGCCCGAAGCGCGTTGAACGCCTTCATCACCGCCAACACCCTCCCAGCCGTCGCCACCCGACGCTCCGGCGCGAGGAGGGCCGGCTGATGCCCAGGAAGAAGACGACGAAGCCGACCCGGCGCCGGTTCGGGGCTGTCCGCCAGTACCGCTCGGGTCGCTGGACCGCCAGCTACCACGACCTGTCCGGCAAGCTCCACCGCGCCAAGGAGACCTTCGAGACCAAGACCGACGCGTCCCTGTGGCTGACTCAGGTCGAGGCCGACCTCACCCGCGGCGACTGGTTCGACCCCGACGCCGGAGCGGTCAACTTCGAGAAGTACGCCATGCGTTGGGTCAACGAGCGCGGAGTCATGGCGACCACGGACGAGCTCTACCGGCGTCTCCTGCGGCTGCACATCCTGCCGACCTTCGGCCGCTGGAACCTCGACCAGATCAACGCACCCATGGTCCGCAGCTGGCGCACCGAACGCCTCGGCGCAACCGGCGCCACCACCGTGGCCAAGTCCTACCGGCTGCTGAAGGCCATCATGGAGACCGCGGTCACCGACGAGGCCATCCGCCGCAACCCCTGCCGCATCGAGGGAGCGGGCAAGGAGGTCGCGGAGGAGCGCCCGGTCGCGACAGTCGACGAGGTGTTCGCTCTCGCCGAGGCCATCGGCATCCGCTGGCGGTTCATGGTCTTCCTCGGCGCGTTCGCCACCCTGAGGCCGGAGGAACTGGCCGAGCTGCGACGCTCCAGCGTCAACCTCACCAAGGACACGCTGAAGATCCGGCTCGCCTCCCCGGAGCTGAGCACGGGCAAGCGTGTCACCGGTCCGCCCAAGACAGCCGCCGGCAAGCGCACCATCACCCTCCCGGCCTTCCTGCACACCGAACTGCGCCAGCACATGGCCTGGTTCGCCGAACAGGAGCCGGACGGACTGGTCTTCGTCGGGGAGAAGGGCAAGCCCTTCCGCCGGTCCACCTTCGGACGCAAATGGCGCAAGGCGTGCGCCAAGGTCGGGATGCCGGGCTTCCGCTTCTACGACCTGCGGCACACCGGAAACACCCTGCTCGCCGAGTCGGGCGCCAGCACCAAGGACCTCATGGTGCGCATGGGGCACTCCTCGTACCGCGCGGCGATGATCTACCAGCACTCCACCGCCAAGCGTCAGCGCGAGCTCGCCGAGAAGCTCGACACCCACGTCCGCGCCGAACGCCAGGACACCCCCGAGGAACCGGAAAACGGCGCTAGTGGTGCGCTAGTGGTGCGCCCCGCCTGACCCCTCCGCGAAGCCGCTCGGAACGGGCCGACAGAGTTCAACGTCGACCGGAACGGGCGGCTTCGCACTGCCAGCGATCAACGACCTCGGCGCACGGAGAACCCGCTACTGCACGTCTGACCTGGACTTCTTCTACGCTCGACTGGCACTGACCCTGCGCCAGCAGCATTGCCCCGCAACCGAATTGAAGTGACCCAGATCACACAAAGTCGATCTCATCATTCGAGACAAGATGGGATCAATAGTTCGAGACACCTCCACGCGGCCCCGATCCGGTACATCACGGGGTACACAGTGGTGCGCTAGTGGTGCATGGTCTCAGAATTGGTCTAGACAACAAACAAGCCCCAGGCATCTGACCTGGGGCTTAACTATGGAGCGGGTGACGAGAATCGAACTCGCGCTCTGAGCTTGGGAAGCTCATGTTCTACCATTAAACTACACCCGCGTGATCTGCCGTCAGGTACGGCCGACACCTGTCACTCTACCCCATGGGCGTGCGGGTTCGCAGTGACCCCCCGGTGGGTGTTGCGGGTGGGGGCTGGGGCGTACTGTGGCGGGCGGATTCCCGGGGGTGGGGGACGGCGAGCCTTGAGGGGCCGTGTCCGGAACATCCCCTAATGTGATGCCGCCGCCGCTGTGCGGCGGAGAACCGGTCGTGCGTCCACGAGTCCCCTGGTGCAAGCCGGTTGGCCCGGCTGGCGGGTGGGCGGGGCCACGGCTGGTGCACGTATGCCGTCCGATGGGGAAAGGAAGCAATGGAGCGCACTGTCGTCCGTTGTGCCGAGGGGCACCTGTTCAGCACCGCCACGTTCCCGATGCAGAATCTCGGGGCCGGGCGGATCGGTCCCGGGCGGCTCATCCGCTGTCCGCAGTGTGCGCGGCTGCGCAGCTCCGTGCCCGCCGACCTGGCCGCGCTCAGCGGCGAGCAGATCCAGCGGGCGCTGCGGCGCGAGGCCGCCGAGTTCCTGGCGTAGAGGCAGTCCCGGGCGGTCCGGACCCCGCTGATTGGGCGGGGGCCGGTCCCGGCACGTAACCTCATGACGTGCTGCTCTCAGACAAGGACATCCGGGCCGAGATCGAATCCGGGCGCGTGGTCATCGACCCGTACGACCCGGCCATGATCCAGCCGTCAAGTATCGACGTACGGCTCGACCGCTACTTCCGGGTGTTCGAGAACCACAAGTACCCGCACATCGACCCCTCGGTCGAGCAGCCGGACCTCACCCGGCTGGTCGAGCCGGACGGCGACGAGCCGTTCATCCTGCACCCCGGGGAGTTCGCGCTGGCCTCCACCTACGAGGTGGTCACCCTGCCGGACGACCTCGCCTCGCGGCTGGAGGGCAAGAGCTCGCTCGGACGCCTCGGGCTGCTCACGCACTCCACCGCCGGCTTCATCGACCCGGGCTTCAGCGGCCATGTGACGCTGGAGCTCTCCAACGTCGCCACGCTGCCGATCAAGCTCTACCCGGGCATGAAGATCGGCCAGCTGTGCATGTTCCGGCTGTCCTCGCCCGCCGAGCACCCGTACGGCTCGGCCGAGTACGGCTCGCGCTACTTCGGGCAGCGCGGGCCGACGGCCTCCCGGTCGTACATCAACTTCCACCGCACCCAGGTCTGAGCACCCAGGCCTGAGCAAGCAGGTCTGAGCACCCGGAGCTGAGCGCGCAGCGGATCAGCGGCGCTCGGGGGTGGTGACGGCGGTGAGCTCGCTGCCGTCCTCGCTCAGCCGCAGCTCGGTGGTCAGCGAGGCGAGCTCGCCGAGGGCGTGCAGGTGGGTGCCGCCGCAGAAGATCGACGCCGGGCCCTGCGGCAGGTCGCAGGCCCAGCGGCGGCGGGCGGTCAGCTCCGGGCCCGGGGCCTCGATCCGCACCGGGGCGTCCGCCGCGACCCAGGCGGCGAGCCGGTCGTTGACGGCCGCGGTGAGCGCCGGCAGGTCGGCGGCCAGGTCGTCCGCGGTGAAGCCCTTCTTCCGCAGCGACTTGCCGATCCGGTAGACGTCGGTGCTGGCCCGGACGTCCATCCGGGAGGTGTCCATGGCCAGGCTGTCGAAGTCCGGGTGGCCGAGGGCGT
>Ga0302314_10009909_pt1 | contig 16782 bp, 17 predicted proteins | sample III_Palsa_N2_3_FD_200533 | JGI IMG/M metagenome (GOLD analysis project Ga0302314, IMG submission 200533) | Peat permafrost microbial communities from Stordalen Mire near Abisko, Sweden - III_Palsa_N2_3 | ecosystem: Environmental > Terrestrial > Soil > Palsa > Peat permafrost | place: Sweden...
AGCCTTGACGTCCAGGTCGGTGAGATCTTTGGCCTGCTCGGGCCGAACGGCGCGGGGAAGACGACGACGGCGGGGATCTTGACGACCCGCATCACCCCGACGTCGGGGCGGGCGTTCCTCGGCGGGGTGGATGTCGCGGCCCAGCCCGCCCTGTCGAAGCAGCTGAGCGGGATCGTTTCGCAGCAGAACACGCTGGACCGGCAGCTTACCGTCTGGGAGAACCTCTACTTCCACGGGCGGCTGTTCGGCATCGGGGCGAAGGCCTCCCGGCAGATCGCCGATGACCTGCTCACTCAGTTCCAGCTGTCGAAGTGGGCGAAGGCTTCTGTCTACGCGCTGTCCGGGGGCATGGCGCAACGGCTGATGGTGGCGCGGGCTATCTTCCACCGCCCGGCGGTGCTGTTCCTCGACGAGCCGAGCGCGGGACTCGACCCGCAGAGCCGGCTGGCACTGTGGGACATTCTCCGTGAGCTCAACTCCGACGGCCAGACAATCTTGCTGACCACCCATTACATGGAGGAAGCGGACAAGCTGTGCGACCGAGTCGCCATCATGGACCACGGCCGGATCCTGGCCCTGGACACCCCGGCCGCCCTGAAGCAGTCCATCGGCGCCGACACCGTCGTCACGGTGAAGACCACCGGTGACGTCGACCGCCTCGCCGAGGTGCTCGCCAAGGACATGGCCGAAGTCACCAGGACGCGGGTAGCGGACGGCCGACTCGAACTGCACATGCAGGGTGGCGACCGGCTGATCCCCCAGACGGTGCTGGCGGCCGAGCGTAACGGATTTGAACTCGTCGACGTGTCGGTGGCCGAGCCCACGCTGGAAACCGTCTTCATCAACCTGACCGGCAGGGAGCTGCGGGACTGATGGCGACCTCCACGACCGAGCAGGCTCAGGCCCTTCCTATCGGAGGCGGCCCGCTTCGTTCGGTACCATCCGCGAGCCGGGCCGCGCTGGGAGCGCTGCTGCTGCGCGACGTCGTGGTGCTCCGCAAGCACCTCTGGGAGTTCGTGCTGCGGACGGTGATCCAGCCGTTCCTGCTCTGCTTCGTGTTCCTCTACGTGTTTCCCAAGATCGGGCAGGGCATCGGCGGCCAGAATGCAGCCGAGCAGTCCGCATTCGCGACGATCCTGGTGCCCGGTGTGGTCGGGATCTCGGTCATGTTCCAGGGTGTGCAGTCCATCGCGCTGTCGATGGCCCAGGAGTTCGGATTCACTCGCGAGATCGAGGACCGGGTGCAGGCGCCGTGCCCGATCTGGCTGGTGGCCATGGCCAAGGTACTGGCGGGGGCGGCGCAGGGTGTGTTGTCGGCGATTATCGTGCTGCCGATCGCCTCGGTCGTGCACGCACCCGGCGTGCAAGCCCACCTGACGCTGCACTGGCTGATCATCCTCACGTTCGTGCCGCTTGCCTGCATCGCGATGGCCGGTCTCGGCCTGGTCCTCGGCACCAGCTTCGAGCCGCGCAACATCGGGCTCATGTTCGGCTTCATCATCCTGCCGATCACCTTCCTCGGCTGCACGTACTACGCGTGGAGCAAGCTCGCTCCGGTCACCGTGGGCGGCTGGCACTGGCTGCAGACGGTGGTGCTGATCAACCCGCTGGTCTACGTGAACGAGGGCATGCGGGCGGCGTTCACCTCCGCCCCGCACATGCACCTGTACGTGATCTACCCGGTGGTAGTCGGGTTCGGCGCGCTGTTCCTGGCGATCGGGCTGCGCAACTTCCGCCGCCGCGTGCTCTCCTGACCAGGCCGGTCAGCCGACCGCGGCGGCCGGTAACCGGGACCGGAACGGCCCTCCGCGGCGCCCGCCGCGGCAAAGTACCGCTGGTCGGCTGAACTGGGTCTACAGTGTAGACATACGCTGTAGGGCACTCGCTGGCGGCCAACCGGCTGCCGCCTCCGTCTTTCAGCGAGGGAGATGAGCTATCCATGACGGTAACCCTGGACCGCGATGTCGAGGCCTTCGTAGCCGCTCCGCGGCAGCTGTTCATCAACGGGCAGTGGGCGGACGCAGCCTCCGGCAAGACGTTCGAGACACCCAACCCGGCCACCGGCGACACCCTCGCCCACGTCGCCGAGGGCGACGCCGAAGACATCGACCGGGCCGTGCGGGCCGCGCGGAAGGCATTCGAGGACGGTCCGTGGAGCAGGATGACGCCGTCGGAGCGCGGCCGGATCATCTGGCGGATCGGCGACCTCATCCTCGAGCACGCCGAGGAGCTCGCCCAGCTCGAGTCGCTCGACAACGGCAAGCCGTACGCGGTCGCCCTGGGCGCCGACGTGCCGCTGGCGGCCGACCTGTTCCACTACATGGCGGGCTGGGCAACCAAGATCGAGGGCAACTCGATCAACATCTCGGTGCCCTACATGCCGGGCGCCAACTTCCACTCCTACACGCTGCGCGAGCCGCTCGGTGTGGTCGGGCAGATCATCCCGTGGAACTTCCCGCTGCTGATGGCCGCCTGGAAGCTCGGCCCGGCGCTGGCCGCCGGGAACTGCGCGGTGCTCAAGCCGGCCGAGCAGACCCCGCTGACCGCCCTGCGGCTGGCCGGGCTGATCGCCGAAGCCGGGATGCCTGACGGCGTGGTGAACGTGGTTCCCGGTTACGGTGAGACCGCCGGCGCGGCCCTGGCGGCGCACGGCGATGTCGACAAGGTCGCCTTTACCGGCTCCACTGAGGTCGGCAAGCTGATCGTGGCGGCCGCCGGGGCCAGCAACCTGAAGAAGCTGACCCTGGAACTCGGCGGCAAGAGCCCCAACATCGTTTTCGACGACGCCGGGCCCGACGCCGTCGAGGGCGCCGCCAACGCGATCTTCTTCAACCACGGGCAGTGCTGTGTCGCCGGGTCGCGCCTGTACGTGCAGGAGAGCAGATTCGACGAAGTAGTCGACGGAGTCGCTGCGATAGCCAAGTCCGTCAAGATGGGCCCGGGGATGGAGCCGGGCACGCAGATGGGCCCCCTGGTCTCGCAGGAGCAGTTCGAGCGGGTATCGGGCTTCCTTGAGTCCGGTAAGTCCGACGGAGCCACCGCGATCGCAGGCGGCGGCCGCTACGGCAACCGCGGTTACTTCATCGAGCCGACCGTTCTCACCAACACCCGGCCGGACATGAAGGTCGTCCGCGAGGAGATCTTCGGGCCGGTCGTGGTGGCCGCCCCGTTCAGCGACCTGGATGAGATCGCGGCGGTCGCCAACGACTCCGAGTACGGTCTCGGGGCCGGGATCTGGACCCGTGACATCTCCAAGGCGCACGCGCTGGCCAAGAAGCTGCGGGCCGGCACCGTCTGGATCAACTGCTACAACGTGTTCGACGCGGCGCTGCCGTTCGGCGGGTACAAGCAGTCCGGCTGGGGCCGCGAGATGGGCCACGAGGCACTGCACGCGTACACCGAAGTCAAGGCGGTCACCACGCTGCTGTGAGTCAGCACCCGGCTGGGGCCGGACCGGGCAGGTCCGGCCCCAGCCGCAGCTGACCAGGGTGCCTGGTGCTGTCTCGCGACAAAACTGAGCCCGGGCGAGCTTGCGCGAGCAGGTCGTGCGATCCCGCTGAACCGGTGGTGCCAGGGGTCAGCGTGGTGCAGGCGTGACTGGCTTGAGCGGGTAGCTGCGCAGCACCAGCGACGTCGTCACCGGACCGAACCCGGCGATGGCATCGACAAGCGTTTCCAGGCGTTCGGCGCTGGCGGCGTGGATGTCGATGAGGAAGCAGTCCTCCGTTGCAGATGAGCGCTTGATAGCCGTTCATGCTGCAGCTCCCGCTTGCGCGAGAGCGGTCCCGGTCTGACCCGCGTCAGCGGTGCCGGGTTCCTGTTTCATCACGCCCTGCCCAGCTCGCGCACGCCTGGGCACTTCACCGGGTCAGCGCCGGGCCGGTCGGGCATATCAACGCGGCGAGCAGGCTGGGCGGCTGGGACACCGGCCGCGCGCTGCTGACTGCCTTCACCGCCGGCCTGCGCCGGCCGGCCCGGGCCTAGCCAGCGAAGGCCGTGCGCCGGCCGGGGCCGCGCCGGTCAGCCTCGGTGCGCGGGGTCCCGCTGCCTGACGCTGACCAGGCCCGTCGATGCCGGGAGGCCACAGCGAGGGCCCGCAGCCGTCCGGCGGAGAGAACAGCCGCACGGCGGAAAGTCGCGGCTGGTCCCGGACAGCTGCGGGCCCCTGCCTGGCGGCCAGCCGTGGGCCAGCCGCCGCTCGGGGGTGCCTCAGGAAGCCGCTGCGGGCATCGTGCGCCGCGACGGGGTGTCTTCCGTGGGCAGAATCTCTATCGCCTCATCGACCTGAGAGTCGATCTTCCTCATCGCGGACCTCCAGCTGGCGCCTTCGGAAGGGAGAACTCCGGTTGACGGGTGTTAGCGCTCACATCATGGCGCCCTGGCACTATTCACGTGATTAAGTACGATAGGGCGACTTGCGCGGCCTAGCTAGACTTCGGCGGCCGAAAAGTTATCGTTAACAGCCTGAGACAGCGCGTGCTCGGCCCGCGGCGCGGTGATTTCGCCATCGGCTGGGGCGGCAGGGGTGCGCCGGCCGGCCCGGCCGCCGCACCGCGCGCCGGTAGACTCGGCAGTCGCCCGCCCGGCCCTTTTTGTCGTCCTGGCCGGCGGGACGGAGGGAGCATGACAGCACCTGACCCCGGCCGCGACGCGGACGGCGACGGTCACGACGCAGGCACTGGGCCTGCCGCGTCCGGGCCGCCGCCCGCCGATCCCGTGGCCGCCGGCTCCGCGGAGCCCGCGACCGGGCCGCCTGCGGCGCCCGCCGCTGGTGACGCGCGCGCCGTCGCTCCGCTGCTGGCCGAGCAGAGCCCGGAAGACACGGACGCCGCCTGGGGTGAATACCCCGAGTCAGCCCGCGACCGCCTCTACCGGGACCGGCCGCCGCACTGGGACGACGTTTAACTCGCGTTCTCGACGGAGGCCGAGCCGAACCGCGGGAACGGCTCGGTCGCGAAGATGACCTCGACCGGCACCTGGAAGTAGGCCGCGATCCGCAACGCCAGGTACAGGCTGGGGCTGTACTCGCCGCGCTCCAGGTAACCGACCGTCTGGTAGTGCACGCCGAGCGCGTCGGCGAGCTCCCGCCGGGAGATCCGCCGGTCGGCGCGCAGCATCGCGATCCGGTTGTAGACCGCCTCGGTGCTCATGTCGCCCGCAGCATAGCCCGCTCGCGCCGCGCCGCCACCCGCGACCCGGACTCGTGCCGTGCCATCCGGCGCAGCACCGTCGGCGCCAGGGCGAGCCCGAGCAGCGACCACAGGGCCAGCACGAGGAACGCCAGCGGCAGCCGCCAGGACCCGTCGATCTCGACCGAGGCCAGGCTCGAGGGCAGCAGGGCCGCGCGTGCCCCGAGGCCGACCCAGTACACCGGGAACACCTGGCCGACCACCTGCAGCCAGTCGGGCAGGTGAGTGATCGGGTAGAAGATGCCGGAGACCGCGGCGATCGCGCCGAACGGCAGCATCACCAGTGGCATGAACCGCGGGTTGGGCAGCAGCGAGCCGGCCACGATGCCGAGCGGGATGGTGGCGAGCAAGCCGAGCACCGAGACCCAGGCGAGCGTCGCGACGCCGCCGAGGGTGAGCTGCAGCCCGGCGAATGCGATCAGCCCGATAACGAGCGTGCCGACCAGTCCCGCGAGCGCGCCCGCAGAGATGTAGCAGATCTTCCCGATCACGTAGCCGGTCATCCCGCCCGGCGTCGCCTTGGCCCGCAGCAGGGTGCCATCCTCCCGCTCACTGCACAGCTGTGCGGTGACGCCGACGAGGCCGCCGAAGGCGAGCCCCAGGCCGATCACGCTCGGCAGCGTCAGTGACCCGAGGGAGAAGCTGGTGCCCGGCACCTGATGACCGCGCATCAGGAACAGCACCCCAAGGTCGATGACCGGGAAGAACAGGTATGCCACCAGGTCGGGCCCGTAGGTGAACGTCTGCCGGAGCTCGATGCCGCCGCGGGCCAGCCCCAGGCGGGCTGTCTGCAGGCCGTTCACTGCTCGTGCTCCTCGACGAGGGTCAGGTAGGTGTCCTCCAGGTTCGCCCGGCGTACCTCGAGGTCCTCGACCGCCTCGCCGTACTGGGTGAACAGCTTGCGGGTGAACGCCGTCGCCTCGTCGGTCGGGTGGACGTAGCGCTGCCCGTCGACGGTCCATCTGACCTCGGCCTGGGCCGACAGGCGCAGCGCGAGGTCGTCGGGGGAGCCGTCGGCGATGATCTGGCCGCCCGCGAGCACCAGCACCCGGTCCGCGAGTTTCTCCGCCTCGGCGAGGTCATGCGTGGTCAGCAGCACGGTCGCTCGCTCAATGTCGGTGAGCCGGTGCACCAGCTCGTGAAACTCGCGCCGGGCGACGGGGTCGAAGCCGGCCGTCGGCTCGTCGAGGAACAGCAGTTCGGGCCGTCCGACGATGCCGATCGCCACATCGAGCCGCCGCCGCTGCCCGCCGGACAGGTTGCTGATTCTCTTGTCCGCCTGGGCGCTGAGCCCCACCAGGTCGATCAGCTCGTCAGCCTGCCAAGGCCGGGGAAACTCGGGCGTCGCGTATCGCGCGTAATAGCGGCCGAGGTGCTGCAGCAGCTCTCTGACCCGCCACTTGTGGTGGTCCCGCCACGACTGGAGCACGACCCCGAGCCGGGCCCGCCACTGCTCGCCGCCGCGCGCGGGGTCAAGACCGAGCACGGTCACCTGGCCGGCCGACCGGGTCCGGAATCCTTCGAGGATCTCGATCGTGGTGGTTTTGCCCGCACCGTTCGGACCGAGGAGCGCGACCACTTCCCCGGTCCGGATCTCGAAGTCGATGCCGTTCAGGACGTCCAGCGGCCCGTACCGCATCCGCAGGTCATGAACTTCTACTGCTGTATCAGACATGATGTACAGAAGATAGCAGACCTGCTACATGTAATAAAAGCACTTTCATCCGGGTGACTGCGGTTGCCCCGGTGACCGCAGCGCCCGCCCCGGCCACCGGGAGCGCGCGTTCTCAGCCGGGCGAGCTGCTGTAGGCGGCCGGGAACCCCTCCCGCCAGCTGGGGTACCGCAGCGTCCAGCCGAGTTCCTTTTTCGCCTTAGCGTTGCCGGCACCGCGGGCCCCGGTCAGCATGCTCATGGTCTCCCCCATCAGCAGGGCGCCCAGCCAGCCGGGCACCCGTCGCGGCGGCTTGGCGCCGAGGGCGCGGGCAAGCGCGGGCAGCCAGTCGCGCATCGGGGCGGGATCGTCGTCGGTGACGTTGTAGATCGCCGGGCCGTCGGCGTCCAGTGCGCACACTGTCGCGGCGGCCGCGTCCGCCAGGTGGATGAACGACATCATCCCGCCGCCATCTCCGACCAGCGGGAACTGCCGCCTGCGGGTGGCTTTCACCATGGCGTCCTCGATCCCGTAGAAGCCGCCGTAGCGCAGCGCGATCCCGCCCGCCGCGGTGACCGCCTGGTCGACGTGCGCCATGGCGGCGAAGCTGCCGCGGGCCGAGGCCGGCGGGTCGGCCAGCAGTGGGTCGTCCTCGTCCTTGACCAGCCCGCCGTCATGGGCGTACCGGAACGGGGCGAAGCTCTGGGCGATGAACTTTGCCGTGCCCGCCTCGCGGGCGGCGGCGAGCAGGATGTCGGCACCCGCCGTGCGCAGCTGGCTGGTCGGCGCGAACGCGCGGTCCATGTTGCGCGACAAGCCCCGGCCGGCGAGGTCGGTGGCCTGGTAGATGATCGCGTCCGGGCGGACCGCGGCCACGGTGGCGCGGACCGCCGCGGCGTCGAGTACGTCGAGTACGGCTGCCTCGGCCCCGAGGGACCGCAGGTAGCCGGCCTTGGCCGCCGACCGGGAGGTGCCGGTGACCTGATGGCCGCGGTCGGCGAGCTGCGGAACCAGGTGGCTGCCGATCGCGCCGCTGGCACCTACCACGAGTACGCGCATGATCTTTCCGTCCTTTCGGCTGACCGGCGGATGTCACGCCGGGCGGCGCGGCCGTGTCACTCTTACTGACACCGACTGGGGAGGGAACGTGACCGAAACCGGCGTCTGGCTGGCGGAGCGGTTCGAGGAGCACCGCGGGCGGCTGCGGGCCGTGGCCTACCGGATGCTCGGCTCCCTCGACGAGGCGGACGATGCGGTGCAGGACGCCTGGGTCCGGTTCAGCGCCGCGGGCGCCAGCCAGGTGGAGAACCTGGGCGGCTGGCTGACCACCATCGTGACCAGGGTGTGCCTGAACGCGCTGCGCGCTCGCGCGGCCCGTCCGGAAACGCTGGCCGGGCCGCGCGTCCCCGACCCGGTGCTCAGCCCGGCCGGGGGCCCCACGCCGGAGCAGGAGGTGCTGCTGGCCGACTCGGTCGGGCTCGCGCTGCTGGTAGTGCTGGACACGCTGCGCCCGGCCGAGCGGGTCGCGTTCGTGCTGCACGACGTGTTCGACGTGCCGTTTGGTGAAATCGCCCCGATGCTCGGCCGCACCCCCGAGGCCGCCCGCCAGCTCGCCAGCCGGGCCCGGCAGCGGGTCAGGGCGGCCGGCCCGCACGCGCCCGACGCCGCGCCCGCCGCGCAGCGGTCGGTGGTCGAGGCCTTCTTCGCCGCCGCCCGGGCGGGTGACCTGGGGGCCCTGGTGGAACTGCTCGACCCGGATGTCGTGCTGCGCACCGACGGGTTCGCCGCCACACCGACGCTGCTGCGCGGGGCCACGGCCGTGTCCCAGGCTGTCGCTGGCGGCGCGAACCCGGAGGCCGAATTCCGTCCGGTGCTCGTCAACGGGGCCGCCGGAGTGCTGATCACGATGCGCGGCCGGCCCGCCGCGATCATGGCCTTCATCGTGGCCGGCGGCCGGATCGTCGCGGTCGACGGCATTACCGATCCCCGCCGGGTGAGCCGCCTGGTGGGGTGAATCACCTGGTCAGCCTGATGGGCTTAAGCTCATTTCCGATGCGCATTGTGACTGATGAGGAGATCCGGCAGCTGCACGAGCGGCACGCGCCCACAGCGGCGGCGCTTGACCTGGTGTACACGCACTGCCAGATCGTGGCCGCCATCGCCGGGCAGCTGCTCGCTGCCTCCGGCTTCGCCGCCGACGCCAGCCTGGTGCGGGCCGGCTGCCTGCTGCACGACGTCGGCGTGTACCGGCTGTACGACGGCGCCGGCCAGCTCGACCACGCGAACTACATCCGGCACGGGGTCCTCGGGCAGGAGCTGCTGCGCGCGGCCGGATTTCCCGAGGTGATCTGCCGGTTCGCCGCGCATCACACGGGCGTGGGGCTGACCGCGGGCGACGTGCTCCGGCAAGAGCTGCCGCTGCCGCCCGGTGATTACCTGGCCGAGACCGCCGAGGAGACCGTGGTGATGTACGCGGACAAGTTCCACACCAAGTCCACGCCCCCGGCTTTCCTCACTCCCGGCGCGTACGCCGCGCGTGTCCGGCGGTTCGGCCCGGACAAAGTGGCCGCTTTCGCGGCGATGCGCGCGGCGCTGGGCGAGCCGGACCTGGCGCCGCTGGCCCGCGCCTACCGGCAGCGCGTCATCGGCCAGCCATGACCGGGGCGGGAGCCGTGCACGGTTGCAGCCCTGACGGCGCAGTGACCCGGCCGGGGACGCCCGGGCCCGCTGCGCAGCACCGGCGGGCCCCGGCACCCGTCCGGGGGCCGGGCGGGCAACCGGACCCTGCCTGTCCGCGACGCGGTACCGTTGCCCGTGCGGCGGCCTAGTTCCCGGCGGGCGGAGGTGCCTGAGTGACGGTAGAGACGAACGCGCAGATCACGGAGCTGACCGTGGACGATCACGCGTGCCTGACGTTCGGCGAGCAGGAGGAACTGTTCGACCTCACCGCCGCCTTCGTCAGGGACGGCCTCGCGGCCGGCCTCAAGGTGGTGTGGCTGAGTGACGCGGGACCGGGCCAGGCGGTCGGCGAGCTGGCCCAGCGCGGGGTCGAGGTAGAGCCAGCCATCAGCACCGGGCAGATGGTCGCGGCTGGTTACGAGAACCGGCTGCTGTCCGGGCAGGCGTTCCAGGCCGACACCGCCGTGCGCTGGCTAACCGGCCAGCTCCACTCGGCCCGGGACGAGGGCTTCCCCGGGCTGCGGGTCGCGGTGGACATGAGCTGGGCGCTGCGCCCGGTGACCGGGATCGAGCAGCTGCCCAAGTTCGAAGAGGGCATTGCGGCGGTGCTCGACGGCACCACCGCCTCGGTGCTCTGCCAGTACGACCGCGAGCGGTTCGACCCGGTCACGCTCGCGTCGGTGGCCGGGTTCCACACCCGCGCGGTGGCCGCGGCCACCTACTACGCCGACCCGATGCTGCGGATCTGCTGCCAGTACGCGCCGGCCGGGCTGCGGATCGCCGGGGAGATCGATTACCAGGCGGCCGACCACCTGGCCCTCGCGCTAGCGGAGACGGTCCGGCTTGACAGTGACATCACCATCAACATGGCCCCCCTGGCGTTCATCGATGCCCATTGCATGATGCTGATCGCCGACGCCGCCCGGGCCATCGCCGCCTCCAGGCTGGTGGTGCTGCGGTGCCCGCCGGAGATCACGGCGGGATTCGCCCGGCTCGGCCTCGACCGGGTGGAGGGCGTCAGGCTGGTGCGTGCCGATGGGTGACGACCTCATCCGCCGGCCCTCCGGCTCCGCGCGGCAGTCGCTCGGGCCGGGATATCCGGCGGAATCCGTGATCCTGGAACAAGACTTTGACTTCGGCTCGCTGTACTCGCTCCGGGCTGCGGTGGCCGCGCACGGCGCCGCCGCCGGACTGGCCGGCCCCCGGCTGTACGACGTGGTGACCAGTGCGCACGAACTCGCCGCCAACGCGGTACGGCACGGCGCCGGGCGCGGTCGGCTGCGGCTGTGGATCCTCGACGGCGTGCTGCACTGCGAGGTCAGCGATGACGGCCGCGACCGGGCGGCCGACGCTGACCAGTCGGCGCCGTGGAAGCAAGTGCACGGCCACGGCCTGTGGGTGGTCAGCCAGGTCGCCGATCAGTTCACCATCGACCGCAGCGACGCGGCAACCACCGCCACCGCGGTCTTCACCCTCGGCGCCGCCGCCGGGCCGGACGCCCCGGACGTTGCGGGAGACTTAGCCTGGCCCGGGCGGCAGCCCGCGCCCGCGCTGCCGCGCGCTCGGTCGGGCCGCGCGGCCCGCATCAGCTTCCGCGCTGCCCGGTGCCCCGGGTGACGGCGACGGCGAGGCAGGCGAGCAGCCCCGCGATCGCCTCGGCGGCCCACAAGTGGTGGAAGTCAGTCAGCGTGTGCGCGGCGCCGGTGCCGAGAATGACGACCACGGCCGCGACGCCGACGGCGCTGCCGACCTGGCGGGCCATGTTCAGCACGGCGCTGCCGGTGGTGGCCCGGTCGGCCGGCAGCAGGCCGGCGGCGGCGAACAACGGCGCCTGGGTCAGCCCTGCGGCGACGCCGCCGAAGAACAAGCCTGGCAGGAACTCCGTCACGTAGTGCGGCTGCGTCCCGGTGAACAGCATCCAGTAGCAGGCCGCGATCGTCATCGACAGCGTGCCCGCCACCGCGGGCCAGACGCGGCCGAACCGCGCCCGGATGCGGCCCGCGCTGACGGCGAATACCGCCGCGGTCGCGGGGCCGGGGGCGATGGCCAGGCCAGAGCGGACGACGCTGTAATGCCACTGGCCCTGCAGGAACAGCACCACGCTGAGCAGGAAGATCGCGAATCCGATGAAGAACAGGAACAGGGCGATAGTCGCACCGGTGAACGCCCTGCTGGTAAACAGGTCAGGCTCGATCAGCGGGTGCGGGTGCCGCAGCGTGCGCAGCACCGTCAGCGCGGTCACCAGCACGGCCACCGCCAGCAGCGCGACCGTCTTCGGTGCGCCCCAGCCCCAGGCGGGTCCCTGCACGGTGCCGAGCACCAGCAAGGTGACCGAGACGAGGACACCCGCGGCGGACAGCCAGTCAGGCAGCCGGCTGCCGGCCACCGCACGCACCTCGGGCAGCACCTTCAGACCCGCGAGCAGGGTCGCGACGCCGATCGGCACGTTGATGAGGAAGATCCACCGCCACGACGCCTCGACCAGCAGCCCGCCTACCGGCGGCCCGGCGGTCGCCGCGATAGCGGCGACGCCCGCCCAGATTCCGACCACCATGGCGTGCTGCCGCTTGGCGAAGGCCGGGTACAGCAGCCCGAGGGAGGTGGGCACGATCAGCGCCGCCCCGACCGCCTGCACGGCGCGTGCGGCGACGAGCACGCCGAGGGTCGGTGCGGCCGCGCAGGCGGCCGAGGCGAGGGTGAATACGGCCACGCCGACAAGCAGGAAGCGGCGCCGCCCGAAGTGGTCGGCCAGTCGCCCGGCCGGCACCAGCAGTGCTGCGAAGATGATCGCGTAGGCGTTCAGCACCCACGACAGCCCGGACAGGGTCGAGCCCCGGTAGGACTGGCCGATCACCGGCAGCGCGACATTGACGATGAACAGGTCAAGCTGCGCCATAAAGGCCACCGCGGCGAGGACCGTCAGGATCAGCCAGCGGGCCGGGTGTCCCTCGTCGGCATGCGTCGCGTCCGGACGGGATCCCCCGGGCACCGGGGCCGCCCGGGGTGTTTGCGCTGTCGCCGCCGCGGCCGTCCTCGCCCCCGGCCGCCGCCTCGACACGGACGCCGCCGCCGTTCCCGCGTCGGCCGTCTCCGCGTTCGCCATCGTGCCTCCTGGCCGTGCTCGCCCGCATCACCGCTGGTTCATTCAATGAACTGACATCGAAGTAAAGCATGAAAATCTTAGTTCAGTCAATGAACTATCAGGAAGAGATATGCGCTAGCATCACTTGCATGGCACTGCCGAAGGACTACACCGGGGAAGGATGCTCCCTCGCCCGCGCACTCGAGGTCGTGGGAGAGCGGTGGACGCTGCTCATCGTCCGCGATGCTTTTTTCGGCGTGCGGCGGTTCAGCGACTTCGCCGCGCACCTGGATATCCCGCGCGCCGTGCTCACCCATCGGCTGGCGGCGCTCGTCGAAGCGGACGTGCTGGCCGTGCTGCCTGGTTCGCACGGCCACGACGAGTACGGTCTCACCGGCAAGGGGCTCGACCTCTGGCCGGTCGTTCGCAACCTGCTCACCTGGGGGGACGAGTACTACTCGGCCGCGGGGCCGCGCCGCCTGTTCCGGCACGCCGTCGATGACGGCGCGGTGGCACCGGACGGCGTCTGTGCCGCCTGCGGCGCGCTGGTCCCGGTCGCTGACATGACGGTCGTCCCCGGACCCGGCTGGGCGGCCCGCCCGGGCAAGACCGACGTTGTCTCCGCGGCCATGTCGGCGCCGCACCGGCTGCTGACGTCCGTCAGGAGCGGCTGACGGTGCTGAGCAAAGCCGCTGCCCCGGGCTGCGGCCCGCGGTGCACCCTGGTCAGCGGTCAGTTTTCGGGCAGCGCGGCAAAGTCACGCTTGGTCTGCCGGTACCAGCCCATCCCCGACACGGGGTGCCTCCAGCGGTTTTTCATGTCTTTCAGCGCGCTCTGGTGAGTGCCGTCACCCGCTGCGACAACTTCATTCAAGTGCTTATCCTGCGCTTTGATGATTTCGTCGGCGCTATCTCCACTGAGCTGGAGATCGCACGGTCCGCCCAGTTGCTTGCACGTCATGGTTTTCATCGTGGTGCTCCTGTCCGTCTCTGGCGGCCCGAGCCAAGAGTGACCGCCATCGGGGAAGCCTAGGAGCACGGGCGTGCCGCCCGCTTCTTCGATCCTGCTCAGTTCTCCCGGTCGGCGGCGTCAGCTGCTTCCCGCTCGATGTCATCAAGCGCGGTCTGCTGACGGGCGGTGACCTCATCGCGCACCGGTCCGGGCGGCGCCTGCAGCCGCCGCCGGCGCCGCTGGCGCCGGCCGAGCAGGGACGGCGCCTCGGTCCTGGGGACAACGCCGGCGCTGACTTGCTCGCCGAGCACGGCCCGCGCCCGGGCGACGTAGCCGCGCCGCAGCCACAGGTAGAAGCCCAGCACCACCACGAAGTTGATCAAGACTTTGAGGAAGATGGGCGGCTGCGGGGCGTCGAACTGAAGGTGCATGGCCATGGCGGCGACGAGGCAGCCGACGGCGGGCAGCGCACCGCGGCGCGAGCCGCGGGCGGCCAGGTAGCCAATGCCGGTGCCGGCCACGGCCGTCATTGCCCAGTGCGACCCCCACGAGGTCAGCCCCACTCGGACGACGGCGGACAGGGTGACCGCCCCGGCCGGGTTGGTGGCGCCAAACAAGGGGACCGCGTTGAGGGAATAGGTGATGTTTTCCATGACCTGGAATCCCAGTCCGGTCAGCGCCCCGAAGATCATGCCGTCCACCGGCCCGCGGACCGCATACGGCGCCGCCAGGGCGATCAGCACCACCCCGGCGAGCTTCAGCAGTTCCTCGTTCAGCGGCGCCGACAGCGCCGCGGACCAGTTGGACGCGAACGTGACGCCGGCTCCTTTGGCCCACAGGCCGGTCAGGCCCTCGTTGGCCAGCAGCGCGCACCCGGTCGCCGCGGTCGCACCCCAGACCACCGCTGCCGCCGACCAGGTCCGCGACGGAGCGCGCAGCGGGCGGAACAGCCGGAACAGCCAGAACCCGACGAGCAGCAGCGGCACCTGCAGCACCACCGCCAGCACGGTCGGGCCCGGGAAGACGATCAGGCTCGGGTAGAACGCCCAGACCAGGACTCCGGCCCCCACGACGCACAGCACCACCGCGGTGACCCGCACCGTGCGGACATACGGTTCGCGCTGAGCTGCCGCCGCCGGCGTCGGCCCGCTGGCAGTGGTCACAGGGCTCCCGCCGGGAACTTAAGCGACCGGGCCAGCTGCGCCGCGGCCGTCCTGGCGGCCGCGCTGTTGTCCGCTGGGGCCACACTGACGATCTCGATCGCGAAGTCGGCGCCAGGGGCGGGGAAAACGACCGCCTGCCCGGCCCGGCCGTTCACGGTCACCGTGCCGGTCTGCCCGTTGCCGCCCTGCGGGCTGATCAGCCGTGCGGGCTGGCCCAGCCGGGCGGACGAGGCGCCCAGCCGCAGGATGTTGCGCAGTCCCGGCCACAACTGGCCGGCCTGCGACGCGTTAACCAGCGTCACGTAGGTGACGGACATGTCGACCGGGCCGCGGTTCAGCACCCACTGCTGCTTCGGATCGGACTCGGCCGTGCGGATTACCCAGCCCGGGCCAAGAGTGAACTGAGCCTCGTGGGTGCTGTTCAACCCGATGGTCAGGGGCGAGCCCGCGGTGGCAGGCTGATTACCGGACACCGCCCGGCTGACCAGCGGCCAGCCTGCCGCCAGCAGCACCATCACCCCCAGCACGGTGGCCAGCCAGCGGAGCCGCCGGGATGACCGGGGCTTACCGCCTGCATGCTTGCTACGCACAGCCACTCCCGTCAACCAGGCGTAACCGCAAATTCTCCGCGCGGTCTCGTGCGCAAACCTTATTGGGCCGCAGCGGTCTGTTCGCAACGGGCTCGTTCGGTCTGTTTGCCGCCGCGCGGCGGCGGCCCTGCTCGTTCAGCGGGCCGCTGCTCCGGCGTGCGGCTACGAGGCCGCCTTGGGCGCGGTCAGGTCGTAGACCGTCTCGCCGCCGACCGTCTTGGCCGAGAAGGTGCTCGCGACCCACGCCTCGACCTGCGCCGTGTCGGAAGCGGCGCCCGCGTACCGTCCGTCGCCGACGGTCGGCTGGCCGGATGCCGGCTCACCGCTGCCTGCGCCGGCCGCGGGGCCGCCACTAGCCGGGCTGGCCGTGGGGCCGTCGATGACTGGGCTGGCCGGGCTGGCCGTGGGGACGGCAGCCGCGCCGCTGAGCACGAAGTAGTGGACCTGGTGGGAGGCGACCATCTGCTGGAATTGCGCCAGCGTCGGCGCCGGGTCGGTCCCGCTGAAGCCGCCGACCGCCATCACCGGGACGCCCCCGGTGCCCAGTTCCATCGAGGCCGCGTTGTCGGAGCCGACGGTGGCCGCGGCCCACTTGTAGCCGGACGCCCCGGTCTCGAGCAGCTTCGCGAAAGCCGCGTTGATGCTGGTGCCGCCGCCGATGCCGCCGAAGGCACCCGCACCGCCAGCACCGGCACCGGCCCGGCGGCCCGGGCCGCCGCCTGCCGTCCCGGTCCGGGAGCCGAACCGGTCGCGTCCGTAGTCGCCGGCCGCGCCGCCGAACCCGCCACCAGTGTAGGCACCCCGGCCCGCGAAGCCCCCGCCGCCGGCGGCGGTGACGGCCGGGCCGGCCGACGGGCTCGCCCCGGTGTGCACGGCCGCCGCGGTCTCGATGCTGTAGGCCAGCGGGCCGCCGAGCCCGGCGACGAGGGCAAGGGACACCGCAAGCGCGCCCAGGACGGGACGTTCGCGGCCCGCCCGCAGTCCGGGCCCGGCGAGGACCAGGCAGGCCGCGCCGACGGCGGCGATGACGATGACCACGCGCAGCCACGGGTACCAGCCGGGGCTGCGGTCAAGCAGGATCCAGGCCCAGCCGCCGGTGAGCAGCAGTGTCACCGCGAGGGTCACCCGGGCGAACCAGGTGGCGCGGACCTCCCACAGCTTCGCGGCGCCGATGCCGACCAGCGCGGCGATCGCCGGGGTAAGGGCGATGACGTAGTAGGAGTGGCTGATGCCGGACATGAAGCTGAGCACCAGTCCGGCCACCAGCAGCCAGCCGCCCCACAGCAGCGCCGCGGCGCGCGTGCGGTCGGTCCGCCCGGCCCGGCGCGACACCCACAGCATGACCACGATGGCGATCAGCGCGGCCGGGATCAGCCAGGCCACCTGCCCGCCGTACTCGGCCGTGAACAGGCGGCTGATACCGCCCGAGCCGCCGAACCCGCCACCGCCGGCCAGCCGCCGGCCCGCCGCGCCGGC
>Ga0302314_10009911_pt1 | contig 16781 bp, 17 predicted proteins | sample III_Palsa_N2_3_FD_200533 | JGI IMG/M metagenome (GOLD analysis project Ga0302314, IMG submission 200533) | Peat permafrost microbial communities from Stordalen Mire near Abisko, Sweden - III_Palsa_N2_3 | ecosystem: Environmental > Terrestrial > Soil > Palsa > Peat permafrost | place: Sweden...
TTTTCATCTACGCGCGCGATGCCTTCGATTCCCTGTACGCCGAAGGTGCGCTGGCGCCGAAGATGATGTCGATCGGGCTGCACACGCGCCTGATCGGCCGCCCCGGACGCATCGTGGCGCTGCGCCGGCTGTTCGCGCACATGCGGACGCACAAGGATGTCTGGTTCTGTCGCCGCATCGACATCGCCCGCCACTGGATCGAACATCACCCTCCCGCATGAACGCATCACAGGCCGCCGGCCGGATCATGCAGCGCCTCGATGCGCTCTCCACGCTCACCTCGGATCCGCCCCGGCTGACGCGGGTGTTCCTGTCGGAGGAACATCGGCGCGCCAATGAGCTGGTGCTGGGATGGATGGCCGAGGCCGGCATGCGCGGCCGCGTGGATGCCATGGGCAATGTCACCGGGCGCATCGAAGGCAGGTCGGAAAACCTGCCGGCACTGCTGCTGGGCTCGCATCTGGACACCGTGCGGGACGCCGGCCGCTACGACGGCATGCTGGGCGTCGTGACGGCGATCGAATGCGCTCAGCATCTGGGTGCCGGCACCTTGCCGTTCGCGCTCGAAGTGGTGGGCTTCGGGGACGAGGAAGGCGTGCGCTTCGGTTCGACCCTGCTGGGCAGCCGCGCGCTCGCCGGAACGCTGGACCCGAAGGTCCTGGAAGCGGCGGACCGCGACGGCGTCACGATGGCCGAGGCGCTGCGCACCTTCGGTCTGGACCCGGCGCAGGTCGGCAGCGCGGGCCGCCGCCGCGAGGAGCTGCTGGCCTATGTCGAGCTGCACATCGAGCAGGGCCCGGTGCTCGAGCGCGCCAACCTCAGCGTCGGTTGCGTCACCTCGATCAACGGCGCGACGCGCCTGCAGGTGCGGCTGCAGGGCATGGCGGGTCACGCCGGCACGGTGCCGATGACGGCACGCCACGACGCGCTGGTGGCCGCCGCCGAGGTCATCCTCGCGGTCGAGCAGCGTGCTTCACAGGAACAGCACCTGGTCGGCACCGTGGGTCGCATCGACGCCATGCCGGGTGCCGTCAACGTGATTCCGGGCGAATGCCGCTTCACCATCGACGTGCGGGCGCCCGAGGACCTGCGGCGGCGCAAGGCCGTCGAGGACATCCGTGCGGCCATCGCCGAAATCGGTGTGCGCCGTGGCGTGCAGTCGGGCATCACGGTGCTGCACGATTCGCCGGCGTCGCCGTGCGCACCGTGGCTGATGGAGCAGATCGATGCGGCGATCGGCGCGCAGGGGGTCGCGCCACAGCGGCTGCCGAGCGGTGCCGGTCACGATGCCATGGCGGTGGCGGCCATCGCGGATATCGGCATGATCTTCGTGCGCTGTGCGGGTGGCATCAGCCACAACCCCGCCGAGAGCATCACGCCCGAGGATGCGCAGGCCGGCTTCGAGACACTGTGCCGCTTCGTGCGCGCTCTGGACCCGGCCCGCAGGCCTCTCAGCCCTGGTCCTTGAACGGCTCGAACTTCGCCTTGTTGATGCCCTTCTTGTAGGCTTCCTTGCCCGTCACGGTGCGCGAATCCAGCAGCTGTTGGATGGCGCTGTCCATGGTGCGCATGCCGAACTGGGCGCCGGACTGCATGCTGTTCTCGAGCTGATCCAGCTTGCCCTGGCGGATGAGGTTGGAGGTTGCCGGGGTGTTCACCAGGATCTCCAGCGCCGCGACCCGGCCCTGTTTGTCGGCCCGCTGCAGCAGCTGCTGCGAGACGACGCCGCGCAATGAGGTCGAAAGCATGGTGCGGACATGGGACTGCTTGTCCGACGGGAACACGTTCACCATGCGATCCACGGTCTGCGCGGCGCCGTTGGTATGCAGCGTGCCCATCACCAGGATGCCCATTTCGGCGGCGGTCACGGCGATGCTCATGGTCTCGAGATCCCGCAACTCACCGACCAGGATCACGTCCGGATCTTCGCGCAGGGCCGAGTGCAGGGCCGAGGAGAAGCTGGGCGCATGGTGTCCCACCTCGCGCTGGCTGATGAGGCAGCTCTTGCGCTGGTGCACGAATTCGATGGGATCCTCGATGGTGAGGATATGCCCCGGGATGCGCGAATTGATGTCGTCGATCATCGCGGCAAGGGTGGTCGACTTGCCCGAACCGGTCTTGCCCGTGACCAGGATCAGTCCCTGGGTATGCCGGCACATCGCGCGCACCGACTCCGGCAGCTTCAACTCATCCATCGTCAGTGCCTTGGACGGAATGGCGCGGAACACCGCACCCATGCCGTTCAGGTGGCGCAGCACATTGACGCGGAAGCGCCCGCGCTCACCCATGGTGTAGGCGAAGTCGGCGCCTTCCTTGGTTTCGAAGCGATCGATTGCGATCCTCGGCATGATCTCGTAGAGCGCTTCGCGCACCATCGTCGGATCGAGCTTGTCGGGGCGCAGCGGCATCAGGTCGCCGTACTGGCGGATGCGGGCGGGATCACCGGCGATGAAATGCAGGTCCGAACCGCGCTTGTCGAGGATCTCGTTCAGGTAGGAGTCGATGGCCGCCATGACGGATCAGTCCGAAGGCAGGGCCAGGTTGGTGGCGGTGAGTTCCATCTTCGGCAGCACACTGGTATCGGTCACGAATCTCTGGAACAGGCTCTTGTTGGCGGCATAGGCATAGGCATCATCCGGATCGATCTCGCGCGCATTGATCGCGGCCAGCAGCGCCTGGTCCATGACCTGCATGCCGTGTTCGCGTCCCATCTGCAGCTGGGTCAGGATCTGATGACTCTGGTCGGTCTGGATCAGTTTCGCGATGGCCTTCGTCATGACCATGATTTCGCAGATCGGCTTGCGGCCGCGGCCATCGGTGGTCTTGACCAGGATCTGGGTGATGACCGCGAGCAGGCTCTGTGAGAGGAAGCTCTTGGTCTGTTCGCGCTCCTCGACGGGCAGTGCATCGATCACGCGGTCGATGGTCTTCACGGCGCCGGTGGTGTGCAGTGTTCCGAGCACCAGGTGTCCGGTCTCGGCGGCAGTCATGGCCATGCGGATGGTTTCCGCGTCGCGCATTTCGCCGACCAGGATGACATCCGGATCCTCGCGCATCGCGGCGCGCACGCCTTCGGCGAAGCTTGGGATATGAGTGTGAAGCTCGCGCTGGATGACCTGGCTGTTCTTGCTGCGATGGACGAACTCGATGGGGTCTTCGAGGCTGATGATGTTGAGCTTACGGGTGTGGTTGAGATGATCGATCATCGCCGCAAGCGTCGTCGACTTGCCGGTGCCGGTCGAGCCGGTCACCAGGATCATGCCCTGATGGTAGTCGCACAGTTTCGTCACGATCGGCGGCAGGTGCATCTTCTCGAGCGAGGGCACCTCGGTCGGAATCGCGCGGAAGGTGGCGCCGACGCCGGTATCCTTGCGGAAGACGTTGACACGGAAGCGACCGCCGTCGGCGGAAACATAGGAGAAGTCCAGATCGTTGCCGGCGGCGAAAAACTCGGCCTGGGAGCGGGTGAAGATCTCGGTGACGTACCCCTCCAGCTCCACCGCCCGCAGGTCGCGGAACTTGATGGGCAGCAGATCGCCATGCATGCGCAGCATCGGCGGGACACCCACCGCCAGGTGCACGTCCGAACAGCCCTGCTGCATGCCGAGTTTCAGGAACGCGTCGATGCGCGCCAAAGTCTAGTCCTCGCGAAAAAACCAAAGCGGATTCGCCCCAGACACGGTTGTGCCAAGTCTGGGCCGCACATTCAACGGCTTGGGGCCGGAAATTTGACGTAACGCACGAAAGAAAGCCCGCTGTGGGCTCCATGAGCCGTTTCCGGCGCCGGTCACGGTCCAGCTGACCGTCACCTTACAGTCTTTTACATGAAGGATTCCAGCGCCACCCGCAACTCCTCCATCGATTGGTGGCGTTTGTTCTTGTCGACCGCCATGGCCTTCATCACCGCATCGCTCAGGGCCGGGGGCAGCGCACTGTTGATCTCGGAGGGCGGCCGGGCGCGCCCCTGGACGTGCTGGTACATCACCGACATGTGGTCGCCCCGGGCATAGGGGGGCACACCGGTGAGCATCTCGTAGAGGATGACGCCCTCGGCGTAGATGTCGGCGCGCTCGTCGACTTTCTTGCCGAGGATCTGTTCCGGGGCCATGTACTTGGGTGAGCCGATGACATAGCCGGTCTTGGTCAGCTGGGTATCGCCTTCGCGATGGGCCGCGGCCACACCGAAATCCACGATCTTCAGCAAGCCGTCCTGGTTGATGAGCACGTTGGCGGGCTTCAGGTCACGATGCACGATCCCGACCTGATGTGCGACCGTCATGCCCGTGGCGATGTCGCATCCGAACTGCAGGGCGCGCTTCAGCTCCATCGGCTTCTCGTTGACGATCTCGCCCCCCAGGGTGTGGGACGGGAAGTACTCCATCGAGATCGCGTAGTTCCCCTGGATGAAGAGGAAATCATAGATGCGGATGACGTTTTTGTGCGTGATCTTGCGCGAGTAGCGCAGCTCGTGCACGAAGCGCTTCATGACCTCTTCGTCTTCGGCGACATTGGGGTTCAGGAACTTGAGGATGAGGCGCTCGTCGACGACCGTGTCCTCCATCAGCAGCACCGTGCCGAAGGCGCCGCGGCCGATGCGGTCGATGTACTTGTAGCGCCCCTCGATGATGTCACCGGTCTTGAGCGTCGTGATGTCCAGGCGCGATTCGGCCTGTTTGCGCGCCGCCTGCAGGGCCGCCTCGGGCATCACCGTGGTGCCGGAAGGCGTTGTGGCAGAGGGCTTCGTGGCGGCAGAACTGGCCGATGCCCGGGCCACCTGGGCCGCGACCGACGCCAGCGTTCCCGGCGCGGTGACCGGGCTGTTGCCGGTGCGGACGTCCATTTCGGCAAGCGCCGCGGCGGCCAGGCGCGAAACGGTCTGGTCGGGAGAATTCATCTGGCCCTGCAGACCTGCGCGCACCTGCTCGGCCTGCCGGTCATCCGCAAGCTTGGCCAGCGACTGAATCGCCTCGATGCGGATTTCGCGCTCGGGCCGTTCGAGCATCGGCAGGATGGCCTCGATCTGCGCTCCGTCGCCGAGCTTGCCGAGCGCGCGGACCACCACCGGCAGCGCTTTCGCGTTGCCCGACTTGAGCATTTCGGTGAGCCGCGGCAGCGCCTTCTTGCTGCCGATCTCGGCCAGCGCGTCGATGGCACGCTCGCTCACCCACCAGTCGCTATCCCGCGTGGCCTGGATCAGGTGATCAACCGCCCGTTCATCCTTGGTCTGGTTCAGGATCTCGATCGCGGCGCGGCGGATGTCCTCGTCCTTCTCCTGTACCAGCTGCAGCACCGCGTCGATGACCCGCGGACCTCCGATCTTGCCGAGCGCATCCGCGGCGCGGCTGCGCACCCACCAGTCGCTGTCCTTCAGCGCCTGCAGCAGGTATTTGACGCTGCCGGCGTTGCCCACCTCGTTGAGCACTTCGACCGCCGAGCGGCGTGCGTACTCGTTTTCGTCCTTCAGCACATCGATGAGGAACCGCACGGTATCGGGGTGGTTGGCCTTGATGACCACATCCACTGCCTTGTTCTGAACGTCGATCTCGGGATCGCGCAGCAGGGCGACCAGTCGCTGGACATCGACGATATTGTCCATTTTCTGCAGGGCACCCAGCGAGGCACCGCGGATCAGTTTGTGCGGATCCTTCAGCTGCGCGAGCAGCGCCGTCTGCACCTCGGGCAGGTTGAAGCGCGAGAGGATGTTGATGATGTGGACCCGCGCGATCGCATCCTTGCCATGCAGCCGGCCGATGAGTTCGGGTATGGCGCTGCTATCGGCGATCTCGCCGATGACCCGAAACAGCGCGGCCTTCTCGTTCGGCTCCTGCTGATAGGCAACGGCCAGCAGTTCGCGCACGGTGAAGCGCTGCTTCTGCGCCGCAACAATCTCCAGCAGGGCCGATTTCGCGACCCCCGGCTGGTTCAGCGCTTCGAGCAGCAGGCTGGCCGGAAAATTCCGCGAGGTGGACAAAGCCCAGGACACACCTGCGACCACCCGCGGGCCGCCCTCGGTCAGGCCACGCAGGAAGCGCGCAAAGGTCTTCGGACTGATGAAGCCGGAGAGCACATCGACCAGCACCACGGTCATGTTCTTGTCGGCTTCCGGGAGCGCCTCGAGCACCGCATCGATCGCACCGGGTCCCAGACCCTTCAGCTTGGCTGCGGCCTTTTGGACTTTCGGATCGTTGGGGCCGGTGCCGGACCGGATTTCAGTTACCAGCCTGTCGGCGCGTAAGTTCGTGAAAAAGCTCATTCAGCCGACAGTAGCCGTCTCCGGTATCCGATTAATTATGCCACAGGCCACCTCCCGGCTGGGTCAAAGCCGGTCACACCGACTACAATCCGGCCCCCCCCTCGCAGACATAGTAGTGTCATGAATGATCCGCGCCTGAATCTGATCCGCACCGCCCTCGAGGCCTACCCCGACCCGTTCCTCGGCGAGACACTCGGCGCAGCCGGGGCGGTTGATGAAGTGGCGCTGCGCGAAGGACGCGTAAATGTCCGATTGCGCTTCGGATTTCCGGTGGGCGGGTATGCGGAAAGTTTGAGCGAGCAGCTGCGGGCGCCCCTCGAGAGCGCCGCAGGCGGCCTGCCCGTCGACATCGAGCTGCACGCGCAGATCCATGCCCACGCGGTACAGCGGCCGCTGAAGCCGTTGCCGGGTGTCAAGAACGTCATTGCGGTGGCCTCGGGCAAGGGAGGGGTGGGCAAGTCAACGGTTGCCGCCAATCTGGCCCTGGCCTGGGCCGCGCAGGGGGCCCGGGTGGGCGTGCTGGATGCGGACATCTATGGTCCGAGTCAGCCGCTGATGCTCGGGCTGACCGGCCAGCGTCCGAGCGCTCCGGACGGCAAGCACATCAAACCGCTGTCCGCCCATGGAGTGGTCGCGATGTCGATCGGCTTTCTGATCGACCCGGACCAACCGATGGTGTGGCGCGGCCCGATGGTGACGCAGGCATTGACGCAGCTGCTCGGCGACACCGAATGGGGCGAACTGGACTACCTGGTCGTGGACATGCCCCCCGGCACCGGCGATATCCAGCTCACCCTGGCGCAACGCGTCCCGGTGGCCGGTGCCGTCATCGTGACGACGCCTCAGGACATCGCGCTCGCGGATGCGCGCAAGGGGCTCGCGATGTTCGAGAAGGTGGCGGTGCCGGTGCTGGGCATCGTCGAGAACATGAGCATCCATGTCTGCAGCAATTGCGGCCATGCCGAGCACATCTTCGGCGCCGGTGGTGGCGCGCGCATGGCCGCCCAGGCCGGCGTGCGGCTGCTCGGAGAGCTGCCATTGGATGCCCGGATCCGCGAAGATGCCGATGGGGGCCGCCCGACGGTCGCCGCCGAGCCGCAGTCGCAGCGGGCGCAGCTGTATTTCGACATGGCGCGTCGCACGGCGGCGGCTCTGGCGCGGCGCGCCCGGGACCGCAGCATGGTCTTTCCGAACATCGTGGTCGAACCGTCCTGAAGGTGAAGCATTGAGCATCAAATCCGACAACTGGATCCGCCGCATGGCTGCCGAGCACGGCATGATCGAGCCATTCGAGGCCGGACAGGTGCGCCAGGTCAACGGCCAGCGCATCGTTTCCTACGGTACGTCTAGCTATGGTTACGACGTGCGCTGTGCCAACGAATTCAAGATCTTCACCAACATCAATTCCACGATCGTCGATCCGAAGCACTTCGATGAGAAAAGCTTCGTCGATGTGAAGGCCGATGCCTGCCTGATTCCGCCCAATTCGTTCGCGCTGGCGCGCACGGTCGAGTACTTCCGCATTCCGCGCAGTGTGCTGACGGTGTGCCTGGGAAAAAGCACGTACGCACGTTGCGGTATTATCGTGAACGTAACGCCCTTGGAACCCGAGTGGGAAGGCCACGTGACGCTGGAATTCTCCAACACGACGCCATTGCCGGCACGGATCTACGCCAATGAGGGCGTGGCGCAGATGCTGTTCTTCGAGTCGGATGAGATCTGCTCCACCTCGTATGCCGATCGGGGGGGAAAGTACATGGGCCAGAAGGGCGTGACGCTGCCGAAAACCTGAGAGCCTGGGTGCCTACGGGGTCGGATGGGTCACGCTGATGATGCGCATCGACAGGTCGACGCTGCCCTTGCGGCTGCGATTGGCCTGCAGCGGCATGTAATTCAGTGACGGTGCCAGCCACAGCCGCGTCACACGGTCCGAACCGGGGCGATCGCTGCGGTATACCACGGCATCAATGGCCCCCAGGGGCGTCTGCAGCGTTTCGGTCCGCTCGCGGGTGTACCAGTATTCCTTGGCCTCGTTCTTGTCGAACAGTTTGAAGCGCGTCGGCATGAGACCGGCCTGCAGTTGCCGCATGAGCTCGATCTGCACCGACATGGGGTCCTGGACGCCGGGGTCCAGCGGCTGGTCCACGTTATGGGTATCGGCCTTGCCGTGGACCCGGCCGGTGTCCCGGTCGAAGGAAATGTCCACCACGTCGCTATGGTCTCGCGCCAGGCCGCTTTCCTGGTAGTGCAGGGGGATGACATGACCGTCGGCGAGCGTGAAGGTGCTGCTTTGAATGAGGGCGTCGGGAAACACCAGGTGGAACAGGCCGTGTGCCTTGATATTGGAGCTGTAGACGAAGGTGTCCGGCGTCTGCGCCGCCAGGGTGAGGGTTGAATCGCCGGCTGATATTCCGTGCCAGGCCACCTGGAAGGTCGCAACGAAGGGCGCCAGCGGCGGCTGCGGAGGCATTGACGGGGTCACCACGCCGGTAATTGTACAATAGCGCCATGAACCTACCGCATCGTTTGACGGGGGGCCGCCTTAGCAGGGATGGCTGGATGAAATTGGCTGTGGCCGCCCTGGGCCTTCTGGCGGTGGCGCCGGCCTGGGCGCTGCGCCCGGTACAGGTTTATGAGGCCACCGTGCGCGGCGTGGCCGCGGCGAATGTGGTGAGCGAAGGCATGCGGGAGGTGCTGGTACGGGCCACCGGACGCCGCGATGCGGCGGCCAATCCACAGCTCAATCTGCTCATCGAGAATGCCGCCCAGTACCTCAAGGGTTCACGCTCGCTGGCGGGTGGCGCCGTGCAGCTGGACTTCGATGGGGCGCGGGTGGCGCAGGCCATCGTCGCCGCGGGGGTCACCCTCTGGGACAGCAACCGGCCCTTCACGCTGGTCGCGGTGAATCCGGTGCCGACGGGACCCGCCGGCGATGCGCTACGGGTGCAGCTCGAACAGACGGCCGAAGCGCGCGGGCTGCCGATCAGTATGGTGCCGCTGTCGGTGACCGATTCGGCCGGCATGCCGCTGGCCGATGGGGCGGTGCTGCAGAGTGCGCAGGCGCTGGGCGCCGATGCGGTGCTGATCGGCCGGGGGGATGCAGCCGGCACGGGCCAGTGGCAGTGGCACCTGGTGAGCAGCTACACCTCGGAGGGCTGGAGCGGCGCTTCCGATGCCGGGATCAACGGGGCCGCAGACTCCCTGGCGAGCGTGGCCATCCAGACCGGCTCGAAACCGCTGCAGCAGGTGGCAGTGGAGGTCACAGGCGTCGCGACGCTCCCGGACTATGCACGGGTGGAGCAGCTGCTGCGGGGGGTGCCGGGGGTACAGTCCGCCGGGCTGACGGGCGCGCAGGGGAACCATGCGACCTTCAATCTGGGGGTCCGCGGCGGTGGCGAGGCGCTGGTCCACTCGCTGGCCGGGTCACAGCATCTGAGCGCCGCCGCGGGCGGTGAATCCCAGGTGCAACTGACCTACATGCCGTGAGTGCGCTGCGCTACCTGCCGAACCTCATCTGCCTGGGCCGCATCGTGCTCATCTGGCCTATTCTGGCGGCGCTCGCGGCGCACGAGTACGGCTGGGCCGCAGCCTGCTTCGGCATTGCGGGAGTTTCGGATCTGGCGGACGGCTACGTTGCCAAGCGTTTCGGCTGGACCAGTGAGCTGGGCAAGTGGCTGGACCCGATCGCCGACAAGTGCCTGCTGATCACGGTGTTCGTGGTGGCCGCCTGGGCGGGCCTGGTGCCCCGCTGGCTCACGGCGGTGGTCGTAGCGCGCGATGTGCTGATCGCCCTCGGTGCGCTGACGTATCTCGCGTGGCTCGGCGCGCTCGAAGGCCGGCCGATCTTCTGGAGCAAGCTCAACACGCTGGTGCAGCTGGCCTATCTTTTCGGCATTTTCCTGTTCAAGGCGAGCGGCTTTCCGCCGGTGCTGCTGCTGGAGCTGGGCGCCGTGGCGACTTTGGCGACGACGTTGATCTCCGGTGCGGGCTACGTGATCGAATACTCGCGCCGCGCGCGTCACGCATCGGCCTGATCCATGGATCAGTTGCCCCTGGGACTGCGGCTTGCGGATCGCGCCGTGTTCGAGACCTTCTGGCCGCCGGGCAATGAGCAGCTGCTTGCGCATCTGCACGGCATGGCCAGCGGTGCCGTTACCGGTATGACCTGGCTCGCGGGCCCGCCTGCCAGCGGCAAATCCCATCTGCTGCAGGCCGTTTGCGCCGCGGCCCCGGCGCAGCGCCGCTGCGGTTATTTCCCGCTCGCGCAGTTGCAGGCGCTGGGGCCGGCCGCGCTCGAGGGTCTGCCGCGGCTGGACCTGGTATGTCTGGATGATGTGCATCTCGGCGCGGGCGATCCGCCGTGGGAGCGGGCATTGTTTGGTCTGTATCGCGAGCTCGAGGAGGGCGGGGGTTCGCTGCTCGCCGCCGCACCGGAGCCGCCGGGGCTGGTGCGCTGGGAGCTCGGGGATCTCGGTTCGCGCTTCGCTGCCGCCAGCATCCACGCGCTGCGGCCGCTCGATGAGGCCGCGCAGCGTGACGCCCTGATGCTACGTGCAAAGGCGCGTGGCTTTGAGCTGCCGTTCGACGTTGCCCGCTGGCTGCAGCGGCGCTATCCGCGCGACATGGGTACGCTGTACCGCCTGCTGGACACCCTCGACAGCGCGGCGCTGAGCGCCCAGCGGCGCCTCACGCTGCCGTTCATCCGCAGCGTGCTACGTCGCGCACAGTCGTAGCGCGATACGTGCCACGCGTGCGCCGAGTGCCTGCGCGAGTTCCTTCTCCTCGGCGCTCAGGCCGCCGGCCGATATCCCGCTGACGTGCGTGGCGCCGTAGGGAGCGCCACCGGAGCGGGTCTGGTGGAGTGCGCCCTCGGTGTAGGGCAGACCGACGAGGATCATCCCGTGATGCAGCAGGGGCAGCATCATGCTCATCAGGGTCGTCTCCTGGCCGCCATGCAGCGTCTGGGTGGAAGTGAAGACCGCCGCGGGCTTCCCGGCCAGGCCGCCACTGGCCCACAGCGCACCGGTGCAATCGAGGAAATGTTTCAGGGGCGCCGCCATGTTGCCGAAGCGCGTCGGGCTGCCCAGTATCAGGCCATCGGCGCCTGCCAGATCCTCCGGCGTGGCATACGCAGGCCCGCTCGGCGGTACCGGTTGTGCCGGGCCATCGACCGCGGTGACCACGGCGGGCACGGTGCGCAGCACCGCGGTCGCGCCCGCGACGCTCTCGACGCCGCGACACACCTGCCGCGCCAGCTCCAGGGTGGCGCCGCTGCGCGAGTAGAACAAAACCAGGATTTGAGCCATGGGCGGCATTGTAAGATGCATCCCGACCATGGCGACCAAGATCTGTTGGGTGAGCGGACGGGTGCAGGGTGTGTTCTATCGGGGCACGACCGTCGCCCGGGCGCGCGAAATGGGCGTCAGCGGCTACGCCCGCAATCTCCCCGACGGGCGCGTCGAGGTTCTGGTCCACGGGCCGGATGCCGTGGTCGAGGATTTCCTGCGCTGGTTGTGGATCGGTTCCTCCGCCTCCAGGGTCACGGCCGTGGAGGTCCGCGATTCGCCGCAGAGTCAGCCGCGCGAGGGATTCACCGCCGAATGATGCGGGGGTGGGGCGCCCAGATCATCGGCGCCGGTCCAGCGCGCCCAGCGTCCGAGCACCAGGTCCGAGTAGTTGCGGCGACCGACGCTGCCGTTGTAGCGGGCGAGCGCCCGCGCGTAGTCGTTGTGCTCCTGCTGCAGATAGAACCGCAGGATGGCACAGCCCATGCGGATGTTCGGACTGTTGTGCACCAGCTCGTAGCGGCGCATCCCCAGGCGCTCCGGCCAGAATGGCATCACCTGCATGAGCCCCACGGCGCCCGCACCCGAGACCGCCCAGCGATCGAATCGGCTTTCGACATCGATGACGGCAAGGACCAGTCCCGGGGGCAGCGGGATCGCGCCGCTGCGGTGGGTTTCGCAGTAGACCGCGGTCAGGATGTCCAGGCGTTCGGCGCCGTCCTTGACCCGCGTGCGCAGCCGCGGCTCCATCAGCTTGTACCAGACCGCCGAGTCGAAGCGGTCGGGGAAACACTGGGCCTGGGCAATGGCCGCCGCCACCACGTCGCGCAGGCCGGGGTCGAGCTGCTGGTCCGCCAACGCCCGGGGGGGTGCCAGCAGCACCGCCACGCCCAGCAACAGGCACAGGAAAGACGGTGGCAGGCGTGGTTTCGGGGCTGGCACGGGTGGCGCGATCTTACAGTATGATCCCGCGATCATGACTGACCTCATCGAGCATGCCGTGGAGCCCGTGGATCGCCCCCGGAGCCGCAGCATCTACCTGCTGCCGAACCTGCTGACGACCGGCGCGCTGTTTTCCGGCTTCTATGGCATCGTCGCGGCCATCGACAAGCACTTCGCCGCGGCCGGCGCGGCGGTATTCGTCGCGGCATTCTTCGATACCTTAGACGGGCGCGCAGCCCGCGCGACCCGCACCGAAAGCGCCTTCGGCAAGGAATACGACAGCCTTTCGGACATGGTCTCCTTCGGCCTCGCGCCGGCCATCATTTCGTATCAATGGGGCGTCGTGCGCATTGCCGAATATGGCCGTGCCTGGGGCCGCATCGGCTGGCTCGCGGCGTTCTTCTACTGTGTGGCCGCCGCGCTGCGACTGGCGCGCTTCAACGCCCGGGCGGCCACCGCAGACAAGCGTTTCTTCGAGGGTCTCCCCAGCCCCTCGGCCGCGGCGATCGTCGCGGCTTTCATCTGGTTTTCCAGCGAATGGCGCGAGCCGGGACTGCCGGGGCTGTGCCTGGCCTTCGGCCTCACGGCCATCGCCGGGGCCCTGATGGTGAGCAGCTTCGGCTATCCCAGCTTCAAGCGGTTCGACCTGGATCGGCGCATCCGCTGGGCCTACATGTTGCTGGTACCCGTCTTCTTCGTCCTGGTGGCGATCGATCCGCCCACCATGCTGCTGTCGATCTTCGGTGTCTATGCGGCTTCCGCCCCGCTCCTGTGGGCCGGGCGGCGCCTGCGGCGTGTCTTTCGTGGATCCGCACACGTTGGCTGAGTCCGGCGCTTCACCGCGGCGCCGGCATTACCTGGCGGCGCTGGGCATCGAGGAGTGGCTGCCGCGGGCTGCAACGCCCGCCGCGCCCCTCGCCGCACCGGTCCCCACCGCCAAAATCATGGCGGATGTCGCTACGGCGGAGGCGGCCTGGGACCAGTTGGCCGCCGAGGTGACGCGCTGCACCCGCTGCGATCTGCACCGTACCCGCACCCGCCCGGTGCTGGGGGTCGGTGATCGCCACGCCCGGTGGCTGGTCGTCGGCGAGGCGCCGGGTGCCGAGGAGGACCGCCAGGGGGAGCCCTTCGTGGGGCGCGCCGGCCAACTGCTGGATTCGATGCTGCGGGCCATCGGCCTGGGCCGTGGCGACAATGTGTATATCGCCAATATTCTCAAGAGCCGCCCTCCCGGCAATCGCGACCCGCTGGCGGAGGAAGTGGCCGCCTGCCTGCCGTACCTCGAGCGGCAGATCGAACTCATCCGACCGCGACTTATTCTGGCGGTCGGGCGTATCGCAATGCAGAATCTGCTCGCGACGCAAAGCAGCCTGGGACGCATGCGGGGGCAGGTTCATGAGTTCGGGGCATTTAAGACTCCGCTCATCGTGACGTATCATCCGGCCTATCTGTTGCGCAAACCGGAAGACAAGCGAAAGGCGTGGGAGGATCTGAAATTCGCCCGTAGCGTGTGCGCAAGGCTTGCCTGAGGAAGATTGACCGTCAATCATGGCCACTGCCCCTGACCAGTTCGCTCGCACCGCTGAACTCGCCGTGCGGCCCATGCGCGAGTCGGATGTCGCCGAAGTCATCGGCATTGAGCGCGCCTCCTATCAGTTCCCCTGGACCGAAGGCATCTTCTACGACTGCCTGCGCGTGGCCTACCTGTGCCGGGTGGCCGTGCAGGATCAGCGCATCGTCGGCTACGCGGTGATGAGCATGGGTGCCGGGGAGGCCCACATTCTCAATCTGTGCGTGCGCGAAGACAGTCGTCAGGCCGGAGTCGGCCGGCGTCTGATCCGCTACCTGCTGGTGCAGGCCGAACATGCCGGCATGGCCGAAGCCTTTCTGGAAGTGCGACCCTCGAACGCCATTGCCATAGGCCTGTACGAGTCGCTGGGGTTCGAACAGGTCGGGACGCGTCGCGGCTACTACCAGGCCGCGGGCGGCCGCGAGGATGCCGCGGTGCTGCGGCTGCGGCTCGATGCGGCCGGCTAACCGGTGGGAAACAGCGCCCGCTGCACCAGCCACACCATCGCGAGGCACGCGATCGCCGCCGAACCCCAGGGCATGACGATGCGGCGGTAGAAGAGCGTCGGCCGCAGACCGTAGATGACGGGCATGACGGCCAGCACGACGGCGAGCTGTCCCACTTCGATGCCCAGATTGAACGCGACCAGCGACAGCAGGCGCGAGCCCTGCGGCAGTCCCATGTCGGCCAGCACCGAGGCGAATCCGAAACCGTGCAGCAGGCCGAAGGTGAAGGCGATTTTGGCGCGGCTCTCGGTCACGACCGGGAATATGTTGTTGAGCGCCGCAATCACGATGGATGCGGCAATCACCGACTCGGTGAGCCGGCTCGGCAGGCGCACGACATCGAACGCGGCGAGCGACAGCGTGATCGAGTGCGCGAGGGTGAAGGCCGTTACGACCTTGAGGATGCTGATCAGGGCCGGCCGCGAGCGGGTCACCGGCTTCCAGCCGTTGCCGGCGCGGATCAGCACTGCCGGCAGCAGCAGCGACAACAGGAACAGCAGATGGTCGATGCCGCCCCAGATGTGCAGCATCCCGGCGTGCAGGTATTCGGTGAACGCACGCCATTTTGACGGTGAGTAAACCGCGAAGTGACTGTCGGCGGCATCCCCACCCAGCACCGCAGTCTGGATCAGCGCTCCGGCCGTGAGGGTCAGCAGGCCGCGATGTGACGGGTCGATGTCGGCAAGGGGTGTATAGCGGATGTCGAGTTGGCGGATGTCCGCGGGACAGTGCGCAGTGAAGGGCATCCAGGCGTAGCGTCCGTCGACCCGGTCGTTCACCTGGAGCGCTCCCAGGGCGAGGCTGCAGGATCCGCTGCTGAGCGAGAGGCGCAGATTCTGCTGAATGTACAGCGCCAGCTGCGGTGCGGCCGCGCGCAGCTCACCCCAGGTGACCTTGCCGTCGCGATTGGCGTCGAGACCGATGGCCAGTTCCACGTCGCGGACGGCAAGCTCCACTGACCCGCTGACCTCGGCTCCCTGGACATGTGCAACGAGGAAGCCATTACTCGCGATGTGCGCGTGTGCGGTGGCACAGACGAGACAGGCGAGCCACGCGCTCCAGCTGATCAATCGGGTGCGGGTCATGACGCGGGCCCCTTGTCAGGGGTGTTGAACCGTACGTCCTCGAGATGCTGCTGGCGCAGGAACTCGCGCGCGGGCTGCGCCGCATCCGGTTGCTTGGCGGCCTGCGCCGCGCGCAGCAGTACCAGTACGTCGTCGGGCTCGCGTTGCACCTGCCAGTTGGCGAGGGCGGCGGCAAGCGCGGCCTTCGGTTGCGGATCGACATCGAGGAAGTAGCGCGCCTGTTCGCGGCGATGAACCGAATCACCGCGCTGCTGTTCCAGATCGAACTCGCCGCCGAGCAATGCCGCGCTCGATGCGGTCTGCGGGTCGTGCAGCTGGCGGTGCGCGATCGCCAGCCGCAGCAGCATCGGCTCCATCGAGTCCATGCCGCTCAGCAGCTGCAGGGTCTCGGCGGCGCGCTGATGCCTGAGCAGGACATCGGCCAAGGCGCTGCGGATGTAGAGATCATCGGGGGCCGTTGCCAGGCCCGCCCGGAACCAGCGCTCGGCGGCGTCGTCATCGCCTAAGCGCTCGGCCATCTCACCGAGCTCCGAGTCGCGCCAGGCGCGGGCCTCGGGTGGCATGGCCTGCTCCGGCAAAGCCGTGACCCGGACATAGGCCGCGCGCAGGTTGCCGTTGAGGCTGTTCAGACTTTCCAGGCACAGCGTCGTGACGGCGGCATCGGCGACGCCGGCAAGATGTTGGCAGGAGGCCTGAGCCTCTGCGTACCGTCCCAGCACGCGCAGGACGGTGGCACGGGTGAGCCAGCCCTGGGGATCATCCGGACGCTGGGCAAGGGCCAGATCCAGCTCCTTGAGGGCGGGCACGAAAGCATGGCGACTCTGGAGGATGGTCGCATCCAGCACGAGCACGGCGGTGGGCACCGGCGTCTTGCTCATCCAGGGTGCGAGCGCCGCCTGGGCATATCCCAGGTAACGCAGGTCACCGGTCGCGCGGGCGCGCCCGATGTCGAATTGGGCCACCGGCAAGGCGATATCCAGCCGCTTCAGCGACAACGCCCGGGATGCCGGACTGGTGTGCCGGGCGCCGACGGGCAGTTCGGCGAGCACCTCGCCATCGCTGCCGGGTATGTAGGGTGCCGCGAACGTCGCCTGGATCGATGCGAGCGAGGCGGCGAGGGTAAGTACCCCGAGGATGGCC
>Ga0302314_10009912_pt1 | contig 16781 bp, 14 predicted proteins | sample III_Palsa_N2_3_FD_200533 | JGI IMG/M metagenome (GOLD analysis project Ga0302314, IMG submission 200533) | Peat permafrost microbial communities from Stordalen Mire near Abisko, Sweden - III_Palsa_N2_3 | ecosystem: Environmental > Terrestrial > Soil > Palsa > Peat permafrost | place: Sweden...
GCAAGGCCGGCGTGCCGGTGGCGCTGAAGTCGGTCGCCGAAAAGGGCGTGCCGGCCTGGCTGCGCCGCCAGATCCCCGACGAGAAGAAACTGGATGCGCTGCCGGAGAAGGAGCGGTTCGGCTCGGAGACTTCGGCCAAGCAGGTGTTCGATCGCCTGGCCGGCACCTGGACCTATTGGGGCTGGAAGGGCGGCTATTTCGATACCGAAGCCGACGCCCGCGCGTTCTATGACGAGTTGCGCGTCATGCTGGCCCGCCAGATGGCGGCGCCCAACAGCCCGCAATGGTTCAACACCGGCCTGCATTGGGCCTATGGCATCGACGGCCCCGCCCAGGGCCATTACTACGTCGACCATCAGACCCGGCAGCTGACCGCGTCGGCCAGCAGCTACGAGCATCCGCAGCCCCATGCCTGCTTCATCCAGGGCGTCGCCGACGATCTGGTCAATGAAGGCGGCATCATGGACCTGTGGGTGCGCGAGGCGCGCCTGTTCAAATACGGCTCGGGCACCGGCTCGAACTTCTCCAAGCTGCGCGGCGACGGCGAGCGCCTGTCGGGCGGCGGTCGGTCGTCGGGCCTGATGAGCTTCCTCAAGATCGGCGACCGCGCCGCCGGCGCCATCAAGTCGGGCGGCACCACCCGCCGCGCCGCCAAGATGGTGACGGTCGATGTCGATCATCCGGATATCGAGGCCTATATCGACTGGAAGGTGGTCGAGGAGCAGAAGGTGGCCGCACTCGTCGCCGGCTCCAAGCTCGCCAATCGGCACCTGAACGAGATCATGGCCGCCTGCCTCCAGGCACGGCCGGACCTGGGCGACGGCGCGTTCGATCCCAAGAAGAACGGGGCGCTCAAATCCGCGATCAAGGCCGCGCGCCGGGTCTGCCTGCCCGAGAACTACGTCCAGCGCGTCATCCAGTTCGCCCAGCAGGGTTACGAGTCGCTGGATTTCCGCGTCTATGACACCGACTGGGACAGCGACGCCTATCTGACCGTCGCCGGCCAGAACTCCAATAACTCGGTGCGGCTCACCAACGACTTCATCCAGCAGGTGCTGGCCGACGGCGAGTGGAACCTGATCCGCCGTATCGACGGCAAGGTCCATAAGACGCTGCAGGCGCGCGATCTGTGGGAAAAGATCGGCCATGCCGCCTGGGCCTCGGCCGATCCGGGCGTGCAGTACGATACGACCATCAACGAGTGGCACACCTGCCCGGAGTCCGGCCGCATCAATGCGTCGAACCCGTGCTCGGAATATATGTTCCTCGACGACACGGCCTGCAATCTGGCCTCGCTCAACCTCCTGACCTTCCGCGACGCCGCCGGCGAGTTCGACACGCCGTCGTTCGAGCATGCGGTCCGGATCTGGACCGTCGTACTGGAAATCTCCGTGCTGATGGCGCAGTTCCCGAGCAAGGAGATCGCCCAGCTCAGCTACGAGTTCCGCACGCTGGGTCTCGGCTATGCCAACCTGGGCGGCCTGCTGATGGCGGCCGGCTATGGCTATGACAGCGAGGAAGGTCGTTCGCTCTGCGCCGCGATCTCCGCGGTCATGACCGGCATCGCCTATCGCACCTCGGCTGAGATGGCGAAGGAGCTGGGGCCGTTCCCGGGCTTCGCCAAGAACCGCGATGCCATGCTGCGGGTCATGCGCAACCATCGCCGCGCCGCCCATGGCGCCGTCGGCGGCTATGAGGGCCTGTCGGTCACGCCCGTCCCGTTCGAAGCCGGGCAATGCCCCGACGCGGCGCTCGCCACGGCGGCGGCCCGGGCCTGGGACGAGGCGCTGGCCCTGGGCGAGGCCCATGGCTATCGCAATGCCCAATCGACCGTCGTGGCGCCGACCGGCACCATCGGCCTGGTGATGGATTGCGACACGACCGGCATCGAGCCCGATTTCGCGCTGGTGAAGTTCAAGAAGCTGGCCGGCGGCGGCTATTTCAAGATCATCAACCGCATCGTGCCGGAAGCGCTGGCCACGCTCGGCTACGGGCCGGAAGCGACCGAGGCGATGATCCGCTACGCGGTCGGCCACGGCACGCTCAAGGGCGCGCCGCGCATCAATCACGAGACGCTCGGCGCCAAGGGCTTCACCGCCGTCGAGATCGGCAAGATCGAGGCTGGTCTCGCCCAGGCGTTCGACATCAAGTTTGCCTTCAACAAATGGACGCTGGGCGAGGAGTTCCTGACGGCCAAGCTCGGCATCCCGGCGGAGAAGCTGAACGACGTATCGTTCGATATCCTGAGCTTCCTGGGCTTCGACAAGGCGGACATCGAGGCGGCCAACAATTTCTGCTGCGGCGCCATGACGCTGGAAGGCGCGCCGGGCCTCAAGGACGAGCATCTGTCGGTATTCGACTGCGCCAACCCGTGCGGCCGCATCGGCAAGCGCTATCTCAGCTGGGAAAGCCACATCCGCATGATGGCGGCGTCGCAGCCGTTCATCTCCGGCGCCATCTCCAAGACGATCAACATGGCCAACTCGGCGACCGTCTCGGACTGCAAGGAGGCCTACCTGCTGTCCTGGCGCCTCGGCATCAAGGCGAACGCGCTCTATCGCGACGGCTCCAAGCTGTCCCAGCCGCTGTCGTCCTCGCTGATCGAGGATGAGGAGGACGAGGACGCGATCGAGAAGTTCGCGGAGATGAACCCGGCCGAGCGCGCGCCGATCGTCACCGAGCGCCTGATCGAGCGCGTGGTGGAAAAGATCGTGCATCGCTCCGACCGCCGCCGCCTGCCGCAGCGCCGCAAGGGCTATACCCAGAAGGCGATCGTCGGCGGCCACAAGGTCTATCTCCGGACCGGCGAGTATGAGGACGGTAGCCTGGCCGAGGTGTTCGTCGACATGCACAAGGAAGGCTCCGCCTTCCGTTCGCTGATGAACAACTTCGCCATCGCCGTCTCGATCGGCCTGCAGTACGGCGTGCCGCTGGAGGAATTCGTCGAGGCCTTCACCTTCACCCGGTTCGAGCCGGCCGGTCAGGTCGAAGGCAACGACACGATCAAGATGGCGACCTCGATCGTCGATTATCTGTTCCGCGAGCTGGCGATCTCGTACCTGGACCGCACCGACCTGGCCCATGTCCAGCCGGCGGATCTGGCGCCCGACACGGTCGGCGGCGGCGACCAGGAAGGCCTGCTGCCCGACACGAATGCGGCCACCCGCAAGGCCGCGGCCCAGTTCGAGCAGATCCAGCGCGCCGCCAGCTCCGGCTTTGCCCGCACCAAGCTGACGGTCCTGCAGGGCGGCATCCCGACCGTCGCCTTCGCCGGCACCTCGGCGCTGGCGCTCGCGACCGACCCGCATGTCGGCCACGCCCATGCCCATGAGCATGCTCACGCCCATGGCGGCGGTCATGGTGGCGGTGGCGAGAGCCGCTCCGACCAGATCCGCGAGGCGCGGCTCAAAGGCTATGAGGGTGACAATTGCGGCGAATGCGGCAACTTCACCCTGGTGCGCAACGGCACCTGCATGAAGTGCAATACCTGCGGGGCGACCAGCGGCTGCTCGTAATCCCGCAAAGCCAAACCATATAGACGGATCCAGGGGGTGCTTCGGCACCCCCTGTTTTTTTGCCCGTCCACGGGGACTTCATGATCAGCAGCTTTTCCGGCGCGCCGTTCGATGGCAGGCGGTTCGCCAATCTCAGCGGCCGGAAAGCGAACGGCGGTGTCCAGGTCCTACGCTGGATGCTGACCCGGCAGCGGTCGCGCTGGCCCGGCACTGTGCTGGACGCGCCCGCACCGGCACCGATGGCCAGAGTCAGCGATGGCTCGATCCGCGCGACCCTGATCGGCCATGCGACCGTCCTGCTGCAGGTCGCCGGGCTGAATATCCTGACCGACCCGATCTGGTCCGCCTGTGCGGGGCCGACCTCCTGGCTGGGCGTCAAGCGCGTGCGGCCGGCGGCAATCGCGTTCGAGGATCTGCCCAAGATCGATGTCGTGCTGCTGAGCCATAATCACTACGACCATCTCGACCGGCCGACGCTCAAGGCGCTGGTCAAACGGGACGATCCGCCGATCGTGACCGGGCTGAAGGTCGGACGGTCGGTGCCGTTCCGCCGTGTGACCGAGCTGGATTGGTGGCAGAGCCGCGCGCTCAGCGAGCGGATCACCGCGACCTATGTGCCGGCCGAGCATTTCTCGGCGCGCGGGCCGTTCGATCGCAATGCCAGCCTATGGGGCGGTTTCGTGCTGGAGACGCCGTCGGGCGCGATCTATTTCGCCGGCGATACCGGCCACGGCCCGCATTTCGCCGCGATCCACGAGCGGTTCGGCCCGATGGCGCTGTCGTTCATCCCGATCGGCGCCTATGAGCCGCGCTGGTTCATGGCGCCGGTGCATATCAACCCGGCCGAGGCGGTGGCGGCCAGCCTGACGGTAAAGTCCAACGTCACCCTACCGATCCATTTCGGCGTGTTCCCGCTCGCCGACGACGCCTTCGACGATCCGACGATCGCGCTGGCCGCAGCGCTCGCAGAGGCGCAGGCCGGCGGGGCCTTATTGGACTTCCGGCTGCCGGGCTTCGGTCAGCCGATCACGATCGCGGCCCCGCGCTGAAGCCTACCCCCGGAGCGCGCCGGAGGGCACGAACCGCACACCCAGTCCCTCGATCCGCGCTTTGGCCGCGTCCATCGTCGTCCGTCCCTCACCCATCGGCATGCCGATGCCGCGGCAGGCATCCTCGATGACGAAGGCCTCGAACCCCAGCCGGGCCGCGTCCTCGGCCGAATAGGCGACGCAGAAATCGGTCGCGAGGCCGACGAAGAAGATGCGGGCGAAACCGCGTTCCTTGAGATAACCGGCAAGCCCGGTCGCGGTCGTGCGGTCGTTCTCGAAGAAGGCCGAATAGCTATCGATCGCCGGGCGGAAGCCCTTGCGGACGATCAACTCGATCTTGGCGCTGTTCAGGGCCGGGTGCAGTTCCGCCTCGGCCGTGCCCTGGATGCCATGGTCGGGCCATAGGGTCTGATCGCCATAGGCCGCCTGGATCGTCTCGAACGGCGCGCGGCCGGGGTGGGAACTGGCGAAGGAGCTATGGCCGGCCGGATGCCAGTCCTGGGTTGCGAAGGCATGATCGAATCGTTCCGCCAGCAGGCGATTGGCGACCGGCACGACCGCGTCGCCATCCCCCACGGCGAGCGCGCCGCCGGGCATGAAGGTCGGCTGAATATCGATCAGGCCGAGGATATCGTGGTGGCGATCGATCGTGATCTGGTCCATGGCGCGAAACCGCCTCCCCCGTTGCTGGCTCTCATGTATGCTACCTGGAAAACGAGCCCGGACGGAGATGATCCATGGCCAGAGTCCTCGGTGTCGGCGGTATTTTCTTCAAATCGCGGGATCCGGCGGCGCTCGGCGCCTGGTACGCCAAGTATCTGCGGCTGCCCGTGACGCCGCCCCAGGGGGCCAGCTTCCATCCGGAGCGGATGCCGCCCGCCGGCTTCACCATCTGGGCGCCGTTCGCGGCCGACACGGATTATTTTCGGCCGGCGACGCGCGATTTCATGATCAATCTGGTGGTCGACGATCTGGAGCAGGCGCTGCACCAGGTCGAGACCGGCGGCGCCACCCTGGTCGGCACGATCGAGGAGTATGACTACGGTCGGTTCGGTTGGTTCCTGGATCCGGACGGCAACAAGGTCGAGCTGTGGCAGCCGCTGGAGTCGGAGCCGGCTCCAGCGACACCGGCATGAGCTAGCTCTTCGGACGCAGAAAAGCGTAGGGCCCGCCCCGCTCGACCGCGCGCTGGTAGGCCGGGCGCGCCTGCAGGCCGCCGAGATAGCGCACCAGGTTGGCATAGGGGGCGAGCGCGCCGCGTGCCGCCTCCAGCACGAAGCTGGTCTGGATATCGGCGCCGGTCAGCTCGGAGCCGACCAGGAAATCGCGGCCTTCGAGCGCGCTGTCCAGATAGCCCAGATGATTGGCGACCTCGCTCTTGATGCGCGGCTGCAGCGGGGCCGAGGCCTCGCCGAGCCGACCGCAATAAAGCCCCAGCATCAAGGGCAGCATGGCCGAACCCTCGGCGAACTGCAGCCACTGGATATAGGCGACCCAATCGTCGCTGCCCGCCGCCGGCATCAGGCGGCCCTGGCCATGGATCTGGATCAGATAGTCGACGATGGCGCCCGACTCGATCACCACCCGGCTGCCATCGATCAGGACCGGCGACTTGCCGAGCGGATGGATCGCCTTCAATTCCGGCGGCGCCAGGTTGGTGACCGGATCGCGCTGGTAGGTGACGATCTCGTAGTCGAGGCCGAGTTCCTCGAGCAGCCACAGGATACGCTGCGAGCGGGAATTGTTGAGGTGATGGACCTGGATCATGGCGCGACGGCCTTCTGGTGGGCGGATGCCGCAACATAGCCCGATTGGCCGGTCTGGCTAGCCCCCCAGACCCGCAGCCAGTACCGCCGGCTGGCCGGCGCCCGGCCCGGCGACCCGGTTGCGGCCACCGTGCTTGGCCTCGTACAAGGCTCGGTCGGCGCGGTCGAGCAGCGGATCGATCGCCGCATCCTCGGGCGCCAGCACGCTGACGCCGATGCTGACCGTGACCGGTAGCGCCACGCCATCGACCAGGGCCGGCGAGGCCGAAATCGCGATGCGCAGCCGTTCGGCGATCATGCCGGCCGTCGCGGGATCGGCATCGGGCAGGAGCACCGCGAACTCCTCGCCCCCCAGACGGCCCAGCAGGTCATAGGGCCGGATGCCGGCAGCACAGGTCTCGGCCACCCGCTTCAGCACCTGATCGCCGGCGGCATGGCCATGCTCGTCGTTGACCGACTTGAAGAAATCGATGTCGAGCATCAGGCAGGCGAGCGGCGAGTGCCGGCGATGGGCAGCCCCGATCTCGATCGCCGCGCGCTGGTAGAAATAGCGTCGGTTGGCGACCCCCGTCAGCGGGTCGACCATCGCCAGCCGCTCCAGGTCGGCATTAAGCTCGCGCAGCGCCTCGGTCGCCTGTTCGCCGGCCATGCCCTGGCGGCGGAACGCCTGGATCGCGCGGGCCATCTCGCCGACCTCGTCCGGCCGGTCGGTCGCCGGTACTTCAGTCGTCCAATCGGCCTGGGCCAGCCGGCGCATGGCCATGGTCAGGCGCGCCAGCGGCTCGACGATGCGCGCGCCCACATAAAGCACGGCGGCCAAAGCCAGCAGCAGCGTGGCGCCCAGCATGGTGTCGGCCAGCACCGACAGATTCTGCCGCTTGATCCGGGCGTTGCCGACGTCCCAGGCGGCGCGGCGGTCGTTCTCTGCGATCAGGGCTTCGATCGCCGCCTGGGTCTGGTCATAGACCGTGCGTCCGTCATGCCGGTACCAGTCGATCGGACTGCCGTAGGCCTCGACGAATTGCCGTTCGAAATTGCTCTGCGCCGCGACGAAGGCATCCGCCCGCGTCATCAGGGTCTGATACAGCAGGGTTTCCTGTTCGTCCGCCGCCAGATCGGCATAGCGGCCGACCTCGCGCTGGAACCGGCTGGAGCGCGTCCGCGCCTCGTCCAGCGCCTGGTTCTGCAGATCGACCGTATCGCCCAGAATCGCCCGGCCGTCGGCGACGCGGATGTCGGCGGCGAGCTTGCCGATGCGGGCCAGAGACTGGATGCTGTCGATCGAATTGCCGGACAACCGATCGATCGTCTTGCCGATATCGCGGGTGCCGCTCGCTTCGAAGACGGCCACCATCAGAATCAGCGCCGTCAAGACGCCGAAGACGAGATACAGGCGGAACCTGATCGATCGGATCATATGCGTGGGCCCTGAGAACTCCTGGTGCGGTAGGATAAAACCACCCCCCAATACTCTACGCCGCAACGCATTCTGTGGCGAGATGGTGTTCACACCATCTCACTCGCTCCCAGGTGGTTCATCCCCGGATACCTTGTGGCGCGCGGCCGAGCGCCCCATGATACCGGCTCATCGGCTAGTGGTCCGATCCCAACGCTCGGCGCCCAAACGTTGGGTGAATCGATCCACCAGGAGTTTCCGTGTTCAGACTGATCGACAAGCCGCGCCAGGCTTTGCAGCCGCCGTTCGACGTCGCCGTGGTCATCCCGACCGTGCTCAGACCGGATCTCGCCCGTGCCGTCCGATCGGTCTATGACCAGGATTTCGCTGGCCGGGTACAGATCCTGGTCGGCATCGACGAGATCCAGGGCGATCCGGCCCTGCTCGAAGCGCTGGCCCAGGACTGTCCGGCGCATATGGATTTCTCCTGGCTCGATCCCGGCTACTCGACCTCGTCGCGCCATGGCGGGCTCTATCCGAACCATTTCAGCGGCGCGCTCAGGACCATCCTGACCTATCTGGCGAACAGCCGGCGCGTGGCCTATCTGGACGACGACAATTGGTGGGCGCCCGACCACCTGTCGACCCTGGTTCAGGCGATCGACGGCGCCGACTGGGCCTATTCCCAGCGCCTGTTCGTCGAGGCCGCGACCGGCGAGCCGATCTGCGTCGACCAGTGGGAATCGGTCGGCCCCGGCGCCGGCGTGTTCCTGGAAAAATTTGGCGGCTTCGTCGATCCGTCGAGCCTGATGGTCGACAAGATCGCCTGCCACGACGTGGCGCCGTTCTGGTCGCTCGCCCATTTCGAGGATGGGTCCGGCGAGGATCGCCTGGTGTTCGGCATGCTGAACCAGCATTTCCGCGGCCGGCCGAGCGGCCGGGCGACGAGTTATTATGTGACGGGCCCGGCCGATCCGATGCATGCCGCCCGCATGCAGATGCTGCGCGTCGCCGGCATTTCCCTGCCGTCGGAACGCGCGTTGGCCGGCCAGAGCCTGGCCGAGGTCATGGCCGAGCTGGCGCCCGCCCCGGCCCCGCCGGCGCGCGTCGCGACGCCGCCCGAGGCCTCGCTGCTGACGCGCGAGCTGATCGCCCGGCTCAATCCGCGCGACCTCTTGGTGCTGGCGGCGGGACCCGAGGCCGCGACGGCGCTGATGCTGGCCGACGCGGTCGCGGCCGCAGGGTCGGATGCACGGCTGCTGGCGAGCGATCCGGACTGGAACCTGCTGTCCCATATGGCGGCCGCCCTGAACCTGGCGGCGACCGGCCTCGGGTCCGCGGCGCGGACCCTGCCGCCGGACCTGGGCCCGGCACCGGAGTGGCTGGCCCGGCGCGGCGTCACGGTCGACCTGATCCGCATCGGCCCGGTCGACGACCCGGGCACGCTGGTCGAGCTGTGCCAGGCGGCTTGGGGCCGCCTCAAGACCGGCGGCGTGTTGCTGGGCGAGGGCGCCACGCCGGACCGGCCGATGGTGCAGATCGCGGTCCAGAGCTTCGCGGGCTCCGTCGGTGCGGAATGTCTGGTCCCGGCGCTGGATGAAGCCGGCGACTGGATCGTACAAAAGCTATGAATATCGATGCCCTGTTCGCCGATGCACGCGACCATCTGAATGCCGGCCGCCTGCAAGAGGCCGGCGCGCTCTATCAGCAGATCCTGGCGGAGGCGCCGGACCATGCGCCCAGCCTGCATCTGTTGGGCGTGGTCGCCTTGCAGATCGGCCAGACCCAGCTCGCCATCGACCTGATCCAGGCCGCGGCGGAGCACGATCCGAGCGTGCCGGCCTATCGCAACGACCTGGGCGAGGCGCTGCGGCTCTCGGGCGATGCCGAGGGTGCCGCCGCCTGTTTCCAGGCGCTGATCGCGCTCAAGCCCGATCATGCCGGCGCCCATGTCAATCTGGGCGTCGTGCGCCAGCAGCAAGGCCGCCTGGCCGACGCGCTGGCGCTCTACGAACGCGCGGTGGCACTGCAGCCGACCATGGCCGAGGCCTGGACCGACCTCGGCGCGCTGCTGCTGCAGCTGCAGCGGCTGGACGAAGCGGAAAAGGCGCTTGGCACCGCCTTCCGGCTGGCACCGAAGGATGTCGCGGCCCAGCTCAATCTCGGCAATCTGCGCCTGGAACAGGGTCGGCCCGACGAGGCGATGGCGCTCTATCAGACCGTGCTGGCGACCGAGCCCAACCATGCCGCCGCCACGCTCAATCTGGGCCGCGCGCTGAAGGAGCTGGGCCGGCCGGCCGACGCGCTGCGCCAGTATCGCCAGGCCGAGGCGCTGGCGCCGGACAATGCCACCATCCAATGGAACCTGGGCGTCTGCCGGCTGCTGCTGGGCGATTGGCTGCGCGGCTGGCAAGGGTTCGAGGCGCGCTTCGCCGCCGACGCGGTGGCTGCGGCCGGCGTCGCGGGTCCCGCCTGGACCGGCGGCCCGGTCGGCACCCTGCTGATCCATGCCGAGCAGGGCCTGGGCGACACGATCCAGTTCGTCCGCTTCGCGCGCCTGGCCAAGGCCCTGGGTGCGGGTCGTATCGTGCTGGCGGCCCAGGCACCGTTGACCGGGCTGATGCAAGGCGTCGTCGGCATCGATGCGGTCGTGCCGCGCGACGGGCCGCTGCCCGCCTATGACGCGCAGATCGCGATGATGAGCCTGCCGGCGGTCTTGAAGATCACCGGCGCCGCCATCCCGCCGGCCCCCTATCTCGCCGCCGATCCGGCGCGGGTCGCGGCTTGGGCCGCAAAGCTGGGTCCCGGCTTCAAGGTCGGGCTGGTCTGGCAGGGCCATCGGCTGCATCGCAACGACCGCAACCGCTCGCTGTCGGCCGCGGTGCTGGCGCCGCTGCTGGCGGTGCCGGATGTCCGCTGGTTCAGCCTGCAGCAGGAGCCGCCGGACCTGAGCCTGCTGCCCGGCGTGGTCGATCTCTCTGCCGAGCTGACGGATTTCAGCGAGACCGCGGCGGCGATCACAGCGCTGGACCTGGTCATCGCCGTCGATACCGCCGTCGCCCATCTGGCCGGCGCCTTGGGCAAACCGGTCTGGCTCGTCCTGCCCCACGCCCCCGACTGGCGCTGGCTGATGGGCCGCAGCGACAGTCCCTGGTACGCCAGTGCCCGACTGTTCCGTCAGGCGGAGCGCGGCATCTGGAGCGGCCCGATCAACACCATGAAGGCGGCGCTGAGCAAGCTCATCCCTATTTCTTGACCTTGAGGCCCATCAGCGGCGCCACGGCTTCGGGCGGCAGGCGGGTCATGCCCTTCGGCAGCTCGAACAGTTCGGGCGGCTGCGGCCCGCGCTGGATGTTGGACAATTCATAGCTGGCCTTGGTCTCGTGCCCGTTCGGTTCGATGAAGGAACCGTCGAGCTTCAGGACGATGCCCTCGTCATTGATCCAGGCATAGCCGAACAGCTCGGAGCCGTCGCTGCCCTTGCGCTCGACCCGGTATTTCTTGGCCATCAAGCCTGCGATCGCCTCGGTGCCGACCGGGGCGCCCAGCTGCTGCGCACTGGCATAATCCGTAATCGCGGCCGGGAATTTGAAATCGCTGAACACATGCAGGTCGACCAGCTCCAGCCAGGCGACGCTCTTGTCGGCGCGCAGGATGGCGGTGATCGGCAGGCCGTTGATGATCTGCTCGTGCCGCTGCTTGCCGGGGGTCGCATAGACCCGGCCGACATAGGTCTTGCCGCCGGTCACCACCGTGCGGTCGGCGCTATAGGGCACCCGCGTGTCGCCCAGCAGCTGCTGGGCCGCGGCCGGATGGGCGCCGATGAGCGTGGAGGCCAGGAACAGGCAAGAGATCAGAAAACGCATTGGACGGGATTTCCTCGGAAGCGCGGACACTTGTATGGTGCCGCGGCAGCTTGCGGTGGGATTTAGACAATCCCAAGGCACCTATGAATGATGAGAAACGCCGGAAGGAGACGACATGTCCCAGAAGATCGAACAGCGCTTGAAGGAATTGGGCATCGAGCTGCCGGGCGCCAGCGCCCCCGCCGCCAATTACGTGCCCTATGTCATCACCGGCAATCTGGTGTTCATCTCCGGCCAGCTGTGCATCTGGAACGGCGAGCGCCGCTATCCGGGCAAGGTCGGTGCCGAGGTCTCGGTCGATGACGCCATCGCCGCGGCACGGATCTGCGGGCTCAACCTCATCACCTGGCTGAAGGACGCGGCCAGCGGCGATCTGGACCGGGTCGCGCGCTGCGTGCGCCTGGGCGGCTTCGTCAATTCGACCGCGGATTTCTCGGACCAGCCCAAGGTGATCAACGGCTGCTCGAACCTGATGGTCGATGTGTTCGGCGACAAGGGCAAGCATGCCCGCGCCGCCGTCGGCGTCAACGTGCTGCCGTTCAACCTGGCGGTCGAGGTCGACGCGGTGTTCGAACTGCAGGCCTAAGGTTTTGGACGCGGGGGCCGGATCTTGCTCTAGCCCCCGCGACGGCCCATCTTGATCCTCTGGCACTGCAGCAAGGATCGGTCGGGATGGATGGTGGCGACGGCTTTACCATGCGGGTCGTGGACCGGTTGGCCGCGATCGATGCCGCCGAATGGGATGCCTGCGCCGGGCCCGACAATCCGTTCGTCTCCTACGGTTTCCTGAGCGCGCTCGAAGAGTCGGGCTCCGCCTCGGCCAAGACCGGCTGGCTGCCCCAGCATCTGCTGCTGGAGGATGCGGCCGGCCGGCTGATCGGCGCCGTGCCGCTGTATCTGAAGTCGCATTCCTGGGGCGAATATGTCTTCGACCAGAGCTGGGCCGACGCCTATGAGCGCGCGGGCGGCCACTATTATCCGAAGCTGCAGGCGGCCGTGCCGTTCACCCCGGTGCCGGGGCCGCGCCTGCTGGTGCGCCCCGATGCGCCGCCCCAGGCCCGCGACCTGCTGATCGACGGGCTGATCGAGATCGCGACGCGCCACAAGGTCTCGTCGCTGCACGTGACTTTCCCGCACGAGGCCGATTGGCAGAAACTGGGCGATGCCGGGTTCCTGCAGCGCATCGGCCAGCAATTCCACTGGACCAACGACGGCTATGCCAGCTTCGAGGATTTTCTGGCGCGCCTGAACTCGCGCAAGCGCAAGTCGATCCGCAAGGAGCGCAAGGCCGCGACCGAGGGTGGCATCGCGCTGCGCACCCTCGTCGGCAGCGACATCACACCCGCCCATTGGGACGCGTTCCACCGCTTCTATCTGTCGACCGTCGATCGCAAATGGGGCGGGGCCTACCTGACGCGGGAATTTTTCGAACTGCTGCCGGCGAAGCTGGGCGACCGGATCGTGCTGGTCGTGGCCGAGCGGAATGGCCGCACCATCGCCGGCGCGCTCAACCTGCAAGGCAGCGACACGCTCTATGGCCGCAACTGGGGCGCCGACGGCGAGTACCCGTTCCTGCATTTCGAGGCGTGCTACTACCGCGCCATCGATTTCGCCATCGAACACGGGTTGAAACGGGTCGAGGCCGGCGCCCAAGGCGTCCATAAGATCCAGCGCGGCTATCTGCCATCCGAGACCTACAGCGCCCACTGGATCCGCGACCGGGGCCTCAGGCAAGCGATCGACCATTTCCTGGAACGGGAACGCCCGGCGATGCGGGCGGAGATGGCGGAACTGGCAGAGCTGTCGCCGTTCAGGAAGGGTGCGGAGGAGTAGGGTAGCGCAAAAATATCCTACGCATAACTTGCGAAAAGAACAAAAATAGAACATTCTCTCCTCCCATGGTGGTGACGGAGGGATGGAATGCACGTGATCGCAAGCCGCCGATTTCGTTTGTCCAAGGGCTTCGGACTCGACTGCACGCCGGACGGATTGGCATTGGCCGGTGTTCCTCTGTTGCGTTACACCACCGGGGGGTTTGCCCCCCGCGATGACCTGGAAATCCGCTGGCTGCTGGAAAGCGCTTACGGAGCGGAGGTCGATGCCGCGCGGGTGATAAAGGGGCTCGCCATCGTCGCCCGGGCGCTCAACGAGCGCGAGCCGGCGCGAGCGATGATCGGTGCATTGCTGCTCGAACTATCTGAGCTCGACTGGGCCGGAGCCGCACGATTGGCACGAGCCAACGACACTCTCGCCAAGTTCGACCCGGACGAGGCGCGGGACGAGAGAGGCCGCTGGGCGGCAAACGGCAACGAGACCGCCAACGCCCGTTCCCCGCATGGTTTACCGCCGAGGCTCAGCAGTTCTCCAGTGCGCCTCATCAGTACCGATCCGAAAGAGACCATCGGCGACGCCACCGCACGTTCGGACATCCCGCCGGACGATCTCGAAGAAGAGCATTGGGTCACCCTGCCACCCGGCAGGCGGGTCGAAGAACTGGGCGATCTGCTGGAATGGGCCGCGAACCCTAAGCCGGAAGAAGCGCCAGTCATTCGTGGCGAGATCAGGCGCCTCTATTACGACCATAGCGACACTGCTGGCGGCAACGCACTCAATCTAGCCCTCACCGATGGGTTGGAAGCGACGAGCGACGCTGAACGCGCGGCCATCCTGGAGCGGTTCGAGCCTTATACGCGAGAGGACCCGTCCCAGGCGGCGAGGGACAACATTGGCCTCAGCGTAGGCATCAGTGTCGGTCACGCTCTCGCCACGGCCCTGATGGGCGCTCCGGCAACGCAGTGGCTTGACCCAGATCGCGGCGGCAACCTCTTTTCCGATTACTTCTGGAGGGAAGCGGCACCATTGGAGCGCGGTGCTTTGCTGCACGAGGCGCGCACTCCCCGGCTCGCTTCCAACTTTCCCGTAATTGATGATGAAAAAGCCGGGCTTATCATCAGTACCAAGACCATGGATCTGAATGCTCCCGGTTATCAGGTCGGACGCAGGCTCCGGTACCTCGTTAATAAATACATTCGGGATCTTGCCGATTTCAAAGGAGATACATGGGATGGCATCCAAATAACGAACGAAGATATCCGCGCACGACGCCTGGATCTCATTATTCCCCGATTTTCTGGGACGGAAGCTCAGTGGAAGATCCTCCGAAACGCCGCGGAGCGAGCGGAAAGCCAAAGAGTGCATTTCAAGATTTCGGAATTCTAGAGGTCCAGCACTCTTCCTTTGTAGGAAATTACGATGTCTATACAGACATGGTTTTTTATCGGGTTGGCCTTAATGGCGATCGGCAGAATGGTGCGAGGCCTGACGGCCGATCCGTTGAAGCCCAACGTTACGCCACCGCGTCGGGCTAAGCCGCGAGTGACCAAACCGTCAGCGATTGAGCCACCCCTCGTCCTTCGCGCTCAAATCTATATGCCGGCTGGTTTTTTAGCCGCGCTCGATCGGGCCGATCGTTTGGATGAACCATGGGCGAGCCTTCCGGACGGCCAGCGAGCCCCGGAACTAGAGATGCTCCTGGAGTGGATCGCAAACGCCAAGCCCGGCGAGGTGCTGGAAATCATCAGCGAGATCAAGCGTCACTATTACAATACGGGCGACAAGGACGGCGGCGATGCGATGAAGCGAGCATTGAAGGCAACCTGCCTAGCCGATCGCGAGGCGATTCTGCGGCGCTACGAGCCTTACACGCGACACGCCAGAATCCCTTACATGTCGGTCCAAAAAGCAGAGCCGCGTCAGTGAGGCGTTAGGAGTTTATAAGCTCCAGCACCCGCAACTCCTCGTCGATATAGCGTCCGTCCGGGAGCTTGAGCGCCTTACGCTCGACACCATAGACCTCGAACCCCATGGCGCCGTAGAGCGCGCGGGCCGGTGCGTTATAGACGCCGACACCGAGCTGCAGGATCTCCAGCCCTTCGACCGAGCGCGCCCGGTCGATGACCGCCTGTAGCAGCCGTTTGGCCAGACCCTGCCCGCGGGCTGCAGGCGAGACATAAACACCCCAGACCATGGCCTTGTGCCGTTGCTTGCGGCCGGCATGGACCAGGAAGCCGGTCATGGCGACCAGCGCCTCGCCCTGGAACGCGCCGAAGATGGCGGAGGGCGGCGCCTCCGGGATGCGGCGGGCGAATTCCTCGTCGCTACGCAGGATCTCGTCCTCATAGGCGGCGCCAAACGCTTCCGGCGCTTCGGCCAGACCTTCCAGGCGCAGCGCGCGATGGGCGGCCAGGTCATCCCGGGTCAGCGGGCGGACCTGGATCACGGTTTCGCCTTCAGCAGCGCCACCATGCCGATGGCGACGGCGGTGCCGAGGTAGAAGCCCGCGATCGTGTCGCTCAGCCAATGATAGTCGGCCCCCAGCAGCCCGATCACGACCAGGGCGATCAAGGCCAGCCAGACCATGCGCAGGCGCGGCAGGCATAGAAACAGCACCATCATCGGGGCCGAGACGAGCGTGGTATGGCCCGAGGGGAACGAGTACCAGCCGGCGCCGCCGTGGAACGGTTCGAAGCCGAACACGCCGTCCTTGATCCAGGACGGGTTGTTGTTGGTCCAGGTTTCGGGCCAGGTCCGGCCGAACAGGATCTTGAGCTCGTCCTTGATCACTATCGCCGTGAGGGTCGCGAGGCAGGTCGCGAGCAGGATGCGGCCATGGGTGCCCGGCCGCCAGCCGGCGATCGCGGCGATGCCGGCGCCCGTCACGCCGATGAGCGCCAGCGGCGGGATCGGATCGACGATCCAGGTCAGCCAGATGAACGCCTGCTCGCCGTGGAAATCCGCGTGGGTCCAGGTCGAGAGCGGCCGATCGACAAACCCGATCGCGAGCAGCAGCAGCAGGGCACAGCTGACGGCGCCAATCAGGAACGGACGGGCCGGCGTCGGGCGGGCGGTCGAATACATGCCTAATCTCTCCAGCGAAGCCTTTGGGCGTGCTGGGAAAACTAGCATGATCGGCCAAGAGAAACGCCGACCCCTTTTAGGAGGTCGGCGTTTTTTCTATTCGGCGAAGACCGGTTCCTTTTCCGGCGGATCGGCGCTGTCGCCGGGCTTCTCCGGGGCGATCGAGGCCTTGAACTTGAAGACCAGCTTCTCATCCTTGACCGTGACCGTCACCACGCCGCCCTTGGCGAGCTTGCCGAACAGCAGCTCCTCCGCCAGCGGCTTCTTGATGC
>Ga0302314_10009914_pt1 | contig 16776 bp, 14 predicted proteins | sample III_Palsa_N2_3_FD_200533 | JGI IMG/M metagenome (GOLD analysis project Ga0302314, IMG submission 200533) | Peat permafrost microbial communities from Stordalen Mire near Abisko, Sweden - III_Palsa_N2_3 | ecosystem: Environmental > Terrestrial > Soil > Palsa > Peat permafrost | place: Sweden...
CCTCCTTGTCGGAAAAAGCCTGCGATCAAAGGGGATCTTCTCACGATGCCCGTGTGCGGTGCAGGAACGTTACCATGCCTGCATGAGCGTTATACGGACGCCCCAGGATTGCTGTACGCCCGACCGCCGCTATATGGTCATCCGCGGCCGGCTGTGGCGATTGAGCAATCCGTTTCTGGACCCGGCGGTGCACGCGCAGCTGGTGCGCGAGCTCATGAGCGCGCGCCGAGCGGTTCGAGACGCCACGGATTCCCGGGAACGGATGACCGCCAGACAGCGGGTGGACAGGGCCAAGCGCGGCCTCGGGGAGCGCGGCGATGTGTGGTGGGACGACGGCTCTCCCGACTATAATCGCCGGCGCGTCATCGACAGCCCGTATGCCGCCTGGTTTGCAGACCGCTTGCCGGAACCCGCCGAGTCGCTACGAGCATAGTTCAAGCATAGCCTCCGTCTGCGCACAGGGCCTCCGTCTGCGCACAGGGTTTCCGCGCGATCTATTTCTTCTTGCGTCCCCCGCGGCTCATGCGCCATTCCGCCGGATAGCTGTTTTCCAGATCCTTGACAATGCTGGAGATGTTGGTCTTGCCCATTGCATCTCGAAAATCCAAATCGCCCGGCTCATGTTTCATGTAGGGCCATAGTCCCTCTAATTGGGCGGACAAGAGGCTCCCCATGTATTCGCCGCGATATTGCTTGTAGATCTCGAGAAAGGTCTTTTGCGCCGCCACCATGTCGATGGGCCGGCTTCGGGCGCAAGCGCTCGCATACTTGAGCGTCTCCTCCTCGAGTTTCTCGCGGGGCACCACGCTATTGACGAACCCGCACTCCTTCATCTCCGCCGCGGTGAAGGGCCGCCCCGTGAACAACATCTCTTGAAATCTGCGTAAGCCCATCGTTTCCAACCATGTCCACAGCCGCGGCGCGACGCCGACGTACCGAAACGAAGGGTGACCGAAGAGAGCGTCCTCGGAAGACACCACGATATCGGCGTCGCCGGTTTGATAGAAATGCCAGCCGTAGCAGTAGCCCTTGGCCTCTACGATGCTGATCTTCTTGAATTCCTGCAGGCTACGACAACCGGCTCTCGCTTTCGCGTAGTGCTCGCACAGTCCGTGAATATAGCGGAACGCTTCCTTGCTCGGGTATTTCACGTCCGGGTCGTCGATCTCGAACTCGTGCAGGAGCGACGGGTCGCCGCCCTCGGCGTATGCATCGCTCTGCTCGTCGAGATCGCCGCCGGTGCCGAAGTGATCGCCCGCGCCGCGAACGACCAGGACCTTGACGTTATCGTCGATGTTCGCGCGGTGAATGAGGTCGCCGAACAGGAGCCGCATGCCCACGGTGGTCGCGTTGTAGTGGTCCGGCCGATTGATGGTCAGATACGCGATCTTGGTCTTCTTATCCTTTTTGTACTCGATGTATTCCTTCGCTTTCCTGACTAGATCTTCGGCCTTGATCGCCATTTGTATTTCCCCTCACACGCAGTTAGTAAATAACCTTTTGCGCCGCCAGCCGCTGCCTCTGCTCGGCGGATAAGCCGAGTAGCTCGCCGAGCACGTAGTCGTTTTGCTCGCCCAGATGCGGGGCGGCACGACCCATCGAGGGCGGCGTGATCGACATCCGCCACGGAGCGCCGACTATCGGTATCGAGCGCTGCGCGCGGTCGGTGACATGACTGTAAAATTCGCGCAGCCACAACGTCTCGTCACTGACGAGATCTATGGAGTTGAGGCTCTTGAAGGCCGCAACTCCGCGGCGTTGGAGCTCCTCGCTCAGCTGCCGAGCGGACCGGGTGCGGGTCCAGGCCGCGAGGTTCTCGTCCAGCTCGCGCATATGCGCGCGACGCGAGCGCAGATCAGGATACCGCGCCGCAAGACGCGGCTCGTTCATGACCTCGCACAAGGCGCGCCACTCCTCATCGGCCTGCACCGCAATGCTGATCCACTCCTCGTCCGCGCAGGGATAGAGGCCATGCGGAGCCATCTCGGGGTGCCGTGCACCCTGCCGTTCCGGCACCTGGCCCGTCACGAAATACTCCATGAAGCTATCGCCGAGCATTGCGGTCAGCGACTCAACGGCTGAAACGTCGACGAATTGACCTTCGCCCGTGCGGCGACGATGTAGCAGCGCGACGACCGCGGCATAAGCGGCGGCCGTGCCGTAGCTCGAGTCGCCGTAGCGTTGATTGAGGAGGACGGGGGGACCGTCCTCGTACCCCGCCATGTGACAGATCCCCGCCAGCGCAGAGAAGCAAGGTGCATAGCCCGTTTGATAGCTCAATGGGCCTTCGTTTCCGTACATGCTCATCGAGACGGCGATGATGTCGCGCTTGGCCGCGCGTAACGCCTCGTAGCCCAAGCCCATGCGCTGGGCCGCGCCGGGGCGCAGGTTCTCGATGAATATATCCGACACCTTGGCGAGTTCTCGCACGAGCCGACGCCCTTCCTCGCCCTTCATGCTGACCTGGACGCTGTACTTGCCCGGGTTGATGGCTTGAAAACCCGGCGCGTCGTTGATGTCGTTGTTGCCGAAGGCACGCGTTGCATCGAGCGAGTCGTAGCTTTCGACGCGGATCACTTCCGCACCGAGAAACGCCAATAGCTTCCCCGTATAGGGCCCGGCCCAGATCTTGGTCACTTCCAGAACCCGCACGCCATGTAGAGGACCGCCGCGCGCAACCTCATCCTGGGGCACAGTGACTCGACGCGCGGCGCCGCGCGAGAGCTCACGCATCACTTCATCCGTGTGTTGCCCGAGGAGCGGAGCGGACTTGTCGACTCGGGCCGGCGTCGCACTGAGCCGATACGGCACCGTCGGATAATGCAGTTTGCCGAGAGTCGGGTGCTCGACCTGCGTGAAGAACTTGCGAAACTCCATCTGCGATGAGCGGAAAATATCCTCCATGGTGTTGACCGGAACGAGCGGCACGCCGAGCTTCTGTGCTCGCGAGGCAACTTCGGACTTGTTCTGACCCTTCATCCACCGGGCGATCTTCGTGCGGCAACGTTCGATGCGCTCCGGAGTGACATGACGCTCGAGCCAGCGCTCCGGATACTCGCGCATCCAGGCCGGCTCACCCATCAAGATCGACATTCCGTTCCAATGGCCGGGCTCGGACATCCAAAGATAGACATACCCGTCGCGGCATTGAAAGAATGTCGCCGGTCCGCCAAGATCGTAGGCCTGTCGACGGGCGCTGACCTCCATCGTTCCCGCCACCATCTGGCCGAGGACGTAATCGACCAGGCTCGCCATCGATGCCTGTTGCGAGACGTCGATGAACTGCCCGCGGCCCGAGCTCGCTCGCCAGTAAGCGGCAGCGGCAAGAGCGACCGCCGCAAGCAGGCCCGACTCGTAGTCCGGAAGGAAGCGGCCCACGCCGCTCAGAGGCGGCTTCGCGGAATCCGCCTGGCATGGGGAATGGTATCCCCAGCTGCTGTGCAGAACGTTTGTGCTGCGCGCGATCTGCAACGCGGCCGGCGCCTCATAGCCGAACGGCGTGACCGAGCAGACTATGAGAGCTGGATGCTGAGAGGCGCAGGTCGCCGGGTCGATGCCCAGACCCTCGAGCCACCCTTTCGGATGATCGTCGATGATCACATCCACCGTACGGATCAAGGAGCGTAGTGCTTCATGACCGCCGGGGCTCGCAGCATCCAACACCACCGACTGCTTGTTCGTGTTGAGATACGCGAACAAGCCGCTACTTTCGACCGGCTCGCCGCCGGCGGCGAAAGGCCCCATTGCGCGGGTTATTGCGCCGGCGGCGGGCGCCTCCACCTTGATGACGCGGGCGCCGAAATCGGCGAGCAGTTTGCCGCAATACTCGGCCGCAACTCCGCTCGAGAGCTCCAGGACTCGCAGATCGCTCAACGCGGACACTGCCCCCCCCTTCTCGTCAAATCCGACATCCCACTATCGCCGATCAGACAGGTGCTTGCCTTGATATCTGCCACGCCGTACACGTCGCATTGCAAGCCCAGGCAAGAGTGTTCGCGCGTGGACTACTCCGGGGCTCGTTCGAGCAGGTTTTGCCGCATCGCGAATAGGGCCGCATCGGTGATTCCGAGCGCATCGCGCACATAGGCCGCGACGGTCCCGTGCCTTTCCTCGACTGCATCGAGCGCAGCGTGCAGATAGCCGGCGTCGGCCTTCAGTATGGCGGTCACCACGCCTCGAGCCTGGTTCGTCAGCTCGTTCTTGCTTTTGGGGTCCATGAAGATGGCCTGGAGATCGACCACCCGGTCCGTCAACACATAGTCATCCACGACGGAGTCTCTTGGGACGCCGAGCGCGCTCAGGATCATGGCGGCGGCGGTGCCCGCGCGATCTTTCCCGGCCGCGCAGTTGAAGACCAGCGGCACATCCCCGGCGGCCAATCGGTTGAAGAGCTCCCGGTGAGCGGGCGCCTGCTCGAAGGGCAGCTCTCGATAGCCCTCGATCATTGCGGCGCGAGCCATATCGTACGTCGACAAGCCCGACACCATGACTCTGCGCAGCTCACCGAAACTGTTGGTATGCTCGCGCGCCCAATAGCCGATGTTCGCGACCTGGCACCACGTGTTCGGCTCGGCCGCGCGTTCCTGAGCGGTGCGCAGATCGCAAATAGCCTTGATCTCGAGCTTCGACAGCCGCTCGTAGTCCGCCTGCGTCAGCCGCGCCATGCTGCCGGAGCGAAAAAGCTTGCCCCACTTTACTCGATGACCGTCGAGCGTTAGATAGCCGCCAAGATCCCGGAAGTTGCGGCCGCCCTCCAAGGGAATTACGCGCCGCGCATCGAGCGGCGGCGGATGACTGGTATCAGTGGGGGCTGGTGACACTTCACGTCTCGCTCGAGCTATTTCGGTCGACAATTTCTCAGGGGCTGCAATGTATCAAGTTCCGTGAATGCCGCCGAGAATCTTCGGCAAAGCGTCAGAGAGATCTCCCTGGGTTGCCAGCCGTCGGTCCCCAGCGTGGACAGCCAGATCGCCAAGCCGTAAATCGGCGTTGCGCGGTACCGCGCCCAAATCTGGTCCGCGGTGGGCTTGTGGTCATCCGGCACCTCGAGCGCCTTGCGATACTCATCGAGAAGATCGGCCTCGCTCTTCCTGCGATCCTCAACGCTAAGAGCACTGATCAGAAAATAGCCGACATCCTGAGACCACTCGCCACGCCGCGTGACTTGCCAGTCGAGGAAGCCCACCTCGTCGTTGGGCAGCACGTAGGTATTGCCTATGTGGGCGTCTCCATGCAGCAAGGTCATGGGCTCTCGAGCCAGCGAAGCCACATACTGAGTCCACAGGTCCAAGATACCGGCGGTCGAGTACTTTGTGATTTCCTGCGGCAGAACAGCTCCGCCTCTGTCCAGACCGATGGGAATGTATCGGCCCAATCCCGCCTTCCAGCCATTGCTCGGTTGCCACTTTTTCACCCAGCGAAGCTGCGGATGCGTGCGTGCGGAAAAGCCCCAATATCGGCTATGGAGTCGGGCGAGGCCGCGTAATCCATGCGCCGCTTGGTCGACGCTCATGACACGCGTAGCGTCGCGTGGATCCGCGCCGCGCTGCATGATGTCTTCCATCACGAGCAAAAAGTCCAACCTCAGATAGTCGACGATCGATTGGTAGACCAGCGGGTGATCGACATCGAGAGGCACTCCCGACTTGAACAGCCGAGCCTCGTTGAAGAGATTGCCGTTGCGCAGATGGACGATCCGGTGGCCTGGTGCGTGCGCCTTGAGGAACACCTGTTCAGGGCCCACCCCGGACGCATACGTGAGGCGAAACCGCGCCCGGCGATTGGTGCCGTCATCCTTGGTGACGAGGGTTGCATCTTTGACGACGGCATGAGGGTGGCGGCTCGCGATTGCGGCGGTCATCCATTCAGGCGTGACGTCTTCCCATCTTTTGGGAATACGTCTACCCGGGGCCGGACGACCCTTCTCGAGGATCACCCCAACCGCACGGGCAAGCTCTTCAAGCCGCGCAGAATGACCATGGTGTCGCTCAGGTCCAGCTGTTCCGGCGTCACTGCGAGCTCGAGCGAGCGCACGTTGTTGACGATCTCCCGGACGGCGCATTTCATCTCTTGCCGGGCCAGCATGGCGCCCAGGCAGTAGTGAATCCCAGTGCCGAGGGCCAAGTGCTGGTTGAGAGCGCCTCGATCCATGTCGAATCTATCCGGATCGACGAAGCGCCGCGAGTCTCGATTGCCCGACGCCCAGCACAGCATCACGAACGCGCCTTGCGGGATGATCTTGCCGCGCAGAGTTGTTTCCGATCGGGTGATGCGCGGAAGCTGCGGCACAGGTGAGTAGAATCGCAAGGTCTCCTCGCTGAAGCGCCCGAGTTCCTTGTCTTGATCCTTGGATGCACGCAGGCGTGTCAGCAAATCCGGCCGCGTCGCGAGCGCATGCAGCGCAAAAGCGATGCCGTTGCGCGTCGTGTCTACGCCTCCGGCGAGTGCGACCGTTGAAATAGACATGAGCTCGCGCTCTGTAAGTTGCGGAGCGTCCGAGTCGTCGATTCGTGCATGCACGATTTGGGAAATGAGGTCGGGGCCGGGCTTGCGCCGCCGCTCCTCGATGGCCTGCCGAACGAAGCGGTGCAGCTGCAGGACGCTCTGCGCGCGTTGATAGGCGACCTCCCGCGATGCGCCCGCTCCGACTTGCGCCACCATGGCGTCAGCCCCACGGCTGATCTCATCGACATGATCCATCGGCAGCCCCAGGGCATCGCAGATCACCAAAATGGGTATCGGCATCGCATAGTCTTTGACCAGGTCAGCCTGCGACCGGCCCACCAGGGCAGCGGCCTTGTCGCGGCAGATCGCGGCCACCCGTGCTTCCATGGCCGCCACCGTGGGCCCCGTAAAAGCATGCGCCACGAGCTTGCGGCGGCGCGCGTGCAGCTCGCCATCGACCTTGAAGCTATCCGCGGGATCGAGAACCATGAAGCCTTCGGCCTTCATGTATTCCTCGACTTCATCTTGGAACGGAGAGCGAATCGCCCTGGAGACGCGCATCTCGTCGGAATAGACCTCGGTGTTGCGTGCGACCGTCAAGATGTCATCGTGCCGGGTGACGAGCCAGGTCTTTATGCCCTCGTCGAAGTGCACCGGGTCCTCCGCTCGCAAACGCTCGTAGTAGGGATACGGGTTTTGCATCACCTTGGGATCGGCGAAAGTGAAGCTGCTCAGCGGTTGCATCATTTGAATCTTACTCGCGATCGCCGGGCCTTTCAGGCGGCATGTCTTGCCTGGAGCTGCAATCGCCGCCACCGGCGTGGTCATTCCCCGAATACGGCTCGATGGTCTGCGGTTCTGCGTGCGGTCGAAGTCAGTTTATTGATTAATATGGGCTTTCTCATGCATTTGTCGCGAGACGCCGCGACGCCGAAGCACGCGCGAGGTCCCAGAGGCGACCGAGCAGCAGCACGAATAGAACCGGCACCAGTGCAACGTAGGAGTACTCGGTTCGCGAAACTCCCACGCCGTAAGGAAACCAGATTCCTTTCACATGCAGGTTGCCGAGCTCCGTCGCAAAGAGGCCGGTTGCAACCAGCGCCATGGCGATTAATGCGAGCGCCGACCGCGCACGTTCGCGCGAGAAACCCAGCACGGCGATCAGCAACAACAACGCCAAGAACCCGAGGCGCAGACCGGCAGAAACCTCATGCAGCGCAGTCGTCATGGCGCTCGGAACGGTGGTCGCGCGCCAGCTGCCGGCCAGCAGCTCGGAGGCGATGTGGGCCAAGGTGAGCACGACCGCTGCGGGCGCAATCCACCGGGGTCGCGCGATCCGGAACCAGGTCGACCACGCCATCGTCCATGCACCGAAGCAAAGCGGCGTCAAGAGCACATGCCTGATCAGAACGTAGCCCTCGGAGTCCTCGATCTGCATCCAGAACATGATCGCTTGATTGAAGCGAATGGCGGCGGTGAGCAGGAGCGCCGTCATCATCCACCGATACGCGCGATCGGAACGGTCAAAAAGCACGAGGAGCGCGGCCATGAGGGCGGCCAAGACGAGCAGAATCCCTGGAATGACATCCACGACATAGCCGAGAAAAGTCTGCCGCCATTGCAGCAGGTACCGATCTTTGACGGCGGCCGCCTCCCCCACCGCCGGCGCGATATGGATTCCGCCGGCGTCCGGCGCGCCGGCTACTCTTCCCGGACCCGCCCAGACCCGGATCGCGATCACACCTTCGCGGACGCCCGCAGGCAACGCAAACAGCCGCGGCTGACCGCCATAGACCTTCGGCGTCATGCCATTGAACCTGCCCGAACCGCCGAGTAGCCGTCCGTTGAAGAACGCCTGGTATGCACTGTCCACGTAGGGCGGACCCGTCATGGCGAAGGCGAAGTCCGGCGGCGCTGCAAAGGAGACACGCATCCGGTACCACGCATAGCCCGAGTAACCGCGATGCCCCCGTGCGTTCCATCCGGCGACGTAACCCGACAGACCGACGTCATTGTCGTGAGCACCGGGACTGGGCGTCAGATCCACAGTCTCCCAACCGGTGTCATCGAAATCGGCATCCGCCCAATGCGGGTCGTCGCCGATATGAAACTTCCACGGCTCATTGAGCGGGATCACCGCATGCCCGAGAGTAACCACCGTCGCACCGGGTGCATCGGCGGCGATTGCCGTTCGCCCGCGAAGCGCCGGCGCTCCGTAAAGCGCCAGCGTTCCGCCGAGCGCGAGCGCGCATATCCGGGCTGCCTCCTTGCGGATCATCACACCGCCTTCTTCACGCTGTCGCGTACCAGGCCGGCGAGGAGCACATCGACCAGAGTGCCGCCGCGGCCGTCGCCGCCGGCGGCTGCGACCACGTCCGGCACGAGCTTGTTGCCGGATTTCGCGAGCGCCTCCGCGACTTGCACCACGGCGTAGTTGCCGGCTTCCATCGAATTGATCTTCAGTCGTATGACTTCGGCATCGGCGGCGCCGACCGCCTTGGTGCTCGCCGCCTGCGCCTCGCCGACCGTGCGCAGCACATTTGCGTCCGCCTCGGCGTTGATTTTCTTCGCTTGGCCGGCGCCTTCTGCCGACTTGACCGTGGCCCGAGCGCTGAATTCGGCAATGGCCACCTGGCGCTCGGCATCGACGACCTTGGCCTGCGTAGCCGCCAGCGCGGTCGCCTGTTCCAACTCCTGCCGAACGGATTGTGCCAGGCGCTGCGTCTCGAAGGTCACACGCTCCTGCTCTGCGATCTTGCGGTCGGTGAGCGTTTTCATGAGCTGATCCGGCGGCACGATATCGCCGATCAACGTATCCACCGCGCCGACGTTGTACTCGGTCAGCGCCGCCGAGATGGCCTGGCGCGCCTCGTTCTGCCGCAACGAGCGATTCTTCAGGAAGTCGATGATGTCCGATCCCTGCGCCGCATTGCGAAAGTAATTGCCGATAGTCGGCTCGAGGACCTGAGTGACGAGCGCGGACATGTCGCCGAAGCGCGCGATCACCTTGGGGGCGTCATTGCGCGGGATGTGGATGATCTGCGAGACATCCAGGTTGAATTTGAAGCCGTCGGCCGAACGCACCGTGATGGTCGAGAGATTCTTGTCGAGTTGATGCGCCTCGCTTTTCCCGGTCGCCCAATTCAAAACGACGTTGGCGGTGGGCACGTTGCTCACCTTGTGGGTTTAAGGATTCAGCGGGTACTTGCCCGGATCGAGCGGCGTTGCCCAGACTCCCTTCTCGCCCCTGCTGACGAGATTTCCGTGGCGGAAGGAATCCCCCGTGACATCGTTGCCTTCCTTGCCGACGAATGCGATGACCACGCCCACGTGAGCAATCGGAACCTCCACCATATCCACGAGCTCGACCGTGGCGAAGCGGGGGTTGATGAAATACCGTCCCGCGAGGAGAACTTGTTCCTGCAACCCCTTGCAGCCTTTGGCGTCGACGAAGGCCTGTGGATTCTGGAACATGTTGTGCCCAGCGACGCTCGGACCGGCGATCTCGCCATCGGGCAATGGATTGCCTTCCCGGGTCATGACGACGCCGATTTTGTTATCGGGCACGTCGATCGCGTCGGCCAGCGACACCGCGAACAGAAACGGATTGATGCGATAGATGCCCGGAGATATCACCGCCATTTGCGGGCCGCGCTCGCCGCCGTGATCGATGAACGCCTGGCCATCCTGAAAAGAGTCGCAGTCGACCTGGCGTGCGATGATGCGGCCTCCGGTCAGGGGCTTGCCGTCGCGCGCCTCCACGACCCCAATTTTCCCCGGCGGCACCGCAACCGCGTCCACCACGCTCACCTTGAACAGCAGTGTGTTGACGCGGTACGTCCCCGACGGAATCACGGTCATCTGCGGACCACGCTCGCCGCCGTTGGCGAGAAACGAGCGCGCATCCTGGAAGGAGTCGCAGTCGATGTGTTTCGCGACAATGCGCCCGCTGGAAAGCGGCTTGCCGTCGCAGGCCTCGACGCATCCGACTTTACCCTGGGGCACGGTCAGAAACTTCTGCCGGTCGACGGAGAACTGCCACGGCCACAGACCCATGTGCAGTCCCGGAGAAAGCGTCTCGGCCTGAAATCCGGCCTCGCCGTTGAGTGCGACGATCCTGCCGTCCGGGAGCCTGCGACTCTTGCCGACCAAAACGAATTTCTTGGTGACGACTCCGACCGAGTCGTCGGGGATGATGACCACGCCCAAGAGCCACAGTATGAGCCGGTACGCCGCCAACAACACGGCGGCTATGACGAGCGAAATAATCAAATATCGATGATTGAGGATAACGTCCATGATGCACCTTTTGCTTGAGGTGCCCGGCCGTTGAACGCACTCGAGAATACTTAGGACGGTATGGCGGGCACCCAGTTGGCTGGGATTCCTTGATCTTTTTTACTTAGTCGTTCATACCGTCGTCAGTAAGCACGGAGCTTCTGCTGACGGACCTCATTATACATCAACGCGGCAAAGTCGAGGACGGCGGCACTCTTCGGCCGCGGCTGCTTGAGAAGCGCAAGCCAGTCAATCAACCCCGGCCGCCCGCGCGATCAAAACGATGCCCGTTCCCATGATGGCCACCCCGATGGCTCGCGCGACGCGCTCGCCGGCAATACGTTCGATATTGACGGCGGCCGTCACCAGCGCCATCGCGCGAAGATCCATGGCGCCGACGGCGAGCAGACTCGCCGTCAACCCGCAGCAGCAAAAACTGCAGTGCCGTCCGAGGCGCAGGCCATGTGCCCAAGCGCTGACGGCATCGGCGCCTATTCCAGCTTCCGGCATCCTGCGACAGCACTCGAGTTGACGCGCCTTCCACCCGGTGAGCTGGAGCGCGCCGGCGAGCAGGACGATCGCGCCGGCCGCGACCGGCACGGCGCGCGCCGCCGCCGGCAGACGCATCGCCACTCCCGCGAGCGCGATACCTAAAGGAAACGCGGACATGCCGAACAGCGTCCACACCGAAAAATACCCCGCGCCTACGAGTGCGGTCAGCCGACCGACGCGCCTCGCGCCCGCCGCGGCGACAGCCTCGCGGTAGCGCCACAGCATGGGCACCAAGGACGGCAGCATCATCGCCGCCATCATGATCACCCACATTGCGATAAACGACGCAGCGGCGCCGAGCCAGGTCCGTCCGGGCATGCGCATCCACGTCATCGACAGGGTCCAGCCGCCGGGCATGGCCATCCCGCCGACAGCCGACATGGATGCGCCCCAGACGACCGTCACCGTCGTGCAGGCGGCGAACAGCAGCGCTGCAACGCCAAGCAAGGCTCGCGATCGCACGGCCATGGCTCGATCAGCGCTTGTCGTACTCGTCGTGGCGGCGCCACCAGACGCCCGTCTCGTTGCGCCCCTTGGGGGCGCGGTCGAGCCATTGGTAAGCGCCCCAGAGCGCGTCGAGGCCGCGCGCATAGGTCGAGTACGCATGGTGGACGATTCCATCCTCGAGCACGAACGCGCTCATTCCCGGTCTGTCGCGTGTATAGCCGTAGACGTCGACGCCGCACATGGCCGCGAACCGGGCTTGTGCGCTCTCGCCGTCAGCGGCCTCGCCTGCACTCGATCGCAACTGCTGCTCGCGGTGAAAGTTATACTCGATGCCCTCCTCCTGTTGCTGCTTCGTGTAGGACACGGAGAAATCGAAATTGAAGTCGCTGCCTTGCGAGGATGCCCAAGGAAAGCTCCAGCCCATGCGTTGTTTGTAGGTCTGCAACTTCGCGAGCGGCGCGCGTGAGACCGCCCAGAACGTCACATCGTGATTGGCCAGGTGCACCACGAACCCGTTGACGCCGTCGGCGATCATCGAGCAGGAGGGGCATCCCGCAGCCCAGTCCGGCCCGAACATGAAGTGATAGACAAGGAGTTGCGAGCGGCCGCAAAAGAGGTCCGCCAGCGAAGCGTTGCCTGCGTCGGTCTCGAATCGATACTCGCGATCGACCTTCACCCAGGGCAACGCCTGCCGCCGGCGCGCCAGCTCATCGCTGCGCCGTGTGAGGTCCTTCTCCACGTCCAAGAGCTCGAGCCGTGCCGCAAGCCACTGCTCGCGGGTTCCGGTTATGTGTTTCGTCATCGCAGCTTCCCCTCTGGTTGGTGATCGTGGGTTAGATTAGGCCCGGGCATCGGGAGAGTGGGAGTGACAAGTGTGACGGGATTGCCGTGGACTCGTTGATCACCGCCGCGGGACTCGCCCTCGCGAAAGGTGATCCGCTCGGCGCGTTGAAACGGGTCGCTCTGCGCGACGACGCGCCCGCACTTGCGCTGCGCGGCATCGCAATGGCGCAGCTCGGCGAGTTCGTCCGGGCGAGAGCGCTGCTGCGCGGCGCCGCGCGCAAATTCGGCTCCGCGGAGGCCGTGGCCCGCGCCAAATGCATCGTCGCAGAGGCCGAGGTCGCGCTCGCCTCGCGTGACTTGCAGTGGTCGGCGCGGGGACTCGACGCGGCGCGCGCGACGCTCGAAGCTCACGGCGATCGGGTAAACGCCGCGCACGCGCGCCATATCGAGATCAGGCGCCTGCTGTTGATCGGGCGTCTGGATGAGGCCGAGCGGACGCTCGCCGAGCTCGACCCCGCCGGCCTTCCGCCCGCATCGAAGACGGCCCACGAGCTCATGCTCGCGGGGATCTCGATGCGGCGCCTGCGGTCGCGAGCGGCGCGTAACGCGCTCGCCCGGGCGGAGGATGCGGCTCGCCGGGCCGGTATCCCTGCGCTCTCGGCAGAGGTCGCGAACGCGGTTCACGTCCTCGAAACCCCGGTTGCGCGGCTCCGCGCTAACGGCAAGGACAGACTTCTCCTACTCGGGCAGGTTGAAACATTGCTGGCGTCGAAGACGCTCGTCGTGGACGCCTGCCGTCATGTCGTGCGGCGCGGGCGCGAGGTGATCATGCTCGCGAAGCGTCCGGTATTGTTCGCTCTCGCACGGACACTCGGCGAATCCTGGCCGGCAGACGTTGCGCGGGACTTGCTCGTCGCACGCGCCTTTCGATTGAAGCTCGCCGATGAATCGCATCGCGCCCGGCTGCGAGTGGAAATCGGGCGGCTGCGCCGCTTGTTGCGGCCGCTCGCCGACGTGAAGGCGACCAGGCGCGGTTTCGCGCTGATTCCCCGCGGAGCACGCGAAGTCGTCGTGTTGGCGCGGCCCATCGAAGAGAAATATGCGGCTGTGCTGGCGTTTCTCGCTGACGGTGAGTCATGGTCGAGCTCCGCGCTTGCGCTTGCGCTTGCGACGAGTCAGCGCACCGTGCAGCGGGCGCTCGACTCTCTTGCGGCGGCCGGCAAGGCGCAGTCGTTCGGACGCGGACGCGCACGTCGGTGGATGACCCCGGCTCCGCCGGGATTCACGACGAGCTTGTTACTCCCGGCCCCGCTGCCGATCCTCTAGGATGTGCCCATGAAATCATCGAAAGCCGAGATCCTGCGCGAGTACGGTCCCTTTGGCAGCCGCGTGGCCGGAGTGAGCTATGACGGTCAGAACGTCTGGTTTGCGGCCGGAGACAAGCTGAGCGCCTTCGATCCCGAGAGCGGCGAGATCCGGCGCTCCATCGACGTCGCCGCGCATGCCGGTACCGCGTTCGACGGAGAACACTTGTATCAGCTCGCCGAGGCTCGCATTCAGAAAATCGACCCGCAGACCGGCCGCGTGCTTGCGACCATCCCCGCGCCGGGCTGCGGCCGCGACTCGGGACTCGCGTGGGCCGAGGGAAGTCTGTGGGTCGGGGAATATCGGGAACGAAAGATTCATCAAGTCGACCCGCAGACCGGCGCGATTCTGCGCACCATCGAGTCCAATCGCTTTGTCACCGGCGTCACCTGGGTCGATGGCGAGTTGTGGCACGGCACCTGGCAGGGTGAGCAGAGCGATTTACGGCGGATCGACCCTCGCACGGGAGAAACTTTGGAGACCCTCGATCTGCCGCCCGGTATCGGCGTGTCGGGGCTCGAGTCCGACGGCACCGATCGGTTCTTCTGCGGAGGAGGAGAAAGCGGGAAAGTCAGAGCCGTGCGCCGTTCTAGGCCGCGCCGTTGACCGTTCGATCCCGTCGCCCCAGTTCCTCGACCAACACGCGAAAGTTCTCCCGGTAATCGACGGGCACGGCAACGAGATGTAGACCGCCCGCGGTAAAAGCCTCGCGCAGCGTCGGCACCAGCGCCTCGGCGGATCCAACGTGATGGCCGTGGGCTCCATAGGCAGCGGCATACTTCACGAAATCAGGATTGCCGAACGTCATGCCGTAGTCCGGGAACCGGTCGACCGCCTGTTTCCAGCGGATCATGCCGTAGGCGCCATCGACGACGATGAGCACCACCAGGCTCAACTTGAGCCGCACGGCGGTCTCGAGCTCCTGACTGTTCATCATGAAGCCCCCATCGCCGCAAACGGCGAGCACGGGCAAGTGCGGGTGGAGAAGCTTCGCCATGATGGCTGACGGCAGGCCCGCTCCCATGGTGGCGAGCGCGTTATCGAGCAGCAATGTGTTCGCGACTCGGGTGCGGTAATTGCGCGCGAACCAGATCTTGTACATTCCGTTGTCCAAACAAACGATCCCCTCCTCCGGTACCACCGAGCGCACGTCATGCACCAGTCGCTGAGGGATGATGGGAAACTGGCTCGATTCGGCACGCTCGTTGATGTGCGCGAGGATCCTGGGACGCAGTTCCTCGAAGGTCGAGTCCGCCGACGCGTGCCCCTCGAGCTGGGCCGCCAGGGCCAGCGCGTTGGCGCCGATATCTCCGATGAGCTCGGCATCGGGATAGAACACCTGTTCGACATAGGCCGGCAAGAACCCGACATGCACCAGGCGGCGCGCGCCACCGGGCCCATCCATCAAGAAGGGCGGCTTCTCGACCGTGTCGTGTCCGATGGCGACGATCAGATCCGCCTGATCGATGGCGTCGTGCACATAGTCGCGCTCGGTGAGCGCCGCGGTGCCCATGTAAAGGTCCGAGCTGCCGGTGACCGCACCCTTGCCCATCTGCGTATTGAAAAACGGAATGCGGGCCCTCCGCACGAATTCGGACAAGGGCTCGACGAGGCGCGGCCGATTGCCGGCAGCGCCGATCATGATGAGCGGCCGGCGCGCGGCGCGGATCATGGCCGCCACGCGCGCCACCGTGTGAGGAGCGGCAATCGGCCAATCGATCGGATGCGGCGGCACCAGCGCGGCGTCAGCCTTTTCGGCTGCGATGTCCTCGGGAAGCTCGAGATGCACCGGGCCCGGGCGCTCCTCCATGGCGACGCGAAAGGCGTCCCGCACCAGGGACGGAATCGAGGCAGCCGCCACGATTTGCCGAGTCATCTTCGTGAGCGGCCGCATGGTGCCGACGATGTCGACCATTTGAAATCGGGCCTGCCGGGGATTCTTGATGGGCTTTTGCCCCGTGAGCATGAGCATCGGCATCGCGCCGAGATGGGCGTAAGCCGCGCCCGTCGTGAAATTAAGCGCCCCCGGCCCTAAAGTGGCCAGGCATACGCCGGGGCGCCCGGTGAGGCGGCCGTGCGTCGCCGCCATGAAGGCCGCGGGCTGTTCGTGACGGGTGACAATGAGTTCGATGCGCGACTTGCGCAGCGACTCGACCACGTCGAGGTTCTCTTCGCCCGGAACGCCGAAAATACGCTCCACGCCCTCATTCTCGAGCGCGGCAACCAGCAAATCGGACCCTTTGCTCAATTCCTCATGCGCCATGGCGATATTCTACCCGCCCGGCGCCGAAGGAGAGTCATCGATCCGCCGCGACAGCCGCGGCGTGCCGATGAGCGGAAATGCGCTAGATGCGCCGTCCGCTGTGCATGATGAAGGTTACGACAGCGCCGATCAGGAAAACGACGAACAGAATTTTTGCGATACCGGCGGCACCGGCAGCGATTCCGCCGAATCCGAACACGGCCGCGATCAGCGCGATGACCAAGAATACGACAGCATAGTGCAACATTGTTAGATCTCCCATCCCGATTGGATCTGGATGACGTTAGATGAAATAATCGCCCAGCGGGTAGGTGCTTGACGGAGCGGAGCCCTGCTGCGCACCACAATCCCCTTGCCCGCCCAAATACACTAACGTATCAAACGTTTGCGCCCACCTACCCAAGAGACCGTTCGAGTGTCAGTTGATGCTGACAGCGACGCCATGGTCGCCCGGCCGATTGCGGCGCCTCGCCCGCCAAAATCGATGACCCCCGGAAAGCTGCTGGTCATTGGTGCCGTGGGACTGTTGCTTTACGAGGCGCACGCGGCTTTCACCCCCATCGCGCTCGCCTTGCTGTTCGCCCTCATCCTGTCGAGCCCTGTGGAGGCACTGCACCGCTGGCGGGTGCCCCGCGGCGTGAGCG
>Ga0302314_10009915_pt1 | contig 16774 bp, 14 predicted proteins | sample III_Palsa_N2_3_FD_200533 | JGI IMG/M metagenome (GOLD analysis project Ga0302314, IMG submission 200533) | Peat permafrost microbial communities from Stordalen Mire near Abisko, Sweden - III_Palsa_N2_3 | ecosystem: Environmental > Terrestrial > Soil > Palsa > Peat permafrost | place: Sweden...
CGCCGTCTGCCCGGGCGCCCGTGCCACGGGTGCCGTCTCGCCGGGCGCCGTTTCCCTGGGCGCCCGTGCCACGGGTGCCGGCCACCCGGGGGGCCGGCCGCGCGGTGCCGGGCCGCTGCCCGCCCGGTATCCGCCGGGTGCCGTCCGATCGCCGGTCGCCCTCACGACCCGGTCTGCCCGAGCCGGGCCCGGCTGGCCTGCCAGGGCTCCGCGGGCCCCCGGCCGTTCCCGGCCGGTTTCCCGACCGTGGCCGCGACGCGCCGTCGCCGCCACGATCGGGCTTACGGGAAGTCACGGAGCGTATCCTGGGACGTTGGGTATTCCCGGCATGTCGGCCGGCTGCCGGTAGACGCGGCCGGTGCGCAGGTTGAGGACGTTCAGCAACGGCTGCGTTCGCATGCCCAGCTTCAGCGCCCGCTGCTCAAGCCAGGACGGGGACTCCTGCCTGGTCACCTGCTGCTCAAGCGCCTGTTCCTGCTGGGTCAGGGCCGCATTACCCCGCTGCAGCGCGTTAATGCGGAAGGACGCGGTGGCCAGGGTCGTGTTGATCACCAGCAGGCAGACCAGGCCGCCGCCGAGCATGCCGAGCACGAGCAGGATGAACCGGGTCCGCGGCACGTGCCGCGCGGCCGGGAACCGCGCTCCGCCAAGGCGGGCATCGGGCAGGCCGTCGCCCGGCTGGCGCAGGGCAGGCCGCAGCGCGGCCGGAGCGCGCAGGCCGGGTTGTGCCCGCTCGGCCGGTGCCTGCCTGGCCGGTGCCTGCCTGGGCTGTACCCGCCCGGCCGGGCGGGTACCCGCCTGTCGCGTTCCCGCCGGACGGCCGGGCGATTCCTGCCGCGGCCCTCGGCTGCGTGTGGTTACCTCGGTACTCATCCGGCTGCGCCCGCTCTCCCTGTCGGCTGGCCCGCTGTCCCTGTCGGCTGGCCCGCTGTCCCTGTCGGCTGGCCCGCTGTCCCTGTCGGCTGGCCCGCATTCATGCCGCGGCCCGTATTCGCTCGGCGGCTCGGAGCCGCGCCGAGGCAGCGCGCGGGTTACTGGCCACCTCGGCCGCGGCCGGGCGCTCCGCGCCTCTGGTGAGAATCCGGAACTGCGGCCTGCTGCCGGGCAGCGATACGGGCAGACCGGGCGGCGTGGTATCGGCCGCGCGGTCTCCGAACGCCCTCTTCACCAGCCGGTCCTCCAGCGAGTGGTACGCGAGTACCACGATCCGGCCGCCTACGGCCACGACGTCCAAGGCTGCGGGCAGTGCCCGCCGCAACGCCTCGAGCTCGCCGTTCACCTCGATCCGCAGGGCCTGGAACGTGCGCTTGGCAGGATGTCCGCCGTGCCGCCTGGCCGGCGCTGGGATCGAGTCACGGACGATCTCGCCCAGCCGCATCGTGGAGTTGAGCGGGGCCTGCGAGCGTGCCCGCACCACCGCGTCGGCGATCCTTCGCGCGAAGCGCTCCTCCCCGTACTCGCGCAGCACGCGGGCCAGGCTCGCGGCCGAGTAGGTGTTGACGACGTCGGCGGCGGTCAGCGGCCCGGTCCGGTCCATCCGCATGTCCAGCGGCGCGTCATAGGAGTAGGCGAAGCCGCGGGCGGGATCATCAAGCTGGGGCGAGGAGACCCCCAGGTCGAACAGGACGCCGTGCACGCTCGGCATGCCGAGCCCGGCGAGTATCGCCGGGATCTCGTCGTAGACGGCATGCACGAGGGTGACCCGCTCCCGGTAAGGCGCGAGCAGGAGCCGCGACGCCTCGATCGCGGCTTCGTCGGTGTCCACGCCGACCAGGGTGAGTCCCGGATGCTCGCTGAGCAGGGCGCTGGCGTGGCCAGCCCGGCCGAGCGTCGCGTCGAGCAAGATCGCGCCCGGAGGCTCGAGCGCGGGCGCGAGCAGGGCAAGCACCCGGTCGGTCATCACCGGCCGGTGCCCGGTTTCCGCCACGCCCATGGAGCCCCTTGCCTGCTAGCCAGTGCTTGCTAACCGTGCTGCTCACCAGTGCTGCTCACCAGTGCTTGCTCACCAGTGCTGCTAACTCGGGCCGCCGCGTGCCGCGGTAGCCGTTCACTGCCGTCCGGTGCCCGGCCAGGTCCCCATCCGCGCGATGCGCTGATGGTCCGTTGGCCGCCTGGCGCCGGGGAAGTGACGTCAGCCGACCGGGCCGCCCAGCGCGGGTGGAGACCTCGCCGGGCACCGGCGCCTGGGTCCAGGCGCCCTCAGAGAATCCCGGGCAGCACCTCCTCGGACGCGTCGGAGAAGGCGTCCTCCTGTTGCTCCAGGTAGGTGTGCCAGGCCGTGGCATCCCAGATCTCCAGGCGGGTGTTAGCGCCGACCACCACGCAGTCGCGCTGCAAGGCCGCATAATCCCGCAAACTGGGTGGAATTGTGATTCGCCCTTGCTTGTCCGGTATCTCGTCGGAGGCGCTGGCGAAGAAGACCCGGCTGTAGTCACGCACGGCCTTGGCGGTCACCGGAGCGGTGCGCAGCGCCTCGGTGATGCGGCCGAACTCCGGCTCGGGGAACACGTACAGGCAGCGCTCCTGGCCCTTGGTCAGCACCAGCCCGGCGGCGAGTTCTTCCCGGTACTTAGCAGGCAAGAACAGCCGTCCCTTGTCGTCCAGCCGGGGCGTGTGAGTGCCGAGGAACATCCGCGCTCACCTCCCCACTCCCCCACCTGCGGTGTGCGTGGAGCATGCTCCGGCCCCACGGTCCACCACTGTACCCCACAATCCCCCACCGTCAACGGCTCGTGGGGCAAGAACGGTCCCCCGTACCGGGAAGTCTCAAGGTCAGCAGGGTGGAGTGAAGTGGAGCACAGCACTCGGGGTCGTGCCTCCGCAGCCGAGCGGCCGGTCAAGCTCGTTATCCCGCCGATACCGTTGCGGCATCGCGCGCAAGCTATTTCACGACGTACTGTCTGAACGCATGGTCGTGACATCACAGGGGAGCTACCCGGTATGGCGGACTCGCCTATCGCGCCGCAGCTGACGCGAGGAGGACGTGTGGTACTTGATACGGGCCGGGCGGACCGGACGCTAGACGACCTGGTCGGGGTGGCCCGCCGGATCAGCGCCGCCGTCGAGACCGTCATCGAGGGCAAGCCAGCGGCGATCCGGTTGGCCCTCACCGTCCTGCTGGCCGAGGGACACTTGCTGATCGAGGACGTTCCCGGCGTCGGGAAGACCCTGCTCGCCAAGGCCCTCGCACGGTCGATCGACTGCTCTATCCGGCGCGTGCAGTTCACCCCGGATCTGCTGCCGAGCGACCTGACCGGCGTCAGCGCATTCAATCAGGAACTCAGGGAATTCGAGTTCAAGCCTGGGCCGATCTTCGCCAATATCGTGATCGGCGACGAGATTAACCGGGCATCTCCGAAGACCCAGTCCGCACTGCTTGAATGCATGGAGGAGCGCCAAGTCACGGTGGACGGATCCACCTATCCGCTCGAGCTGCCCTTCATGGTGATCGCCACCCGCTGCCGGAGGCACAGCGGGACCGCTTCACCGCGCGCATCTCCATCGGGTACCCGGACAAGGAGTCGGAACTGGAGATGCTGAGCACGCACGGATCGTCGTCGCCGCTCGACGAGCTGCGGCCGGCCGCTCGCACGACGGACATCCGCGATCTGATCGCCGCCGTCCGCGCCGTGCACGTAGCGCAGCCGATAAGGCAGTACGTCGTCAGCCTGGTCAGCTCGACGCGGTCCTGCCCCGAGCTCAGGCTCGGCGCTTCCCCGCGCGCCGCATTGCACCTGCTCCGCGCCAGCCGCGCTTACGCCGCGCTGGACGGCAGGGACTTCGTCATCCCCGACGACGTCCAGACGCTCGCCGGGCCGGTGCTGGCGCACCGGCTGCTGCCCACCCCTGAGGCCATGGTGGAACGCGAGCTACCCGAGCGGGTGCTGGCAAGGCTCATCGAGCGGACGGCGCTGCCGCTGAAGTAACGGCCGGCGCCGTCATAGATTGGACGGGCAGGGCGGAAGGAAGGGCCTCAGATGCGGTCATTGCTCGCGGGATTCACCACGCGCGGCACGTCGTTCCTGGCCGCCGGGCTCGCCGCCGCCGCCGCGGGCCTTGCTCTCGGCGAACGTGACCTGGTCAGCGTCGGGGCACTGCTCGTCGTCCTCCCGCTGCTGTCCGCGCTTGCGGCCGGCCGGGCCAGGTACCGGCTCAGCTGCGTCCGGCGGGTGAGCCCTGCCCGGCTGCCGGCCGGCCACACCGCTCGGGTGACAGTGCGGCTGGAGAACGTCTCGCGGCTGCCCACCGGCCTGCTGCTCGCCGAGGACGCGATACCTTACGCGCTGGGCACCCGCCCCAGATATGTCCTGGACGGTGTTGAGCGGGGCGGGATTCGCGAGCTTAGCTACCCGCTGCGGTCAGATCTGCGGGGCAAGTTCACCATCGGCCCGCTCGAGGTGCGCATTGCGGACACGTTCGGCCTGGTCGAGCTCGGGCGCTCCTTCGCCACCACCACCACGCTGGTCGTCACGCCCAGCATCGTGCCGCTGGCCAGGACCACGGCCAGCGCGGCCTGGGTAGGCGAAGGTGACGGCAGGGCCCGCGCGGCGGTGGCCGCAGGGGAGGACGACGTCGTCCCGCGCGCCTACCGGGACGGGGACGAGCTGCGCCGGGTGCACTGGCGGTCCACGGCGCGGTACGGCGAGCTGATGGTCCGCCGCGAGGAGCAGCGGTGGCGGAACCGCGCGATGCTACTGCTCGATACGCGGCGCAGCGCGCACGCGGGAAGCGGCGTAGCCTCGTCCTTCGAGTTCGCCGTCAGCGCCGCCGCCTCGATCGGCGTGCACGTCGCCCGGGGGGGCATGGACGGCCAGCTCATCACCGACGTCGGCCCGGTGGTCGCGGCCGGCATGTTCGAGGACGTGCTGCTCGACTCCCTCGCCGTCGTCAAGGCATCGCGGGGCACCGACATGTCCGGCGGCCTGGCCGCCATCAGGGCAGGCGGCGGCGGGCTGCTCATCGTGGTCGCCGGCCGGCTGTCTGCCGCTGCCGCGCGGCAGCTCGCCTCCAGCCGCCGCGACGGCGGCCCGGCCATCGCGTTGCTCCTCGCGGTGTCCACGTGGAGCGCCAAGGGCGCTAGGGAGAAAGGCTCCTCGGCCCAGGCCGGGGCAGGCCGGGAACCGGACGCAGCTGGCCAACGGCCGGACGCAGCTGGCCAACGGCCGGACGGGGCAGGACAACGGCCGGACGCAGCTGGCCAACGGCCGGGCCAGGCAGGCAGGCCGGCGGACGGGGCAGGCCAACGGCGGTCCGGAGCCGCGAGCGAGACGGCCAGCGCAGCGACCGCCGACGCCGGGACCAGCCAGGCCGCTGCCATCTTGAGCGGGGCGGGCTGGCGCGTCGTCACCGTGGACGCCGGGATGCCGCTCGCGACGGCCTGGCGGCGGGTGGCAGGCGCGGACGCCGTGGCGCGGCCTGCCCCGGCCGGCGACATGCCAGGGGCAGCGGTATGAACCACCGGCTCACGCTCACCGCGGCCGCGGCCGTCATCCTGGCGTCGGTCTCGTTGTATCCGCTGCTGCAGGGCATCGGCTGGTTCTGGGCAGGAGCCGGGGCTGTCGTGGTGGCCGCGACCGCTGGCACGGCCACCCGGCTGCCCGCCCGGCCGGCCGGGGCGATCGCCACCGTGCTGGCGCTCGCCGCGGCCGCCCCGTTGTTCGTCAGCCGGGTCTGGTACTGGGAGCTGCTCGGCGCGGTGATCGTCATCGCGGCCGCCGCCAGCGTGACGCGGCGGCGGCTGCTCCCGGCGGTGGCCAGCCTCATCACCTACTACGCCGCCCTGCTCCTCTACCTGAACCTGGTGTTCGCCGGACCCGAGGCGGCCGGCTGGATCGTGCCGACGAAGGCCTCGCTCCGGCACCTGTGGTCCATGGCCGGTGTGGGAATCAGCGAGCGGATCTATGCGCCGCCGGTCCCGGGGACGCATGGCGCAGAGCTCCTAGCGGCGGCCGGCATCGGGCTGATGGCGATGGCTGCCGACCTGATCGCGGTACGGCTGCGCAGCCCGGCCATCGCCGGGCTGCCGCTGCTGGCGCTGTTCAGCGTGCCGATCACGACAAGCGCCAGGCAGGGCGCGGTCGGCGCCACGCTGACGTTCTGCCTGGGCATCACCGGCTATCTGGCGATGCTTGCTGCCGACGGGCGTGAGCGGCTCCGCATCTGGGGCCGTCTGGTCACCCTGTGGCAGAGCGGCACGGACGACGACGAGCCGGCCAGGGGTCCCGACACCAGGGCGCTGGCCGCGTCGGGGCGGCGCATCGGCCTCGCCGCGATCAGTCTCGCGATCTTCATCCCGCTGCTACTTCCCGGGCTGCGGGTGCACAAGCTCTTCAGCGGGCACGGCGGGGGCGCCGGAGGGGGCGGCTCTGGGCAGGTCACGCTCGTCGACCCGATAGTCCAGATGCAGCGCATGCTGCTGCACGGCGGCAATGCCACCGTCCTGTCCTATCGCTCCAACAGTCCCGATCCCCAGTACCAGTACCTGCAGGTGCAGGTTCTCAACTACAGCGGGAGCACGAACGACTGGCTGCCGCAGCCGCCGGGCGCGGGCCGCCGACTGGACCAGGGCGGGCAGCTTCCCGCCGTTCCTGGCCTCAGCTCGGCCGTCGAGGCTCTTCCTTTCACCACCCGGATCGTGATGAGCAGCCGGGTCACCGGCTACTCGTCCGGGCTGACCTTCCTGCCGGTGCCGTACGCGCCGCAGGAGGTCCTTGCGAAGGGCAGCTGGCTGGACGACCCGGCGACGCTCATGGTCTATTCGGACCAGGCTTCGTCGCTGTCCGGCCTGCGCTACACGGCGACGAGCGATGACGTCGAGCCTTCCCGGCAGCAGCTGGAGACGTCCACGGCACCCCCGGCCAGCATCGCCGGGCAGTACCTGCCGTTCCCCTCGCCCGCGCACAGACAGCTCCAGGAGCTAGCGACGACGATCACCAAGAACGCCAGGACGCCCATCCAGAAGGCGCTGGCGCTGAAGAACTGGTTCACTACGGACGGGCGCTTCAGCTACAGCCTGCAAGCGAACGAGCCGGACACGCCAGCGGGCCTCATCGACTTCCTGACCAAGACCCGCAGTGGCTACTGCCAGCAGTTCGCCTTCGCCATGGCCGCACTAGCCCGCCTGGTCGGCATACCGTCCCGGATCGCCGTCGGCTATACCGCGGGCACGCGGCAGCCGGACGGCACCTGGAAGGTCACCGAAGCCGACGCGCACGCATGGCCCGAGCTCTACTTCCCGGGCGCCGGCTGGCTGCGCTTCGAGCCAACCCCCGGCGGGACGGGCGGCCAGGGCACGGCGACCCAGCCCGTATACGCGCAGAGCACGGCGCCGACCGGTCCCGGCACCTCGCCCACGGGGTCGAACCCGGTCGGCCCGGCTGGCACCAAGCCAGGCCGCCTGGGCGCGGACCACAGGGCTCCGAGGAGCCTGGCGGGGGCCGGCGAATCCGGTAAGGCGACGGGAGCGCAGGGCAGCTCAGCCCCTCTCGCTGTGATCGCCATCGCCATCCTGGCGCTGCTAGCGGTCGCGCCAAGGACGATCAGGACGGCCGTCACGCGGCGGCGCTGGCAAGGTGCCAGGGACGACGGCACCCGGGCGCATGCCGCCTGGCGGGAACTCCACGACGACCTGACCGACTACGGCATCGGCTGGCGGGTGAGCGAATCCCCGCGCGCCCTGTCTCGCAGGCTCGCCGCCACGCTGCGGCTGGACGCGCAGGGACGAGGCGCGCTCGACCGCATCGCGCAAGCGGAGGAACGGGCACGCTACGCGAAGGCGGCGCACTCAGCGGAATCGCTGCGCGCGGATCTCAGCACCGTCCGGCGGGCCATCGCCGCGGAGGCCGGCCGCCCGTCGCGCTGGCGGGCACGGCTGCTGCCACCGTCGGCGCTGGCGCCGGTGGCAGCAGGCATGCAGCACGCGCTCGACGTATTCGGCTGGCTCGACGCGGCCGGACTGCGGCTGCGCGGCCGGGGCGGTCCGGGCGGTCGGCGCAGGGAGCGCATCGCCGACTGATCCGGGCAGGCAGGCGGCTTACAGGCAGGCAGCTTAGCGGCAGGCGGCTTAGCGGTCCCGCTCCTGACGGCGGCGCCACCGTTCCTCCAGCCGCTCCATGAACCCTGGACTGTGCGCACGGTTGGCACGGCGATCCTTAGCGCCGCCGCGACCACCGCCGCGGCCCGCACCGCCGCGGCGGACCTTGGCGCCGCCGAGCCGGCCCGCGGCTTTGCCGCCCGGGGCACTGCCGCCCTGCGCATCGGTGCCGGCTGGCGCAGCGCCACGGGTCGCGGTGTTGCCCGTCACGTGCCGCCAGCTGGTCAGCGCCCACATCGCGCACGCCAGCATGACCACGAATCCCGCCACGCCGATCCAGATGTACGTGGACACGACTCCACCCAGCAGCATGCCGATGCCGAGCAGGAACCCGAACGCCGCCTCGACGACCCTGCGCTTGTAGTGCACGCGCGGGTCGCTGGCGCGGACCGCGTGTGCGAAGCGCGGATAATCGGCGTAGAGCGACTGCTCGATCTGCTCGAGCTGACGCTGCTCGTGCTCAGAGAGCGGCACGTTGCCTCCCATACAACTCGCGCGCGGCGACGGGGTCGATGACCTTCACCTCACGGCCTGGCTTATGCCCAGAATACGAGCGCGAGTCCATCAAGTGAAAGGGTACACCGACGCTGGCCGACAGTCGGCGCCGCGAGCAGGCCACCATGGGTCACGCCGGCCACCCGCAGCGGCCCGGCGTGACCCATGGGTCACGCCGGCCACCCCCGGGGCCCGGCGATTCCGCCGCCGCGGCCGGCGTCACCGCCGCTGGGGGTTGACATCGACCAACGCGGCAGGCCGCACCGTGTCCGTCCCGAACCGTCCGGCTATCCGGTCCACGGCCCGCTCGGCCTCGCGCCAGGAGGCCGGCCGGTCCCCGAAGGCCAGCTGCGCCCCGGTGGATGCCGCCGGGACGAGGCCGGTGGCCCGGACCCCGACCAGGCGCAGCCTCGCGCTGGCATCGAGCCCGGCTGCTGCGTAAAGGTCGCATGCCGTGGTGTATACGTGTTGCGCCACGTCCGTGGGCTCGGGCAGCGTGCGCGACCGGGTGATCGTGGTGAAGTTCGCCAGCCGGAGCTTCACGACGACGGTCCTGGCCGCGCAGCCCGCTGCGCGCAGGCCGCGCGCCGTCCGCCCGGACAGCCGGAGCAGCTCCCGGCGGATGACCTCGGGGTCCCCGACGTCGACGGCGAAGGTCTCCTCCGCGCCGATGCTTTTCTCCACCGCGCCTGGCACCACCTTGCGATCGTCGCGCCCCCACGCGAGCGCGGCCAGATGCGCGCCGGCCGCACGCCCGAGGCTGCGCTCCAGCGTGGCGGCGGGCGCGTGCGCGATGTCGGCGACCGTCCGCAGGCCGAGGCCCGCCAGGACGCGCCCGGTCCGTTCCCCGACGCCCCAAAGCGCCGACACCGGCAGCGGGTGCAGGAACTCCAGGACGCCGTCAGCGGGGATGACGAGGAGGCCATCCGGCTTGCCCGCAATCGAAGCCAGCTTGGCGACGAACTTGCAGGTCGCGACGCCCACCGAGCAAGTGATCCCCTGCTGCGCGCGGACCGCCGAGCGGATCAGCTCGCCGATCTGCGCGGGCCGGCCCAGGCGGCGCAGCGCGCCGGAGACGTCCAGGAACGCCTCGTCCAGCGCGAGCGGCTCCACCTCGGGAGTCACCGACCTGAACACCGCCATGACCTCCCTGGACACGGCAGCGTACAGGCCGTGCGTGGGCGGGATGATCACTGCCTGCGGGCACAGCCGCCTGGCCCGCGTCATCGGCATCGCCGAGCGGACTCCGAAGGCACGGGCCGCGTACGAGGCAGAGAGCACCACGCTGCGGCCGCCGGCGGTGCCCACGATCACCGGCGCGCCCGTCAGCTCCGGCCGGTCCCTGATCTCGACGCTCGCGTAGAACGCGTCCATGTCGACGTGCAGGATGTGACAGCCCGCGTCGTCGGTGGTCCGCCGAACCCGGTCGCCGGTCACTGGCGCCTCCTCGCGGCCGCCTCCTCGCGGCGTCGGCACGCTGCCGACTGTAGCCCGCGGCACCGACAGCCCGTCCGCCTCGCGGCGGGCCGGCCGGGCGAACCGGGCGGGCGAACCGGCCGGGCGAAATGACCGGGCGAACCGGCCGGGCCGGGCGGCCTAACCGTCGGCCGTCGGCCTGAGTTCCAGCAGGCGGGCGAGAAGGCCGTTGACGAAAGCGGGTGACGCCTCGGTCGACAGCTCGCGGGCGAGCAGCACCGCCTCACTGATCGCCACGCCATCGGGCACCCCCGCCGCCCAGAACAGCTCGTAGGCGCCGATCCGCAGGATGTTCCTGTCCACCGCGGGCATCCGCTCCAGCGTCCAGCCACGGGAGTTGTCCGCGAGCATCTCGTCTATCCGCTCCCGGTGCTCCTGCACGCCGCGGACGAGTTCCGCCGCGTACTCGGGCACTGGCGGGCTCGCGGACTCCGACCGCTCGCCGAGCAGGTCAAGCACGGGCACGCCGCGGATCTCTGCCTCGAACAGGATATCGAGCGCCCGCTTCCGGGCCTTACCGCGTGCCGACATGACCGCGCCCTGACTGCTGATGGCCGGGAGATCGGAGGCTCACGCCCGGCTGAGGTAGTCGCCGGTGCGGGTGTCCACCCTGACCTTCTCGCCGGTGGTGATGAACAGCGGGACCTGGACCTGGGCGCCGGTCTCCAGGGTGGCCGGCTTGGTGCCGCCGGTGGACCGGTCGCCCTGCACCCCGGGGTCCGTCTGGCTGACCGTCAGCTCCACCGAGGCGGGCAGTTCCACGTACAGCGGCTCGCCCTCGTTGAACGCCACCACTACGGTCTGCTCCTCCAGCAGGTAGTCCGCGGCGTCGCCGACCGTGGCCGCCTGGATCCGCGGCTGGTCGTAGTCCTGGACGTCCATGAACACGAAGTCGTCGCCCTCGCGGTAGAGGTACTGCATCTCCCGCCGGTCCACGCTGGCCACCTCGACCTTGACGCCGGCGTTGAAGGTCCGCTCGACGACCTTCCCGGTGAGCACGTTCTTCAGCTTCGTGCGCACGAAGGCCCCGCCCTTGCCCGGCTTCACGTGCTGGAAGTCCACGACGGTCCAGAGCTGACCGTCGATGTTGAGCGTCATGCCGTTCTTGAGGTCGTTCGTCGTGGCCAATTGCGTCGCGTCTCCTGCATGGGGCCCGGGTTCGGCCGGGCGGGCGTCGGACGCCGGGCGTCCTGGCTAGTCGGGGCGTCCTGGCCTACAGGACGAGCAGTTCCCTGGTGACCGTGGTGAGCAGCTCGCCCGGGATGGCACCGGTACCTGCCCGCACCACGAGGGTGTCCTCGATCCTGACGCCGCCCGCGCCCGGCAGGTAGACGCCGGGTTCGACGGTGACGGGAACTCCGGCCGCCAGTCTACCCGTCCTGCCGTACCCGATCATCGGCGCTTCGTGGATCTCCAGGCCGACGCCGTGGCCAGTGCCATGCCCGAAATGCGCGGCATGACCCGCCGCGCTGATCAGGTCCCTGCACGCCGCGTCAACCGTCGCCACCTCGGTGCCGACGGTGACCGCCTCGAGCCCGGCCCGCTGCGCGGCTGCCACCAAGTCGTAGACTTCCCGCTGCCAGGCCGCGGGCTCGCCGACCGCCACCGTGCGCGTCATGTCCGCGTGATAGCCGGCATACCGCGCGCCGCAGTCGATCGTGACGAAGTCCCCGGCCTGCAGCGGCCGGCCGGTGGGCACGTGATGCGGGGTATCGCCGTTGGGCCCGCTCGCGACGATGGTGGAGAAGGCCAGTCCCTCCGCTCCGCGGTCGATCATCTCGCGCTCCAGCGCGATTGCGAGCTCCCGCTCGGTGACGCCGGGCCTGATGCCGGCCAGCGCCGTGGTGAACGCCGCGCAGGTGATCTGGCAGGCCCGCGCCAGCAGGGCGATCTCCTCGTCGTCCTTGACCGTCCGCAGGCCCTCCACCATGCGGCCGAGCGGGACCAGCCGCAGTCCGCTCACGGCCAGCTCCTGGTGGCGCTCGACGGTCATCTCATGTTCTTCGAAGCCCACCGCGGCCAGCCCGCGGGCCGCCGCGAGCCCGGCAAGCGCCAGTTCGGCGAACCGGTCGACGACCAGCTCGAGGTCCGGGCAGTCACGCTCCGCCGCCGGCGCGTAGCGCGAGTCGGTCGCCAGCACGGCAGCGTCGGCGGCCCCGGCGGCCCCGCTCCCGACGGCGGGCAGCAGGACCGCCGCGTTCGAGCTGGCGAGGCCGGTCAGGTAGCGGACGTTGACGCCGCTGGTGATGAGCGCGGCGTCCGCGCCGAGCGCGGCTACCTGCTCGCGCAGCCGCGCCCGGCGGGCGGCATGGATCTCCGGCATGTGCACGACTGTACGGGCGCGCCGCCGGCGCGCGGGCGCGGAGCCGGCGCGCGGGCGCGGAGCCGATGTACGGGCGCGGCGCCGGCTAGCCGGTTTCAGCCGGCTCCTCGCCGGCCAGCACGCCGCCGGTCCGCTTCCAGGTGAGGTAACGCCAGGACAAGTTGACCAGCGCGGAGATCTGGTTTCGGCCACCGAGCAGGGTCACCAGGTGCAGGCCAAGCCAGGCGAGCCAGGCGAGCGTGCCGCGGAACCGCAGGTGGCGCAGCTGGACGACGGCCGAGCGGCGGCCGATGGCGGCCATGGTGCCCTTGTCGTGATAGCGGAAAGGGACGGTGCCCCGGGCGGCCGTCAGCCGCCGGATCTGAGCCGCGGCGTGCCGGCCCTGCTGGATGGCCGGCTGGGCGAGCTGCGGGAGCGGCTGGCCGTCGATGAGCGCGGCGTCGCCGATGGCGAAGACGCGGTCATGCCCGCGCACGCGCAGATCAGGATCAGTTATAACGCGGCCACCGTGGCCAAGCGGCAGCCCAAGGCCGGTCACGGGCTCCGGCGCGCTGACACCGGCCGCCCAGACCGTGATGTCGCTCGGCAGGTCCGCGCCGCCGGCGAGGCGGACGCTGTGCGCGGACACCGCGCTGATGCCCGTGCCCAGCCGCACGTCGACGCCCCTGGCCCTCAGCTCCCGGTGGGCGTAGTCGCGCAGCTTAGGCTCGAACGGCGTGATCAGGGACGGCGCTTGCTCGATCAGGCGGACCTGCACGCCGGCCGGGTCGACGTCGGGAAAGGCCGCGGGAAGCGCGATGTTGCGCAGGTCGGCGAGCGTCCCGGCCAGCTCGATGCCGGTGGCCCCGCCGCCGACGATCGTGACGGCCAGCCCGGCCGACTGGCCCGGGATGCTGCGCCGCTCAAGTTCGGCGATCAGCTGGTTGCGCAGGGCGATGGCATCGCGACGGGTGTACAGGCTGAAGCAGTGCTCCGCCGCCCCTGTGATGCCGAAGAACGCCGCCGAGACGCCGGTGGCGAGGATCAGGTAGTCGTAGTCGACGCTGCTGCCGTCAGCCAGCGTGATCCTGCCGTTCGCCAGGTCGACGCCGGTCAGTACGGCCCGCCGGAACCTGGCGTGCTTCCTGCGGGCGACGGCGCGCAGCGGGTAGGCGACGTCCGACGGAGCCAGTCCCGCCGTCGCTACCTGGTAGAGCAGCGGCTGGAACGTGCTGTAGGCGTTGCGGTCGACCAGCGTGACGCGCGCGCCGGAGCGCGCGAGTCCGGCCAGGGCCGACAGCCCCCCGAATCCGGCTCCGACGACGACCACGCGCGGTCCGGTCGCGGATTCCGCGCTTCTCTTCCGCCGCTCAGCACTCGGCATGGTGACCTCCCGACCTCCGCGACCAGGCGGTGACACTAGCAGCCGGGCCGCGCCCGGTCCGGCGCGGCTACGCCGTGCGCTTACCCGGCAAGATCGCGGACCTGCTCGATCAGCCGTACGCGGTCGGCGTGCGTGGCGGCGATCGGCGCGACGTTCAGCGTCGTGACACCGGAATCACGCATCGCCGCCACGCGCTCGGCCACCAGCGATCGCGGGCCGATCAGCGACGTCCCGGCCAGCAGCGAGTCGGGCACCAGCGCGGCGGCCTCGTCCTTGCGGCCGGACAGGTAGGCATCCTGGATCGCAGCGGCCTCGGCCGCGTAACCGAACCGCACCGCCAGGTCGTTATAGAAATTGCGGCCCTTCGCGCCCATCCCGCCGATGTAGAGCGCCAGCATCGGCCGGGCCAGCTCCAGATACCGGGTCACGTCCTCGCCGATCGCGAGCCCGGCCTGAGCGACCACGTCGAGCGGGCCTAGCGAGGGATCGCGCAGCGCGGCGCCTGCCGCGAGCGGCGCTCCCCACGCGGACGCCGCTTTCTCGGGAAAGTAGAAGATCGGCTCCCAGCCCTCGGCGAGTTCCGCGGCCAGCTCGACGTTCTTCGGGCCGAGCGCGGCCACTACGATCGGGATGCGCTCCCGGACCGGCTGGTTGATCAGCTTGAGCGCCTTGCCCAGCCCCGTTCCCTGGTCCGGCGGCAGCGGAATCGTGTAGTGGCGCCCGGAATACTGCAGCCGCTCGCGTCGCCACACAGCCCGGCAGATCTCAATGATCTCGCGAGTACGGCCCACTGGCGAGTCGTAAGGAACGCCGTGCCAGCCCTCGATCACCTGCGGCCCGGACGCCCCGATGCCGAGCACGAACCGGCCGCCGGACACGTAGTCGAGCCCAGCCGCGGTCATCGCAGTGAGCGTCGGAGTCCTTGAGTACAGCTGGAGGATGCCCGACGCGATCTGCAGCCGCTCCGTCTTCGCCGCGATGAAGCCGAGCTGGCTGACGGCGTCGAAACTGTACGCCTCGGGAACGAAGACGATGTCGAGCCCGGCCTTCTCGTAGTCAGCAAGCTCGACGACTGTCTCAGCGAATCCGCCCGCGTAGTTCAGGGCCATCCCGATGCGCATTCCTGCCATACCTTTCGCGGTCGGATCGCTGCCGGGCCGGCACCGGCGCGCTCGTCCAGCGTAGGTGCGCCAGCGCGAGCCTGCCAGTACGGCCCGCCACTCCGAGCCGGCCCTCCCGAGCCAACCCTTCCGAGCCTGTACTCCAGAGCCGGTACTCCAGAGCCGGTACTCCAGAAATTTCTGGTGCCTTTTTCCGGCTGTGGCGTCTTTCCGGGCCGATTCTGTCAGAGGCACTCGATACTTTAATCGAAGAAGGTTCATCCAGCAGTAATCCTGCCAGGCAGATGGAGCGCAGCCGGGAGGAGGAGCCGATGCCCGACGAGCCACAGGTCCCGCCCCTGCCACCGGGCCTTCCTCCCCCGCCAGCACCCGCCAGCCAGCCCGTCCCCCCGGACGTCCCGCCCACCCCGGACGTCCCGCCCACCCCGGACGTCCCGCCCGTGCCAGACGTCCCGCCGGACGTCCCTGCGGTGTCGGACGTCTCTGCGGTGTCGCCGGACGTCCCGCCCACGCCGGACGTCCGCCCGGACGTCCCGGACTCGCCGCCGGACGTCCCGCCCGTGCCAGGCGTCCCCCCGGACGTCCCGCCCGCGCCGGACGTCCCGGACTCGCCGCCGGGCGTCTCCCCGGACGTCCCGGCCGCGGCTTTGCCGCCGGTGCGGGAGGTGCTGGCGGCGGGTTTCACCCACGGCGACCCGCAGGAGGACGCGGCCGGGTTCGCGGCCGGGGGGCCGCTGGACGTGATGGAGCCGGGCGCGGCGCTGGCCGCCTCCGCCGCCGCCGCGGTGGACGGCGGGCTGGCGAGCCTGGACGACGACGAGCTGGTGGGCTTGCTGTGCGCGGCGCGGCGGCTCACCTCCTGGGCCGCGTCGATCGAGCTGCGGGCGGTCAGCCAGCTGGCCAGGCGCCGCGCCGCCGCCGGCGGCACCGCCAGCTCGCGGCAGGCCGAGCACGTCAGCGACGAGGTCGCCGCCGCGCTGACGCTGACCGGCCGGTCCGCGTACCGGCTGCTGAACCTCGCCGCCGCGCTGCAGCGGCTGCCGGCCGCCGCCGCGGCGCTGGCAGCGGGCCGGATCGACGTGCCGAAGGCGATCGCGTTCACCGACGAGCTGGCCGGGCTCGGCGACGTCGCCGCCGCCGCGGTCGCCGCGCTGGCCGCCCCCGACGCGGCCGGGCTCACCACCAGCGACCTGCGCCGCCAGCTGCGCCGCACCGTCCTGGCGGTCGACCCCGAAGCGGCCCGCAAACGGCGGGAGAAAGCGCAGAAGGACGCGCGGGTGGAGACCTGGGCCGAGCCCGGCGGCACGATCGCCCTGGCCGGCCGCGACCTGCCCCCCGCCGACGCCCTCGCCGCCGACCAGCACGTCGACGCCGCCGCCCGCGCCCTCAAAGACGCCGGCGCCCGGGAAACCCTCGCGCAGCTACGCGCCAAGGTGTTCCTCGCCCGCCTCTCCGGCCAGCCGCTGGACACCCTGCTCCCCCACCAGCACGACAACACCCCCGGCGACCCCGGCGACCCCGGCGACCCCGGCGACCCGGGCCCGCCCGGACCCGGAGGCACCCGCCCGCCGCGACCGGGGCACCCCGGCGGCGGTCCCGGCCGGCCCGCCGGGCCCGCCGGGCCGGCCGGGTCGCTGCACCTGACCGTCCCGCTGACCACCTGGCTCGGCCTGACCAGCCAGCCCGGCGACGCCGCCGGACACGGACCGCTGGACGCCGCCGCCAGCCGCGACCTGGCCGCCGCCCTGGCCGCCAGCCCCGCCACCCGCTGCTGCCTGACCATCACCAGCCCCAGCGGCACCGCCATCGGACACGGCTGCGCCAAACCCGGACACCCGCCCCCCCGCCCCCCGCCACCCGGCACCGCGCACCCCGGCGGTCCCCCGCCACCTGGCACCGCGCCG
>Ga0302314_10009916_pt1 | contig 16773 bp, 14 predicted proteins | sample III_Palsa_N2_3_FD_200533 | JGI IMG/M metagenome (GOLD analysis project Ga0302314, IMG submission 200533) | Peat permafrost microbial communities from Stordalen Mire near Abisko, Sweden - III_Palsa_N2_3 | ecosystem: Environmental > Terrestrial > Soil > Palsa > Peat permafrost | place: Sweden...
GGCGACAAGGAAGCGGCCGACCAGGCCGCGGTCGATGCGATGCGCCACGTCCTGGACGGGATTTCGATGGATGGCGTCGTCGTGATCGGTGAGGGCGAGAAGGATGAGGCGCCGATGCTCTACAACGGCGAGCACATTGGCGATGGCAGCGCTCCGGCGGTCGACATCGCGGTAGACCCGCTCGAGGGCACCCGCCTGACCGCGCTTGGTATTCCCAGTGCGATCACGGTGATCGCACTCGCCGAGCGCGGCGCGATGTTTGATCCCGGCCCGTGCGTGTACATGGAGAAGCTTGCCGGCGGCCCGGAGATCGCCGATCTGCTCGACATCGAGCGGCCGCTGCCGGAGACGCTGAAGCTGATCGCCGCCCGCAAGGGCGTCGACATCCGTGACGTGATGGTCGTGACGCTTGACCGTCCGCGTCACGAACAGCAGATCCGTGCGGTCCGCGAGGCCGGTGCCCGCGTGCGACTGATCCTTGACGGCGACGTCTCGGCATCACTGCTCGCCGTTTCCGACAACAATGCCGTCGACGTCCTCTGGGGGATCGGCGGCACGCCGGAGGGCGTGATCTCGGCCGCCGCGATCAAGTGCCTCGGTGGCGAACTGCTCGGCAAGCTGTGGCCTCGCGATGACGAGGAGCGCGCAGCGGCGCTTGATGCCGGCTACGACCTTGACCGCGTGTTGACGGCTAACGACCTGGTCACCGGCGATGACGTTTTCTTCTCCGCGACCGGCGTCACCGACGGCGACGTGCTGCAAGGCGTTCGCTATCCGGGCGGCGGCGCCGCAACAACCGAGTCGCTGGTGATGCGCACCCGGTCCGGCACCGTGCGCCGGATCTCAGCGCGTCACGACCGCGACAAGCTGCGCGCGATCAACGCCTAGCTTCCCCGGTTAGGCGGCGTCTCGCAGCTGGCCGACCGGCGACTCGTCGAGCTCGAGCGTCGCGAGCGAGCGCAGGAACGCGTGTGTCACAAGGACGTGAACGAACGATTGGGTCGCTTCGTAGACGAAGGTGCTGAACCAGAAGGCGATCGCCGGGTAGAAGTTCGAGACCTCGACCTCGATCGTCAGTTCGTCCTCTGCGCTGCGCAGCACGTCAAGTGACAGGTGACCCTGGCCGCGTCCGCTGCGAGCGACCAGCAGTCCGTCCTTGATCTGCCAGCTGGCGTGGCCGTGGCCCGATTCGATCTCGTACTCGGGTGCGCTGAAGCGCAGCAGCGTCAGCGGGCTACCGAGCACGCTGACGGCGCGTTCATCCGCGCCGTAGCGCACGCGGATGATCCCGAGCGTGACTCGCGTCAGGAACAGCCAGTAGGTACGGCCGAGGTTCTCGAGGTTGGCCGGAGTCCATAGCCGGGCGAGTTCCTCGGCCGGCAGCGAAAGGCGCGCGGATTGGACCGAGCGAACGGAGCCGTCAGACGCGATCACCGTCGAGCGTGGGGGTGAGAGGATCAGCGCCCGGGCCGGCGCCTTGCTGCGGCGCCGTGCCCGCCAGGCGATCAGCCAAGCGATGGCGGCCGCAAATATTGCGATCAGAGCGATCATTGCCCGGGGATTGTTACGCGGCGCGCCCAGGCGCGCACGTCAGCGCCAGCTGGCGCCGACCGTGACCGTTTCGCTGATGCCGAGGTCCTGTGCCGTTTTCTCGGTCAGGTCCCAGGTCCCGATGCTGTCGGAGCCCTCGCGGTCGATCACCGGCACGGTGATCTCCTTGCCTTGGTAGTAGAAGGTCACCTTGGTGCCGCAGGCGACGTTGGTGTGCGAGGCGACCCCCAAGGTGCTGCGCTCTAGCTTCACGAGGCGGCCCTTGTGGCGACAGGCCACTGGGTTGCCCCACAGGTGTGGCCCGTAGAAGGTGGCCGTGTAAGCCTTGACGATGTCGACCGTCAGCGGTGGCGTGCTGGCGGCATCGGCAGCCGCGACGCCCTTCGACCTTCCGGACTCGGCGATCGCTGAGAAGGCGACGTGTCCGCTGCGGCGCGTCGCCCATCTGACTGCGTATCTACCACGGCCGCTGGCTTTGGTTGTTGCGACCGCCTTCCAACTGTGACTTCCGGTCTGCTGTTCGATCACCACGGTCGTCTTGCGCGGAGCGCTACCGGAGAACCGCAGATCCTGCGAATCGATGCCGGTCGCGGTTGTCGTCAGCGTGACGCCGTCGGCACTGGCCGTGATGCTCGGCGCGGTCGTGACGCCACCGCTTGTGTGGGTCGGGCCGGTTGAGGTTGTGCCGGTTCCCGAGAGACCGCCGCCACCGGTGTTGCCACGGGGCGCCGCCAGCGCCACGCCGCTGATGAGACCGATCGATAGCGCGAAGGCAACACCAAGCGCGGCGAGCGTACGGCTGGGGGTGCGTCGGATCACTGGTTCAGATTCACTAAAGCTGTGGGCGGACTGCCTACGAGGTGAGCTGACGGGCTCGCGCTGCCGCGCTACGGAAACTGTCCGATTCGCCCCCGTGGCCGCCTGACTGTGCCGGCCACATTGGTTCCCCCGCCGGAAGATCGCTGACGATCGCCCGTTCGGCTGATTGCCTGAGGCTATCCGATGGCCCCAGAGTTATGACGAGCTTGCGACGCAAGCAGTAACGCTTCGCGTATTTAGCGGTACTTCAATTCAGCGAAGTGGCGATTCAACCACGCTATCTTGGGCTAAACGTTTGGCAAGGCGTGACGTTCGCGGAGTTCGTGCATCTGGTCTAGTAGCGATGTACGGCGGCGTTTCGCCTCCCTGGCAACACGACGGAAACGGAACCAGATGTCAGTAGCTGATCTGCAGGAACTCGAAGAGATCAAGGGCCTCGTCAATCGTGGCCAGCAGTTGGGGGTGCTGACGTTCGCCGAGATCGCCACGGCGGTCTCCGAACTCGATCTGGACGAAGCCGACGTCGAAGAGCTACACGGGTATCTGGAGAAGGTCGAGATCGAGCTCGTAGAAGAGGTCGATCCGGCGTTGGCCGCCGCCGAAGTTGAGCGTGCGCCTGACAAGCGAGGACGCCGCAAGGCGAAGACCACGCTTGATCTGAAGCCGGACATGACGACCGATTCGCTGCAGTTGTTCCTCAAGGACATCGGCAAGGTTCGGCTGCTGACCGCCCAGGAAGAGGTTGACCTCGCCAAGCGGATCGAGCGCGGCGACCTCAACGCGAAGCAGAAGATGGTTGAGTCGAACCTGCGCCTGGTCGTCTCGATCGCCAAGAACTACCGCAACCAGGGCCTGCCGTTCCTCGACCTGATCCAGGAAGGCACGCTCGGACTGGTTCGCGCGGCCGAGAAGTTCGATTACCGCAAGGGCTTCAAGTTCTCGACCTACGCGACATGGTGGATCCGCCAGGCAATCGCCCGCGCGCTGGCCGACAAGGCCCGCACGATCCGGATCCCGGTCCACGTCGTTGAGAAGCTCAACAAGATTGGCCGCGCGGAGCGCAAGCTAGTCACCGAACTCGGCCGCGAGCCGACGCCGGAGGAGATCGCTGAGGTCACCGGGATCGAACCGGACGAGGTCGAGTCGATCAAGCGTTCGGCGCAGGCTCCGGTCTCGCTCGAGAAGCCGGTCGGTGACGAGGAAGAATCCGAGTTCGGTCAGTTCATCGCCGACGAGCGCGCCGAGTCGCCGTACGACCGCGCCGCCGAGATCTTGACCAAGGAAGCGTTGCGCGAGGCGCTTGAGAACCTCTCATACCGCGAACGCCGAGTACTCGAGTTGCGCTACGGCCTGGGTGGCGAGCATCCCCGCACGCTTGACGAGGTCGGCCGCACGTTCAACGTGACGCGCGAGCGGATCCGCCAGATCGAGAACCAGTCGCTGAAGAAGCTGCAGTCGCTGGCCGAAGCTCAGAAGCTTCGCGACGTCGCCTAGCTGGCCGAAGCACAGAAGCCCCGTAACGTCGCCCAGCCGGGCGAAGCACAGAAGCTCCGCAACGTCGCCGAGCCGGGCGAAGCACAGAAGCTCCGCAACGTCGCCGAGCCGGCCGATGCCGGCCCGGTGGCAGGCAAAACCGCGCTCTCGTCCCCGTCTTGCGGCCGAAAGCGCTGTTTGTCGACCAAATCGCGCTTTCGACTACATCACGGACGGACGAAGCTCTTTAGGGGGCCCTCTCAGGGACCCCTGAGCGCTTCGTGGTCCGAAGAGTGCATCGAGAGCGGGATTTGGCCGCCTAACCACGCTCTCGACGCGAGAGGAGGGTCGAAAGGTGGATTTGGGGCAACGTGGGGCAGCGGAAGGCCAATCGCGGCCTCGGCTCTCGCAGCTCGCGGCTCCCGGCCTAGCCAATTGCGGCTCCCGGCCTAGCCAATTGCGGCCCCCGGCCTAGCCAATTGCGGCTCCCGGCCTAGCCAATTGCGGCCCCCGGCCTAGCCAATTGCGGCCCCCGGCCTAGCCAATTGCGGCCCCCGGCCTAGCCAATTGCGGCCCCCGGCCTAGCCAATTGCGGCCCCCGGCCTAGCCAATTGCGGCTCCCGGCCTAGCCAATTGCGGCCCGGCGCTCAATGCCCAGGGCATTACTGCCGATAACGGCAGAGAATGTTCAAGTTTGAGAAGGCACTCCGTGAGCTCGTTGCGGCGGGCGGTTCCGATCTGCACCTAAAGGTGCCTGCGCGGCCGATGATGCGCGTTCACGGTCAGCTACACCCGCTTGAGGGCTACTCCGCGCTGACACCTGACGACACCGATCGGGTGCTCGGCGAAATGCTCAGCGAGTCGGCTCAGCTTGAGGCGTTCGCTGCGGACAACGAGCTGGACTTCGCCTATTCGGTCGAGGGCCTCGCCCGCTTCCGCGTCAACGCCTTCCGCCAGCGCGGCTCGATCTCGATCGTCGCCCGGCTGATTCCGTTCGCGGTGCTCGGGATCGACGAACTCGGGCTGCCGCCGGTGTTGACGACGCTGGCCGAGGAGGAGCGCGGCTTGCTGTTGCTTACCGGCACCACCGGTTCCGGCAAGTCGACGACGTTGGCGGCGATGATCGACCACATCAACCGCACCCGCTCGCGACACATCGTGACGATCGAGGACCCGATCGAGTTTCTGCATTCCGATCGCAACTCGATCATCAACCAGCGTGAGGTCGGGATGGATACGGCTTCGTTCAAACGGGCGATGCGTCGTGTACTGCGCCAGGACCCCGATGTGATTCTGATCGGCGAGATGCGCGATGAGGAGACCGTGCGGGCCGCGCTGTCGGCCGCGGAGACCGGCCACTTGGTGATGTCGACCGTGCACACCCTCGACGCACCCGAGAGCATCAACCGGATCCTCGACTTCTTCCCGCCGCACGAGCAGCCGCACGCCCGCGCGATGCTGGCCGGCACGCTGCGCGGTGTGGTCTCCCAGCGGCTCGTGCAAACGCCCGACGGTGACGGCCGGGTCTGTGTCTGCGAGATCCTGCGGATGACCGGCCGTGCGCGAGACATGATTCTTGATCCTGAGCAGACCGGACGGCTGACCGAGGTGATCGCCGAGGGTGCCTACTACGGGATGCAGACGTTCGACCAGGCGCTGCTGCACCACCACCGTGCTGGACGGGTCAGCTTTGCGGACGCCCTACAGGTCGCCTCAAGCCCGCACGATTTCAAACTGCTTGTTGCCTCAGAGGGGCGGCGTGGGACGACGATGGACGACGTTCGTGACGCAGCGGACGCCGGCCCGGCTGCGATGCCGGTCCTGGCCGGCGGCCAGTCGTCGGCGCCTCCTGGCCGATAGCCCGCAAAACGCCTGCGCCTCGCATCGCTTCAGTTCGTGAAGCGTCCGCTAAAATCAGCCGTGATGGCCTCCGACGACACCTGTCCCGTCTGCCGCACCGCCGAGATCGTCTGCGGCAAATGGACGCTGCTGCTGATCAAGGAGCTGGCCGAAGGCCAATCGCGTTTCGGCGAGCTTGAGCGCTCGCTCGGCGGAATCAGCCCGCGCACTTTGTCGTTGCGGCTGCGGGCACTGGAGGAGGAGGGCATCCTCGCCCGCCAGACCTTCGCTGAGGTCCCGCCACGGGTCGAGTACGCGTTGACGGCGAAGGGCCTGGCACTGGTCCCGCTGATTGACGACATGCGTGCTTACGGCACGCGTTGGCTTGCTGCCGACTGCGCCGACGCGGAACCCGCCGTGACACGCAACGTCGCCGTCGCGCTGGCCTAGCGCCAAGGTCAAGTAACCCGGAACTGCTGAAGGTCGAGCAGGAGCTCAGGCGGACACCTAGAAACCGCCGTGAGTGAAGAATCCGACGCTGCACGGCCTGCTCGAGGCCTTCACCGCCGATGCGGCGGGGCGATTAACACGCGCCGCCGCCAGCGATGACGGCGTTCCGTTTGAGGTAATCGAGAGCGACAGCGCCAGCGCGATCCCGCTCTACTGCTATCGGCCGCTGACCAGCGCCTACATCCGCTCCCACCTCGGCCTGCTGGTCGCATTGCCGACGTATGCACCGGTCGCACGCGCACTCGAGCACGCGCTGGGGACCGAGGCGTACCTGCGGACTCGCGGCGAGGGCAGTCCGGCTGAGCAGCCGCGCGAGCGCGCCGATCAGGCGATCCGGCTGTTTCTGGCCCGGGTGTTCGCCGAGCGCAGCGAGTTTGCATTTGACCCCGAGGCCTTCAGCGAGGCGTACGAGGAACTGGAGCGAGCGCTGTACCTCGGGATGGGCGTGGCGGAAGTTGTGGCACCGATCCTCGGGCTCGATCTCGACGCCGACACCACCGAGCTGGTACTTGGCGACGGCATCTCGATCGTCCGTCGCTCAAGCTTTGCCGATCCGCCACGCGAGACCTGGGTGAGTGCGGACGCCGGCCCGCTGGCCGGCTCACAGACGCCGCTGCTGCTCGTGTTGCGGATCGCCCAGGAGCGCGCGCAGGCGATGCCCGTCGCGCTGGCGCGGACCCGCTTCCGTCGCTTCCTAACGGCGCTGCGCCTGTTCGATCGCGGCACCTTTGTCCTCGGTCCGTTCGCGTTCAGCCGTATCGATGGCGGCGAGTGGATGTCGGTTCCGCTTGGCACCAGCGGCCGCTCGCGGACGCTGACGATCCTCGCGGCCGATCAGGAAGATGAGCTTCGCGCGTTCTGCAACCTAATCACGCGACGGCTGCCGCAACCGGGGAGCGGTCCAGTCGCCTGGGCGCTCGGGCGCTTTGAGATGGGCTTTGAACGCGCTGTGGTGGGCGAGGCACTGTCGGACTTCCTGCTCGGGCTGCGCGCGTTGCTTGAGCCTGAGGGCACAGCCAGTGGCCGGCTGGCGCAGCGGCTGTCGGTGATTTGCGCGCCGCATCACGAGCGTGCTGAGCTGGCCGAGCGGGTCGCGGGGGCGATCGCGCTTGAGCGGGCCGTGATCAACGGGACCGCGGCCGGCGAGGACCACCTGGCCGGGGTTGTCGACGAGCTCGCCAACCACCTGCGGGCGATCATCCGTGACGTCTTTTGCGGCCATCTGGACGATGACGTGCGGGGGATCGCCGACGGCCTACTGGCTGAAGCGGCCGCCGCGCTCTAACTTCTGCGCTGTGTTCCACGTCCAGCTTCGCCAGCGGCGCGACACCGCCAGCGCCTTCAACCTGTCGCAGGACGATGTCCGCGCCCGCTTTGTGACCCCGATGGTCACCGATCGCGTATTCGACTTCGCCGAGAAACAGTGGAATCCACGTGAGACCCAGCTGACCGTGATCGAGGGGCGCCAGCTGCGTCCCGATGAGCTGGGGCTTGGTCGTGGCTGGCCGAACGCCAAGCGGATTGGAACCGAGGTAACCGATCAGTTCCTCTCCGACGGCCGCGTCAGGGGCCCGCAGATCGACCCGGTGATGCGGCTTGAGGATCGGATCGCCGGCCGCCTCTCGGCGGGTCCCTTGCCGCTGCGTGAGCTGCTGGCGATGACGGCCGAGCTGATGCCGGGCCACACCGTCGGTGAGCGCCTCGCGGTTTGCGAGCGGACTGTGTGGGAGTCACTGCAGCGCGGTGGCCGTGGACTAGAGCTAGATGGCTCACCGCTTGCGGCTGACGCCTGGCGGGCCCAGCTGCTGGACGACGACTCATGGCTCGGTGGCCGTGTCTCGCTGATCGCGAGCTAAGCGATCAGGTCCTCGAGTAGCTCCGCCCGTCGTTGGTCGGTGCCGAACAGGTACTCCTGCACGCGCAATAGCCCGGCGACATCATGAATGTCGTCGTCGAACTGCGGAACCGGCAACAGCGGCTCGCCATCGACGAGTTCACGTTGTAGCCGGGCGACGTTGGCGGCGTCGCGGGCCGCTAGCACGTGGTAGTCGGAGAGGTTTGCGAGGAGTCGCGCTCCCAGGTCGGCGCCAACCAGCGACGCCAGCTCAGACGCCACCGCCTCGCTGGACTCGCCACTGCCGAGGTCGTGATGGAAGCGGTTGATCACGACGCCGGCGAATGGGAGGTTGGCCTCATCCAGCCGCCGGCGAAACCAGATCGCCTCATCGATCGGCTCGCTCTGCGCCGAAGTCACAAGCACAAACGCCGTGCGGTCTGAGCGCAGCAGCGCCTCGACCTCCCGCGCCCGCTGTGAGAACACCTCGGTCATCGGGCCCAACAGCCCGAAGAAGGTCGTCAGGTCCGCCAGCAGATCGACGCCGGTCACCCGCCGCAGGGCCCCCAGCAGCGGTCCGGCGCCCGCCCCGACGATCCGCATCCCGAAGCCGGTTGGCCGCAGAAACAACTGCAGTGCGCGTCCGTCAAGAAATGACATCAGCCGCGCCGGCGCCTCAAGGAAGTCCAGCGCGTTACGTGACGGCGGCGTGTCGAGCACCACCAAGTCGAAACCGCCCTCAATCACCAGTTCGTACAGCTTCGAGACGGCGGTGAACTCCTGCGAGCCGGACACAGCAGTCGAGAGCTCTCGGTAGACGCGGTTGGCCTTGATCTCCTCGGCTCGCTCCGGCGTCGGTGCCACCAGCTCGATCAGCTCGTCAAACGTGCGTTTGGCATCGAGCATCATCGCCCACAGCTCACCCTCAAGCGGTGTCCCGAGCAACTCGGCCGACACAAGCGACGGCTCGTTCGAGAGCTCCTCAAGCCCCAGTGCGTTGGCCAGCCGCAGCGCTGGATCGATCGTCACCACGGCGACCTTCAAACCGCGCGCTGCCATCCCCAGCGCGATCACCGCGGCGGTTGTGGTTTTGCCGACGCCGCCGGAGCCGGCGCAGACGCAGACTCCCTTGCCGGCCAGGATCTCCTCGACGTTCACCTGAGCTCCTGCTCCAGGGTGTCGGCGAGCTGCTGCAGCTCGCCGATCCCGATCGAGGGGCTGAACACGAACGGGAGGGTGCTCAGCCGCCCGTCAAACGCGTGTGCGAGTCGTGCCCGTTGCTCACGCTGAACTTCGGCACGCTCGTGCTCAGACAGTGCCGCGCGGATCGCCGCACGTGCCCGCACGCTGGCGCGGCGACGGTTCGCCTTCTGTAGACGCTCCAGGTCGGCCAGGTCGAAACGCTGCGGATAGCAGGCGTTGACGAGCACCGCATCGAGGTCAAGCCCGTCTTGCAGCAGTGACGCGTGCAGTGACAACGTCTCGTTGACCGGCATCTCTTCAGGCGTTGCCACCGCCACCACGGCGGTGAAGCTGCGGTCGGCGATCGTCGCAGCGATCGCGCCGGCCTGATGCGCGATCGGGCCGACCGCGGCGATCTCTGAGAACGTGCGTGGCGTGCGCAAGAGTCCGCGGCCGTGACCAGTCGCCGGCGAGTCGACGATCACCAGGTCGTAGGGCTCAGCGTCACGCGTGCGCCGCTGAGCCTGGGAGAGCTCCCAGACCTTGCCGACGGTCAACAGTTCGCGCATCCCAGGGGTAGCCATCGCGAAGGTCGCAAACAGGCGGCTGTGAGACAGCGCCCCGCCAAATGCGCCCCCTTTGATCCGCAGGTACTCGCCCATCGCGTCCTCGGGACTGATCGAGATCGTGAACAGGCCGGGGGAGACCTCCACCTCCTCAAACGGCGCGCCGCGGCCGCTCCCGGCGGAGCGCGCGAGCCGGTCATCGCCGCCGACCTCGGCGACGATCGTCCGCAACCCCCGTCGAGCAGCGGCAATTCCGAGCGCCAGTGAGACGGTTGATTTCCCAACGCCGCCCTTGCCGGTGACGAAGATCAGGCGGCGCTCTAGAAGGCCGGACGGCACGGAACTGACCTTACTGCCGGGCGCTCAGGCCCGCCGGTGGTCCAGCGGGACCACCGGCGTTACATAAACGGCTACTCGGACGGAAGGAATCGGCCGCCCGCCTGCGAATACACCCCGCGAACTGTTTTCGCTCCTGTCAGTGTCCCGTCGGAGGGGTCTCTAAGTGTCCAAGGTGATCGCGTTCGCCAACCAGAAGGGTGGCGTCGCCAAGACCACAACAACGCTCAATCTCGCAGTTGCCTTCGTTGAGGAGGGCCACCGCGTGCTTTGTTGCGATATGGATCCGCAGGGAAACCTGACGATGTCACAGGGCATCGATCCGGACGACCTGCAGAAGTCGATGTACGACGTGCTGGTGTCGAAGACGCCGATCCGCGAGGTGATCATGAAGCGCGAGGTGGACATCGCCTGCGCCTCGATCGATCTGGCCGGCGCCGAGATCGCAATGTCGACGATGATCGGTCGCGAGCGCTCGCTGCAGCGCGCGCTGAAGGAGGTCGCGGACGACTATGACTTCGTCTTCATCGACACGCCACCGAGCCTTGGTCTGCTGACGATCAACGCACTGACGGCGTCAGACAAGGTGATCGTCCCCGTGCAGTGCGAGTATTTGTCAATGCGCGGTTTGATTCAGCTGCAGAACACTCTGTCGATGATCCGCGAAGAGTTGAATCCGAATATCGAGATTGAGGGCATCCTGCCGACGATGATGGACACTCGTACGCTCCACGCCAAGGAGGCGATCGAGCTGCTCGAGGAGAACTTCGGAGATCGCGTATTTGCCTCGCGGATCAGGAAAACCGTCCGATTTGCGGAAGCGCCTGTGAAGGGCATGTCCGTACTGAAATACGATCCGGACGGGATGGCCGCACAGTCATATCGCGATCTCGCCAAGGAGGTTCTCTCGCATGCCAAACGCTAAGCGCGCGAGCATGCGCGAGGGACCACTCTCGGCGCTGTTCAAGAAGACCGCTGAAGATACTGTCGAGGGTGCCGCCGGCGCCCCGGCTTCCGCGCCTGCCACGCCAGCCGCGCCTGCCGCGGGTGCGAGCGCCCCGGCCACGCCGCCCGCTACCCCCGTCGAGCGCACCGCGCCGCCGGCCGCCGCCCCGGCGCAGCCGACTCCGTCCGCGCCGCAGCACCCGCAGCTGGAGATCGAGCAGACGGTAATCCCGACTCCGCAGGAGCGGCTGCGTAACGCCTTCTCCAGCGAGATCCCCGCCAACTTGATGGAGCGCACCCCCGCGCCTGCCCCGGTCGCCTCGAAGTCAAGCCACGACCCCTACGCCCGCGAGGATCGCGTTCCGTTCTCCGCGCCGAGGGTGGTTGGCACGCCCGTGCTACGCGTCGTCGGCGTCGGTGGCGCCGGTGTCAACGCGGTCAACCGGATGATCGAGGCCGACATCACCGGCGTCGAGTTCATCGCGATCAACACTGACCTTCAGTCGCTGCAGCAGTCCGCCGCCGAGGAGACCCTGCACATCGGCGACTCAATCACTCGTGGGCTGGGCTCCGGCGCCAACCCAGAGCTCGGCCGCCAGGCCGCGCGTGAGGAGCACGACCGGATCAAGGCGCTGCTGCGTGGCTCCGACATGGTTTTCATCGCCGCCGGCGCTGGTGGCGGCACCGGTACCGGGGCTGCACCCGTCGTCGCGCAGATCGCGCGTGAAGTGGGTGCTTTGACCGTCGGCATCGTCACTCGTCCGTTCCAGTTTGAGGGCACCCGTCGCCGGGACCAGGCCGAGGCCGGGATCGCCGCGCTGGCGGAAGAGGTCGACACGCTCGTCGTGGTACCGAACAACCGTCTGCTATCGCTGCTCGATCGCAACACCTCGATGGTCGAGGCGTTCCGGGTCGCCGATGACGTTCTGCGCCAGGCCGTCCACGGGATCTCCGATCTCGTCACACTGCCGGGACTGATCAACCTTGACTTCGCCGATGTGCGCACCGTGATGTCGGATGCCGGCACCGCGCTGCTCGGCATCGGCATGGGTCGCGGTGAGCGCCGCGCGATCGACGCCGCTGAGGCGGCAGTGAATTCGCCCTTGCTCGAGACCAGCATGGACGGCGCGCGCTCGATCCTGCTGTCGATCACCGGTGGCACTGACATCTCGCTGTGGGAAGTCAACGAGGCGGCCAAGGCCGTCGCCGAGGCGGCACACCCCGAGGCGAACATCATCTTCGGAGCGATGGTCGACGACAAGCTGCAGGGCGATGAGATCTGGGTGACCGTTGTCGCGACCCGCTATGGCTCAAGCCAGACGCAATACGGCGACCGCTTCACGGTTGGCAGCCGGGCGGCGCTTGGTGACCGTCCGCGCCCCAGCGACCGCGCACGTGAGGCGCGGGAGTCTCGGCCCGTGCGTCCGCTACGCGAGCCCTCCGGCGAGCCACGGGTGATCCGCCGCGAACGTGCTGTGAGTGGCGTCGATGACGTCGACGTGCCCGAGTTCCTGCCGCGGTCCTAGTTCCGGGAGGATCCGGTGCCTGCGCAGTCGGGTCGGCGCCAATTGGGTGTTGTCGCTGCCGGGCATCAGCTGAGCGCTGAGGCCGGCGCTGACGCGCTGCGGGCCGGCGGTAACGCCGTTGACGCCGCGTTGGCGGCGCTGCTCGCATCGTTCACCTGCGAGCCGCTGCTGACCGGACTGGGGGCTGGTGGCTACATGCTGGTCGTTGCCCCGGGGGAGACGCCGGTCGTGTTGGACTTCTTCGTCGCGGCCCCCGGGCTCGGCTCAGACGCGGGCGGGCCGGCCGAGCTGCTGCCGGTCAGCATCTCATTTGGCGATGCGGTGCAGCTGTTCAACATCGGTCCCGCGTCGGTCGCGACCTATGGCGTACCCGCCGGGATCGCCGCGGCGAGCGCGCGCTTTGGGCGGCTGCCACTGGCCGAGCTGACTGGCCCCGCGGCGGCGCTCGCCCGGGGCGGGGTGGCGATGACGTCGCAGCAGGCGTATCTGCTGCAACTGCTTGGCGGCCTGGTGAAGTCGACTCCTGAGTGCGCGGCGCTGTTCGCGCCTGGCGGCGAGCTGCTGAGTGCAGGTGCGACGACGCGGCAGCCCGAGCTGGGCGACGCGCTCGAGCTGCTTGGGGCGCAGGGCGCGGAGCCGTTCTACCGCGGCGAAATCGGACAGGCCGTTGTCAGCTGGGTGCGTGAGCGCGGCGGAATGCTGAGCAGCGACGACCTCGAGTCCTATGCGGTGATCGATCGCGAGCCGGTCCGGACTGCGTTCCGCGGACGCACGATCTTGACCAACCCGCCGCCGTCGGCGGGAGGGATTCTGATCGCTTACGCGCTGTCGCAGCTTGAGCGCGGTCAGGCACCGGCGAGCACCGAGGCGGTCGTCGAGGCGATGGCCGCCGCTCAGTCGGCGCGGACCCCGGAGTTCATCGAGGGACTGAACGATCCCGAGTTCGTCCGCCGCTTCCAGGGCAAGACGCTCGGCTCGACCACGCACGTGGCGGTACTCGACGCCGGCGGTATGGCGTGCTCGATGACGACCTCCAACGGCGCCTCCTCAGGCGTTGTCGTGCCCGGGACCGGCATGCATCTGAACAACATGCTCGGTGAGTCCGACCTCAACCCGCTCGGCTTTCATCAGCACGCAGCGGGCGCCCGTCTGCCGAGCATGATGGCCCCGACGGTTGTGCTGAGTCCTGATGGCGGTGTGCCGGAGATCGTGGTCGGCAGCGCCGGCTCGAACCGGATCCGCTCAGCGATCCTGCAGACCATCGTGCGCGTGATCGACGATGGGATGCACGCCCGCACGGCGGTCGAGGCGCCGCGGCTGCACTTCGAGGACGGGGTTATCTACACCGAGCCTGGGATTGAGCTCGACGAGCTCGACCTCAAGCGCTATGGCCACGCGCCGTTTCATGCGCCGAGCTTGTTCTTCGGCGGGGTGCAGGCGGTCGAGCGCGATCATGATGGTTGGCTGTGGGGCGGCGGTGATCCGCGCCGGGGTGGCGCCGCGATTGTCGTTGCCGCCTGAGGCGCTCTTCCTGGTACTGGTCCAGCTAGACCAGTACCAGGCACAACCGAGCTGTGGCCCGCCGAGCTACAAACCCGCCGCGGCGTACCCGAGCAGCGCGGCAACGACCGCCACGTAGCCGGCAGCGGCCCACAGCGCGGCGGTGCGCAGCAGCGAGGCCGGCGGAGGGTCGATCCGTTCAAGCGCCGGCGTCGTCCATGTCTTTCGCTCCCAAGGGGTCAGTTCCTGATCAACGTCCTCAGGAACGGGGGCACGCCGCCGGTACAGCGTGTGCGCGAGCACCAGTAGCACCGTCGCCCCAGCGGCCAGCGCCGGGATCGTCAGGTTGTTGACGTGCAGTCGCACGCCGGGAAATACGGTCCGTAGCGCCAGCATCATCGATAACGCGGCGAGGAATGCGATCGTTGCCGCGGCCGCCGCGTTCTGCAGCCACCCGTTGCGCTGCGGGCCAAGTAGGGCGTGATCGTTGGCTAGCAGCACCAGCAGCACGAGCATTGGGGGCAGCAGCAACGCCCCGCCTGCCTGTACCAGCACGGTCGCCGTTCCGGGAGGCAGGCCAGGGACCAGCGCAATCCCCGCCGCCACCACGATCATCGCGGTGAAGGCGGTGTGGAACCACGGCGCGTCAGTGAACCGCCGGTGCAAGGAATGCTTGGTGCCGAGTAGTTCGGCCAGCGCATATGAGCCCGACAGTGAGACGGCACCGGCGCACAGCAGCGATGCGTTCAGCAGCGTGATCGCCAGCACCGCCGCGGCCGGCCCGCCGAGCTGAACGTCGAGCGCGCTCAGCACATCCCCGACGTTGTGGAAGTGGCCGTACTCCACGCCATGCCCGATCGCTGCCGCCGCGATCGTCATCACCGCCGCGGCGCACAGCCCGAACAGGACCGCCCCGATCGCCGTGTCGGTGCGCTCGTAGTTCATCCAGCGTGGCGTGATCCGCTTGTCGATCACGCTCGACTGTTGGAAGAACAGTTGCCAGGCGGTCAGCGAGGAGCCGAACAGCGCCAACAACAGCAGCAGCCCGGCGTGGTTCCCATGCCCGCTGCCGGCATGGCCCGCGGGCGCGGTGACCGTGCCGTGAAAGTGCGCGAACGCGGCGACCGGGATCAACGCCAGGTCGAGCGCGATCATCACGTACATCGCGCGTTCCCAGCGGCGGAAGCGCCCGCCGGCGGTGACCGTGATCAACGCCGCTGCCGCCAGTGGCACGGCAACGTAGCGGCTGATCCCGAAGTAGCCGAGCGCCAGGCGGACGCCGATGAACTCCACCAACAGGGTCGCGATGTTCAGGCCGAACAGCTGCGTCAGTGAGAACCAGCTCCAGCTCCTCCCGAACCGCTGACGGATCAGCATCGCGAAGCCGACTCCGGTCGTCGCCCCCAGCCGTGCAGCCATCTCCTGCATCACAAACAGCGCCGGGCACAGCAACACGACTACCCAAACGAGTCCGGTGCCGTGATTCTGGCCGGCCTGTGAGAACACCGAGACCGAGCCCGCGTCGTTGTCAGCGACCATCACGACGATCCCGGGACCGATCACTGCCAGTAGCGTCGCCAGCCGCGCGCTGAATGTTCGCCGCGGGCGGGTGTCGTGCGCCGGCAGCGTGCCGAGCGCTCCTTCGATGTCGCCGATGTGCGCGCGATCGGTCGCGCTACGGCGCTCAGCCGGTGGCGTGAAGTTCGGATCGTCGGTCATCGCGACCGATCGGAGGGGGCGTCAGGAGGCGACGCGAATCGCCGGCGCAGGCACAGCCTGGTCGACCGATGTGATGTGGCTGAGCGCGTCGGCCAGGATGCCGATGAGGTACTCGTCACGGACCGCATACTGACGGCTACGCCCAAGTCGGCGCACGGTGACAACGTTGTGATCACGCAGCACGCGCAGCTGATGGGAGATCGCCGACTGCTCCATCCCAACCGCCTCTACGATCTCGCCGACGGTCCTCGGTCCGTGTTGGAGGTATGCGAGGATCTGCAACCGACTGGGAGTCGACAGCGCGAACATCGTGTCGGCCACCTGCTGCGCGATCTGCTCTGGGAGTAGCTGAGGCCCGTCCATCGCCACCAATAATATGCAAAAACGTTCACTCGTCCAGCCCGATGGCTGAAGTCATGCCCGTTAGATACCGATGATCGCCTCGTTGCCCCGCTATCGATGGCTGACATGGCGGACCCTGCTCGGTTGCGTCGTGGTGCTGTTGGCCAGCGCCGCGACCAGTTCGGCGTTCCTGTTCGGTCAGCTCGACAACGCCGTTGGCGCGCTCAAGCACAACCCGAGCGTCAAGGTCCAAGGGCTGACTGCCACCAGCTTTGGCGGGCCACAGACGCTGTTACTGATCGGTAACGACCAGCGCACACACACGACCACGGCGCCGGTGCTGCCGCACTCCAACGAGATGCTGCTGATCCGGTTTGACCCCAGCAAGCCGTGGATCTCGATGATCTCGCTGCCGCGGGAGTTGTTGACCACGATCGATTGCCCGACAGGCGGTCCCGTCACCACGCGGCTGAACTACGCGCTGACCTGCGGTGGCTTCACGACGCTGATCAAGACGATCAAGCAGATCTCCGGGCTCGGCGTCAACCACGTCGTGATGATCGACTTCAACAACTTCCGTAAGGCCGTCGATGACATGGGCTGCGTGTACGCGACGATCGACCGTCGCTAC
>Ga0302314_10009917_pt1 | contig 16773 bp, 18 predicted proteins | sample III_Palsa_N2_3_FD_200533 | JGI IMG/M metagenome (GOLD analysis project Ga0302314, IMG submission 200533) | Peat permafrost microbial communities from Stordalen Mire near Abisko, Sweden - III_Palsa_N2_3 | ecosystem: Environmental > Terrestrial > Soil > Palsa > Peat permafrost | place: Sweden...
TCGGCTGGATAAGCTGGCGCAAGCGGATACCGACGCGACGCCGCGTTGGCGTATCTGCCTAGCCCGCACATGCCGAACAAGGTCCGTGCCTTGATCGACTATCTCGTCGCGACGTTGTAGGCACGGGTAGGCAAACCCAAGTCAGGACACAGATGAAACGTATCACTCGCGACCAGCTTACCTCTCGCATCAAAGATCCTAAGCTCTCAATCTATCGACCATGGCGCAACGCACTCACCCTCTTTTTATGCTTGCCAGCTTTCTCTCCGGCCATATGTCACGCGTTTGCAGGTGGCCACGGGGATAATCTTCTATCGCGACTTGCAGATCAGAATGCCCTCTTTGTTCGATATGAAAAAAGCGAACAGGAGCGCAACGTTGACTTCCCGGATCGATCATTTCGCTCTATTGCAAGAGAACATCAAGAAGACGTAAAACTACGGACAAATCTTGCCGCCATTTCGACCGACGGCTTCGCGGAACAGGATTTGCTGTCACACGAAATACTTCTGCGTGAACTCGATCAAGAAAGCCGAGATTATGATCTGAAGCTCTATGAGCTTCCGCTCGCAGAGGGTGAGGGCATTTATGAAGACCTCGCCGAACTTAGTGACGGCAACTTCCAGTCAGCCGCTGATTACAGCGACTACCTGAAAAATCTACGGGAAATACCCCGAGTATTGCGGCAGGCAAAAGATCTCGCGAGGCTAGGCATCAAAGATGACGTCCTTCCAGCGCGTTACATATTGGAGAAGGTGGTCACGGTATGTGACGACATCATTACAGAAGATCCCTTTCTCAGGCCGACCAAAAAATTTCCCACGTCGATTTCGTCGTATGACCAGGATCGCATCACTGCGCAGGTCACTGAAGTCGTAAATGATGAAGTCATTCCCGCGTATAAAAGTTTTCGGGATTTTGTGAAAAACGATTACGCTCCGCACGCCCGTCGAGGCATTGGGCTGAGCAGTCTTCCCCGTGGCGCAGAGATGTATCAGAACGCCATCCACGAACAAACGACGACCAACATGACGCCCGTGGAGATCCACAACCTCGGCTTGCGAGAGGTCGCACGAATTCAGGGACTGTTGCAGAGTGTCGCTCATCGAGCCGGGTATGCCAGCCTAGCCAGCTATCGCGCCGCGTTGAAGGTCGATCCAAAGTATCGACCTTCCTCACCAGAACAAATTGTGGATGATTTCCGTCGCTATGTGAGCGCGATGCAACCTCGCCTGCCAGAACTCTTCGAGGAATATCCGAAGACTTTGCTTACCGTGGAGGCAGGTTCTCCTACGGATCCGGGATTCGGTACACACTTCGTGCCAGGACCAGCGGATGGCAGCAGACTTGGGCGCATTGTCGTCGCTGTGTCCAATTTTTCACAACGAAGCCTTGTCAGCGACGAGACGCAGGCTTATCACGAGGGCATTCCTGGCCATGCTTTACAGGTCACCATTCAGCAGCACCTTAAGGGTTTGCCTGAATTTCGTTCAGAGATTCGAAACACGGCGTATGTCGAGGGCTGGGCGGTTTACGCGGAAGCGCTGGGTAAGGAAATAGGCTTCTTTCAGGACCCTGCCTCGGATTATGGACGTCTAAATCTTGAACTCATGCGGGCTGTTCGCCTGGTTGTAGATACAGGCATCAACGCGGGCGGATGGACGCGAGAGCAGGCGGTATCTTACTTTCGTGAAAGCGGCGCGGCAGATGAACCCTCGTTGCAAGCGGAAATCGATCGATACGTGAACTGGCCGGCCCAAAGCCTGGGGTACAAGATAGGGCAACTGAAATTCATCGAACTCAGGGAACGTGCCCGAAGAAAGCTCGGCCCAGACTTTGATATCAGGAAGTATCACGAGGAAGTACTGGATGCCGGCAGCCTCCCTCTGGATCTACTGGAAGCCCGGGTCGATCATTGGATTGAGCGGGAGGAGAAGCTTAGACGTCCATCGCGTGCATAGCTAAGTGCGAAACCGGGGTCAGAGTCGACTTTCCAACATCGCCCTCAAAGAACTCCACTCTGATCCCTTTTTTACTTTTCCACGAGACAGCATCGCATCGAACTAGCGATCACGATTTATCAGTCGAACTTGACCAGGTCCTTGAAGATCAGTTGACCCCAGCTATTTCCGCGCGCCTGCACTAGCTGTCCACCTTCCGAAAGCCCGCCAAGTTGGATCGGCGAGAAACCGAGATTTTCCGCAAGCGCAGCAACCTCCGCGGCGGCGCCGTCATCGTCGCTCGCGAGGAACACGACTCGCCTGCCACCGTGTACGGCTGGATCCTGCTCAAGGACGGCAGCGCCCAAATGGTTGAAGCCCTTGACCAGTCTGGCACCGGTGAAGGCCTGCGCGACGACCTTGGAAGAAGGCTGGCTTCCCAGTTCCTCAGGGGAGAAACCGTAGGCGTTGGTCACATCGATGATAGTCTTTCCCTTCCAACTCGGCAGCGCCTTCGCGACGTCCTTGTGCGACTCGAAACGAACAGCCAAAAAGACAATGTCCGCCTTGACCGCTTCCGCCAGCTTTTTGGGAATGATCGTGGGTCCGATCGCGGCCGCAGCAGATGCAAAGCTTTCCGGGTCGCGCGTGGTTGCGACGGATACTTCGATCCCGCGTCGGGCAAACGCCTTGGCCAAGGCTTGGCCGATATTGCCGAAGCCGATAATTGCATAGCTCATAAATATTTTCCTTTAATGACCACGCCCAACGGCGCTCCAAATAATCGAATGGAGCGCCATAGCGCGTAGCGAGTCAGAGTTGCGCCAAGCCGCCGTCGACGGCGAGCTCGCTGGCGGTCATGAAGCTGCTGTCCGACGATGCGAGGAAGGCCGCCGCCGCCGCGATCTCCGCCGGATCGGCCATGCGCAGAAGCGGAGTCATCGAGGCGTAGACCTTCTGACCCTCCTCGCCCAGCGCTGCCTTCGCGAGTTCGGTCGCGGTCGCCCCGGGCGACAGCACGTTTACCCGGATGCCGGTGCCCTTCAGGTCCTCCGCCCAGGTTCGCGCGAGGTTGCGCACGGCCGCCTTGCTCGCGCTGTAGGCGCTCATTCCCGGGGCGCCCGTAGTGCCAGCGCTTGATCCGGTCAGGATGATCGAACCGCCCTCGCCCATCAGCGGCAGCGCCTTCTGGACCGTGAAGATCGTACCCTTCACGTTGGTGTCGAAGGTTTCGTCAATGTGCTCGGCGGTGATCTTGCCAAGCGCAAGCTGGCTTCCCGCCCCGGCGTTGGCGAAGACGATATCGAGGGTTCCACGCTCGGCCTTCACCGCCGCGTAGAGTCGGTCGAGGTCGGCCTCGTCCGAGACCGAGCCCTTCACCGCACGAGCATGGGGCCCGAGCTTTGCCACAGCGGCGTCGAGCGCTTCCTGTCGGCGGCCGAAGATGAAGACGAAAGCGCCCTCCTCGATGAAGCGCTTCGCTGCGGCGAGGCCGATGCCAGTAGCGCCGCCGGTGATCACCGCGGTCTTTCCATTCAGTCTGTTCATGTCATGCATCCTTGGTTGGAGTTGTACGCAAACAGGTGTCTGCTTGCTTGAGCACAAGGATGCGGTTCTGATAACCTAACGACAAGTATGCACCTTTTGGTAAGTATTAAACAATGACGACCCCTCCTCAAACCTGCAGCGCCGGTCGTACCGGTCGCACCAGTGGTCCCGACTTCTCCTGCGGGCTCGACGCCACGCTCCGCATCATCGCGGGCAAGTGGAAACCGCTGGTCCTGTTTTTTCTGCGCGACGGCCCGAAACGTTACGGCGAGCTCAAGCGCTTGACCCAGGGCGTCAGCGACAAGGTGCTGATCCAGTCATTGAAGGATCTGGAGGCCGATCACGTGCTGGCGCGGACCGACTACAAGGAGGTGCCGCCGCGCGTGGACTACGCGCTGACCCCGCTCGGTCGCAGCCTTGCCGAGGCGATCGTCCCGCTGTGCACTTGGGGAACCGAGAACATAGCGGAAGTGGCAAGCATCTTCGCCAAGCGCGGCGCTTTGCCTTAGCAGGATGTTGAAGAACCGCTGAGTCGGACGGCCCTCCGCATTTGTTGGAGGGAGGCAGTTTGAATTTTTCAATCAGACGGTCAGGATGCGTGATTTGGGCGCTCTGGCCCATGTCTTGTGAGCTCGAATGGGGCAGGTTCACTTACCAACTCTCAAGAAGTGAGCCTGACCCCGCTTTTCGGAAACAGGGGACAAAGTCGACCTTCCAACATCACTCCAAAGAACTCCACTCTGACCACTGTTTCGCCCCACTCCCGCTTTGACTACGTTGCCGGCGTGTCGGTTATATGCAGAACGCCCCAACCGTGGCCGTCCGGATCGATAAAGCTGTGCGTGTACATGAAGCCGAAATCCTCCGGCTCATCGTAGGTGGTGCCACCAGCAGCAAGCGCTTTGGCGACGAGGCTGTCGACCTCTTCGCGGCTTTCGCAACTGAGGGAAAGCAACACCTCGACAGCCTTGCTGGTGTCGCAGATATCTTTGGGCGTGAAGTTCCGAAACCCAACGTGCGTCGACAGCATGAGGCTGATCGTGTCGCTGATGACGAAGCCGGCGCCGGCGTCGCTGGTGAACTCCGGATTGAGCGCGAAGCCGAGTGCCGTGAAAAACGCGATGGACCTCGGCAGGTCGGCGACCGGAAGGTTGATGAACAATTGTCTGCTCACGATTTCCCCTTGCGTTGCTGGTGGTTGTCAGAAGGCTGCGTCAGGGACCATTTGAACACTTCTGAGACCGCTCCAAAATGTCCCTGACACCTTTTCACACGTCCACTTCGCCCAGGCGCTTCTTACCTACTCCGCGCAACTCAAACAACTTAAGTGGACTTGCTACCGGTGCGCTGCGTCGCCGACTGTTGAGCCGGCATGGCGCTTATGTGGAGAACTCCCCACCCTTGACCGTCTTTGTACTTTTGTATTGCCAATCGCAAACATTCCGCGGGATGATGCCGAAGCGGTTGCCACCGTCATGATCGGGGAAGATTGACGATGAAAAAGTTTCTGATGACAACGCTCATGCTTTGTTTTCTGCCATTTTTTGCGTGGGCGCAAAACTCGGCAATCAACACCGATCCTCCTGCGGACAAAACAAAACCCGCCATCATGGATGCTTTCGCGCTGCCGTCTCACGGCTCGCAGATCAACGTGATCGCGTATGTCGCTTCAGGCGCGGGGCCGCATCCCGTGGTCGTATTGCTGCATGGCTTTCCCGGCAATGAGCGGAACCTCGATGTCGCGCAGGCGATACGTCGTGCGGGTTACACCGTGCTGGTTTCCAGCTATCGCGGCGCGTGGGGCTCTCAAGGTGCGTTTTCGTTTGCGCATTCGCTGGAAGACTCGCAAGCGGCGGTCGATTATTTGCGCGTTCCCGCCAATGCCAGGCGTCTTCGCGTCGACCCGGACAAGATTGTGCTGATGGGCCACAGCATGGGCGGATGGATGGCGCTGGCGACCGGCGCGGCGGATGCGAAGGTGCGCGCGGTGATCACCATCTCCGCGGCGGAGATGCCTGGCTTGGCAGCGGCGAGCGCAGGTGAGTATGGAGCAGCCAAGGCTCTGAAGCTGTGCGTTCCGGTGATGAATGACGGGTCATTTGCTGCGCTGGCCGGCGACACCCCCGAGGCGGCTTGCAAGGAGTTGATCGAGAATGCCGCGCATTGGATCTTCTCGAACGACGTGAAGGGGCTTGCCACGCGGCCAGTGTTTCTCATCACGTCGGACGACGGCTTCGCACCCGCTGCCACAGCGCTTGCCCAAGCGCTGCGTGCAGCGGGCAATCAGCAAGTGCATGAGGCCCATCTGGCAACGGACCACTCCTACTCGGACAAACGTATCGCGCTCACGCAGATCGTGCTGGATGACCTCGACGCGCTCAAACTGCAGTAGCCGTCCTACTCAGGTAGTGCAGGATCAGCTAGTTCCACAAGCAGATCAATCTGCCAAACAAAGGCGTCAGGTTCATTTGCAAAACCAGGCTAAACGAACCTGACCCATTTTCTTATGCAAGCGATCGCCGTGACTCCCGGCTACTGAAAGGTTGGATGCTGCCGCACGACGTACGACGCGCCGCCCGAGGGCGAACGCGCGAGGAGTGCGAGGTAAGTGGCCTGCTCCTCGCGAACACCGGGTTTCGTACCGTGCGGTGGTTCCAGTGCCTGCGCATTCACGTCGATGATGATGTCGCGTAGCTTCTGCGCGTCGCGGACGATGGCATCGCCCATGATCGACAGCGTGACGTCGGATAACTCGGCATGATCGCTGCAGGTCACCACATTGCCGTGGGCCCGAAGGCTGTCGAGCAGCAAGTTGATTTCGTCGAGCTGATTCAGGGTGACGCCGAAGAGGTAGCCGTTGCCCGCCTCATCCCTCACCGGCTCGGCGACCTCCGGTTCTGCGGCTTCCGTGCAAGCCTCCGCTTCGACTTCGGCTTCCTTTTCCGCATCGGCCTCGCTTGCTGGCTCCTCTTCGCCACGTTCTGCCGGCCAGGAGATTTCGGCCAGCACCTGGGCGATCTGCTCCTCCAGCAACTCCAGGCAGATTGCCACCTCGCCCGGGCGAATTTCCGCGTACCACTCCTTTGCTTCGTCCGTGATGCGCGGTCGCGCCAGGTTCGCCAGGAACTCCACATACTCGCGCAGCTTCTTCAGCCGTAACTGGCTTTCCTCCGGCAGGAAATAGCCCGTTGTTTCCAGATCATCCGAATCGAACGTTGACATGGTCGCCTCCTAAGTTCCATGAAGTGCCCGTCCACGGCATGACGACGGACGGGAAGTCGGGAGGTTAGAAACCGCTAACAGACTTCGGACGTATTTCCCCGAAGGGTGTTGTATTAGCCGCCCTCCCGACGGCAATTACCCACCGCCCCTCTTAATTCGGTGAATTTAATTACCTCCTTCCTTTTATCGTTGCCAACAGCCTCGGCCGCGGCAGTGTCGTGGCGAAGCTAAAGCCGTAACATGCTCGGAGGGCTTGGCAGCGGCGGCAACGTGCAATTCATGGCTGGCATGATGCAACTCAAAATTGGCTATGTCAACAACCTGAAATTGCATTTCCACGAATGCGGATGCGCAACAATGCGCTGCATCTACTCAACGCCCCAGGCCTGAGCGCGTGCCGGCGATGCGACAACAGGAACTTGGATGACAGCACCCTACGAGGATTTCGCGGACCGCCTGCAGCAGACGCTGGACCGCGCCCGTTTCGTGCAAGGACGCGGAAGAACGAGCGCCCTGGCAGACCGCTACGCCGTGTCGCGCGAGACAGCCCGCAAATGGCTCACGGGCCTTGCCCTGCCCGAGCTTGCCCGCATCATCGAACTGGCGAAGGATTTCAACGCCAGCTTCGAATGGATTGCCACCGGCCGAGGCCATTTCCGCTTGGGGGTGGGAGAGAAATCCTCCGTCTATCAGCGCCTCACTGACGAAGAAAGCCGCCTTCTCGATGCCTTCCGCAACCTGCCCGAGCCCAAGCGTCAGCTACTGGTGAAATTTCTCTCCTAGGTCTTACTGTGCCTCATCCTCGGACGCGCGCAGCGCGGACATCGAGCGAGTTGCTCAGCGATGAGGAAAGGGGTGGACAGGATGATAGGGCTTCGATGAGCATAAACGACAGATGCCTGCCCCTTCCACGCCGCCCGACGAACTACTGCAGCTGCTGCCCGACGCGGTGGTGCAAACGGACGCGCTCTGGATCATCACCTACCTGAATCCTGCCTGGCACAAGCTCACGGGCCATTCGCTGGATGGGGCGCTCGGCAAGTCTTTGCTTGACTTCGTGCATCCCGACGACACGGGAACCTTGCGATCAGGCATGCCGGTGTTCCGGCTGCGCTTGGCAAACTCGGACTATCGCTGGATGCGTCTGCAGATGCATCCGAAGTCCGATGCAGCGAATCGAGTGATCAGTCGCCAGGGCGTTCTGATCGAAATCACCGAAATCACCGAACAAGTATTGATGGAGGTCCGCCAGCGCTTCCTGCGGCTGCTGGAAACCATCGACGGCGTCGTTTGGGAAGCAGAGCTCGGCGTGGGCAATACGTTCCTGAGTCCGCAGGTCGAGCGCCTTTTCGGCTACTCGGTCGAAGAGTGGCGGTCCGACCCGGGTTTCTGGCGGCAGCATTTGCATCCCGATGACTTGGCGGAAGCGCTGGTCATTGACGATGCCGCGTACCACGCAACACACAGTTACGCGTACGAGATGAGTTACCGGTTGATTGCCAAATCCGGCAAGGTCGTATGGGTGCGCGACCTGTGTCGCGTCGATGTCGACAAGGGTCGCCAAAATCGCATGATCGGCCTGATGATTGACGTGACCCAACAAAAAAATACCGAACTCGAGCTGGTGCAATCCGACAACCGCTATTCACTCGCCACCCGCGGATCCAATGACGGTATCTGGGATTGGAACCTGCAAACGGACGTCTTGCATGTGTCCCACCGCTTCAATGAGATTGTCGGGCTGAGCGGCACCGGCAACCTGCATGATGACGGCTGGCATTTTTTGCAACAGCTCATTGATCCCGATGACCATGAGCGCGTGCAGATGGCGTACCGCAGGCACCTGGCGGGCAACCGCCCTAACTTTTCGGTCGATTTTCGTGCTCATCATGGATCGGGGCGATTGGTGTGGCTCAATTGGCGCGGGGTGGCCCAATTCGAAAACGGCGTTGCAGTTCGGATGGCCGGGTCACTGAGCGATCTGGCCGAACGCGGCAGCTCTTACGACGCATTGACCAACCTGCCCGGCCGGCCCTTGTTTCGCGATCGCCTCGAGCACGCCATCGCGCTGCATCAAGACGGTGCTTCGAAACGTCGTGACACGCTGACACAAGGCGACCACACGATGTTCGCCGTGCTGGTGCTGGACCTCGATCAGTTCAAGGCAGTCAATGACACCCTTGGACACCATGTAGGTGACCAACTGTTGCAGCAGGTTGCGCGCCGGCTTGAGTCCTGCGTGCGGGCTGTTGATCTTGTGGCCCGCATGAGTGGCGATGAGTTCAACGTGCTGCTTGAGTCTGTCGATCACGCTGGTGCAACCGACCGGGCCCGACAGATTGCCACCGCCCTCGCGGCCCCCTATCAGATCGGCATGCACACCGTGACCTGCTGCGCGAGCATCGGGGTGGTCAGCAGCCAGGCTGGCTTCACGACAACCGATGACTACCTGCGCGCCGCAGACGCCGCCATGTACCAGGCCAAGAGCCATTCACTGGGCGTGTGCGTTTTTTCCGGAAAAGGGGACACAAAGAGGGACAGGTTCATTTGCAAAACCTAATGAAATGAACCTGCCCCGTTTTTTTGCACCCTGCCCCTTCGTTTGCGACTAAACGTAGTCAGGTAGTGGCGCAATGTCTCCACCGTTGCCGTTATCGAGATAGTTTACGAGTACGTATGACTGCTCGTATTTGCCAAGGTGCCCAGCGGCTCGCGCCAAAGCAGCCTGTGCCACATCCAGCATTTGCGTAATTTTGAGTTCACGGATAGACATGTCCAGCGCCTTCATGTGGACAAGACCGACAGCCCGGTCAATGAGGCCGTCATACATCGTAAGATTTGCACGCAACGCCGCAATGCTCGGTGCAACTGGATACGGAAGGCCCCGCAAGTCACCGCCGCGCGGAAGATCATCACGACCCCAAAGTTTTGCGTTGGCGGCAAACACGGCGGGATTGCCGTTGAAAGTTCCAGAAAGTGCAGACTGAATCAACTGACGCCTGTCCAAAATCTGTGAAAGCAAACCGCCAAACAGCACATTCATCTCAATAGCCAAAATATGCGCTGTCTGCCATCCGTGCGCCTTGCGTTCGCGACGTTGCAAAATTCCCTGCACTAGCGGGACGCCTATTGCGACACAGACCGCTAGGAAAGTCGCGCTGCCAGCAACCCACGTTGCCCAATCGCCGATTTTCAGGCCGTGCCAGATCGGGTCCGCACTGGCCGCTACCGGGTCCACGAACATACATTTCTAACCCTATTCAATTGCCAGACTGAATGGTGAAGGCGTTTCCGGCCTTCAGCAAGACGGAGGAAGAAAAAGGTTACCCCTTTGCTCGCGGTTTGCGGCAGCATGGCTCAGGCCTATCTGGCTGGTCCCACGATTCTCCGCATCATCGTGGCCGGACCCCTTTATCCAACCTGACCCCGTTTTGATCGGGCCAGCTCGCGCTTGAGCGTAGCCAGTTCATCGCTACTGGCCTTCCGTCGGCCGCTGCCACGGAATGCCTGATCCCCTTTCTTCTCAGCATCCTGCGCCCACTTGTACAAACGGTTACGTGGAATGCCCAACTCGCGCGCGATGACCGCCGCGGGCCTTCCTGACGTACGCATCAAGCGCACGGCCTCACGCTTGAACTCTGCGGTGAAACGTTGACGCTTTTCCATCGAACACCTCCGTGCAAGGATTGTCCTTGCTTTGTGGTGTCCGAGAAATCAGGGGTAGTCCAACCTGACCCGTTCTTGCTCGAAAATAAGGATAAAAAGTGAAGTTCATTTCCTACGCACAAAATTTCGAAGATATAAGGCTTTGGCGGGCATTGAAATTCTTCGATAAAGGATTTTATATTGATGTTGGAGCAAATGATCCATCATTCGACTCTGTAACTCGAGCTTTCTATGATCGAGGCTGGACAGGGATAAACATCGAGCCTGTTCAAGCGTTTTACGGCTTGCTTTCACAGCAAAGGCCTAAAGATATAAACCTTCAGTATGTTGCGAGCGATGTTGATGATTCGGATTTTTGCTTTTATGAAGTCACGGGAACTGGACTTTCAACTATGGTTGAGGCTATTGCCAAGGAGCATGAAGAATCAGGACGTGAAGTTCATAAAAGGTCTGTCAGATCGAGGACATTGAACTCAATTTGCGATGAGTACGTTATCGGTGATATTCACTTCCTAAAGATCGATGTTGAAGGTCACGAGGAGTCGGTATTGCAAGGCATCGATCTTAAGAAATGGCGTCCTTGGATAATTCTCGTCGAGACACCTTTCCATAGAGATCAGGTTTGGGAAAAAATTATAATCGAGGCTCATTACATAGCTATATTATTTGACGGCCTCAATACCTTCTATTTGGCCGAAGAGCATATGAATTTGGCAGAAGCATTCGAAACACCACCAAGCTACCTAGATGATTTTCATCTGTGCTATGGCCACAATTATAGCTATCCCGTAAATAATGCCGAAAGCGCGATACGGTCGGAAAGAGATCGTGCAGATAAAGCAGAGGCCGAGCTGGCCATAATTAAGCAGAGTAAAGGGTGGCGTGCTATTCGCCGCCTAAAGTCTCTTATAGGGAAATAACGCAAATCTTATGAGGATCGTGGAAACGGATAAGGGGCAGAGGCTTGGGTCGAAAGGGGCAAAACAGGGGTCAGCGTGGACTTTTCCGAGTGGCCCGGTCGAGAGGCACTGACAAAGAATACGGGCTAAAGCAGGCAAGCTGAGTTCCCTCGGCAAGGAGCCGCCCATGCCACGCAGGCTACGACTCAGAAACGGGGTCAGGTTCACTTTCAGACATGAACCGAAGGCCGTCACTGACAAGACTCAGTGATCGTCGACGCTATCGACGAAACGCGCCCGAGGCGATCCTCGGAGCATGGCCAGACAACCACGACTCGACCTGTTCGAACAGGCCGCGAGGATCGCTATCGTCGCTGCACAAACCCCACGCGCTATACCTTCCTTGTATCCCTGCATTTGCCAAACTCCAGTCGAACAACATCAATAAAGCAGAATAGACCGAATCAGAGCGCGCTTTCGCGCATCGGAAATTTCCTGGAAAAGTCGCGCAAGGGGCGCTGACCCACTCAGTCGGTAAGTGAACCTGACCCCGATAGCTGCAAACGATCGTAAGTGAACCTGACCCGTTTTGTTTCTATATACTTAACCGCGCTGTAGTAGGGAGAATTCAAAAAACTTTTTTACACGATTAACAAAGGGGATGATGAAAATGGAAGGTGAAAAAGACAAATTAATTCTTGAAACAATCAAACGTTTCGATATCTATATAAATGCCAGCAACACTAAAATAGCAATCATCTTATCTTATTGCATCGCGTATTTAGCTGGGCTAATGCTAAGATTAAATGGACTACATTTGCAAAACACTCCTCACTGGCTCGTAGGAATACTACTGGGATCCGCCTCATTATCATCGGTGATAACGGCATGGACAGTAAAATATGCCTGTTCGGCACTCGCACCAAAAACACCGAGCGGCCGTGCACAGCACGAGCATCCTTCAATATTCTTTTTTTGCGACGTCGCCGATCATATTGGGGGGCGTGATGGCTACATCAAGCGTGTCTTGGATATTACACCAGCTGAATTAACTCAGGACCTAGCATCCCAAGCTCATATTCTTGCAAATATAACTAAGAATAAGTACAAGGATATTAGCTCAGCTGTCAACTGCTTAGTTTACTTCCAAGTTCCGTCGTTGATGCTTACGGTCTTCGTGCTTATTTTTGCATCGACATTGAATTAAGGAAAATTCAATCATGGAAAATGGCTCCGATTTTCGAGATAGTTTCGATAAAGTACTTAGACATCAATCGAGATTGAAATCTGATGTAACGGCGAATCTTGAGTCATACGCAGTTACTAGGGCTGACGCACAGGATGCGGCATTAGCTAAATCGTCAGCTTTAGCGACACAGGGAAATGAATACGAGGTTCAACGCCCCATAAGAAGTTGGCTAGGTAAAACCACCGCATTTAACGACGGTAAAATAGGAGCTCACCCGGATTTTCTGCATTTATCCGGGACAGACGGTTTTCAGTATCACTATGTAACTACTATGTTTGTGGACATAAAAAACTCCACACGTTTAGCGATTAAATATGATCTGGAAACTGTGCAATGGATAAAGAATTCAATATTGCGTGCAGCTTCAGAAGTAGTTCGTGCTCTCGATGGCCACGTCCATAGATTTATGGGCGATGCACTAATGGCCTTCTTTGGAGGATCATCAGTTCACAAAGAATCATCGGCGCTCGCAGCAATCAACTGCTCCGCGTTCTTAAGATTGTTGATGGAAGTTTCGGTTATACCCTCGTTACAAACGAGAGGCATTGATATAAGAGATCTAGGATTTCGAGTTGGCCTCGACTTTGGCGATGACAGCCAGGTTTTATGGTCATCATATGGATACTCTAATGTGCAAGAGGTTACAGCCACCTCTTTTCATGTCGATGTATCCGCAAAGCTACAAGGTATGGCCGCCAAAGATGCTGCAATGCTTGGTCAAGGGTTGATAGACTTCTTGGATTTTCCTGAGACTTTCTACAAAATTAAAAATGAAAACCGGTATGGCGTAAAAGAACCAGTTCCTTACCTGCGTCCAAATTTTCTCAAAAAAGACGGAGAAAGCCTCAACTACGTCGTGCGAGAACTTGATTTTAGAAAATTCATTAGGCTTCTACCCATTCCTGCAGAGCTTAAAAGCTCGATAGCAAAAGATATTATCAACTTATCTGGCGTGAATTTTAAAGCGTATTCGCAGGAATCTCCTGAAAATTGGTCAGATTACTTCTCTCTTTCAAGGTGTATCAGAAAAGATATCCCGATTAAGTTTCTTGTAATCGTAAGCGCAGCCTTGATGGCGATTCATAAATCGCTAACCGTAACTTTTACAAAAACAAATTATGGGAGAGAAGCTGCTGCAAATACTTCAATAACTCCTGAAATAATAAATATATCAATATCTAGACGTGAAAATACTTTTCATCAAACCTTGCCATCCTCTGCGACTTTCGAAAGAAACACCGCCTATAGAGGCATTCACATCGTCGAGGCTTCTATCAGAACTCAGGCAAATATCGAAATATTCAAAGATGTAATAGCGGTTCATATCGAGTAACCATCATTCTTTAAAAATGAATTAGACACCAGTAGACATCACACGAAATTGCGTCGAAAAACATTTGTCGGCTGTTGCAGAACACCTCGGTAGTTCCAGCAACGGTAGGGGCGACCTTGCGGACCCCACTTCCAAGTCCAGCTATCAGGCGTAACATCTAGAAAGCTGGCCTGTCTCCCTTCCTTCGAAGCCCTTTGAACTGATTCGCCGCACCAAATCTCATTAGTTCCGGCCATGGCTTGCAACCTTGACGCAATATTTGCAGATGGGCCAACTGCTGTGAGGGTGTTTCTTTCATGGCGCGAAGACCCTGTTGGCAGGCCAATTCGCGCTAAAATAAGTTCACCCAGATCAATACCAATACGGGCATCGACTGGGGATATATGATTTGCTTCTAACAACGGATTTACCAGTCGACTAAGTACGAAGAACATCTCTTCAGCAGCATCGAGTGCTGCGTCGGCCGCTTCAGCATCATTTTTATCGACTCCTAAAATAGCCATAAGGCCATCACCTGTATTCTTTTCGACGTAGGCGCCGTGGCGATAAAGAACCCGCATCATCATTGGTATTACGCAGTCCAGCATAAATAGGACGTTTCTTAGAATGGCCGGATCCGATGAGCTCGTCATTCGAGTAAATCCGCGGATATCAAAAATAGCGAAATGGCTCGAACTTTTCTGCCGGAACCAATGACAATCAGAAACGGGGTCAGGTTCACTTTCAGACATGAACCGAAGGCCGTCACTGACAAGACTCAGTGATCGTCGACGCTATCGACGAAACGCGCCCGAGGCGATCCTCGGAGCATGGCCAGACAACCACGACTCGACCTGCCCGGCATTCCGCAACACGTCGTCCAGCGCGGCAACAACCGCTTGCCCTGCTTTCTCGACGAGAACGATAGACAACGCTATATCACCTTGCTGGGCGAAGCGCTGCTGGATACAGGCTGCAGACTGCACGCTTATGTGCTGATGGACAATCACGTTCATTTGCTGATCACGCCGCCCGACATCGGCGCGGTTGCTCGCCTGATGCAAAAACTCGGACGCGGCTACGTCGGCCAGTTCAATGTCCGTCATCGGCGTACCGGAACATTGTGGGAGGGCCGCTACAAGGCAAGCCTGGTCGACAGCGAAAGCTATGTGTTGCACTGCCACCGCTATATCGATCTCAATCCCGTCCGAGCCCGCATGACGGACGATCCCACAACCTTCGCATGGTCCAGCTGCGCCAGCCATTGCGGACTTCGCCAAGAGGTCATGCTCTCACCGCATCCGCAATACAGCGCGCTCGGCGCTATGCCAGAGTCGCGCGCCATGGCCTACAGTCAGCTGCTACGCGAAACCCTTTCCGACGACGACCTGGCATCCATTCGGAACTATCTCCAACAACAAAGGGCGCTAGGCCGGGATGACTTCCGCGCCATGGTCGAAGCCAAAACCCAACGGTTCGCCGGCCTTCGCCCCGCACATCGACCAGCCCGTAATAGTTCAAAACGGTCCTAAGTGAACCTGACCCCGTTTTGGAAGGGTCCAAAACCGAGATTAAAGTCGACTTTGCAACATCGCCCTCAAAGAACCCCACGCTGCCCCCTGCTTTTGCTGAAGCTTCCTTTCAATGCACGTTCCTACCAACGATATGAAGCGAAGTGACGCCAGGCGCGACTTCCACGGGCATTTCGTAATAAACATGAATCTGATCTCCCCACTGGTTCGCGAAGATCTCCACATATTGTTGAAGTGGCCTCGTCGATTTCGCCGCCACTTTGAAGCCTGCCGTCTGTAAATCCGCCTCAACCTTGGCGAGGGTGAGCTCGCCCATGCCGCTACAAGCGATATCGAGAACAGAAGTGGAACCTCGGCCGCCCGTAGCTCGCCCTTGAGCAACCTGCCAAGAAGAATCAAAGCTGTTCGACTTGGCAGGTAATGGCTCGTCTTGAATTTCGTCGCGGAAAGAGAGCGCCCAAGGATCGTACGATTGGAGCAGCATGGGGCGATGTATTTCGTAGCTACCGATAGAATCCATCGGTGCCACTTGGACGACATGCTGCATCTTTACACCAGTGACGCGTTCCACATCAGCCATGCTGATGTAACTGTGATCTTTGGCTACAAGAGGTAGCAACCCTTTCCATAGCTTCGTCATACATGAGTCGGACGGTGGAGCTATGTAAATGCTGCCGCCTGTCGATTGAGCGTTGGCGTAAGGCGCGACCAAAACTATCGCTATAAAGATCCAATTCCATCGGTGCTTGGAAAGCCATTGCACAGTCATCTCCACCACTTTAGTTAGCCAGATCCCACGAAAGATGCGGACACCCACATACCGCTGATAAGTGATCCCATCCCTGCTTCGTTGCAAAATATCACTGCCCCCTTTTCGGCCCTGCCTGGTCAGCTCTTACCATCCACGGCGCTACCACTACCATGTGCTTTGTCGGTAAGGATGGCGTTATCAATCCAACTCGCGTAGTGGCTCAGGCGGACGTTGTAGTTGGTTTGGCCGTAAAAGCCTGGGTGGAGAAGAATGGCGTTGTCTTTTCCACGTTTCCAGGAAACCAGTCCGGCCACTTGCCATTGGCCGTTGACCTGGATGAGTACGGGGCCGCCGCTGTCGCCATCGCCCGATATGCCTTCCAGCGGCAACGCTGACGGTGGCTTATGGAAGGTGTAGCTGAGCCATCGGTCTTGAACGCCGTTGATGGTGTTGAATGCGCGACGCAGAACCGTGCGGTGGGCACCGTTGGCATCCTGCCCGCGCGATCCCGTGCCGGTCGCACCCTTGCCCACGATCTTGATGGTCTTTCCCAGTTCGTCGTTTTTTCTGTAGATGGCGATCGGGGCAACATCGGTGACCGGCTCGCTCAATTTCAACAAAGCGACGTCGTTCGATGCCGAGAGAAACGCGATG
>Ga0302314_10009921_pt1 | contig 16770 bp, 11 predicted proteins | sample III_Palsa_N2_3_FD_200533 | JGI IMG/M metagenome (GOLD analysis project Ga0302314, IMG submission 200533) | Peat permafrost microbial communities from Stordalen Mire near Abisko, Sweden - III_Palsa_N2_3 | ecosystem: Environmental > Terrestrial > Soil > Palsa > Peat permafrost | place: Sweden...
CCCGTTGAGCCTCGGTTTCGTCGCGGTGTAGTCGCTCTCGCGGGTTGGGCACGAATTGGGCGACCCGCCGCCGCCCTTCTGCGGCAGGCTGCTGGATGTTCGAAGTTCAGCGGTCTACGAAGGAGGGCGACGTGCGAGTCACCACCGCATTCAATCGGATGCTGCGACTTCCGCGAGCGTCCGTGCAGGACGTCGCGTTCGGCGGTGAGGCAGTGATCGTGACCGTCGCCTTGCGGCGCAAGCGGACGGTCTGCTCGGGCTGCGGGGCGCGCGGGCTGCCGATCAAGGAGCACCGGGCGAAGAGTTGGCGGCATCTCGATCTCGGGGGGCTGCGGTGCGAGATCGAGTGCGTGCTCAGACGCGTGTACTGCCCTGGCTGCGGCGATGTGTACGAGCAGGTGCCGTGGGCGCGGGCCGGGTCGGCGTACACGCGCGACTTCGAGGACGTCGTCGCGTTCCTGGCGCAGCAGATGGCCAAGACGCCGCTGACCAAGCTGATGCGGATCGGGTGGCGATCGGTCGGGAATGTCCTCGCTCGCGTCGTCGCGGACAAGCTCGACCGCGCGAGGCTGGACGGGCTCGTGATGATCGGCGTGGACGAGGTCAGCCACGGCGCCGGGCACAGGTTCCTGACCTGCGTCGCTGACCACGCAAGCGGCGCAGTGGTGTGGGCGGCACCGGGCCGCAACGCCCAGACACTGCAAGGGTTCTTCGCCGAGCTGACCGACGAGCAGAAGGCGTCGATCACCGCGGTCTCGATCGACATGTCCGCCGGCTACGAGAAAGCGATCCGCGCAGCGGTCCCAGACGCTGCCGTCGCGTTCGATCCGTTTCACGTGGTGCAACTCGGCGGCAAGGCAGCCGACCAGGTCCGCCGCGACCAGTACAACCAGCACGGCCGCTCCTCAACCGGCGAGGGCCGCTGGATCAAGGGCGCCCGCTACAGCCTGCTCAAGGACACCGCCAACCAGACCACCAAGCAGCTGCTCAAGCTCGCCGAGGTCGTGCTCACCAACAAGCCGATGTACCGCGCGTTCCTGCTGCTCGGCGAGCTGCGCTACCTCTACCGACTCCCCAAAGACGAAGCCGCTGAACGCCTCGACGCGTGGCTCGCATGGGCATCGCGCTCCAAGCTCAAACCGTTCGTCAAACTCGCCCGCACCATCCGACAGCACAAGTCCGGTGTGCTCGCAGCGATCGAGCTGGACATCAGCAACGGCAGGCTCGAAGCCCTAAACAGCCGCGTCCGGCTGATCAGCCACCGCGCCCACGGATTCCACTCAGCCGACGCCCTGATCGCGATGATCTACCTCTGCTGCGCCGGCATCCAGATCGACCTCCCTCACCGATAAGTCACCCCCAGATCGACAGGAGAGCCAGATTTGTGGGTTGGGTGCGGGTAGTCTGGCTCGGGGTCTTCTCTGTTCGGGTGCTGGCGGGGGCGGGCTCTCATGGTCTGGTCATGCAGGCACAGAGAGTGATGGGTTGGTGGGTTGTTGGGGGGAGGGATTTGGAATGGCAGGGGTAAAGCCAGGGCCATCAACGGTGGCTGGGTTGAAGTGGCTGGCGCGGGTTGGGCCGACTCCGTTGGGGGCGTGGGGGATAGCGATGGGCTGGGGGCAGGCTGCGGTGTATTCGCATGCTCGGCGTCTGCGGAGGGACAGCTGTCTGGGAATGTGCTCGCGGACTCGCGGTGAGGGGTCGCTGGTGTACGCCTCGCGAACGGGTGTCCAGCGCGCCGGCGTGACCGCGGCCGCGGTCGAGAAGCGACCGGCTGCGGTGACGTGGCCGCACTGCGAGGCGTGTGCGTGGACGGCGGCATGGCTGACCGCACGCGGTCGCGGGATGGTCGGTCCACGCGAGCTGCTGGTGCGAACCGATTGGCGGGGCGAGCTTCGGTTCCGTGAGCGGGGCGAGCTGCGACGCCGCGGCCACCGGCCTGACCTCGTCGGGCGGCTCCCTGATGGGCAACTGCTGCCGATCGAGGTCGAGCTGAGCGAGAAGTCTTCCGCTCGGCTCAAGGCCGTGCTCGAGCTGCACGCCGAGTGGATCTCGGCGGGGAAGAGCGCAGCAGTGATCTATGTGTGTGGCGATGAGGAGATCGCCGAGCGGGTCCTCGCCGACGGCGGGCAGGCCGGTCTGAGCGTTGACCGTGGAACGATGCGGATCGAGCTAATCGGGACGATCCAGCGCGAGGCCGTTGAGGCATGCTCGACGCTGGCGTCGACCGACTGGCACCGGGCCGGAAGCGCGGCCGCGTGATGTTGCACCCGGAGACGGTCGTCGCCGACCTCGCCCTGACCATGTTCCTGGGCCTGGCTGGCGCTGTTGGCGCATGGCTGCTTCGCCGCAGAACAACTTTGTCGGCGCGGAATCTGTATCCGCCGGCGGCCGCCGGTGCGCTCTCGGTCGCGGGCGCGATCGGTTTGAGTGCATGGAACGTAGCGCTCGTCCTGTTGCCGCTGGTGTCGCCGTGGGTAGCCGGCGCAGTCGTGGGAGCGAGATGGCGATCGAGCGACCTGGGAGCAGGCGAGGAGCTTCGCAACCACGAGCTCGGACGCCGCTGGATCTGGCAACCCGCGGCTGAGGACCGTGACGGCGAGCGGCTGTACCTGCGCTCGCAGGGCGAGCTGGTACGCGAACGGCCATGGCCGCGCTCGCTCGCCTACGTGTCGATGACTGCGATGGAGAAGGAGGGGCCGCGGCTGCCGCTGGGGGCAGGACAGCACGTGGTGCTGTTCGGCGCGACCGGTGCGGGCAAGACTACGACCGCGCGGCGGTTGATCGCGGCGCGGACGCTCCACGACCACTCGGCTCTGTTGGTGCTCGACCAGAAGGGCGACCCCGAGGACGTCGAGCACATGAAGCAGCTCGCCGCCGAGGCCGGCGTGCCGTTCATTCTGTTCGACTCTCAGGACCCTGCGACCGACCGTTGGCAGCCGCTCTGGGGCTCTCCGGACGGAGTGGCCGCCCGGGCGGTCGAGGCGATCAAGCAGTCCGAGCCCTACTACTACGACGTGCTACGTCGCCACCTCGACGTCGTCTGCAAGGTTCTGCACGCCGCGGGCATGTGGCCCCCGTCGATCCCGCTCCTGATCGACGCCTGCCTTCCGGGGAACTACGAGCAGCTGGTAAAGCTCGCCCAGCCCCTCGACGACAGCGATGCCGTGCTGAAGCGACGCGCGAGCGCGCACGGCACGTATGTCAGCTCCGCCCGCGGGGTTCAGGACCTCTCCGGCGGGGTGTTCCGGCTCGAGGTCGCGCTCGCGCTAGCCGGGCGGACGCTCGTCACCCCGCGCGTCGTCCCGGACGGGGAGACCGTCGCCGTGCGCCTTGTGGAAGCCCTCCGGCAGCGGGCGGTCGTGATGTGGCGAACACACGCCGACAGGATGCCCGACGAAGCCGCCGCGCTCTCGGTGCTCGCGCTCGCAGACCTGCACGACGCCGCCGAACAGGCCGGCGCGCCGTGGACGCTGCTGCTGGACGAGTTCGGCGCCGTGATCAAGATGGCCGCCCAACGGGGGGTCGCGATCCTGCAACGTGGCCGCTCCCACGGCGGACAGGTGATCGTGATCACCCAATCGGCCGCCGACATCGATGCGCTCACGCAACAGCCCGGCTTGCTCGCGAGCTTGACCGACAACTTCGCCGGCGTCGTCGCGCACCGACAGACCAGTCCAGAGTCCCGTGACTGGCTCGCGAAACTGATGGGGACCCGCTCGCTATGGCAGATGACCAGCCAGACGGGTGCGCACGGACACACGCATACGGGGCGCGGGAGCGCCCGACGCGTGCGCGAGTTCCGTATCTCTTCGGACACGTTCGGCTCGCTCAACCGAGGCGAAGCGGTGATCTACACGCCGATCGCCGGCGAGCCCATCCGCGCGAGCATCCTGCCCGTTCACCTGCCTCAAGCGGAGCCTGAGCGCATCGACCCGGCCGGCCCACGCACCCGCTGCGAGGTTCCGGTGTACCCCGAGCAGACGCTGCCGAGCACACGGTCGTCAGACGGGACGCCAATAGCCCAGCGGACAGGCCCCGGGAAGTCGGCGTGATCCGCCGGACCCAGAGCTACCGTCAATGACGACAGCGATGAGCCAGATCCACGACAACTCTGACAGTGCACCGGGCGCAAGCGCCCAGCGCGAGTACGCGCGCCGCCAACAAGCGCGGCGCCAGCGCGTCCGAGCCAGATACGGACCGGTCGGCTCACTCGTCGCGGCGCTGGCCGGCGAGCCACGAAATGTCGACGCCTGGCGCCAGGGCGCCGAGGGCGAAGCCGCGACCGCCCGCGCGCTCGAGTGGCGCCTGCACCGCAGCGACGTCGTCCTGATGCACGACCGGCGCGTCCCCGGCCGCGGGCGGGCGAACATCGACCACATCGCCATCGGCCTTGCCGGAGTCACGGTGATCGACACCAAGAGCAGCCGCGGTCGCGTCCAGCTCGCGACTGTCGGCATCATCAACCGGCGCGAGCAGCTGCTCGTCAACGGGCGCGACCGGACCAGCCAGCTCGACTCGCTACAGCGCCAGATGGAACGCGTCGCCAGGGTGCTCGTGGACAACGACGCTGGTGATGTCTCGGTGTTCGGAGCTTTGTGCTTCCCGTTCATGCGCCGCGAGTGGCTTCACTGCAGCCGCGCACGGGACGGGCTGATCACCGTCGATGATCCCGCCCACATCGCCAAGCTCGTCAAACGCGCCGGACTGCTCAGCGTCGACGAGGTCGCGTGGCTCGCGGAGACTCTGGCCGCGGCGTTCCCGCCGGCTTGAGACCGGCGGTCAGAGACTAGCCGGAAGCTGTAGCACCGTCACGTGCAAGGGAAACGTCGGCGCCCGGGTGAGGCGATGGTCGTCAGTCAGCAGGCTGGCGCCGAGCTGCTCGGCCAGCACTACATAGAGGGCATCGGCGGCTGTGAGATTGTGCCGGTAGCTCCAGGCGGCCTGCACCAGCGGCGGGACAGACGCGTGACGAAGATGCCAACCGCCAAGCCGACAGACGGCGACGCTCGCCTGCGATTCGGAGAGCTTTTGACCGAGGAGCTGCCAGCGCAACACGCCGAGGACCTCGGAATAGAAGTGCTCCGGCACCCAGCCCTCAGCCCCAGCCGGGAGCAGCCTCGCGAGCGCCCGGCCGCGCCGCGTATCGCAGACGATCTCGACGCCGGCGGACGCGTCGATGACAACGAGGGTCACGCCTGGGCGTCGACGCGCAGCGCGCGCAGCGTCGCGGCGGCATCGACGCTTTCAAGCTTAGGCTCGGGGCCCGCGAGCAGCTCGTCAATGAACGCACGGAACGCCTCGGGCGAGGCGTCCTCGTCCGGATTGGTGAGCACGACAGCCGAGCCAGGTGGAAGGTCCGCAGGTACGCCAGACATGGCCTGATCGTACCGTGCGGCACCAACCGCGAGCAGTGGAGCGTTGGCGGCCGGCAGCCGAGAGAGCGAATGGCGCAACCCGGCGTGCGAGGGTTTGGACCCTCCCGAACTGTCGGACTTCCGGCGCTCTGCGGGAGCGGACTCATCGGTCCCGCGTGTATCTCGCGTCGCCTATCGCCATCGCCGTGGCGTCTCCCAGACGAACTAACGTTCGACGCATGCCCGCGGTCGTTTCCATTTCGCGCTTAGACGGACTGCTGGCCTCCTTCCGTCCCGACGGCCGCGAGTTTGAATTGCTGTGTCGTTGGTTCTTGGAGAACGACCCCGAGTTCCAGGCCGACTACGAGAAGGTGTGGCTCTGGTCGGACTGGCCTGATCGCTGGGGCCCTGATCGCGGGATCGACCTGGTGGCGCTGACCCGGTCCGGCCAGCTCGTTGCTGTGCAGGCGAAGAACTACGGGGCCGCGCACAGCGTGACGAAGCGAGATATCGACACGTTCCTGAGCGAATCTAATCGCGTCGAGATCGCCGCCCGCGTGCTGGTCGCTTCCACTGACCTGGTCGCCGCGTCGGCGCGCCAGGTCATGGCCGAGCAGGAGAAGCCGGTCTCCACATGTCTGCTCTCTCGGATGCGTCAGAGCCCGGTCGATTGGCCAGCGACTCTCCAGGAGCTCGCCCCGGGCGAGCCGCCCTCGGCGACGCCGCGGGATCATCAGATCCTCGCGCTTGACGCCATTCAGCGCTGGGCCCGTGCTAACGGCGTACGGGGCCAGGTCATCATGGCGTGCGCGACCGGAAAGACGTTGGTGGAGATCTGGGCCGCCGAGCGACTCGAAGCACAGAACGTCCTGGTGCTCGTACCGACGATCCCGCTTCTGCGTCAGTTCGCCCGAGACTGGCCGAGGCAGTCAACCATCGAACGCCGCCTGCTGCGCATCTGTAGCGACAAGACCGCCCCCGACGCCGAGGACATTGTTCGTGGAGATGAATTGACCGGCGCCCGGACGACCGATCCGGGTGAAATCGCCGCTGCCCTGCGCAGCGGTACCCCGGTGCTCGCACTATGTACATACGACTCCTCACCCGCTCTCGCTGACGCCATGCGCGATGCACCGGGGTTCTCGTTCGATCTTGCGATTGCAGACGAGGCGCATCGTTGCGCGGGTCTCGAGACGTCTCGGCACAAGACGATCCTCAATGAAAAGGCGATCCGCGCTCACCGTCGCCTGTTCTTCACCGCGACCCCAACCGTCTACGGCACGCGCGACAAGTCCCGGGCCGCCAACAAGAACGTGAGACTTGCCTCGATGGACGACCGCGCGCTCTTCGGACCCGTCGTCCACCACCTTTCGTTTGCGGAGGCGATCGAGCAAGGCCTGCTCTGCCCGTACCAGGTCGCAGTGATCCCGGTCGACGACGACGAGGTACACGACCTGATCAAGCGCCGCCGGATCGTGACCGCTGACGGCGCCCAGAACCTGGAGGCCGCCGGCCTCGCCACACAGATCGCGTGCGCCCGGGCGATGCGCCGGTTCGGCTGCCGACGAATCGTCGCCTTCCACCCAACGATCGCCGAGTCCCGCCGCTTCGGTGATCACTTCCCCGTCGCGGTCGGGCTTTTGAGCGACGACGACCGCCCCGAGGGCGCCATCTGGTCGCAGCACGTCGACGGCGCCGGGATGCCGCACGCGACCCGAACGCGACTCCTCGACCGCTTCCAGGCCGAGCAGCCCGAGGAATATCGCCTCCTCTCCAACGTGAGGTTGCTGACCGAAGGTGTCGACATCCCCGGGATCGACGCGATCGCGTTCATCGACACCCGCCGCGGCCATGGGTCGATCATCCAGGCCGTCGGCAGAGCGGTGCGCACCGCGCCCGGAAAGGAGTCCGGCACGATCGTGCTCCCGGTTGTCCTGCGCGCCGGCGAGTCCTTCGACGCAGCGCTCGCTCGCTCGGAGCACCGGACCATCGTCGACATCCTCGGAGCGCTGCGCAGCCACGACCCGGACATCGTGAAGTCACTGGACGATCTCCGCTACAACGCCGGTCCCAACGATCGAACGCCCGCAAAGCACGGCCGGTTTCTGATCGACGCTCCGCTACAGGTCGGCGAGGAGTTCGCCGCGGCCGTCGACATCGCCCTCACCGGCGCGCTCGGACTCGCGTCACAACGGCCGACGCGGCGACGCGGGCAGCATCAAGAGCCCCGACTGCTTCCCGAGGCTGTGCCTCCGTCCGAGGATGAGTTGATCGCAATCGCGATCAACAACATCTCCACGCTCGGGCGCTGGGAACTGCTGAGTGAAGTGCCCGCCCAGGTCGGCGACTCGTTCCCCCTCGGGGCGTGTTGGCACGAAATCAAGAGCCGTTGGGATGCGGGATCACTCGATGCCTACGACCGGGACACCATCGCGTATTCCCTGTCCTGGCTGGCGCCCGACCTCGACGACTATCCGAGCGTCCAGCATGAGATCGCCATGCTGACGGACGCCGACGTGCCGGAACAGGTCGCAGCGCAGTGCCGCCCCGGCGGCCGCTACGCAGAGCGGTTCCCCGAATTCGTCGACTGGCGAGACGAGGAGCTCGTTGACGCGCTCCGGCAGATTCAGCCACTGCTCACCCACGCCGCGATGTCGCCGCGCATCCGGCTCCGCTACGTGCTGTTGGCCCTCCGACGACTTGCCGCCGCCGTAAGCGCAGCAACTGCCCTGCGCGACGATGTCTGGTGGGACGACCGCTCGTGGAGCCGCGCGGCGACCGACGGATTCATCTACGGCCTCCAGATCGCCAACGTCGGATCCTCACCGCTCGAGCAACCGGTCGAGCCGTGGAGCGCGCGGGACAAACCAGCCGCATACCTTCTGGGTCGTCGCGAGGCCCAGGCGCTCGCGCCGCTCGCTCGGCGCATGCGGATCTACCGGTTCCCCGGGGATGCCGAGGCCGTCGAATCGCGGCGCTGGGACGAGGCCGACATCGCTATCGATGAGAGGCTCGATCCGCTCGGTTGGGAGATCTTCATGCTCGCCAGCGCACGCGGCGACACCCGCGGGGACGCGCTGCAGCTCGCCATGGAGGGCAGCCGCCGCCTTCGCCTGAAGGTTCGTCTCGACCTCCGCACCCGCTCGATCAGGGAACTGGAGGAGTGACGCCGGCCGTCGATCCAAACATGGCGATCGCGCTGTGCCTTGCCAACGGGCTTACGCACGGATCGCTTGAGCTGCCCTCCGCGCTGGTCCCTGTCGAAGCTCGCGTCGCGCTCATGCTCCAGATCGACAAGCCGCTGCTCGTGGATGTCAACGGCGTCGCGCAATGGGAGGACTTCGGCTCCCAGCTCCGCGCAATCGCTGAGGCAAGCGCCTCTCAGATGGCCAAGCTGTCCTCCGAGCTGGACCGGGTCGCCGTGGCGCTCACGTTGTGGTCGGGCTGCATCATGGCCGCCAAGTCGATCGCGATGGAAACGCGGTCCGGTCAGAACACCTCCACAGGGCGTACGCAGCAATTCACCCTCATCGACAACGTCGCACTTCAGAACAAGCTGTTCTCCGCCGGCGTCGAAGCGGCGCCGTCGTTCAAGGCCGCGCGAGGCGAGGAGATCAGCCTCGATGGCGTTCCCGACACCTCGCCCGTACGCCGCCACGTCGACCGCATCCAAGGCGGAGCTTGAATTGCGCTGGGACGACCTTCATTTACTCAGGCGGATCTACGAGTTCGAGACGACTGGCCAGACCGGCCATCTGCTGAGCGGCAACAACCTCATGCAGGCCGCGAGCGAGGGCCAGCAGATCGACATAAGCCAGGACCACAGGACGTTCGCGCGCGAGCTCCTACTCGCCCACCGCGCCGGCTACCTGGAGTGGAAGGACCCCACCATCCCCGGCCTCGGCCAAGTCGACCCGTTGAACGACCCCCAGCGTTGGCTCCAACACATCAACGACATCAGACTCACGCTCGACGGTCGCGACCGCGCCCGCGGGCTTGAGATCCGGCGTCCTCTCCCTGACCCAGATGAGGACGACGATCGCCCGATCACCGGCATGACACTGGAGGAGATCGCGCGCGCGATCGGCGACACCTACACCGGCGCGCAGCTTCCCCGTTACCTCCGTGAGTCCGGCGTCCCAGACGATTTCCTGCAGGACGAGATCGCTGGCAGCAAGTGGGAGTGGGTGTTCGCCGTCTTCGAGGCCCTGCACGACGGTGGCTCGGCGGCGCGCAGGGCTCTGCGGCAGTTCATCGGTGGCTGGCTCGAGGGCCGATACCACACCCCGCCACGCCCCGAGATCCGCAAGCGGATCGCCGCGCTACTCGCGGCGCAAGGCTGGCACGTCACGGACGGCCGAGTCGTGATCGGCGAGCGGACAAGTGAGCAGGTCGGCGCTCTCACGCCGCTCGGCCAGGATGCGCGAATCGCCGCCCTTCATCCGGACGTCCGCCAAGTCGCCGACCGCTATATGGAGAGCGGCCACCCCGAGGTGGCGATCTTCGAGGTGTTCAAGGCGATCAACAATCGCGTCAAGGCGATGACGGGTCTCGACCGCGACGGCGCCGGCTTGATGGGCGAGGCGTTCAAGGACGCCGACGCGGCGATCGTCCTCGCCGATATCTCGACCGAGACCGGCCGGAACATCCAGGCCGGGTTTCGGTTCATGTTCATGGGCGCCGTCACGGGGATCCGCAACCCGGACGCGCACGAGCTGTTCAACGCCCTGGACGCCGAGGAGGCCCTTGAGACTCTCGCGTTCGCCAGCATGCTTATGCGCCGCCTCGACGACGCCCACCAGGTAAATCGCGCCGCGTAGGGTGGGATGCGTCGGCCCGCCTCTCGATCGGGCGCTCATGGCGTCGACCGATCGCCGAGGCGCCAGGGAAATCGACCTGGCACTTGCGAGCAGCATCCCTCCGGGTCGATCTACGTAGACGGGCACGAGGGTCCACGCGACGTCGCGCCCGACAAGTGGATTGAGGAACGCGCTGGTTCCGATGGTCCTCACAGTACGCGTGGGACACGGGGCCAGCGGTTGCTTCGCAGGCAAGCCAGAGATGACCCGCGAACTTGACGTCGAGGTAATTGCGGATTGCTTCCGCCCATCGCGAGCGGACCCACCGCCGCCGAAGCGATCCGGAAGGCTGTGCTCCTCAGGGCCGGCAAGTCACGCGCTTGGCGGCCGACGGGGCCGGCGAGGCCGAGACCCAGATCGCAAACAACGCAGCTCAAGACGGCGACTGCGAGTCCGAGGACGGCGAGTCCGAGTAAAGAGCGAGCGCATGGGCGCGTGGGCGCGAGGTCCGGACCCCTCCCGATGATGGCGGCCTAGCGGCCGCATGGGGTCGGGGAATCCGGCCCCCGCACCCGGCGGAGGCCGACCAACCGAAGGAGGGCCAAATGGCTACCACCACGAACCCGGTCGCCGGCGTCCAGATGATCGCGCTCACCGAAATCCGCCACGACCAAGACGTCCGACAGGAGGTCCTGGCCGAGGAGGTCGACGCGCTCGCACAATCGATGGCGCTGCTCGGGCAGCTGACGCCTGTGAGCGTACGGCCCGACATCGAGAACGGCGGGTATGTGTTGATCGCCGGGCATAAGCGCTATGCCGCGCTCGTACGTCTCGGCCACACGGAGATCCGCGCGGAGATTCGCCCGGATGGTGAGAGCGAGGCGTCCGAGAGGGCGGCCGAGAACATCGTTCGCTCTTCACTGAACCCTTACGAGGAAGCGATCGCCGTCAAGTCGATGCTCGACCGCGGGCTGACCGAGGACGGCGCCGCGCAGGCGCTCGGCTGGCCCAAGCAGCGTGTCACCGCGCGTGTGAAGCTGCTCGAGCTCCCCGAGCAGGCGCAGCAGCTCACCGGCCAGGGCGTGATCCCGCTGTCCGCCGTCGAGCAGCTGCGCAGCATTGGCCAAGTCAGCCCGGAGCTGCTCAAAGTCGTGATCGCCTACCTGGGCGACGGCAACGAGTGGGCAGCTGAGCGCCTCTCGCGCGAGCCGGGGTGGGTCATCGACTCCGCGCTCCGCAATGGCTCAAGCAAGGTGTTCGCCGCCCATCTGACCCAGCTCGATAGTTACGAGATCGCCGATCTGCGACTCGGGAAGAAGATCGAGGCCCTGCTCGACGAAGCCGGCACGCTGCACAAGCAGGTTGACCGCTACGCGTATGGGGCGCTGAACATCCGCTTCAGCGATAGCGACGTTGACCAGGCTCGCGCTGCCGGCGTGCTCGTGGAGTTCGAGAATGCGAGACCGATCATCGTGGACCGGTCGCTCTACCGCGAGCTGTCCAGGCAGGCGATCAAGCGGACCGTCGAGGACCTCCGCGCTCGGGTGGCCGAGGTCGCCCAGGAGCGCAAGGCCGCCAAGGTCTCCGGCCGGTCGGTCGATCCGGAGGCCGAGGCGCGGCGCGAGCGCGGCCGCCAGCTGCGCGCGATTGCCGAGCAGGCGCACGGAGCGAACCTCGATCTCGGCTGGGGGCTGATGAACGGCCTGGCGGCGGTCGACCCCGCGGATATGGCCGTGGCGAAGTTCTTTGTCTTCGCCGTGTTGGGGGCGGAGTACGACCAGAGCCCTTATACGCAGACCGGCGATCGCGTCGCCGAGCTCGCTGGTCGCGGGGTCCGGCTCGTGATCGAGGAGTTCCGCACTGACGTCACCAGGACGCGCAAGGACGGCAGCCGCGGTGCGCTGCGGACGGATTACGGCGACCCGCGGAACCCGGAGAAGCCGATCGCGTGGCTGTGGAAGTTCATCGACGCCGCCAAGACTGCCGGCGAGCTGTACGGCCGCGCGCTCGTGGTGATCGCCGCCGAGCAGTACGCCAGCCGGTTGGTCGTCCCGAGCAGCCAGCAGCACTCGCCGATGCGGTGGCCGTCGCACAAGGATCACGCCCGCAAGGCTCTCGCCAAGCTGGCTGGCCCGCACCTCCCCGCCACGCTCAAGCAGGTCGAGAAGGCCGTCGCCAAGGCCCACTCAGAGCACCAGAAGGCGACAAGTGGTGGCAGATCGACCAGTCGCGCCGCCGGCGGGGTCGACGAGCAGGCGGTGGCGGAGCTGGGCGATGCCGACGCCCTTGACGACGAGCTCGGCGTCGACGAGCGCGGGGACGAGAATCTCGACGATCAGGTGCGAGACGTCGGCTCCGAGGCAGGCGAGGTCCTTATGTAGTCGACGTCGAAGCCTGGGATGAGGGGTTGGCAGCGGGGAGCTAGCGGAGAGCTCTCCCTCCTACCCGGCGAGAAGTTGCTTCACGAGGACGTCGAGGTCGTCTGAATGCTCGACGATTGGCTTCTGCGTCGCGCGTCCGATGACGAGGCTCCAGCCATCCTTGCCTTCTCTAGAACCAGTGCCGAGGTCCACGGCTCCGCGAACGACCAGCGCGAGACGCGGCGTCTCCAGCGCGACGAGTTTGCCGCGGACCTTTTCGTCGAGCAGGTGTCGACCCGTGGTGTCCACGGCCCAGCAGACGTCCTTCTTCCAGATGAGGAAGTCTGGATAGAACGTCGCTGAATCGCCGACCTTCTTCGGCAACGGGATGCCGAAACCCTGGCTTTCGTTGGACGGGTTGCGGTACCAGACGATGCCTTTCACGCGGTCGATGGATCGCGCGAACGCCAGCTCGTCTGCGTTGAAGTCCGCCTTCGAATACTCGGCATGGGCAGCGTGATCGAACGGAATCATCTCCTTGCCACGCGGCCGGTACTCGTCGATATTCCACGTGGCCCGGTCGGGGTCGGGGTCTTCCTGATATCCGACGCGGTCTTCGAAGTAGTCGACGATCGAGGCGGCCAGGCTGGCCAGGTCGTCTTGGGCCTGCGACCCGTGGCAACTCATTTGCTCGAAAGCGGGACCGCGAAAACGATCCGGGTGGATCGCGTTTACACACGCACGGTTTCGCTGCAGAAGCCGGCGGCGGAGGAAGGCGCCGTTTTGCGCGCGAGCACTTCGCAACACGTTGAGGTAGGCGTATTCCTCGTTGCCTTGTTCGAGCGAGACCGTGGCCTTGCGTCCCGTTCCGCCGGCATCGAGGTCCTCTTGTTGCCAAAGGCGATTTCCCGCGCTCTTGAGATCGCGCTCGACCTTTGCCATTGGCGGAGCTTTCAACGCGCGACGTGGAAGACTGAGTTTCTTCGCGCCGCGCTTGATTGGCACAGGGTCTAGTGGCTCTTTGCGCGTCTTCAGGCGCACGGTTGCGAAGGCGGGCTCGTCTTCGGGCGCGTACAGACGAAGCTCTGCGCGTAGCTCTGAAACGACGGTCTCGTATGCCGATGCCGGCGTCTGCAGAATCAGCGTTGCTGTGTTGAGCGCTTCTGACGAGAAGCGCCGCGCGCCCGGCTGCCGTAGCACCCTTCCGACGATCTGGCGAATGCGTACGAAGCTCTTGGTGACGCCGTCGAAGTAGCAGACGTACGCCTCGGGATCGTCCCAGCCCTCTTGCAAGGTTTGGTTGAAGATGATGTGCCGGTACCGGGGTTCGAGCTGCGTGAGGCTGGTCACGCGCTCGGCATCATCGGGAAGCACTTTGGTGTCGGTGAAGATCGCGATCTCGTCGGCAGGAATGCCTCGCGCGCGCAGGTGGCGCCAGATCGAGACCGGCCTTGCTTCGTCCTTAGAACCGCGCGGAGGATTGCTCTTTTCGACAACGTAGATAGCGCGCGGAGTAACCGTCACGCCTTCCGTGTCTGCCGCGTCTTGCACCTTCTCCAGGGCGTCGAGAGCACCATCCAAGGATTCCTCCGCGCCGCTGCGGTAGTCGATGAGTTCGATGGTTGTCTTGAGCAGGTTGGCGTCGACGACGTCGCGCGTGCCGATGGGTATTTGCGCGCGTTGAAGAAGCTCTTTGGTTGTCTCGTCCTGGTTGAGCGCCTCGGCCCACTTGCTGAACAGATCGTTGACCAGCGGCGTGGCAGAGGCCATGAAGAAGCCCTTGGGTCGCAGCGCTGCGAGTTGGTCGAGCTGCACCTCGCTTTGGTTGTGACTCTCGTCCGATACCACCCAAAGCGGGCGTTTGAGTCCGCTGCGCAACTGCTCCCACGGAGAGCCGTCGCCGGCCCAGTCCTGGTGTTCGCGTCTCAGCCGCAAACGTGCATCACCATTGCCGCCGGCCTCGGCCTCGTTCCAGGACGCAACGGTGAGGACCCAGATGGTCAGCCCGGTCTCACTCTCAATGAGTTCTCGCCAGACCATCTGGCTCGGGATGTCGCGCAGGATCGTGACCTTGGCGGGCAAGAGGGACCGGTACTTGCCGTTCAGATTGGCGAAGGTCTGCTCCACGACGGCGCTGGAGCGTGTGGTCCAGAGCACGACGCCATCACCGATTCCTGCGACCACCTGTGCAAGCACGGGTGTCTTGCCTGATCCGGTGACCGCCTTTAGCTGACCGAGGAACGGAATCGCGACCGGGCCGTACTTCGGTGGTCCGTTCTGCGCGGCATAGGCGACCCAAGCGAGAGCAGCGTCGCGCATTGCTTGCGACGCTTCTTCCTGAAAGGGAAAGAGCCTGAAGCTATCCGCCGTCATCGGCGGTTAGAGCAGCCGTCTCCAACAGTTCAACTGCGTCCGGATCACCGGAGAGCGCCCCGTCGTCTTCGTCGATTTGCAGCGCGGCAAGGATCTCATCAGGGATCTGGCAAAAGCGGAAGGAATCCGTCTCGCCGACGTCGCACGTAGCGCCGTACGCGCGGATGGGGCGACGCAAACCGCGTTCGCTGGTTTCTTCGAACATCGCGACGAGGATGTCGCGAGTGATCGTGCTGTTTGAGCGGCCGTTCCAGCAGAGGCAGATCGCCTCCTGACGAGGGTTCTGGCCGATGACGTACTCACCGCCAACGCGCGCAATGCCACGACCTTTGCCCGTCGCATCGGTGTGGATGATGAGGTTCGCGATTGCCTCGCGCTCTAGATCGAGAATCGCGCCGCGGTTGAGACGTCGGCCTTTGACCTCGAATGTGAATCCGCCAGGCAACTCCTCCTGCTCGATAGCCGTCGACAGACGTGGCGCCAGCAGCGTCCGGCAGTAGCGATCGTCGCGGGTTCCTTCTTCGATCATGATGAAACGGCGCGATCCCCCGTCGCTCGCATTCAGTCGCATGACCGCGTGCGCAGTGGTGCCCGACCCGGCAAACGGGTCAAGAACGAGCGCGTCGTCGTAACCGGTGGACCAGAGCAGTTGCTCGATCAGCTCCACCGGTTTGGGGTGCGGAAACTGGGCAACGGCGGGAGGACCGAGAAGTTTTCGCAGCGACCCGGTACCCAGTTTGGCGGGCGTCGTCAAGACGCTGCGCAACGGTTCAGCCACGTCGGCGAGGTACTTCTTGACCTGTACCTGCCGCTGGTGGTCCTTCCCGAAGACAATGCGATCTTCGGCGAGGAGCCGGTCCATCGTCTCCTCCGTGAAGCGGTATCCGCTCTCTGGCTTCTTGCAGGGCTTTTCCGTGACCGGGTGAATGACGTCGTAGAAGTAGCCGCCGGTGGGCTTGTCGGTGTGATCTTCCGCTGCGTACACGCCTCGCTTGTCGACGTGGCGATACCGCGCGGCGCGCCCAAGGTCGACTAGATCCGATTCGCCGTTCTCGGCGATCTCCTGCTTGCGCTGCTCAACATGCGCGCGGATCGCCGCGCGGTACTCCTTCTCGATGCTCGCCACGTTGACGCGGCGTCTGCCTTTGGTGAGGTCGCGGTAGGTGGCAAGCAGCCATTCCTTCGCCTCACTTTGTCCCTTCCAGACGCGCGTAGCGCGCTCCTTGCGCTTGGCGTAGCACAGCACGTACTCGTGCTCGCTTGCTATCTGGGTCGCGTTGTTCTCGATCGATCCTTTCCATACGAGCACGCCTAGCCGATTTTGTTCGCCGAAGATCTCGTCCATGAGCAGACCTAGGCGGAAGAGCTCGACGTCGCTGATCGATACGAAGCAAACGCCGTGGTCCGCGAGCAGTTGCCAGACAAGCCACAGCCGCGGCCCCATGTAGTTGAGCCATTTCGTATGTCGTCCGCCGTCCTCGTTGCCAACGTAGACCATGTCGTCTGCGTCGGCGTTTGGGTCGTTGTAGCGGCTGTCGGAGTACGCGAAGTCGTTGCGGCCCGTGTTGTACGGTGGGTCCAGGTAGGCGATGTCGATGGTTCCCTGGTAGTGGGAGCGAAGCGAGATCATCACCTGCAGGTTGTCCCCCTCGATGACACGGTTGCCGCCGGGCTCCCCATAGGAGAGCTCCGGCAGCGGATCGAGGACTCGAGGCGCCGGCATCCGGGTCCTGTAGCCGCGCCGACCCTCCCAATGGAGGTACATCCCCGGCCCCGCCGGCCTCGGCGGGGCACCGGTCACGGGGTCGAGCCCTGCTTTTCGGCCGTTGCGGCCGTTGGATGTCCTGCCGGAGCGCGCGATCGGTTGATTCTTGCGCATAG
>Ga0302314_10009923_pt1 | contig 16769 bp, 14 predicted proteins | sample III_Palsa_N2_3_FD_200533 | JGI IMG/M metagenome (GOLD analysis project Ga0302314, IMG submission 200533) | Peat permafrost microbial communities from Stordalen Mire near Abisko, Sweden - III_Palsa_N2_3 | ecosystem: Environmental > Terrestrial > Soil > Palsa > Peat permafrost | place: Sweden...
CAAGCTGCGGAGCTTCCTCGACAGCTGAGGCTATTTCTTCGTGGCGGCGACCTGCTCGTCCTGAGCGTACCGAGCCGTCAGGCGCCTCACGATCAAACGAGCCGCCTGCTCGGGCGTGTGGACGACGAAGCCCGACAGCTCATAGCCGCCGTTGTAGCGGTACGTCGCGCTCCAGATCTGCTCGCCGTCCGCGTGCTTCAGGACCGCTGACATCGTACTGTTCTGCCACGTCCACAACGGCCCTTGGCTTGCCGACGCAGCTGCAGCGCGACCGCCAGTGTACCAGCCTCTGGGGCCGGTCGGGGATTTCGGCGTCGCGCCGCCGAGGCTATTTTGCTGAGCGCTGGCGAAAATGATCTCCAGATCCGCCGTATAGGGAGGCGCCTCGCGCAGGGGCATCAGGGCGGAGAATTGGCCGTAGGCAAGTTCGTAGACCCGCGCGTCCAACGCGTCGCTCCCGGTTTGCACCTTCAGTTGAATACGCTCCCGGGCGTCCGCGTTTGCGATCGGCGGGCCGCTGCTTGCCGTTTCGACGGTCGAGCAGCCTGACAGGGACGCTGCAACTCCGACCGCCGCCAACGCAGAGGCGAGCCAGTTGTTTCTACGGTTGATCATCGCCACCCCCAATAGCAAAGCTACATATGGCGGCAGCGCATATCCCTTGCCAGTCCTAAGAATGGCCCGGGGAGCAGTACGTGGGCTGGCTCCTACGCCCCCAGCGCGCCGTAGACCGCCCGTTGCCAGATCGGCAGCGCCAGGCGGGCGCCCATGCGTTGGCTCTGGCCCATGTTGGCGACGGCCTCGGGGCCGAGCTCCATGGAATTCTGGATCAGGTAGATCATGATCAGGTCCTGAGCCGGATCGGCCTGCCACCAGGTGCCGAAGGCGCCGGGCCAGCCGAACGATCCCCTCGAGCCGGCGCTCATCCACGCCTGCTTCTCGGGATCGAGGATGACCGAGAGGCCGAGCCCGAAGCCCTGGCCCATCCAGAACGGCATGCCCATGAAGGTGTGCTCGCGCTGCTCGGCGGTGAGCCGGTTGGTCGCCATCAGGTCCACCGTCTCGGGCTGCAGCAACCGCACACCGTCGACCTCGCCGCGGTTCAACAGCATGCGGGCGAACTTCAGGTAATCGTCGGCCGTGGAGATCAGGCTGCCCCCGCCGCCGCAGAAGGCCGGTGGGCTGTCATATTGCCGGAAGGCTACCGGATTGAGCGCGCCGGTGGCCTCGTCCTGGCGATAGACCACTGCGGCGCGGTCGCGCTTCTCGGCCGGGATGTAGAAATCGGTGTCGACCATGCCGAGCGGCTGGAAAATCCGCTCCATCAGGAACTGCCGGAAATCCATCTTGGCGATCCGTCCGACCAGGAAGCCCAGGACATCGGTGGCGTGGCTGTAGTGGAAGCGTTCGCCAGGCGGGTAGGAAAGCGGCAGGGACGCCAGGGCGGCCATCCACTCGTCGGGGCCCGTGCCGATGTTGAGCACATCGCCCAGGGCGCGCTGGTAGGCGTGGGCGATCGGGCCCACCGAACTGAAGCCGTAGGCGAGGCCCGACCGGTGGGTCAGCAGGTCCTCGATGGTGATGTCGCGGGGGGCCGGGTAGGTGTCGTCCAGGGGGCCGGTGGCGGAGGTCAGGACCTTCATGTCCTTGAACTCCGGCGCCCAGCGGGTGATCGGGTCGTCGAGGTAGAGCTCGCCAGCCTCCAGCAGCATCAGCACGGCCGCCGAGGTGATCGGCTTGGTCATCGAGGCGATGCGGAACAGGGTGTCGCGCTCCATCGGCGCGCCGGTCTCGAGGTTCCGCTTGCCCTGGGCGGTAGTCTGCACGACCTCCCCCGCGCGCCAGATCAGGGTGACGGCGCCGGAAAGGTCCCCCGCGTCGATGACGCTCTGGAGGGCGTCGGGCGCCTTGGCCAGGGCCTCCGGGTTGAAGCGGGTCGGCGTCACGCTCGCGTCGTCCATCAGGTTTCCTCCAAGGCGTATGGCTTTTGTCCTGGATAGCCTTGAATGCCGGGCAGGCGCCAGAGCGCTTTCACGGTCGCGCCCGGATGCGGCTTGACAAGCCTGTCGTCGCCGCCTGACCGCCAGCTCACCGCGCCAGGCCGGGGTCCGTCTGGATCATCCTTGTGCGGACCGTATAGACGCCGTCGCCGCTCAGCACGCCGCCGCGCGCGAACAGCCGGCCTCTCTGCCAGTTCGAGAGGCCGAGCTCCGGCCGGTCGAGAGCGTACTGGCCGTCGACCCAGCGGGTGAAGCCGTCGCCGACGAAGCCGGCGTCGACGCTGGCCTGGAACCGAGCGCGCGCCGCAGCGTCCTCGCCGATCACGCTGGCGATGAAGTGCGGGCTGTAGCGGTTGAAGAGGGCGGCTGCCTCGTCAAGGTCGGCGACCAGCTTCAGGGTGACTTCCGGCGTCTCCTCCCATTCCCATTCGCGGGCGAGCCCGGCCTCGTCGATCACCTGCACCAAGGCCTCGTCGTGGTCGCCGTCGGCGCGGCGGACGCGCGTGCGGGCGCACCGCCAGTCGGCTGGCAGCGCGGCTTCGTCGCCGCGGACCACGTGGAGCTTGGCTCCGTGGCCGCGGCGCTCTCCCGCTCGCCGCAGAGCGTCCAGGAAGGCGGGGACCAGGTCGTGGGCGCGGGATCGCGGGATGCAGCAGACGTTGAGGGTGTTGCAGACTTTGCGGTCTAGGGAGTTGAACACCGCCTTTGAGAAGCGTTCCGCGTCGGCGCTGGCGTCGGCGGCAAGCCAGGCGCCGCCGGTCCCGTGCAGGCTGACGGCGACCCCCGCCTGGCGCGCGACGCCGCCCAGCTGCGCGACGGCGGGCCCCGAACCCCTCGCCACCGCCAGCGACAGGCGCGGATCGGCGAACAGCGCCCAGCCGGCGGCGTGCTCGACGCTATCGACCAGCACCGCCGCACCCTCGGGCAGGCCGGCCGCGGTCAAGGCGGGCTTCAGGGCGTGGGTGGCGAGCGCGCGGGCGGTCTCCAGAGCGTCGGCGCCGATGCGGAAGACCACCGTGTTGCCGCTGCGGATCACGCCGGCGGCGTCAGCGAACACGTTGGGTCGGCCCTCGAAGACGAAGCCGACGACGCCCAGCGGCGCGGTAACCTGCTCCACGAGCCAGCCGTCGTGGTCGATCCGCTCGATCAGCCGCTCCCGTGTCGCCGGCGCGTCCCGCCAGGCGCGCAGGCCGGCGATCATGTCGCGGCGCATGGCGTCGGAAGCGACGAGGCGGGTGACGCCGCGCCCGCGCCCGCGCGCAGCCTCGACATCGCGGGCGTTGGCGGCAGCGATCAGGGCCCAGACTTCGGGGTTCTCCAGGCGGGCGGCGAATGCTTCGAAGAAATGGGTGATCGCCGTGTCGCTCACCCGCGCCAGGGCGGCGAAGGCTTCGCGCGCGCGTCCGACCGCCGCTCCGGCGATCTCGTGGGCGCGCCCGGGGACGTGCAGCAGGTCGCCGGTGTCCTGCATCACCAACAAACGGTCGCCGGGGGCGAACCGCGCCGCGAGCTCCTCGGAGACCAGCGTCACCCGGTCGCCGCCCCAGACCACGGGCATGCCGGCCGTCAGATGTTGCAAGGCGCAGCTCATGGCGCGGCGTGTAGCGCGAAAGCCTTCCATCCCCAAGATTGCTTCTGCGGTCGGCGCGGACTAAGCGGCGGGGCCGCAGCCTCGAGGAGAATTTCCCGCATGCAGACCCGAGCCGCCGTCGCCTGGAAGGCCGGCGCCCCGCTGACGATCGAGACGGTGGACCTGGAGGGCCCGAAGGCCGGCGAGGTGCTGGTGGAGATCCGCGCAACCGGCATCTGCCACACCGATGAATTCACCCGCTCGGGCGGTGATCCGGAAGGCCTGTTCCCGTCGATCCTCGGCCACGAGGGCGCCGGCGTGGTGCTGGAGGTCGGGGCGGGGGTCACGACGCTGAAGCCGGGCGACCACGTCATCCCGCTCTACACGCCGGAGTGCCGGCAATGTAAGTCGTGCCTATCGCGGCGGACAAACCTCTGCACCTCGATCCGCGCCACCCAGGGTCAGGGCCTGATGCCGGACGGCACGAGCCGCTTCTCGCTGAACGGCGAGAAGATTTTCCACTATATGGGCTGCTCGACCTTCGCCAACCACACGGTGATGCCGGAGATCGCGCTGGCCAAGGTCCGCGAGGACGCACCGTTCGACAAGATCTGCTACATCGGATGCGGTGTCACCACCGGGGTCGGCGCGGCGATCTGGACCGCCACGGTGTGGCCGGGGGCCAACGTCGCCGTCTTCGGCCTCGGCGGCATCGGCCTCAACGTCCTGCAGGGCGCGCGCATGGCCGGCGCCGACAAGATCATCGGCATCGACCTCAACCCAGGCCGCCAGGACATGGCCCGCCAGTTCGGCATGACCCACTTCGTGAACCCCGACGAGGTCGGCCGCGACAAGGTCGTGCAGGCGGTGGTCGACCTCACCGGCGGCGGCGCCGACTTCTCCTTCGAGTGCATCGGCAACGTCCACACCATGCGCCAGGCCCTGGAATGCTGCCACCGCGGCTGGGGCGAAAGCGTGATCATCGGGGTGGCCGGGGCCGGCCAGGAGATCGCCACCCGGCCGTTTCAGCTGGTCACCGGCCGGGTGTGGAGAGGCACGGCCTTCGGCGGCGCGCGCGGCCGCACCGACGTGCCGAAGATCGTCGACTGGTACATGGAGGGCAAGATCGCCATCGACCCCCTGATCACCCACATCCTGCCCCTGGAAGACATCAACAAGGGCTTCGACCTGATGCACGCCGGCGAAAGCATCCGGTCGGTGGTCGTCTACTAGAGACTTCTCCCAGAGGAGAAAAAAGCGCCGACGTTTTCACGCCGACGCCTTGCATGAAGGCCGTCCCGTTACGCCGGGCGGGCCCGGAGGGGTCGGGCGGCTTAGATGCCTCTTCGCCCGGCCACCGCGTGGAAGATGAACAGCACGACGATCGCGCCCAGCGTGGCCACGAACATGCTGTAGATGTTGAAGCCGTTCACGCCGGAATGGCCGAAGAAATTGAAGACGAAGCCGCCGACGAAGGCTCCGACGACCCCGAGTACGATATCCATGACGATACCAGACCCGGTATGATTGACGATCTTGCTGGCGATAAAGCCGGCGATCAAGCCGATGACCAGCCAAGCGATGATACCCATTGGCAACCCTCCTGGGATAACGCTAGGGCGGCCGATCCGCCCTGTCTTGTTCCACCAACGCACAAGGTGGGCCTTTGGCTCCGAAGTAACGGCCCGATAAGTCAGCCGAGCGTGGTCGCCGGCGGATCTTCAGAGGGCGCGTCCGGGGCCGTAACAGGTGGGGGCGAGTCTTGATCGCCGCCGCGCGTGTCCTGGTCGTCACGGGTGGCGACGTTGTCGACCGGCGTCGGGGCTTCGTCCGCCGCCGGCTCGGGCGTGTTGGCGGCGGAGTCATCTGAATCAGGGGACGCCCGGTCGGCGCGGACGCGCGCGCTGATCGGGACGACCACCGCTGGCGGGCGCTGGGCCGGGTCTACGAGGTCCGGCTGGGCTAGCGGGGCGTCGGCGATCGTGGTGTCCAGGGACGGCGGCTGCGCCGCCAGGGCCTGCCGCAGGGGCGCCAGCGCCAGTTCGGCGCTCGCCACTCCGGCGAGAAGCGCTATGGCGGCGCCGCCCCCCAGCACGGCCTTGTCCATGGCTTTCAACCGACAACTCCTGAGCCGCGCGCTCCCCGGCAAGGGCCAAACGCGGCGCGGGAGAAAGGGATGCTCCGGCGGCGTCACGGCCGGGGTCTGAGGCTCGCCAGGTCCGTCTCGGTATTGACGTTTCGAAACAGCGCCGCATCGGCGAAAGCGACCGGCCGGCTGGAGATCTCGGCCAGCAGGCGACGGACTGGCGGATGGTCGCCGCCGGCCAGCCGCGCCGCCAGGCCGGGCGCCAGGGCGCACCGCCAGACCGCGCAAAGGCCTTGCGGTCCATCTTCGGTGACCGCATGCGCCGCCCGCGCCTCGCCCATCGCCTCGATCAGGGCGCGGACCTCCGCGGCGCCGACCAACGGCGTGTCGCAAGGGAGGGTGGCCAGGGCGGCGAAGCCGGCCGACGCCGCCCAGGCCAGTCCGCTCGCCAGTCCCGCCAGGGGGCCGCGCGGATGGGCCGGATCGTCGTGCAGGACGACGTGGCCGGCGGCCCGGGCGAGGATATCGGCTCCGCTGCCCGGCGTGGCGCTGACAGCCACCGCTTCGCATGCGGCCTCCAGGGCCTCGACGTTCCACGCCAGGAGAGGACGCCCACGCCATTCCGCGACCGCCTTTTCCCGCCCGAAGCGTCGCGAGAGGCCGCCCGCCAGAACGAGGCCTGCCACACGCGTTGGGTTCATCGGTTTTTTAGGCGGCGTCATCGGATTTTCGCGTCTCTCCGGCACGGCGGATGTCTTAAGGCTAGGGCTGTGGAAACGTTCGAGCCATGGTCTGTCGCGCGGGCGGAGGAGATCATCGCGGCGCATCGGTCGCGTGAAGGGGCGCTGCTGCCGATCCTGCATGCCTTGCAGGACATCTTCGGCTGCGTGCCGTCCGCCGCGGTCCCCCTCGTCGCCCATGCGCTGAACCTGAGCCGCGCCGAAGTCCACGGGGTGGTCACCTTCTATCATGACTTCCGCCCCACGCCTCACGGCCGGCGCATCGTGAAGCTCTGCCGCGCCGAGTCCTGCCAGGCGATGGGGGCCGAGGCGGCGGGCCGCTTCCTGCTCGCCGCGCTCGGCCTCGCTATGGTTGAGCCTTGGGGAGGAACGACGGCGGACGGCGCGATCACGGTCGAGGCGGTCTATTGCCTGGGGCTGTGCGCGGTCTCGCCCGCCGCCCTGATCGACGGCGAGCCCTTGGGGCGGGTCGACGGCATGACGTTGGCTGAGGCCGTGGGCGTCGAGGCTGCGCGGGCATGATCCGCCTGTTCGTTCCTGCGGACTCGGCCGCCCTGGCGGTCGGCGCCGATGGCGTAGCCCGCGCGATTGCCGGGGAGGCTACGCGGCGCGGTCTGTCCGTGCAGATCGTCCGGACCGGGTCGCGCGGACTGGCGTGGCTGGAGCCGCTGCTCGAGGTGGAGACCCCTGCAGGGCGCATCGCCTACGGACCGGTGAAGGCGCGCGATATCCCCTCGCTCTTCGACGCCGGCCTTGCCCAGGGCGGTCACCACACCTTGCGGATCGGCCGTCCCGAAGAGCACCCCTGGCTCGCCCGCCAGACCCGCGTGACGTTCGCCCGCTGCGGCGTGGTCGATCCCGCCTCCCTCGCCGACTACCGCGCCCATGGCGGCTTCGAAGGCCTGACGCGCGCGCTCTCTCTGGGCCCGGCCAAAACCATCGAGGCCGTGACAGCGTCCGGCCTGCGTGGCCGGGGCGGCGCCGGCTTCCCGGCCGGGATCAAGTGGAAGACCGTCGCCGAGGCGCCCGGCGAGATGAAGTACGTCGTGTGCAACGCCGACGAGGGCGACAGCGGCACGTTCGCCGATCGCATGATCCTTGAGGGCGATCCCTTCGAGCTGATCGAGGGCATGGCCATCGCCGGACTTGCCGCGGGGGCGAAGACGGGCTTCGTCTATTCGAGGTCCGAATACCCCCAGGCCAATCGCGTGTTTCAGACGGCGCTCGACGCCGTCCGCGCCGATGGCGAGCTGGGCGAGTTCGATATCGAGTTGCGCATCGGCGCCGGCGCCTATGTCTGCGGCGAGGAGACTTCGCTGCTGGAGAGCCTGGAGGGCAAGCGCGGACAGGTGCGCGCCAAGCCGCCGCTCCCTGCCCACGAAGGCCTTTTTGCGCGGCCGACGGTGGTGAACAACGTGCTCACCCTCGCCTCGACGCCCTGGATCCTTACGCACGGCGGCGAGGCCTATGCGGCGCTCGGGACCGGCCGTTCGCGCGGAACCCAGCCGATCCAACTGGCCGGCAACGTCAGGCGCCCCGGGCTCTACGAGGCGCCCTTCGGTCTGACCCTCGGCCAGATCGTCATGGAGATCGGCGGCGGGACCGCGAGCGGCCGGCCGGTCCGCGCTGTGCAGTGCGGCGGGCCGCTCGGCGCCTACTTTCCGCCTGCCCTGTTCGACACCGTCTACGACTACGAGGCCTTCGCCGCCCGCGACGGGCTGATCGGCCACGGCGGCGTGGTGGTCTTCGACGACACCGTCGACATGGCCGCCCAGGCCCGCTTCGCGTTCGAGTTCTGCGCCATCGAGAGCTGCGGCAAGTGCACGCCCTGCCGCATCGGCTCGGTGCGCGGCGCGGAAACCCTGCAGCGGGTGATGGACGGCGTCGAGGTGGAGGCCAACCTGGGGCTGGTGGCGGACCTCTGCCACACGCTGAAGTTCGGCTCGCTGTGCGCCCTGGGCGGCTTCACGCCCTACCCGGTGATGAGCGCCATCACCCACTTCCGCGAAGATTTCCTCACAAGAAGAAAATCTTCGCTCCCAACGCGGGCGGGCGAGGGCTAGAGTGCCTGCGATGTCGATGATCGAGCCGCCTGACCTCGGGACCCCGCCTGTCGCAGGAGACGTGAGCGTCTCTCTGACGATCGACGGTCGCGAGGTGCGTGTCTCGGAAAGGACGTCGATCATGCGGGCGGCGATGCTGGCCGGGATCGACATCCCTAAGCTGTGCGCCACCGACTCCCTGGCCGCGTTCGGCTCCTGCCGCCTGTGCCTGGTGGAGATCGCCGGCCGCGGCGGCACGCCGGCCTCCTGCACCACGCCGGTGGCCGAGGGCATGGTGGTGTCGACGACGAACGAGCGCCTGGACCGGCTGCGCCACGGCGTGATGGAACTCTACCTCTCCGATCATCCTCGCCACGAGATCAAGGGCGCGGTCGGCGAGGCCGCGCGACGGGCCGGCGTCGAGATGGTGCGCTATGGCGTTCCGGCCGCCTGTCACGCGGACGCCCACACCGACGAGAGCAACCCCTATTTCGCCTTTGATCCGGCCGCCTGCATCGTCTGTTCGCGCTGCGTGCGCGCCTGCGACGAAGTTCAGGGGACCTTCGCCCTGACCATCGCGGGGCGCGGCTTCGCTTCGCGCGTCTCGGCCAGCCAGCAAGAGCCGTTCCTCGGCTCCGAGTGCGTGTCGTGCGGCGCCTGCGTGCAGGCCTGTCCCACCGACGCCCTGATCGAGAAGACGGTGCGTACCATGGGTCTGCCGGATCGATCGGTGGTCACCACTTGCGCCTACTGCGGCGTCGGCTGCGCCTTCGAGGCCCAGGTCGTCGGCGATGAGGTGGTGCGGATGACGCCCTGGAAGGAGGGCAAAGCCAACCACGGGCACAGCTGCGTGAAAGGGCGCTTCGCGTGGGACTACGCCACCCACAAGGAGCGCATCCTCAAGCCGATGATCCGCGAAACGATCGGCGACGCCTGGCGCGAAGTCTCTTGGGACGAGGCGATCGCCTTCGCCGCTCGGCGCCTGAAGGAGATCCAGGCCGTCCACGGCAGGGGCGCGGTCGGGGCAATCACCTCCTCGCGCTGCACCAACGAAGAGACTTACCTGGTGCAGAAGCTGACGCGCGCGGCGCTGCACACCAACAACGTCGACACCTGCGCCCGGGTCTGCCACTCGCCCACCGGCTACGGCCTCAAGGCGGCGTTCGGCACATCGGCGGGCACCCAGGACTTCGATTCCGTCGACCACGCCGATGTCGTCCTGGTCATCGGGGCCAATCCCACCGACGCCCATCCGGTGTTCGCCTCGCGGATGAAGCGCCGCCTGCGGGCTGGCGCCAAGCTCATCGTCGTCGATCCGCGGGCCATCGACCTGGTGCGCATGCCGCACGTCGAGGCGGCGCATCACCTGGCCCTCAAACCCGGCACGAACGTCGCCCTGCTCAACGCCCTGGCGCACGTCATCGTCACCGAAGGCCTGGTGGACGAGGACTTCGTGCGCGAGCGTTGCGACCTAGCGGCGTTCCAGGCCTGGGCCGCCTTCGTGGCCGACGACGTCAACGGCCCCGAAACGGTGGAGAAGGTCTGCGGCGTGCCGGCCGCGACCTTGCGCGCCGCCGCGCGCCTCTACGCGACCGGTGGAAACGCCGCCATCTACTACGGCCTGGGGGTCACCGAGCACAGCCAGGGCACCACGACGGTGATGGCCATCGCCAACCTCGCCATGGCCACCGGCAACCTCGGCCGGCCGGGCGTCGGCGTGAATCCCCTGCGCGGCCAGAACAACGTCCAGGGCGCCTGCGACATGGGCTCCTTCCCCCACGAGTTCAGTGGCTACCGGCACATCTCCGATGAGCCGACGCGGCGGCTGTTCGAGAGCCTGTGGGGCGTGGCGCTCGATCCCGAGCCGGGCCTTCGCATCCCCAACATGATCGACGCCGCCCTCGATGGCTCCTTCCGCGGGCTCTACGTCCAGGGCGAGGACATACTACAATCCGATCCGAACAGCAGCCATATGGCGGCGGGCCTTGCCGCGATGGAGTGCGTCATCGTCCAGGATCTGTTCCTCAACGAGACGGCGTCCTACGCCCACGTCTTCCTGCCAGGCGCGACCTTTCTGGAAAAGGACGGCACCTACACCAACGCCGAGCGGCGCATTCAGCGGGTGCGCAAGGTGGTCGAGCCCCGCGCGGGGCTCGCGGACTGGGAGGCCACACAGCGCCTGAGCAACGCCCTCGGCTATGCGATGAACTACGGCCATCCGTCCGAGATCATGGCCGAGGTCGCCACCACCACGCCTACCTTCGCGGGGGTCTCGTACGATCGATTGGATGCACTGGGCTCCATCCAGTGGCCGTGCAACGACGACGCCCCCGATGGGACGCCCGTGATGCACATCGGTCGCTTCGCGCGTGGCGCCGGTGAATTTATCCTGACCGAATACGTGCCCACCGACGAGAGGACCGGTCCACGCTTTCCACTGCTGCTGACGACGGGCCGCGTGCTCAGCCAGTACAACGTCGGCGCGCAGACAAGGCGCACCCAGAACGTCGTCTGGCACCCGGAAGACCGCCTGGAGATCCATCCGCACGACGCCGAGCATCGCGGCGTCGCCGACGGCGACTGGGTGAGGTTGGCCAGCCGGGAAGGGGCGACCTCGCTGCGCGCCCTGATCACCACCCGTGTCTCGCCGGGCGTGGTCTATACGACCTTTCACCACCCCGGCACCCAGGCCAACGTGGTGACCACCGAGAACTCCGACTGGGCCACCAACTGCCCGGAATACAAGGTGACGGCGGTGCAGGTGACGCTCTCCAACGGCCCCACCGAATGGCAGTCCGCCGCCGACGCCCAGAACCGCCGCGCCCGTCGGATCGCGACCATCGTCGCGGAGTAGCCGGGTGGACGCGAGCCGCCTGACCTCGATGGCCAACCAGATCGGCGCTTTCTTCCGCGCCCAGGGCGAGGCCGCTGCCGTGACCGGCGTCGAGGACCACCTGCGCAAGTTCTGGGACCCCCGCATGCGCCGCGAAATTGTCGCCCACTTGCGGGCGGGCGGGGAGGGTCTGACCCCCGCCGTCCGCGCCGCCGTGGCCCGGCTGGCGCAGGATTAGCCCGGGGTCCGGGCTGTCGCGACTCCCAAACCGGGCTATGGTCGGGGCATGTCCGCCGGACCCAGTCCCTTCGAGGCCCGTGTCGCGCAGAAATGGCGTCAAGCCGACGGTGCGGTCGAGGCGGTCTCGCGGGATGTGCCGGCCGAGACGGCGGTGGGTCTGGCCTACGACAGCGCGCCCTATGTGGTGGTGATGGCCAGCCCCGCCGATGTCGAGGATCTGGCGGTCGGGTTCACGGTGACCGAGCGGGTGGCGCCGTTCGCCGCCATCGAGCGTGTGAGCATCTCGACGCAACCGGAGGGACTGCTGGCCGATGTGCTGCTGACCCGCTCCGCTGGGGTCGAGCTCGCCGTCGCACGCCGCCGCACCCTCGAGTCGCGGTCCAGCTGCGGGCTCTGCGGGGTCGAGACCCTGCGCGAGGCCGTGCGGCCGATCGCGGCCGTGGGGGAGGGGCCCAAGGTCACCCGCGCCGCCATCCAGCGGGCCCTGGCGGCGCTGGAGGTCGGCCAGGCGCTCGGCGCCCGCACACGCGCCACCCATGCGGCCGCCTGGGCCGATGCCGAGGGCGCAGTGAGGCTCGTCCGCGAGGACGTCGGTCGCCACAACGCGCTGGACAAGCTGGTCGGAGCGGCGCTGCGCGCCGGCCTCGACCCGGCGCAGGCCTTCATCCTCATCACCAGCCGCTGCTCGTACGAGATGGTGGAGAAGGCCGCCGCGGCGGGGGTGTCGATCCTGGTGGCCATCTCCGCGCCCACCGCGCTGGCGATCGCCCAGGCCGAGAAAGCCGGTTTGACCCTTGTCGCCCTGGCCCGCGCCGACGGCCACACCGTGTTCGCCGGCGGTCATCGGGTCGTCCCGGGGTGAGCGCTCCGCTCGAGGAGCCGCGAATAGCGGCCTCGCCCTGGTACGCGCCCGGGCGGGTGCGGCGCAGCTGGGTCAAGCTTCTGCACGTCGTCCGCGGCGCCATCCGCGCCAGCGAGCTGGTCCTGGCGATCATCGCCGCCGGAGTCGGCGCGCTCAGCGGCCTGGCGGCCGTGGGGGTCAGCGCCACCGCCCATCTGATGCAGCGGTTGTTCTACGGCCTCGCCGCCGACGAGCGACTCTCGACGATCCCGGCCCTCGCCCCCGACGCCTTGCCCTATCTGCCACTGGGCGGCCTGGTGGTCGGCCTCGTCACCTGGGCATGGATGCGTCGCCACCCCCAGCCGATCGTCGACCCGGTCGAGGCCAATGCTCTTCGCGGCGGGCGCATGTCGATCCGCGACAGTCTTTTCGTCGGCCTGCAGAGCGTCATCTCCAACGGTTCGGGCGCCTCGGTGGGGCTGGAGGCCGCCTACGCCCAGGTCGGCGGCGCGATCGCCTCGCTCACTGGCGTCGTCCTGAAGCTCCGGCGCAGCGACCTTCGAACGTTCGTGGGAGCAGGCGCCGGAGCAGGGATCGCCGCCGCTTTCGGGGCGCCGCTCACCGGCGCCTTCTACGCCTTCGAGATCATCATCGGCACCTACACCGCCGCCAACATCGCCCCCGTGGTGGCCGCGGCGCTGGCGGGGGCGCTGGTCAGCCGCCTGCTCGGAAACGACACCCTGGTGTTCCACACCCAGGTCGGCGACGTCCTTTCGGTCTCCCACTACGTGATGTTCGCGCTGATGGGACTCATCTGCGCCTTCGCGGGCGTGGGGGTGATGCGCCTAGTGGCCTGGGTGGAGAGCGGCGTTTCCCGCCTGCCGGGACCCAGGTGGCTGCGCCCCGGCCTCGGCGGCGTCCTGCTGGCCACCCTGGCCTGGTACGTGCCGGAGACCCTGTCGGCGGGCCACGGGGCCATGCACTTCGACTTCGCTTCCGAGCTGGGCATGACCACCCTCATGACCCTGCTTCTGGCTAAGACCGCCGCCTCGGTGATCGCGCTCGGCTTCGGCTTTCGCGGCGGCCTGTTCTTCGCCTCGCTGTACCTGGGATCGCTGCTGGGCCGGTTCTGCATCGTCGCCCTCTATGCAGCCGGGGTGAACGTCGGGATCGACCCGCTGGCGGGGGCCCTGGTGGGCATGGGCGCGCTGGCGGTGTCGATCATCGGCGGTCCGTTCACCATGACCTTCCTGGTGCTGGAGACCACGGGCGACTTCGGCCTTTCCGCCGCCACCCTGACCGCCTCGATCGTCGCCAGCCTGGTGGTCCGCGAGACGTTCGGCTACTCGTTCTCCACCTGGCGGCTGCACCTGCGTGGTGAGACCATCCGCAGCGCCCACGACGTCGGCTGGCTTCGCAACCTGACCGCCGAGCGGATGATGCGGGCCGGCGCACCGGCCGTCGCCGCCTCGACGTTCATCAGCAACTTCCGCGAGCAGTTCCCCCTCGGATCGACGCGGCGCGTGGTGGTCGTGGACGATCAGGGCCGGTACGCCGGCATCGTCTCCGTCGCCACCGCTCACGCCGTGACCCAGGAGGATGGCCCGGTCGGGGCCCTGGCGACGCTGGGCGACTGCTGGCTGACCCCGCGCATGGAGATCAAGGAAATCATGCGCGCCTTCGACGCCTCGGCCGGCGACGAACTGGCGGTGCTCGACCCGAGCGGCCGCCCCGTCGGCATCCTCAGCGAAGCCCACGCCACCCGGCGCTACGCCGAAGAACTCGAAATGGCGCGCCGCGACCTGACCGGCGGCGACTAGGCTTCACGGCGGTTTTTTCCTGAACGCCGTTAACATAAATCCGTGGCGCGCCTTGCAATCAGCCGCGCGCTCTGTATCTGGCTGGGCGACGGTGACGCCATGCCGCGTGGGTCGGGGTAGCTGGGTGCAGTTGAGACTAATGGCGATCGCGTCCCGCGTGGGTCTCGCTTTGGCTGCGACGCTGGCGATCGCCGCGTGCGCCAAACACGGCGGCCCTCCGCCGCGAGGGCCGCCGACGGTCGGTGTCATCACCGTGACGGCGACCCCGGTAGAGCTGACGACGGAGCTTCCGGGTCGAACCGCCCCCTATGAGACCTCCGACGTGCGCCCGCAGGTGAACGGCATTCTCATCGGCCGACCGTTCGTCGAGGGAAGCACCGTCCACGCCGGCCAGCTGCTCTACCAGATCGATCCGGCTCCCTACCGGGCGGCCCTGGACCAGGCGCGCGGCCAAGAGGCCAACGCCGAGGCCAACCTCGCCACGACGCGGGCGAAGGCCGAGCGTTACGCCGACCTCGTCAAGATCAACGCGGTCAGCCGCCAGGACTTCGATGACGCGGACGCGGCCGCCAAACAGGCGGCGGCCACGGTCCAGCAGGAGAAGGCGGCGGTGGAGGCGGCGGCGATCAACCTCGGCTACACCCGCGTCACGGCGCCGATCTCCGGACGCGTGGAGCGATCGGCGTTCACCAAGGGGGCGCTGGTGGTGTCGGGCCAAACCACCGCCCTGACCACGATCCAGCGGCTCGACCCGATCTACGTCGATGTGACCCAGCCGGCGGCCGAGGTCCTGACGCTGCGCCAGGCGATGCAAGCCGGCCGGATCGAGAAAGGCGGCGCAACCACCGCCAAGGTTCGCCTGCGCCTCGAGGATGGCTCGACCTATCCGCTTGAGGGCCGCCTGGAGTTCACCGAAGTCACAGTGGACCAGACGACGGGGACGGTGACGCTGCGCGCCATCTTCCCCAATCCCCAGGGCCTGCTGCTGCCGGGCCTCTACGTTCGGGCCGTGGTCGCTGAAGGCGTCGATCCGGCCGGGATCCTGGCGCCGCAGACCGCCGTCACGCGCGACGAGAAGGGGCGCCCGACCGTGCTGGTCGTCGATCCGACGGACCATGTGCAGTCGCGCGTGCTGACCACCTCGCGGACCGTGGGCGACCAGTGGCTGGTGACGTCCGGCCTGGCGCCTGGGGACCGCCTGATCGTCGAAGGTCTTCAGTCGGCCAAGCCGGGCGCGCCGGTGAAGGTGGCGAGCGCATCTCCAGCGTCCGTTCACCCCGCGCTTGGACCGCCCGGCGGCGCGCAGGCCGCCGTGGCGGCGCCGTAAGAGCCACAGCGTGTCGCGTTTCTTCATCGAACGGCCGATCTTCGCGGTGGTGATCGCCATCGTCATCAGCATGGCGGGGATCCTGGCGATCATCGCCCTGCCGATCGCGCAGTACCCGCCGATCGCGCCACCGGCGGTGAACATCAGCGCCAACTATCCCGGCGCGTCAGCCGAGACGGTGGAAAACGCCGTCACCCAGGTCATCGAGCAGCAGCTCAAAGGCCTCGATCACCTGCTCTACTTCTCGTCCAACAGCAGTTCGAACGGCCAGATGGGTGTCACCGCCACCTTCGCCGCCGGGACCAACCCCGACATCGCCCAGGTGCAGGTGCAGAACAAGCTGCAGGCCGCCATCCCCATCCTGCCCTCCCAAGTGCAGCAGCTGGGCGTGACGGTCACCAAGTCGCAGCCGAGCTTCCTGATGGTGGTCGGGCTCTACGACAGCGACGGGCGCCACACGAACATCGACATCGCCGATATCCTCAACAGCAAGTTCGTCGACCCGCTCTCCCGCGTGAACGGCGTCGGCGATACGCAGGTGTTCGGCAGCCAGTACGCCATGCGGATCTGGCTCGATCCCTACAAGCTCGACAACTACAAGTTGATGGTCTCGGACGTGCGCAACGCCCTTCTGGCCCAGAACGTGCAGATCTCGGGCGGCGAGATCGGCGGCCAGCCGGCAGCGCCGGGCGCGGCTTTGAACGCCACCGTCACCGCCCAGTCCTATCTGCAGACGCCCGAGCAGTTCAAGGCCATCCTCCTGCGCAGCCAGCCCGACGGCTCTCAGGTCCACCTCTCGGACGTGGCGCGCGTGGAGCTGGGGGCGGAAAACTACGACGTCGCCAGCAAATTCAACGGCCGCCCGGCATCCGGCGTTGCAATCAGGCTCGCGCCGGGCGCCAACGCCCTGGACACCGCCGACGCCGTGAAGAAGCGGGCGTACGAACTGGCCAAGAGCCTGCCGTCCGGGGTCGAGCTGGTCTTTCCGGTCGACAACACCATCTTCGTGCGCCTGTCGATCCGCGAGGTCGTGATCACCCTCTTCGAGGCGATCGGGCTGGTCATCGCAGTGATGTACATCTTCCTGCAGAACTGGCGGGTGACGCTGATCCCCGCCATCGCCGTGCCGGTGGTGCTGCTCGGGACCTTCGGCGTGCTGGCCGCCTTCGGATTCTCGATCAACACCCTGACCATGTTCGCCATGGTCCTGGCCATCGGGTTGCTGGTGGACGACGCCATCGTGGTGGTGGAGAACGTCGAGCGGATCATG
>Ga0302314_10009924_pt1 | contig 16767 bp, 17 predicted proteins | sample III_Palsa_N2_3_FD_200533 | JGI IMG/M metagenome (GOLD analysis project Ga0302314, IMG submission 200533) | Peat permafrost microbial communities from Stordalen Mire near Abisko, Sweden - III_Palsa_N2_3 | ecosystem: Environmental > Terrestrial > Soil > Palsa > Peat permafrost | place: Sweden...
TTCAACGCCATGCCGCCGGCCCAGAGAAGCATGCCTAGGGACAGGGCGCTCCAGCCCCGTGTGGGCAAATAACCGACCTCTTGGCATCTGACGGCGCACATGGCTGCCGCAAGCACAGGCGCTGCGAGCAAGAATGCAAACGAGACGGCCATCGCTTCTTGGTGAAAGATAACGATGGCTAGGCCATGGCAAAGCACGTAGAGCAGTGCAAAAATTATTGGCACATAAACCTCCTCGCCGATGCTTTACCGCACGATACGTTGGGGTGTTAAAGCTTTACAAGCGCTTCACAGCCACCGCGCCACACCACCATGGCGAGAGCAGGTCCCGCGATGATTCTCGCTAAAGCTGTAGCTCGCGTCGCGGCATTGTGCGGTGGCGCCGGCAGGCACTGCTCCAGACAACGTATGCGCGGGACGATGCACCGAGTCGCCCTCGCGGTTGACGTAGCTTCCTTGCTCGATGAGCGCGGTCGGGTCAGTTGTGACGCCCTGCGCGCCTTGTTGCGGCTGCTGTTGCGCGTCACTTGGAGCAACTAAGACGCCGTTTAGGACCAGCGCGAAGAGGCATAGACAGGCTGACAGGCCAATATGCTTGAACATTCCCTATCCTCCGTTTCGTTTAGACGAGGGACCTGATGCAAGAGGGTTGCCAAGGTGTCTTTGATCGCGGCGACTGCCGACCTTGGCGATGTCCGCGGCAACTCCAGAGCCACTAAACGGTAGTTCTCGTTCTGAGTTAGAAACGGAACTGCTGCCAGGAACCCGCCAAGGACATAGAGCGTTTGCTCATCGGGCTATTCGATACCCACAGATTTACCCGCACACGCCCAGCAGCCTATGCGGTTAGCTGGCGGAAAGTCCGACAACGAACCATCGCCCCGTCTACACCACACCGTCATGGCCGCCGATACCTAGCGCTAGGACAACAGATCATCTTGATGACGCCCGGTGAGTCTGGCCCGATCCGACAGGTGTACGGCAATAGCCGACGCTGCAATGTCAGGTGGAACCGACGACTGGGGTGTTTTCTTGGCGAACAAAATGCCTAGAAATTTTCGGCGAGATTGCGGCGGGCTCGATAACCGTTGGTTCGGCCGGTGCCCGTCATTGGTCGCGTGGTTGCCGCAGAGCATTTCGTGCGGCAGACTCGCTGCGGTCATGTGAGAACCACTGCCAACTTTTCGGAAACACGAATGCGCGATTTAGCAATCAAACAAACGTTATTTCTGCCGTTCGGAGTCATGGTAACGCTAATGCTGGTCGGCTTCGCCGTACCCGGTTATTCGTCGATATCTCAGCAGCTAAGCGAGCTCGGCCTTCTCGGAGGATACCCACTGGCGCTGGAGAGCGTTTCGGCCATCATCGTCGGCACATCAATCATCGCATTCAGCGCGGCTCTGGTACGGCATCCGTCGGGACGTTTTTCCTTCACGATTTTGACGTCCATGTTATTCGGCATCAGCATGTTGTGTAACGGAATTTTTTCGATGGGAAGTCCGCTTCACGGCCTGTACGGTATTGGATTTTTCTCCATTTTAACGCCGGTTCTATTTGTCGCGGAACTTAACACCACTGGACTGGCTAGCAACATTTCTGTTGCATCCAGATTCGCTGCGGTCGCTATCCTCTTCTATCTTTGGCTCACCGTCACCGGCTTCGATCCAAAGGGCTTTCATGGCCTGACCCAGAGAGTGGCGATTATTCCCATGATTGGTTGGTACTCGTATGCCTCCTATGTGCTTCAGATCAAGAAGCCGACCCGAGCGCTCGCACCTTGATACGGATCAGGGGATTGCGCTTGGATTCTTGCAGGCAATTACGGGTGTATAACCGGACCAGGGGTCCGTCTATTAGGTAGCTAGGTACTGCAATGAAACGCATAGCTACCGTATTTCTTTCATGTTCTCCGTGACCGTGTCCACGCGCCGACCAATTTGGTGAGGTTACCTTCTAACGCCACTGCTCCTGCCAGCTGTGCTTTTGATTTTTCGGTGCCTTACGACGCGCTCGTGGGAAACCGCCATGACAAAATGCCATGGGCAGGTACCTTGTTTTTTACCTATCTCATTGGCGTGCCAGTCGGATATATCGGGATGGCTGTGTTGGGTTGGCCACTCGTGGCTAATTTGCGCCGCGTCAATCGACTCACGGTAGGGGCCGTCTGCATAGTGGCGGCGATTATCGGTGCGCTCACCTTCATGGCCTTGTCGATCGCGCTGACGGGGAAAGTCCACGTTTCCTGGCATGGCCGCTTAGATCAAGCCGGATTGGGACTTTGGATGGGGTTGCTTGCCGGACTGATTTTTTGTGGGATCACGGGTGTGCCGCTTCGACGTCATCGCTAACTTATAAATTTTTATAGCGCATTAGCATTTCGCGTGATCGATAGATTAAACGTCGAATGCCCGTGTGTTGCGCAGCAATTTGCGAACGCGCGACCACACACGGCGAAGAATGAGTAGGCGGGAACCCAAGTTCACACATGCTCAAGTTTCGATCAGGTTGATCGTGTGGAATGCAATGCGTTCGTTTTCCTGAGAAGGGAGCCCCACCATTTTGCGTGGCGAGCCCAGTGACGACTCGATCATTTGGACGATGCGCTCTCGCACGGCGGTAGCGTGCTCACCCACAGCACCGGTGAACACCAGTAGGTCGATGCCGCCGAGCACGATGCACATCCCTGCAATCTGCTTGGCGATAGAATGTACAAACATGTCCAGTGCGAGCTTTGCATAGGCGTCGCCACGTAGATAAAACAGTATGCCTAGATCGAGATTGCTGGGTCGGTGACTCATAATGGCTCCGCCCATAGGCGTAAGGCCCATGGAAGTGTCCACCGAATGTCCGTTCGCGATTGCTGTGACGCTAGAGCCGCCGCCTAGATGTGCTACCACTAATCTTCTCACCGGCTGCTTTTCAAGTTGTTTTAGGACCGACTCACAAGACAAGCCGTGAAAACCAAAGCGACGCAGGCCGATATCTCGGATCTGCTTCGGGAGCGGAAGGGTTGCAGCGACAAGGGGTAGGCCCTTGTGAAAGATCGTGTCAAGGCAGCCGACTTGCGGGATATCGGGAAAGCTATCTAAGCCTTTCATCGATCAGTTCAAGCGATGGAGGCAGGTGCAGTGGCGCAAACGGCATCGCGCGTCTAAGTGATGCAATGACATCTGGCGATAACTTGAGGTGATCGCAGATCGTCAGGCCTCCATGCACGAGGCGATGCCCAACGGCGACGATCTGACCTTCTGACGCGGCGAGGTCAGACCGCTTTTACTTCACCGCCATCCATACGCAACGCCCGTACTAGGAAGTTGTCATGTCTACCTTTCGATTTTCGGTTTCCCTCCCAGACGAAACTCATTCGAATATTGAAGTAAACGTTGAACAGCCCGGGGAGCCGTCGTCGCCTGCTCGGTGGCAGCTCCCGAAGGGAGCTTGATGAAAGCAGGCAATTCAAAAAACGCGCGCAATAAACAGGTGTGAGAGAGCAGATTGATCAAGCGGTAAGTTGTGTTATCGCTTGCAGTAAATCCTCAGATCCATACGGCTTTAGGATCGTGCGCGTATGCTTTTCTGATGGTATACGATCATCGTCGAAGCGTCCGGTCGCGAACAGCACCGGTAGCTCAGGGGTACGTTGTCTAATGGCTTTCGCCAATTCAACCCCGGAGCCGTCGGGGAGCCCGACATCTGTGACCAGAACGTCGTATATTTTCTCGTTATATATGGTGAGTGCTTGTTGGGCAGTGGCGGCCTCCGTGACGTCATGACCCTTGATCTGCAACATTTCAACCACGGTCACGCGAATGAGTTCGTCGTCTTCGCACAAGAGTATGCGCAACGGTTTCGAAGGCGTTTGCGTAGTCGCTGCCTTAGGTCGCGACGGAGCGGGAGACATCGGGGCGAACGTTCCGGTGGAAGGCCGCGACGAAAGCACAGCGCGTACTTTTCTCGCGAGCGCTTCATTTGAATAGGGCTTGCTGATTAGTTCAACACCCTCGTCAAGTCGACCACCATGGACAATAGCGTTTTCAGTGTAGCCAGACGTAAAGAGAACGGCGAGCCCGGGCAAAAGGACACGCGCCTTTTTGGCGAGCTCTGGACTGCGTATCGCCCCGGGCATGACCACATCCGTAAACAGCAAGTCGACGCCGATGCCGCTTTCCAAGATACACAGCGCGCTCTGCGCATCTTTAGCCTGTAGCACGTGATAATCGAGGGCCGTCAGCATGGTCACGACGATATCGCGTACCGAGTCGTCATCTTCTGCCACCAAAATGGTTTCGCTACCTCCTTGAATCGGGCCTTTTTCTTGGTCAGGCGAGCTATCTTCGGCGCGAGTCGTGCGAGGTAAGTACAACTTAAATGTCGTGCCGTGCCCGATTTCACTATAGATTTTGATATGGCCATCCGACTGCTTCACAAAGCCGTAGACCATGGATAGCCCTAATCCAGTGCCGTGCCCTTCGGGTTTAGTAGTGAAAAAAGGCTCGAAGACTTTTTCAATTATTTCCGGCGCCATGCCGCATCCGGTATCTGTCACAGCAACTAATACATATTGTCCCGGCGTAACGTCAGGGTGCACGCGCGCGTAATCGTCATCAAGCCAAGCGTTTCCGGCCTCTATTGTGAGGCGGCCCTGACCGCTCATCGCGTCACGCGCGTTGATGGCGAGATTGAGCAACGCATTTTCCAGATTTCCCGGATCGATGAGGATGTTCCAAAGTCCACCGGAAACTACCGTCTCCAGCTCGACTGCTTCACCCAGCGTTCGACGCAACAGGTCGTCCATATTGCGAATCAGACGTGCTGGGTTTGTCACGCGTGGTGCAAGCGGCTGACGGCGGCCAAAGGAAAGTAGCTGAGAAGCGAGTTTGGCTCCACGTGTTACGCCTGCCATTGCATTGTCAAGACGGCGTAAAGCCTGTGGGTTGTCGTCAACGTTACTGGCCAGCAGCTGGAGATTGCCGCTGACGACTTGAAGTAGATTGTTGAAATCGTGCGCCACACCGCCCGTTAAATTGCCAATTGCCTCCATTTTTTGGCTTTGCCTAAGGGCGTTTTGAGTCTTCATCAAGTCAGCGGTCCGTTCTTGTACCCGCTGTTCAAGCGATGCCGCAAGCGCCGCGATTGCTTCTTCGGCGATTTTTTGATCATGAATGTCCGCGTTGTTTCCGATCCAACGTTCAACGCTCCCACTATCACTTAGCACGGGTAACGCGCGGGTGCTGTACCAGCGGTAGGCTCCGTCATGGCGACGCAATCTAAATTCAGACTGATAAGAAGATCCCGAGGTCAACGAAGCGTTCCAAGCGGTGATTGCTCCCTCCAGATCTTCGGGGTGAACCATGGCGGTCCACTGCTCCCTGTCTAGGGCCCCTTGATCAACTTGAAAGTATTCGTAAACGCGGTTGTTGAACCAGTCGAGTTGACCCGCACTGTCCGCTGTCCAGACCTGATTGGGCATGGATTGAGCCAGTAGCCGAAATCGAACTTCGCTTTCTCGTAAAGCTTCCTCAGCGGCCTTACGTCCAGAAATATCAACAAAAAGTACGGCAAAGCGGTCCGCATCTACGCGTCTAGCGCGAGCCTCGAACCACCGGTTCTGCAGCGCAGGAACGTTCATTTCGAATTGAATAGGCTTGCCCGTATTGACTACTTCGGCATAGGTTTCAATAACAGACGTATGTAATGTGGGCACCAACTCGAGTATGGAGTGGCCAGCGGCGGTTGATGCGTCCAGGCCCGTCTGCGTGCCAAAAGCCGGATTGATTTCTAGCAGCTGAAAATCAAACATACGACCGCCTTCGTCACGTATGGCATAGCCGACAAAGAAACCCTCCTGCATCTGTTCAAACAGCTCTCGCCAACGAAACTCACTGCGTGCGATGGCCTCTTCGGCGGCCTTACGTTCAGTGATGTCCATGGCGATACCGATATAGCGCTGACGATCTGAGGCGGCCAGCGTCACCGCTTCGCCTCGCCGCGCAATCCAGCGAATGTCGCCAGTCTCTGAATCGACCCGTCGGAATTCGGCGTAACTGATGGGATTGGGCGATCCATATCGGCTGGGTCCTAAAAGATGCCGATCGTCTGGATGAATCAGGCTGACGAGTAACGATTCAGTCACTTCAATATCCGGTGCGATTTGCCAGATTCTCCGATATTGGTCCGACACGTCCAATTGGCCAGTGTCTGGGTACCACTCGAACGTCCCAACGCCTCCCACTTCCTGCGCAAACCGAAGTTTTCGCTCCGCCAGTACCCTGTCTGTTGTATCTCGAACGATGGCCATAACGCCGGCCGGTACACCGGCCTCGTCAACGACTGGACTGTAGTCAAGTGACAACCACGCGTCTGCTGGTTCGCCTCTTCGGGATAAAACCAAATGCTGATCAACATACGAAAGCGTGCCGCCGGCCAGCCCGGTCCTCAACACGTGCGCATTAAAGTCGGCCACCTCTGCCCAGCCTTCCAACACCCTCGAGCCCAAAAGTGCGGGATGGCGTTGCCCTGCAAACTCCTGGTAGGCGTCGTTGTAAATCATGATCCCTTCTGTCCCCCAAAGAAGCGTCATTGGGACATTGCAGCGCAACATGAAGGACGTGATGCTTTTAAGCTCAGTTGACCATTCAGCGATTGGTCCGAGAGGGGTGGTCAACCAGTCAAAAGATCTGATCAGCACCGCCATCCCGTTGTCGTTACCGAGAAAGGCTAGGGGATCAATTTTGGGGGTGCTGGTCATACGTTGGTTATCCAAAGGGTCGCGCTGTGTAGACCAAGGGTCTTGTCGGCGAATTCTGCACGAGACACAAAGTTTCTGCCTCGCTTTACGAAAACTATCGTGAGGATGGCTAAACGATGCACTATCCCAACCAAAAGATCATCACCCAAAGCAGGGAGCTAGCCACCGATCGGGAGGCATTCCCATGTCTACAACGTCTCCACAAACGCGAGCCTAACCTCGCCGCCACTCTTCGCCTAGGGCGCCGGTTTTGAGGCTTTTTGAAATCCCTTTTGATGCTGAACCATCTGGGGACTGGGTTGTTCCGGTTCTTTGGGATGGCGAAAAACGGGGGTGGCGAAAAACGATTTGCGTCACGCGAAAAAGCTTTAGCATTCGCACTACTGTTGGCGAATGAACACCGAGAGCGAGTGTAGTGGTCTAATGCCCGCAATTCTTTATGAGAGCGAATTTTCCCCCGCGAAAGCTGTCTTGCATGGCCGCTACGATGCGAGATGCCAAGGTAAGCGGGGAGGGACCTAGGCCAATACTGCTGCATGGTCACGCTAAGACACACGTGATATTAGATCGCGTGGCCGAGTGGATGCTGAGCAGGTGATTAGGGAGCGTTACCCGCATCCAACTTAATGACGTACAGAGTGACTACAACGCCAATTTGGATCTGAAACTTCACGGTCCCTCGGCGTTTGTAAAATTCCGCTTCTGATCCTTCGGCTCTGTGCGACATCAACCTTGCAGAACTTGATCCGGTTCCTAGCATTCTGGAATGATCTCGCCGAGTGCGAGTGCGAGTGCGAGTGCGAGTGCGGTGTGTATACACGCATGTGGATACACACATGCGCAATACCAAATGAGAGTGCAGCATGTTGATTTTGAGTTGTTCGCGACTGGCTTGATATCTGGTATTCGGTTAAAATCGAGTTCGCCTGTCAGCGTTTCCCGATTTCTATTTAAAGGTCGCCATCGCCAGGTCGTTAGCGTTCGCATTGAAATGGTCGGGAACACCGCGCTCTTGGGCTCAGCGCGCCACCATTTCAAATTTTGCTGGTCGTGATTACCCCATTCTTCGGAGAGTGGCAGCGGTCACGAACCAAACTAGGCTCTTTGATTCGCCGCCACGACCCTTCCAAGGCCTTGTTCTCGGGCATTATCAAATTGCCTTGCTCGTCCCAAAGAGCATGATCGTCGTTGTAAACCAACCAAGCGAGCCAGCAGGCTTCGCATCCGCATGATCCCCTGCAGTCGGGCTCTAAACATGATGCCTCACAGGTGCAGGGTAGCGCTTCAGCATCTCCAGAATGGCGCGGAATGACAGGGAGGTAGCCCTTTGTAGTGGGCCAGCGTGCTTTGCCGTGTTCGGTGGGCTGCTTCATTATTTCGAGCCTCATTTGGCTTTTGCTCGGCACGAGCATTTCTTGAGGAACGCTAATGAGAGGACTGTCGGTTAGCAGTGAATACGAGGAAGGTCAGAGTTATTCCCTCTCAACACAGTGTGCTCTTCTCACAGACGGTTCACGTCGAACTCCCTTAACTCGCAACGTCTACCTTACGGAGATCGATCATGGCGCGTCCCATTTGGACTGGCACTCTCTCTTTTGGTCTCTTGAACGTGCCGGTCTCCCTTATGACTGGATCTCGGAGCGTTGACCTCCATTTTCGTATGCTCGATAGCCGCAGCAAGACGCCTATCCGCTATGAGCGAGTCAATGCCGAGACGGGGGACGAGGTGCCTTGGAAGGACATCGTCAAAGCCTTCGAATACAAGAAGGGCAGCTATGTCGTGTTGGAAAAGAAGGATCTTAAATCCGCTGCTTCTGAAGGCCGAGAAGCCGTGGAGGTCGAAGCCTTTGTGGACGCCGCTTCGATTGGTCCCGAGTATTACGAAAAGCCTTACATTCTCGTGCCGGGTAAGAAGGCCGAGAAAGGCTATGTGTTGCTGCGTGAAACACTGAAGCGAACCGGAAAAATAGGCATCGCTCGCGTTGTCATTCGCACGCGAGAATATCTATCTGCTGTTATGCCCAAAGACAAGGCACTTATCCTAATGATCTTGCGTTTTCCACAAGAGTTGGTTGATGTGTCGGAATACAAGATTCCCGAAGGTGCGATATCCCACTATCGGATCGCGCCCAAGGAACTCGACATGGCCGAAAAGTTGATTGACTCCATGTCGGGTGAATGGAAGCCAGGTGACTTCCGCGACGAATTTCGTGAGCGACTGCAGAAAGTGATTGAGAAACGCATGAAATCGAAAGGCCTGGTCACACCGGCTAAGGACGACGAGAGCGACGATGCTCCGGTGGGCACCTCCACCAATGTGGTGGATTTCATGGCGCTTTTGGAAAAGAGCCTCGCGTCGAATAAACGAACGCCAGCGAAGAAAGCAGCGACAAGCGGCGCCAAATCCACCACAAAGAAGACCGCTAAAAAAACCGCTCCGGCTAAAAAGGCGGCAAAAAAGGCAGTCAGAAAGGTGGTGAGAAAAGCAGGATAAAGCGACGTTTCAAGCTTTACGCGTACGTCCCAGCTTTTCCATCACCTCAGATAAGTCCTGCTTGATCGTGGTCAATTCTTTCCACGGATCGGCGCGCAGGCTAGCCAGACGCGCGGGAAGGTTTTTGATCGTGAAGGCGTCACCGCTTTTCACTTTGCCCAGTTCCGCCCACCGCAGCGGCGTCGCTACGGGCGCGCGGGGGCGCGCGCGAAGTGAATACGATGCCACGCTCGTGGCCCCTCGGCCGTTGCGCAGGTAATCCACGTAGATTTTTCCGCCACGTTTGGCTTTGGTGGCGGTGGCCACAAATTCCAGCGGATGAGCGTTCGCGAGCGTGTTGGCAAATGCCTCGGCAAAAGCGCGCGCGATGTCCCAAGCGCAGCTGGGTTTCAACGGGACCACGACGTGCAGGCCTTTGCCGCCGGTGGTGCGGACCAGCGAATCCAAACCCATTTGAGCGAGGAGCTTGCGCACCAGTCGCGCGGCGGCGACCACACGCGTCCATGACACATGGGGTCCGGGATCGAGGTCGAACACGATGCGGTCGGCGTGGTCGGCGTCGGCCACCAGGCTTCCCCATGGATGAAACTCCAAAGCACCAAATTGGACCAGCTCGATCACGGATGTGGCGTTTTCCGGATAAATGTAAACCGCCTGCGTGCCGCTTTCTTCTTTGAGCTTGGCGGTACCCACGTGGTGTAAGCCTTGAATCAGATGTTTCTGAAAAAAGCACGCCTTGGCCGTGCCCTCGGGACAGCGGATGACCGAGGTGGGCCGATTGATGACACCGGGCAAAAACCAATCCATGACTTTGGTGTAGTAGTCGGCGACGTCCTGCTTCGTGATGCCTTCATCGGCGTAGGCCACTCGATCAGGATGGGTAATCGTGATGACATCCGACGCGGCCGCTTTCGCGCTTTTCGAGGAGCGGCTTGGCGATTTCTTGGCCGGTGCACTTCGATCGGAGTTGCTTAGATCAGAAAGGGTTTTGTCGGTGCGCAGCGTTTTGAGGCTTGGCTGTCGAAGCAGGTGGTGGTTGCCCAAGCCACGGTAGAACACTTCGGCCACCGCGGTCGGCTTGATCCACAGCGCGCCCCTCAGTAGCGGGTCGATGGTGCTGAGCGGCATGGGTGGTTTCTTGGAACCCTTCGCGGCGAGTGTCTTGGCCAGATCCCCCAACTGAGCTTGCGTGAAGCCAGTGCCAACACGGCCCACATACACCCACGCGTGTTTTGCTTTTGGATCAGGTTTCGCTAAGAGGAGCGACCCGAAGCCTGTGCGGCTGCCTTTCGGTGGGGTGTAACCGACAACGGCGAATTCATCACTTTCCAGTCGTTTGATTTTTAGCCAATCGTCGCCTCGACCAGTGTGATAACCCGCATCTGCGCGCTTGGAGATGATGCCCTCCAGTTTCTGCTCGTTGGCCATCTCAAAGGCCGCCTCGCCATTGCCCACGCTATGGCTGCTGAAGGCCAGTGGGTGCGGCGCGCGTGTCAGCATGCGTTTCAGCAATCCCTTTCGATCGATCAAGGGCACATTTGTCAAATCAAAACCTTCAAAGGCGGGCAGGTCGAAGATCATGTAAGCCAATGGCCGTTGCGCATCGCCTGAAAGCGTTTTTTGTAATCCGTTAAAATCGCTATGACCTTTACTATCCAGCGCGATCAGCTCACCGTCCAGCCGCGCTGAAGACAAGCCTAGCCCCTCGATGGCCTGGACAACGTCAGGAAGCTTGTCATTCCAAGGTAGGCCATTGCGTGACCAAAGATAAACTTTCCCGTCGGCAATGGTGGTGAGGATGCGGTAACCATCCCATTTGACTTCGTGGATCCATTCTTTTCCGGTGGGAGGATGCTCGCGCAGCTTTGCTAGCTGGGGTTTGAAGAAGTCTGACGTGGGCCGCCTCTTGGCCGCCCCTTCGAGCCCAGCCGCTAACTTGGCAAGCATGGAACGTCCCACTGCCTTCGGCTTCGGCGTCGTCTTTTTTTGGGAGATCACTTTCTTCGCCGCGGCCTTCGTCGGCGGCGTTTTCGCCGCCTTGCGGGTGCTCGCTTTCATGGTCGCATCCAAAAGGTCGTTAGCTTCGACGTCTCCGGCAAAGGCATCTTTCGCTTTGATCAGGAACCACGCGGGCTGACGTTCTTTGCGGCCACTGCGGACCAAGTGCCAGCGTCCTTTGAGGCGTTTGCCGAACAGTTCGAATTCAAGGTGGCCTTTTTGCAATTGGGCCTCTGGATCACCCTGCGTTGCCCATACCCCTTTGTCGAACTGATCGACATGACCCTTGCCGTAGCCTTCGTCAATATCACCTCGAAAATCCGCATACGACACGGGGTGATCTTCCACCTCGACGGCAAGACGCTTGACGGCCGGATCGAAGCTGGGGCCTTTTGGCACAGCCCAACTCTTCAACGTGTTGCCCACTTGCAGCCGAAAGTCAAAATGACGACTACTGGCGTGATGGAGTTGGACAACAAAGATGGCACGACTTGTTATTCCCTTGGATCCGTCAGCGTTGGGCTCCGAGGTTTTCGTGAAATCGCGCTTGCGTTGATAGTCGTGAAGACTCACGTGTTGTCCGCTGTTTCCACCGCGCGCGGCCTCATCGGTATGCGTTCGGTCACCGCCGGCGCATCGGGGAGCGTGGGATGGGTTCGATCCAACGTGATGTTTTTGGACGCGCGCACATAGCGATTGGCATACGTCCAGATTTCACCGGTTTCCGTGATCAGCACAACCCAGTAAAGATCAGATTCGGGGCCGTAATCGATCATCACATGGGCAAATCCTTCGCCCTTGGGAGTGTTCATCGGAATGGGTGGGTTGAGTTGAATCATGGGTGGCCTCCGGCGGCGATAGATAAAATGCAGCCGTCGCTGTGAAAGGCTTGAGAACCCTCAGGTGTACCGTGCCCCCGGCATTTCCGCGCTTCCCATATTTCATCGTATGCGTGGCACTTCACGCCCTTGTCTCACGGGAGCGACGCGGCTTTCATTTCTGCTAGTCGACTATTCCTCCAATACTTGTTGCGCTTGCTGGGGAAAGTCTTTGGGCTTCCCATATCTCGTCTGATACGCCCGGCTCTTAAGCAAGTGCTCAGGTCAGTAATTCCTGGATCGCGCGGACCAGCTTTGATCCTATTTTTACTGCTGAGCTCGTTAACGTCATGTGGAGAAGTCCATGAACCAACCCGAAGATTCAAAGCCCGACGATGATAAGAAAAAAGAATCGGCCGACAAATCCCGCATCCCATCCAAGCCGGAAGATACCAATGCCAGCGGCGATGCGCTCAACGGAACAGGTGAAGACAATCACCACGAAAAGTAGTCCCGTTCAATGGCTCGAGCCATCGGCAAACTCCGGAGATGATCATGGCAGCGACAAAAAAGACTGGCTCAAAAACGGCTCGCCTGCAACGCCGTATTCAGAGCGCAACCGATGCAAAAGACGCCGCTAAGAATGCCCGGAAAAAGGCGCACAAGCCGGCGCAGGCCGGTGCAAAAAAGTATCCGACCAATCCGCTACCCAAGAACCATCTGCGGAAACCTGGACTGGAAGCTGATCTTGCTCTCGCGCCGCAGTTTGAGGCGTCCACCTATCATGGCAGCGGTAAGTTGGACGGACGTGTTGCCATTATTACTGGTGGTGATTCCGGGATTGGACGCGCCGTTGCCGTGCTGTTTGCGCGCGAAGGTGCCGATGTCGCCATCGTGTATTTGAACGAACACAAGGACGCTCGCGAGACGCGGGATCACGTCGAAGCGGAAGGTCGCCGATGCCTATTGATTGACGGTGACGTTCGGGATTTCAGTTTCTGCAAGAAGGCCGTCGCAAAGACGATCAAGAAATTCGGCAGATTATCGATTCTGGTCAATAACGCGGCTTTTCAGGAACACGCAGACAAGCTGGAAGATATCACCGAAAAGCATTTCGAACTCACGTTGAGAACAAATCTGTTCGGCTACTTTCATATGGCCAAGGCATCGCTTCCGCATCTGACCAGCGGCGACTGCATTATCAACACCGGTTCCGAGACGGGACTTTTTGGAAATGAAAACCTACTCGATTACTCGATGACGAAAGGTGGCATCCACGCCTTCACCAAAGCGCTTGCAAGAAATCTCGTCGCCAAAGGCATTCGCGTGAATGCGGTGGCACCGGGACCTGTGTGGACACCGCTCAACCCCGCCGATCAATCCGCCAAGAAGATCAAGGATTTTGGCAAATCGAGCTCGATGGGCCGCCCGGCACAGCCAGAAGAAGTGGCGCCGGCGTATGTCTTTCTCGCTGCGCCGTCCTGCTCCAGCTACATATCCGGAGCCATACTTCCTGTAATGGGTGGCCCCTCCAACTGAGCTAACAGATTTCGTTCCTGCTACTTGCGGCTATCGACGCCGTTGGATACACGGAACGCCAAGCTGATCCGCGGCATGGCGGCATCGCGCTCTTTCGGTATGCCGTGGTCGAAATGCAGCTGACTCGTCCATGACATCACCAGAAGACTCCCTGATTCCAGATCAATATTTAGACGTCGATGCGGCGATTTTTTCTGGCGAATGACCATCCGGCGTGTGGCGCCCAGTGAGAGCAGTGCGATGGGTTGGCCCGCTCGCAGAAATTGCAGCTTGTCGTTGTGCGGGGCCACGCTATCGAGGTTATTCCGATACAGATTCAGCCCGACACTATCGAAGGGTATAGTAAGAAAGTCGGATACAAGGCTGAAAGCCTCGCGTAGTGGCGGGGACAAGTCCTCGGCCAACGCAAAATGGGCATGAAGTCTTGGCACGTCGACCTCTCGGTCATACATCTGCCGGCGCTCGGCTTGCCATGCCGTGTGCTCATGGAAATGCGTAAACCAACGAATAGCCTTGTCTGACGTCAGAACGTTCGGGTAATAGCAGACTTCACCCTCGGCGCTCTTTAACAGAGTCAGGGAATCGGTGATAAATAGGGAAGGTTGAAGCATGGACATATCCTGCGCGGTGTATGTATCAACACTTGAGACCACAGGTGCGGCGCGTTATCGCCGCGTCGCACAGTCTGCTAAATACCAGTGATGCACAGGTTCGGGCACTAGATCCTTGCTGTCGATACCAACCGCTTCCATCGCATCGAGTGCGTTACGAAGGCTATTGGCGTAAGTTGAATCTCGCGCCAGCGAGTGCTGGTTTTGATATTGCCATTCGATAATCTGATACATGCGGTCTGACCAGGCAAAGAGCAAATCGGCTCGTTCCAACAATTGACCGCGAAGCCAGTCGCGTAACGGTGAATGGACAGGATGGCCGTATCGTTCGGCCAGCCGCTCGGCGACTACAGCAACAGAGTCGCCCACGCCACGGAACCACTCGGTGTGGCCGCCAGCCTGTGCATTGATAGCCAATGGCGCGGGCGCTTGATGTTCCGGCCACCGCTCGATGAAAAGCCGCTCAAGGCGGCGCGCTTCTTTTAGGCGATCGGTTTCGATCAACAGACTTTCGTCGAGATCGAAGAACGAATAGAACCTCGGGTGCAGCGTATGGAATCGCTTTATAGGATCGTGTGAAAAGCCGACCTTCAAGAGATCTTCCCCTTGGCATCGAAGCACATATGTAAATGTGCGTCCTTGATGCGCCCGTTTGGGAAAAGTGAAAAAGTTCTCTTGCACACGTTCCGACGTCATTGCCCTGAATTCAACTTGTCAGTCATTGAGCCAATATCATGATTTTTCAATAACGACGAATGAGATCGTCCGCGGCTTCGAGTTCGGGGTCTGGACGCTTTCGGCCTGGACATCTTTGGTGCCGTGACAGGGAAGTGCTTGCATGGCGTTTCCTCCAGGAATGGAGTTTACCTTGCAAGATTTTCGGTCAATCCAGAGTGATAGCGGGGCGTCACTCAAAGCTCACTTTTTGTAGTGCATCGTTCGCCGAATTCTCTGGGGGTGCTATGAACGCAACGTCTGAGGACGCGACGGCGTCCGGCGAGCCGGTTAACGGTGGCAGCGACTCGAGCGATAAGTTTATTTGGCTACGCCGATTGAGTGGGGGATTGGTCACCGGCGCGGCCGACGACGATCCAAGTGGGGTGGCGACCTATTCTCAGGTCGGCGCCAAATTTGGTTACGCGACGCTATGGACGATGTTCCTAACACTTCCGCTGATGATTGCCATCCAGATCGTTAGCGCGCGCATTGGCAGGGTGACCGGTAAGGGTCTGGGCGCCAACATGCGCGTCTACTACCCAAGCTGGCTCGTCAGCAGTTTAGTAATCATGCTTCTTGCGGCTAATGTCATCAACATTGGTGCGGACATTGGTGCGATGGGATCAGCGCTTCAGCTGCTGATTGGTGGTCCTTCCATTGCCTACGCCCTAGGTTTCGGGTTGCTTTCGACGTTGCTGCAAGTGTTCATTCCATTTTCGAAATACTCCCCATTTTTAAAAGTCCTGACGTTGTCTCTGTTCGCTTACGTCGCGACGGTTTTTGTGGCAAAGGTGCCGTGGGGCGAGGCCATCAAGGGCACGGTGGTGCCTTCGTTTCAGTGGAACGCCAACTATGCCACGGCGATCGTCGCGATACTGGGTACCACCATCAGTCCCTACCTGTTCTGCTGGCAAGCGAACCAGGAAGTGGAAGAACTCAAGAGTGAGGGACCCCGACGCGCGCTAGTAAATAAGCCCTCTCAAGGATCTGACGCGCTTCGACGTATTAATGCCGACACCATCATCGGCATGACGTTTTCTAATCTCGTCGCGTTTTTCATCATCTTGACGGCTGCCGCCGTCCTGCATGCGCACGGAAAAACCGAAATTCATTCTTCCGCGGAAGCGGCTTCGGCGCTCGAACCCATTGCAGGTCGGTTTGCATTCTGGCTCTTTGCGGGCGGTATTGTTGGAACTGGCATGTTGGCAGTGCCTGTCCTGGCCGGGGCCACGGCTTATGCATGCGCAGGCGCGTGGCACCAGCCCAATGGATTGGAGAGAAAGCCGAAGAAGGCCAAGTTTTTTTACGGCATTCTGATCGGCTCAATGATCGTCGGCGCGGGCCTTAACCTCACTCCGGTCGACCCGTTCAAAGCGCTGTATTGGAGTGCCATCATTAACGGCGTGGCGGCAGTCCCCATGATGGTTGTCATCATGCTGCTCGCCCAAAAGCGCGATCTGATGAAGGATTTCGCCATTAAAGGTTGGATCAAGTGGTTGGCATGGCTCGCGACGCTCGTCATGGGCGTGGCTGCCATCGTCATGTTCTGCACGCTGGGAAGTTCGTAGCTATCGGCTAGGGGAGACAGGCGGTCTTAAAGATCAGTTTAGCCGTGAGCCACCGAATCAATATTCGAGGTGAGCGCGCAACCCGACAAAACGCGCCGGACCGCGATCGTGGTTGTAGCCTGGGTTGTGGATGAGCTGGATGTCAGCTGTGAGGGATGCGAACTTGGTTACAGCAAGGTCGTAATACGCCTCATCAATTTGCTCGGTGGCGTAGGTGAGACCGCCGTCCCCAAGCGTAAAACCAACGCCGCCCGCCTGAAGATAGGCGCGGTGAT